>UMGA01001082.1_pt1 | contig 114086 bp, 99 predicted proteins | sample 1965171 | NCBI WGS metagenome assembly UMGA01 (sample SAMEA4836062, study PRJEB28245) | human gut metagenome | biome: gut microbiome; material: fecal sample | place: Denmark | collected 2008 | reverse complement strand
ACCTTTGTTGATAGCTGCAACACTTACAATTGGAGTTACTGCTATGGCAGCAACAGGAAAGATTTCAATGTGGACAGGTTCATCTGCATCACGTGCTGATTATACATCTCTTCCAACGTCAGAACAGATTACAAAGGATATTGGGTATAGACCGGTATTGATTGATACCTTTGAGAACGGGTACTGCTTCAAAGAGGGCAATATTATAAAAAACAGTTTTAAGGATGGCAATGCAAATGTAATTGAGAATTTTAAATCTGTGTCCTTTGATTATCAGAAGAATGGAGATGTTGTATTGTTTGAACAGCAGAAATTTAACTCAAAACTTACTCCGTCAGGTGATATTATTGCCACTGTAAATGGAACAAATTTGTATTATGTACATTATATAAATAAAGTGGTATCAGATGATTACGAATTGACAGAACAAGATAAAAAAGACCAGTCCAGTGGAAAAGTTGTATTCAGTTACGATGACAGTGCTTCTCAGATTGAAGTCAGTCAGGTTCAAAGCGTTAACTGGAATAAAGATGGCATCCAGTATGATTTGCTGCAAATAGATGGAAAATTATCTGCCGGAGAACTTGCAGATATGGCGAGAGAGGTTATTAATAACAGAAGATAAAGAAAAAAGATGGTGGATTCAGTCCGGTTCACCATCTTTTTGTAACTGTTGTGGAAATACCTGTATCGCAGCTGATGCATAATATGTTATAATTTACAGATAGTGTAGCTGTCCAGAACTTTTATAGTTAAAATAAAAGTACAGCCTTTCGATTCATTCAATTAGCTGTACTCTCATTTCCTAGATTGACATGATCCAGCAAAGGGATTGCGTAATTGATATCGTTACGCTGCCCTTCACGGATCATAAAATAAACCGGATAACCGTATGCATCTACAACTGCATGGATTTTTGTGCTGGCTCCACCACGGCTGTGTCCGATTTCGTTTGGAGGCCCCCTTTTTTTGCTCCAGCACTATGCTGATGAGCTTTGACGATAGAAGCGTCCATTGACAGTTCTGTTAATTCGGCTTCTAAGCTCAAAACACGAAAAATATTATCAAGGGTGCCGTCTTCAATCCATTTACGGAAACGGGAATAAAACGTTTGCCAGGAGCCATAACGTTCTGGAAGGTCTCGCCATGGAGCTCCGCTACGAGCAATCCAAACAATTCCATTCAGAATTGTCCGGCTGCATTTTTGTGGGCATCCCTGTTTTCCAGAATTTTCAGGCGGCAGTAATGAAGCTATACGGATCCATTCTTCATCGGTTAATTCGTATCGTCTCAACATAATTTTTCAATTCTATCATAAAAGGATTTTGGGTTCAAGATGGGGTAATGAGAAATTTTCTATCCGGATGTCCTGTTTATTCTTTATGATCATTCCAATACATGCGACAGTGCAGTGCCATTCCCGGAAATAAAAAAACGGCTCATATCTTCATGCTCCAGTTCAAAATTGGTGTCCAGGGCTATCCTTTCGCCTGATAGTTTTCATACAGTTCAGAAAAGAAGCTGTTCTTTCAGTTTCCATTTTCTGTTCCTGGAAGTAAAGGCTGCCTCCACAGAATTCAGAAGCAGCAGCCTTTTCTGCTCCTGGGTAAGATTTAACAGAGATTCCATATATCGGAATTCCCGGGAAAGGGTTGTTCTTTCGATCGCCGGATCATCGGTATTTAAGGTTACCTTAAGTCCCATTTCGAGAAATGTTTTCAGCGGATAAGCAGACATTTCTTCCATAGCTTTTGTCTGGCGATTGCTTGTAGGGCACATTTCCAGAAAAACCCCCTTATCCTTTACAAGCTGTATCACTTCCTTATTTCCCGCGATCCTCACACCATGACCGATCCTGACTGCCCCCATATGGACAGCTGTTTTTACATCCTCTGCATTTCCGGCCTCGCCTGCATGGATGGTAAATGGAACCTGATATTCTCTTGCTTTTGCAAAAAGCGCCTCGTAATTTTCTGTTGGAAAGAGTGCCTCGGCTCCTGCAAGATCGATAGCAACCACGCCGCCATCTTCAACAAGATATTTTTTTGCCAGCTCCAGAGTTTCCAGATTTTCTTTCTGGTTAAGATCACCGCGCATACAGCATAAGATCAGATTACCGGGGATGGGAGCTCTTTTCAGACCACGTAATGCAGCATGGATCGCTGTTTCCTGAGTCATTTCCTTCTGTGTATGGAGCTGTGGGGCAAAACGAAGTTCTGCGTAGATCACACCGTCTTCTTTCATTTCAGAAAGGATAAGATAAACAGCCTCTTCCAATGCCTCTTCTGTCTGAAGAAGAGAAAGAGGCAGGTCAAAGCATTTCAGAAAATCATTGAGATTTTCGCAGGTATCCGGCACAGAAAGGAGAGAAAGAAGCTCTTCATCTGTGGCAGCCGGAAGCGTGATCTGCTGCAATGCGGCAAGTTTTCTGGCTATCTTTGTGGTAATGCAGCCGTCCAGATGTGCGTGGAGATCGATGTAGTGATCAATTCTATTTTCTGTTTTCATAGGCGCTAAGTACCTCCCTGGTTAGATTTATTCTTATCCCTGAAATGGTTTTGCGTTTCTTATGGTATCTGTCGGAAGGAAATATTAAGGTGAATTCCGGGTTATATTTCCTGTGTGGCTTTTTTTAACCAGGATTGCTCTTCTTCATTCAGATACGGAGAAATCTTTTCGTATACAAGGGCATGATACTGATTGAGCAATTTGCGCTCTCCTGCTTCCATCTGTTCCGGATCGATACCTTCCAGATCAAATGGGACCAGAGTCAGTGGCTCAAATTTCATAAACTGGCCGTAGGATGTTTTTTCGGCTTTTTTGCAAACTACAAGATTTTCGTGACGGATGCCGAATTCATTTTCCGCATAATATCCTGGTTCATCGGAGGTGATCATCCCTTCTTCCAGAACAGGAGCCGGAAGCTCGGCAGGGCTTTTCCAGCGGAAGCTCTGCGGTCCTTCGTGTACATTGAGAAGATAACCTACGCCATGGCCGGTTCCGTGGTTGTAATCCTCTCCCATAGCCCAGAGAGGTCCTCTAGCCAGGGCATCCAGATTCAGGCCGGTACAGCCGTAACGGAATTTTGCTGCTGCTAGGTTCAGGTGTCCACGGAGTACTGCTGTGAAATATTTTTTTTCTTTTTCAGTAACCGGGCCAAGTACAACGGTGCGGGTGATATCAGTAGTGCCCTCCAGATAATGTCCGCCTGTATCCATCAGAACCAGCCCTTTTGGCTCCAGTGGAATATTGGTTTCTTCTGTTGCACTGTAATGGACAATGGCTCCATGTGCACCGTAGGCAATGATGGGATCAAAGCTGTTTCCCTGAAAATTCTCCTGTACGGAACGGAATTCATAGAGCTTATCAGCAGCGGAAAGCTCGGTGATCTCCTTCATTCCCACATTCTTCTTCAGCCAGTGGATAAACTTCACCATTGCAACGCCATCTTTAATATGGGCTGTCTTTTCATTCCGGACTTCGGTTTCATTTTTGATGGCTTTTGGGAGAAGGGTCAGATTTTCACCGTCCAGGATCGTTACCGTCTTTGGAATACTGCTGACCAGCCGGCTGTTTACATTGTTTCTGGAAAGAAATACCTTTTTCTCTTCGGGGATTGTCTGTACATAGGTGTAAATATCATCATATGGATAAATGGCAATACCGTCTTTGGAAAGTGCTTCCTTAACAGAATCCGAAAAGGCTTTTTCATTGACAAAAAGACGGAGCTCACTGTCATCCAGCACAAGATAGGAAAGAACTACCGGGCAGCAGTGGATATCATTTCCGCGGATATTTAAAAGCCATGCAATGTCATCAAGGGAAGTGAGGATAAAGAGGTCTGCGCCCTTCTCTTTCAGTTTGCTGCGGATCTCACGGATCTTGTCTGCTCTGGATCTTCCGGCCCATTTTTCGGATAATTCCATTACCGGTTCACAGGAAAGTGCTGGACGATCATCCCAGATATTTCCGATGAGATCCTCATTTACAGAAAAATGTACCTGTTTTTTTTGAAGGATTCTTTCTAGCGTCTCTGCTTCTTCTGCGCTTACGGTACGGCCATCGAAGCCGAGACACATTCCCTCTTTCAGATTTTCTTCCAGGAATTTGTGGATCGTTGGTACGTCCGGTTCTCCCATCTTAAACAGAGTAACCGGAGTTCCCTCTAACTGCTGTGCAGCCTGGATAAAATATCTTCCGTCTGTCCAGAGTCCGGCCATGTCCTGCATGATCACGGCAGTTCCGGCAGAACCGGTAAATCCGGTGATGTATTTTCTGCATTTAAAATAATCCCCAACATACTCAGAACCATGAAAATCATCGGTCGGAACCAGATAAGCATCGATTCCCTTTTCCTTCATTTGTTTTCGAAGAGCTGTGATCCGTTCTGTAACTGTCATAATCTTATGCCTCCTCTGTATAACTGTTCTTTATCGCAAAGCCATGATCCATAGGGCCGTTTCCCTTTCCCAGATCCAGCATGGCAGCAAGGGCTCCGGAAATATAGTCCTTGGCACGGTTTACAGATTCCACCATGGAAAATCCCTTTGCAAGGTTGGAAGTGATGGCCGAGGAAAGAGTACATCCTGTTCCGTGGGTGTTGGGATTGTCGATCCTTTTTCCCTCAAACCACTGATATGTTCCATTCACATAGAGAAGATCATTGGCATCATTGAGCTTATGTCCGCCCTTGCAGAGAACTGCACAGTGATACTGCTCGGAAACCTGTTTTGCAGCTTCGATCATATCATCGGCGCTTTTGATCTTCCGTCCGGTAAGCACCTCGGTTTCCGGGATATTGGGGGTGAGAAGATCTGCAAGAGGGAACAGTTCTTCCTTCAGAACATCCACCGCTTCCTCACTGATCAGTCTTGCACCGCTTGTGGCAACCATAACCGGGTCCACCACGATATTTTTTGCCCGATACTGTCGGAGCTTTCCTGCGATCATATGGATCAGATCACTTTCGGAAACCATTCCGATCTTTACTGCATCCGGAAAGATATCCGTAAAAATACAGTCCAGCTCCTGACCCAGGAACTCTGCGGTTGCATTCTGGATGGCTGTGACACCGGTGGTGTTCTGGGCAGTCAGCGCGGTGATGGCACTCATGGCGTATACTCCGTTTGCCATCATGGTTTTAATATCGGCCTGGATCCCGGCTCCTCCGCTGGAATCGCTGCCTGCGATGGTTAATGCTGTTTTCATCTTTGGTTTCCTCCGTTTTCTGTGAATATATGGTTCTGTAACTCTGTCAGATCCCGACAGTAGATATAGGCATCCTTTTTCAGCTGTTCCTGATCCGGTTCTCCCAATGCGTCATAAATACCGGCAGTCAGAAATCCTGCATTTCCGGCAGTCTGCAACGCGTAGAGTGAATCCTCCACAACCAGCGTCCGGGATGGCTCCGTTCCCAGTGCTTCTGCAGCTGTAAGATAGACCTTCGGAGAATGTTTGCTTTCTCCGATCTCACTGGTGGTATAGATTTTATCAAAAAAGGAAAGAAGTCCGTTTCTTTCCAGCGCCCGGCAGATATGTTCCCTGGGGCTTGAGGTTGCCACCGCAGCCGGGATTTTCTGTTCTGCAAGGCATTGAAGAAGTTCTCTGGCACCTGATTTTGCCGGGACCTCTTCAAAATAGTATTTACGGATCCGGGATTTCAGATCCATCACGATCTTTTCTTCGGAATACGCAAGAGTAAACCTGTTTTTCAGCCAGTCCGCTCCCTGCTCCATACTCATGGGAAAAAGGATTTCGTCCATTTCCGCAACCGGCTGATATCCCAGATCTGTAATATATCGTTTTCCAAGCTCCTTCCAAACAGAGAGCGAATCCAGAAGGACGCCGTCTGCATCAAATATCACGGCTTTTATAGGAAAAATCATGTTTATACTCCTGAAAAATTTTTTTGTGATACTCTGTCATTGGAACATTACGAAATAATTTCCCATGACATAAAAAACTGATATAAAAAACGCGGATATATCACAAAAGATATATCCGCATTTATTATAAGCCGCAGATATCCAAAATGCAACCGGGAGTTAAGGAGGCTCATCTGAAACAGCAGCTCTATTTTCAAAACATTTTTTATTCTTTACCGTTAAAACAATATGTGCATACATTACAAGGATCGATCCCAATGGATTCCAGAAGATCATCCAGTCTGTGATAACGGAGAGTTGTAAAATTCTGCATCTTGCAGATATCCTGTACCATCTGCTCGTATTTCTCTGTATGCGGATCTGCATATTCATCCAGAACTTCCTGCGGACAGTTGGGGCCTTCTCTCTTCTCAATCACCTGACGGGTGATCAGCTCCATCTCAGATTTGGAACGTGAGAAGTTTAAATATTTGCAGCCGTACATGATTGGCGGGCAGGCAGGACGGACATGAACCTCTTTGGCTCCGCTGCGGTACAGAAATTCGGTTGTCTCGCGAAGCTGGGTGCCACGTACGATGGAATCGTCTATGAGAAGAAGTTTTTTATCCTTGATCAGCGCACGTACCGGGATCAGTTTCATTTTGGCAATAAGGTTACGCTGGTTCTGATTGGTCGGCATAAAAGATCTGGGCCAGGTTGGTGTATATTTAATGAATGGTCTTGCGTAAGGAATGCCGGATTCATTGGCGTATCCGATGGCATGGGCAATGCCGGAATCCGGAACACCGGCTACAATGTCCGGGTGCACGGAATCGCCGTCTCTTTTTGCAAGCATGCTTCCACAGCGGTAGCGCATCTCCTCTACATTTACACCTTCATAAGAGGCTGTCGGATATCCGTAGTAAACCCAGAGGAAGGAACAGATCTTCATTTTCTTTCCGGGCTCAACCAGAGTTTTGACTTCGTCTGCTGTTACGAATACGATCTCTCCGGGGCCAAGTTCTTTATAATCTTCGTATCCAAGGTTGATATAGGCATGACTTTCAAAGGAAATACAGTATGACCCTTCTTTGCGGCCAATTTCCACAGGAGTTCTGCCCATCTTGTCACGGGCTGCATAAATTCCGTCTTTTGTCATAAGAAGCAGAGTCATGGAGCCGTCGATCAGTCCCTGTACGTACTGGATACCTTCCACAAAATTGTCCTTTTCACAGATCAGTGCAGCGATCAGTTCGGTCACATTGACTGTTCCGTTGGTCATCTCCTGAAAATGTACCTTGGTCGTATCATACAGCTGCTGCAGAAGTTCATCGTAATTATTGATCTTTCCCACAAAAGTGAGGGCAAAGCTGCCGATCCTGGAACTGAACAGAAGGGGCTGAGGCTCATAATCAGAAATACATCCGATTCCCATATTTCCCTTCATGGAACCCACATCTCCGTCAAATTTTGTACGGAAAGGCGTGTTCTCAATGTTGTGGATGGCACGGTCAAATCCATGTTCTCCGTAAACAGCCATACCTCCGCGGCGTGTTCCCAGATGAGAATGGTAATCCACTCCGTAAAAAAGCTCCAGTACACAGTCATCCTTCGATGCTACTCCAAAAAATCCGCTCATAATGCGCTCCTCTCTACTACTATGATGTTAACGATTTCTGTTATCGTTCCTATATCCATAATCGCTATCAGTATAGCATAAGAGAATTGAAAATAAAAACCAATTTGGCGGATAATCCTGCTTTTTCAGAATAAACTATAAAGATATTAGCCGGATTTATAGAAGTGGAAAATTTTTTCTGTATGAGACAAAAGAAACAGTTCCGCTTTTACAGAACTGTTTCTTTTGGCCATTTGGCAAATATGTGGTTTCAAAATCCGGTTTATTCCTGGGTGATTCCCTTAAACTCGTAACCGGCTTCCCTGATCACTTCTTCAACCTTTGCCTCGTCAACCTTCTCTGGTACAGAGAATACAGTGGTTCCGTTCTCGTGGGAAGAAACTACGTCTTCTGCTCCGAAAGCTGCCTGGATGGCTTTGTTTACGTGTGCCTCACAGTGTCCGCACATCATTCCTTCTACATTGACCGTTACCTTTACCATTGTTTTGTTCTCCTTTTCTTCTTTTATATTTTCATCATGACTGATGTGTAATGTTACCGGATTTTTGACCGTTTTGTCTTTGGCTGCATTGTGGACCTGAAACAGATTCAGACGCAGTGCATTTGTTACAACACAGAAGCTGGAAAGACTCATGGCCGCAGCTCCGAACATCGGATTCAAGGTCCATCCGAAAAACGGGATCCAGACACCTGCTGCAAGGGGAATGCCGATTATATTGTAGAAAAATGCCCAGAAAAGATTCTCATGGATATTCCGAAGTGTGGCGCGGCTTAAACGTACTGCCGCTGGAACATCGCTTAACTGGCTCTTCATCAGAACGATATCTGCCGCATCAATGGCAATATCTGTTCCTGCACCGATGGCAATTCCGATATCGGCTCTTGTAAGTGCCGGCGCGTCGTTGATACCGTCACCGACCATGGCAACTTTTCCCTGCTCCTTCAGAGCGCGGATCACACTTTCTTTTCCATCCGGAAGAACTCCTGCGATCACATCGTCAACTCCTGCCTGAGCTCCGATGGCTTTTGCGGTACGCTCATTGTCACCGGTAAGCATAACTACACGGATTCCCATGTTCTGAAGCTCTTTTACTGCACGGGGACTGTCTTCCTTGATCACATCCGCAACTGCGATGATTCCCAGAAGTTTACCGTTTCGTGTGAAAAGAAGGGGCGTTTTTCCCTGCTCTGCAAGCTGCTCGGCTCTCCTGTTAAGGTCTGCGGAAACCTTTGTCTGGCTGCTGATAAATTTCATGCTTCCGCCTGTCAGTTTGTCACTTCCAAATATAGCGGAAAGTCCGTTTCCCGGAAGTGCCTGGAATCCGGTTACTTCACCTGTGGCAAGGTTCTCTTCCTCTGCTTTTTTGAGAACTGCCTTTGCCAGTGGATGTTCACTTTTTTTCTCCAGTGCACAGGCCAGAGAGAGAAGCTCTGTTTCTGTGATTCCCTCTTCCGGGAGAATATCTGTTACCTCCGGCTGACCGCTTGTAATGGTTCCGGTTTTATCCAGTGCGACGATCTGGACTTTTCCTGCTTCCTCCAGGGAAACGGCTGTTTTGAAAAGGATTCCGTTTTTGGCACCCATACCGTTGCCGACCATAATGGCAACCGGTGTTGCAAGGCCAAGTGCGCAGGGGCAGCTGATGACCAGAACGGAAATCCCCCTTGCCAGAGCATAACCGAAGGTCTGTCCTGCAAGAAGCCAGATGATCGTTGTGATCACTGCGATTGTGATCACTGCCGGTACAAACACACCGGAAACACGGTCTGCGATCTTTGCGATCGGTGCCTTGGTGGCTGCCGCATCACTGACCATTTTGATGATCTGGGAAAGGGTGGTATCCTCTCCCACTCTGGTCGCTTCGCATTTGATAAATCCGGACTGATTCACAGTTGCCGCAGAAACCATATCTCCGGTTTCTTTATCAACCGGGATACTCTCGCCGGTCAGTGCGGATTCATTGACTGCGGTGGTTCCTTCCAGGATCACTCCATCCACCGGAATATTCTCTCCCGGGCGGACGACAAAGGTTTCTCCTTTCTGAACCTGCTCAATAGGAACGGTAAGTTCCTGTCCCTTTCGTACCACGACCGCAGTTTTGGGTGCCAGCTTCATAAGGCTTTTAAGCGCATCCGTTGTCTTTCCTTTAGAACGGGCCTCCAGCATTTTTCCTACGGTGATCAGTGTCAGGATCATGGCTGCAGATTCAAAATAAAAATCCATCATGTAATTCATAACTGCAGCAGAATCTCCGTCTGCCTGTGCTCTTGTCATGGCAAACAGTGCATAGACGCTCCACAGGAAGGATGCCATGGAGCCAAGAGCTACCAGCGTATCCATATTTGGGGAACGGCGCCACAGACTCTTAAATCCATTGATGAAAAATTTCTGGTTGATCACCATAATGATACCAGCCAGGAGCAGCTGTACCAGTCCCATGGCTACGTGATTGCCGTCAAACCATTTCGGCAGTGGCCATCCCCACATCATGTGCCCCATGGAGAAATACATCAGCACCAGCAAAAATCCTACGGATGTGATAAGACGTCTCTTTAGGATCGGAGTTTCATGATCTTCCAGTGCTTCTTCTGCCGCAGACATGGAAATCTTCGCTCCGGCAGCTCCGCCCTTTAAGGATGCACCATATCCGGCGGCTTCCACTGCGGCAATGATCTCGCCGGATGAAGCGGTTCCTTCAACTCCCATGGAGTTGGTCAGAAGACTGACGGAACAGCTATTCACCCCCGGAACTTTTGATACGGCTTTTTCCACACGGGCAGAGCAGGCGGCGCAGCTCATACCAGTTACATTATATTGTTCCATTTTCTTTCAGTACCTCCTAAAATCCAGTTTGTCCCTTTATTTCATCAGCTTCTGGAGGGTTGCTACCAGCTCATCAATGGTCTCATCCTTACCTTCCCGGATATCCCGGGCAACGCAGGTGCGGATGTGGCTGGCAAGCAGCTCTTTATTAAACGCATTCACTGCAGCATTGACTGCAGCGGACTGAATCAGGATATCATTACAGTAGGCATCATTCTCCATCATTCCTATAATGCCTCTGATCTGGCCTTCAATACGTTTCAGACGGTTGATCAGCTTTTTTTTCTCCTCTTCTGAACGTGCAGTGTGTTTTTCACAACAGCAGGGACAGGCTTTCTTTTCAGACATAGGCTGTCTCTCCTTTCTCATAAATACCCTCATGGGGTATCCTCTATATATGGAATAATATATACCCTCATGGGGTATTTGTCAATAGAAACAGTATTTTTATAATAAAAAAGCCCGCTCATCCGATAATGGCAATGAGCGGGCAATATAAACTTATAATTAGCCGAATCAGGTAAGTCCCCAACGGGGTTGCGAAAAGCAATAAGCAGTGGGTGGGGACTTGTCTATAATTCTACTCTTCCACGATATGTCCGAAATAATAGAATCCCTTGCAGGTATCCAGGCTTACTTTTACATATTTGCCGATGAGATCTTTTTCTCCTGGGAAATGAACCAAGAGATTATGCTGGGTACGACCTGTAAGAGTACCCTTCTCCCGGTTTTCGTCTTCTACCAGGATTTCCTGAATGGTTCCCTGGAAACGGGAGGAATTTTCCCGGCCCTTTTCCTGCACCAGGGTAAGAAGACGGCTAAAACGGTCTTTTACCACATCCTCCGGCACCTGATTTTCCATGCCGGCTGCAGGGGTTCCGCTTCGTTTGGAATAAATAAATGTGAAGGCAGTATCATAATTTGCTTTTCTTACAACATCCAGTGTTTCCTGGAAATCTTCTTCTGTTTCTCCCGGAAATCCGACCATGATATCTGTTGTCAGCGAAATATCCGGGATCGCCTTACGGATCTTATTTACCAGCTCCAGATATTTCTCCTTGTCGTAACGGCGGTTCATTTCCTTTAAGACTCTGCTGCTTCCGGACTGCAGCGGAAGATGCAGATGGTGACAGATCTTCTGGCTCTCTGCCATGGTCTGGATCAGCTCATCGGACAGGTCCTTCGGATGGGAAGTCATAAAACGGATACGCTTCAGCCCTTCAATCTTTTCCACTTCTTTCAGAAGTTCTGCAAAGGTCACCGGTGTTTCCAGAGTTTTACCGTAGGAGTTTACATTCTGGCCAAGAAGCATGATCTCAGTAACGCCATCTGCGACCAGTTCCTCGATCTCGCGGATGATGGCCTGTGGCTCGCGGCTCTTTTCGCGGCCGCGGACATAAGGAACGATGCAGTAGCTGCAGAAGTTATTGCAGCCAAACATTACGCTGACTCCTGTTTTGAAGGAGTATTTGCGGGAAGTTGGCATGCCCTCTACGATCTCATCGGATTCCTTCCAGATATCAATGATCTGGTCGTCGGTCTGCAGCGTCCGGTAAAAAAGCTCCGGGAATTTGTGGATATTATGGGTTCCGAATACAAGATTTACATATTTATAATCCTTGCGGATCTTTTCCACTACGTGATGCTCCTGCATCATACATCCGAACAGTACGATCTTCATATCCGGGTGCTCCCGTTTGATGCTCTTTAAATGTCCAAGATGTCCATAGATCTTCTGATTGGCATTTTCCCGGACTGTGCAGGTGTTAAATACAACTGCATCAGCATCCTCGGTATCTACCATTTCATATCCCATTTTTTCCATGATGGCCGCAATAGACTCTGTCTGGATGGAGTTCATCTGGCATCCTTCATTCTGGATGTGGAAGGTGGGACGTTTCGTACTGCTTTTGGCAAGAAGCTCTTTACATTTTTCAATGTACTGAAGCTGGATCTCTGTTTCTTTGTTCTGGCTCAAATCAATTCCTCCAATAACTAAAAATTTCATATGTATCTATAAATTATTTTTCTTTAGACAATATCAGACGGGAGCATTGAACTCCCGTCTGATATATCATACAGAATTTACAGTTGTCTGTCAAAGAGTTTTTATAATAGCGGTGCAAAAACTCTCAGTACGTTTTGAATGGCACGTACCACAATATTTCTCTTCTGGCAGAATGCCAGATCAATGGGATCACAGTACTCCAGGGTTTCTGTAAAATCATCCCGGATGTCCAGGATCACATCATTCTTATACATCCAGACACCATCTTCAAAATGCAGATAAAGGCTTCGGTAATCCAGATTTATGGTTCCTACGACGCCTACTTTGTCATCACAGACAAAAGATTTTGCATGTAAAAATCCCGGCTGGTATTCGTAGATCTTTACACCTGCTTCCAGAAGCTGCTTATAATAAGACTGTGTCAGCAGGAAGACCATTTTTTTGTCCGGGATACCTGGTGTCATGATCCGGACATCTACACCGCTTTTTGCAGCGAGGCACAGGGCGGTCATCATCTCATTATCTATGATCAGATATGGTGTGCAGATATAAACATAGTTTTTGGCGCGATTGATAATATTAAGATAAACGTTCTCTCCTACGATCTCATCGTCCAGGGGGGAATCACAGAATGGCTGGACATAACCGCTTCCCGGAAATTCGTTGGGGTGCCACCTGTGCGGAACATAATTTCCGAAATCAAGAGAAGTATCTGTTCTGGTAACGATTCCCCACATATATAGGAACATAGCTGTCATATTCCAGACGCCTTCTCCTTTCAGCATAACGGCTGTATCCTTCCAGTGGCCAAACCGTTTTCGCTGATTGATATATTCGTCAGCCAGGTTGATGCCGCCGGTAAAACCGGTCCAGCCATCGATCACACAGATCTTACGGTGGTCACGGTTATTCTGGATAATATTAAGAATCGGACGGAACCGGTTGAATACTTCGCATTTGATTCCTCGCCGGCGCATCTCCTGATCATACTTGTATGGCAATGTGGTAAGGCAGCCGAAGCCATCATAGATCAGTCGGACATCCACTCCTTCTTTAGCCTTTTTTTCAAGGATATTAAGGATCGTCTGCCACATTACCCCGTCATTTATGATGAAATATTCGATAAAAATAAAATGCTTTGCCTGCTCCAGCTCATGCACCAGAACCGGAAACATATCATCTCCTACCTGAAAATACTCTGCTGTGGTATTCTCGTGAACCGGATATCTTGAATACTGCCAGATGTAATCCGACTGGATTCTCATGGAACGGTCGTCTTCGTTTAAACGTTTTCTTGTAAGCTCTGAGCCTTCCAGGTATTCTGCTGTTTCATCAATAAGATTCTGATAATGCTGTTCCATTACAGCGCCGATCCGCGACTTACCGAAAAGAAGGTACAGGGAAACACCAAATACCGGAAAAATAAGGATCAGCATCGTCCAGGCGAGCTTATAAGATGGATTGATCTTTTTATTTACGATCCACAGAACAACCAGAAAACCTATGGCTTGCATTCCGATCGTCACCCATCTGGAGTATTCCATAAGCCGGAAAAGGGCGATCAGCAGCCATGCCAGCTGCACAACAAGAGCCAGAGCTACATAAAAAATTCGATTAAATAATAATTTAAGGAGCGATCGCAATGGTTTGATAATCAGTTTAATAAACAAATTCATATTTCTTTCCTTCGTCAAACGTTCCTGTTTCTATTTAATTAAAAATCCCTGACCATACAGCCAGGGATTTTTGCGCACAATTAATTATATTTACGTTTTCTTGCGGCTTCAGATTTTTTCTTACGACGAACGCTTGGCTTCTCGTAATGCTCTCTCTTACGGATTTCCTGCTGGATTCCCGCCTTAGCACAGCTTCTCTTGAATCTGCGAAGAGCGCTATCTAAAGTCTCGTTCTCTTTTACGATAACGTTTGACATAGACTCACACCTAACCTCCCTCCAGTTGTAGATTGTGCTAAAATACAACTGTCTGGGTATTTTTCTTGCACGAGTGTTATTATATAGCATAACATGTGGTTTCGTCAACATCTTTTTCGATTTTTATGAAAAAAATGTCAAAATTGTAAATCACGCACAACTTTGTTATTTTGTGAGCTGTTTTTCAAGGATTCCTGCTGCTGCGTCCATAGCTTCCTGAGCCTTTTCCGGATTCTTTCCGCCGGCCTGTGCCATGTTCGGACGTCCGCCGCCGCCACCGCCAACGATCGCTGCCACAGCTTTGATCAGGTTTCCTGCATGAGCGCCTGCTTTCTGAGCTGCATCCGTTGCCATTGCAAGAAGATTAACCTTGCCGTCGTTTACTGCTGCAAGAAGGACAACACCTTCGCCAAGCTGCTCTTTCAGTTTATCACCCAGGTCTCTGAGACCGTTCATGTCAACGCCCTCAACTTTGGCTGCAAGGAGTTTTACGCCGTTTACTTCAACGACTTTATCCATGACATCGCCAAGTGCACTCTGGGCAGCTTTGCTCTTGAGGGATTCATTTTCGCTCTGAAGAGCCTTTACCTCAGCCTGCAGGTGACTGATCTTTTCTACAACCTCGGCTGTATTGGCCTTTAATGCTTTTGCAGCCTCATGGAGAAGCTCTTCCTGCTTTCTGTAGTATTCGATAACTGCTTTGCCGGTAAGTGCCTCAATACGGCGTACACCAGCTGCGATACCGGATTCGGACACGATCTTAAAGAGCATGATGGAGCTTGTATTCTTTACATGAGTACCACCACAGAGCTCTTTGGAAAAGTCTCCCATGGATACTACACGTACCTTCTGGTCATATTTCTCACCAAAAAGAGCCATTGCTCCGGATTTCTTGGCTTCTTCCACATCCATGACATCTGTATGAACATCAAGCCCTGCCTGGATCTCTTTGTTTACAAGCTCTTCTGTTGCCTGGAGTTCTTCTGCTGTCATAGCCTGAAAATGAGCAAAGTCAAAACGAAGTCTGTCCGGAGTTACCAGAGAACCCTTCTGCTCTACGTGGGAACCAAGAACGGTCTTCAGTGCTTTCTGAAGAAGATGTGTTGCACTGTGGTTTTTCTCGGTATCTTTTCTTGCTTCTTCGTTTACCTTCAGGGATACTGTCTCACCTGAGGAAATCATACCGGATTCCATATGTCCTACGTGGCCGAATTTACCGCCGCGGAGTTTGATGGTGTCCTCAACAACAAATTTACCGTTTGCAGTCTCGATTACACCGGTATCACCTTCCTGTCCACCCATTGTCGCATAGAAAGGAGTCTGCTCTACAAATACGGTACCCTTCTGTCCCTCTGTGAGAGAATCTACGATCTCTGTTTCTGTGGTAAGGACAGTAACCTTGGAATCAAAGGTAAGATGATCGTAGCCGACGAATTCTGTTGTTACGTTTACATCAATATCATCGTATACGGTTGCGTCTGCCCCCATATAGTTGGTTACTTCACGGGCAGTACGTGCCTTGACTCTCTGTTCCTCCATTGCTTTCTGGAAGCCTTCCTCGTCAATGCCGTAGCCTTTTTCCTCAAGAATCTCTTTTGTAAGGTCAAGAGGGAATCCGTACGTATCATAAAGCTTGAATGCGTTGTCACCGGAAAGAGTCTTTTCACCTGCTTTTTTCATATCCTCTTCCATGTCGGAAAGGATACGAAGTCCCTGATCGATAGTTTTGTTGAACTGATTCTCCTCATTTGTCAGTACACGGAAGATGAACTCTTTCTTCTCCTCAAGCTCCGGATATCCGGCTTTGGAGCTCTCGATCACCTGTGCACTTAATTTTGCAAGGAAAGTTCCCTCGATGCCAAGAAGACGTCCGTGACGTGCTGCGCGGCGGATCAGACGGCGGAGAACATATCCACGTCCCTCATTGGTTGGCATGATTCCATCGGAGATCATAAATGTTGCGGAACGGATATGGTCCGTGATCAGACGGATGGAAACGTCATCGGCATAGTTTTTATCATATTCTTTATGTGCGATCTCGCATACAAGATTACGAAGTGCACAAATTGTATCTACATCAAAAATAGAATCAACATCCTGAACAACTACAGCAAGACGCTCAAGTCCCATACCGGTATCGATGTTTTTCTGTTTCAGGGTTGTGTAGTTTCCGTTTCCATCGTTCTCGAACTGTGTGAAAACGTTGTTCCATACTTCCATGTAACGGTCGCAGTCGCAGCCTACCGTACATCCGGGTTTACCACAGCCGTATTTTTCGCCACGGTCATAGTAGATCTCAGAGCATGGACCGCATGGACCTGCGCCATGCTCCCAGAAGTTATCCTCTTTTCCGAAACGGAAAATACGTTCAGACGGAATCCCTACTTCTTTGTTCCAGATATTGAAGGCTTCATCATCATCCAGGTAAATGGATGGGTAGAGACGGTCTGCATCAAGCCCTACAACCTCAGTAAGAAACTCCCAGGACCAGTGGATGGCTTCTTTCTTGAAGTAATCACCAAAAGAGAAGTTACCAAGCATTTCAAAGAAAGTACCGTGACGTGCGGTTTTACCTACATTTTCGATATCTCCGGTACGGATACATTTCTGGCAGGTTGTCACTCTTGTTCTTGGCGGCTTCTCAGCACCTGTAAAATATGGTTTCAGCGGAGCCATACCTGCATTGATCAGCAGAAGACTCTTATCTCCCTGAGGAACCAGGGAAAAGCTTTTCATTACAAGATGGCCCTTGCTCTCCATAAAGTCAAGGAACATCTTACGAAGTTCGTTCACTCCGTACTTTTTCATGTTGTTATCCTCCTTGTGTCAACCCTACCTGTCAGCATTTCCGGAATGCCGTAGCTTTATCCCGGAAATGTCACAGATATGGGAAATTATTTTACACAGATCTTTTTGAATTTTTTCTTGCCTCGTTTCAGAACGATCCCGTCCCCTGCAAAAGCATCCTTCTCAACCGTATGGTAAATATCGGTGAGCTTCTCACCATCGATGGATACACCACCCTGCTGGATCGCACGGCGACCCTCGGAACGGCTTGGTACCAGCTCTGCTTTTACAAGAAGTGTGATCAGGTCGATTTTTCCTTCCTTGTCAAAATCTTCCTCTGAAAGCTCTGTTGTAGGCATATGAGAAGTATCTGCACCTGAGAACAGTGCGCGGGCACCCTCCTGTGCTTTCTTGGCTTCCTCCTCACCGTGTACAAGCTCTGTCAGCTGGTATGCAAGGATCTCCTTGGCTTTGTTCAGCTCGCTGCCTTCCCATTTGGCCATCTCGTCGATCTCCTCAAGAGGAAGGAAAGTAAGAAGACGCATACATTTGATAACGTCAGCATCGTCTACATTTCTCCAGTACTGGTAGAAATCGAACGGGGATGTCTTATTCGGGTCAAGCCATACAGCTCCGGACTGTGTTTTTCCCATCTTTTTGCCCTCAGAATTGAGAAGCAGTGTGATGGTCATGGCATAGGCATCCTTGCCAAGCTTACGGCGGATCAGCTCGGTACCGCCAAGCATGTTGCTCCACTGGTCATCGCCACCGAACTGCATGTTGCAGCCGTATTTCTGGTACAGCATGTAGAAGTCGTAGCTCTGCATGATCATGTAGTTAAATTCCAGGAAGCTTAAGCCTCGTTCCATACGCTGTTTGTAGCACTCTGCTGTCAGCATACGGTTTACGGAAAAGTGAGCACCTACCTCACGGAGAAGCTCTACATAGTTAAGGTTCATAAGCCAGTCAGCATTGTTTACCATAAGAGCTTTTCCATCAGAGAAATCGATGAAACGGCTCATCTGCTGCTTGAAGCAGTCAATATTGTGCTGGATGGTTTCTTTTGTCAGCATCTGACGCATATCGGTCCTTCCGGACGGGTCACCGATCATTCCTGTTCCGCCGCCGAGAAGGGCGATCGGACGGTTTCCTGCCATCTGCAGTCTCTTCATCAGGCAAAGAGCCATGAAGTGACCTACATGAAGGCTGTCTGCTGTAGGGTCAAAGCCAATATAGAATGTGGCTTTTCCGTTATTTACCATCTCTTTGATCTCGTCTTCGTCTGTAACCTGTGCGATCAGGCCACGTGCTTTCAGTTCTTCCCAAACTGTCATTGTTCTTTCCTCCTGTATAGCTTTTATGTTTACGCTTTTATTAAAGTTTATAATTTACAGTATCAGCGTAAAAAATAAAAATGCCCGGTTCCTGTCCGTTTAGGACGAGAACCGGGTCCCGTGTTACCACCTAAATTTACAGAAAACTCGCATTTCCTGCCTCATAAAGTGAATCTACATCCCGTTATATCCATATATATCAAGATATAAAACCACTTCAGCACAATAACGGGTGCCATTCCGTCGCAGCCTATCTATAATACGCTATTATTATAAAGTTTATAATTTACAGTATCAAGTTCCGATTCGGTGCGCAGCTCCGGGATGTATTCACAAAAGTTCTACCCTGCGCCTCTCACCTGCCGGCTGCTCTCTGTGGGGTTTTCCTCAAGCTACTTTTTCCCTTCCAAGCCTTTTACTATACTATATGAAGTATACAAACTGCTTTTTTGTTTGTCAAGAAATTTTAATATTGCTTTGACAACTTAAAGTGGCAGAATGTTACTTTTTACTCTGTTCTCAGTAACACGCTTCGCGATGCACAGAATTTACGCTGATCGCATAAATTCGCGCGGTATGTTTCGGGTTTTCTGTGAGTGATAAGTGGAACTTTTATTTCTGTAAGCCATTTATTCCTTCATCTACGTAAAGGTCATTGCCGTCTGCCGCTGATGTGGCAAGCTGATCACACCGTTCATTTAACGGATTATCTGCATGTCCCTTAACCCAGTGGAAGCTTACCTGATGCTGCTCCTTGGCCTTTAAAAGGCGTTTCCAGAGATCTACATTCTTCACATCTTCGTTTTTTCCACGTTTCCAGTTTTTCTTTAGCCAGGAATCGATCCAGTGCTGATTAAAAGCATCTACCAGATATTTGGAATCGGAATACAGATCCACCTGGCAGGGGCGGTTCAGTGCTTCCAGTGCTACGATGGCTGCCATCAGCTCCATCCGGTTGTTTGTGGTTTTTTTGTAGCCTCTGGACAGTTCACGTTCATGTAACTGGCCTTTGGTATCGATGTACTGAAGAACTGCTCCGTAGCCTCCCGGTCCATCCGGATTTCCCCGGGCTGCACCATCCGTATAGATTTTCACCTGCATATTTGCTTCTCCTTAAATTTTCAATTTTATGTCCATACGCCTGTTTGTTCAAAGTTTACTGCCGGAGACTATGTTGCTTATACCCAGTCTACAAAAAATGTATGGCCTTTATAAGTTTCATATTTCACTTTGCTGAAATTCAGATTCTGGTTCCAGAAATAGCTGGTCATCATGAAATACATATAATTAAAATCTTTCTGTTTAAATCCTCTGAGTGTTCTGGCTTTGCCGGAAGTGACATGTTTATTGAAAATAGTCATTGCTTCTCTTGCAGCCTGATAAGCAAGAGTACGGTTTTCAAACTGACCATTGAGACGTTTGAGAAGGGCCCCGTTCCGCACTACAGAATACTGTGGGGTTGTGCTGCTTCCGATATTCTCATAGATCACACCTCGTATCGTAGATGGAAATTCCTTGTCTGATTTGATCGTACGATTCAGAACACAAAGTGCTACTGCTTCCATTCCGATCTTGCCCTGATCGCCTGCCTCCGATTCGCAAAGTGCGGCCAGCAGTGCTTCATCGGATGTCTTGCCGTTGGCTATTCCAGGATGGCTCTTATATTCTTTTACCATAGTGTAATATCTGCTGTTTTTGGTATCGTAAACTTTGACATCTCCATTGCTGACATTTAGATTTGGTTTGGTAGTCTTCGCAGTGGCCACTCCGTCTGCTGCGATGGAGTATGTAATTCCATTCACTGTCACGGAGGTACTTACTGCCATGACACCGTTGGATTTAAAATAATAGTTCTTCTGATTGATCGTCTTCAGACCAGTATACATATAACCGGTACTGGTGGCAAAATAGTAGCTGATATTTTTGGATTTGTTTTTTACCCATTTGGTTGCCATATAACCGGAAGTTTTGTAAAAATAACGTTTCTGCCCTTTGCTGTTGGTGAGCCAGCCGGTTGCCATAATGCCTCCGCCTTTTGTGAAATAACGTTTCCTTCCCTTGCTGCAGTTTACCCAGCCTGTGGTAAGCTTACCTGTTTTGGGATTGAAATAGCGCTTATGGCCTTTGGAATCTGTCATCCAGCCGGTTGCCATAACACCCTTGCCTTTTGTAAAATAGTAGGTATATTTGCCATTGACCTTCATCCAGCCCTTTACCTGTACTCCGGTCTTTGTGTTAAAGTAGTACTTGTATCCGCCCAGGGTCAGCCAGCCTTTCTGCTTGCTCCCATCACTTTTTATGTAGTATGTTTTTCCATCGATAGTTTTAAAGCCTGCAGTGGCAGCCTGTACCTCTTTTGCAGAAGCAGAAAAGACTGTGCTTCCCACGATCAGCAGCATAGCAAGCATCAGACCCTTCAGCCATTTTTTTGTTCTGAAACTCTTCATAATTTTCCCCATTTCCTGTTTTAGATATAAAAGCTAGTTTGTCTCAAAAATTACAAAAATGTTACATTTCGTTTATTATATCGTAATGAATAAACACTGTCAACTTTTTTGTAACTGTGGACGGACTCCTGCCATATGATGAAGTGTAAATAAAATTTGCTGGAGGACTTATCGATGAGTGACTTAGCGGCTACCAATTGTGGATGTGATTGCGGATGTGGTTGTGATTCCGGATGTAGCACAGGATGTGGATGTAACAATAACTGTGGCTGTAATAATGGCTGCGGAAATTCCCTGTTTGGAAACGGTGGAAACAGCTGCTCCTGTATCCTTTGGATCATCTGTCTGATGTGTTGCTGTGGAAACAACAGTGGCTGTGGCTGTAATAACAACGGCTGCAACGACAGCTGTTGGATCATCATCCTTCTTCTGCTTTTGTGCGGAAATGGATGCGGCTGCAACAATTGCTGCTGATCTTTTGAAAAGGCAGAGGTCATTTCCTCTGCCTTTTCTGCTGCCGTTTTTCTGCTTCCTCCTGTTTCTGTTTTTTCTCTTTCAGACATTTCAGATCTATTTCATAAAAAGAATTTCCATCAATGACAAGTTCCTGTTTTTTTTCAGATTCCATAATCACATTCCTTTGAAAAATTTCTTCTATATATAATATGACCAGAGAAGGTTTCTGTCATATTTCTTTCTGCAAATTCATAGATTTCAGGAAAAAGGATTTTTTTATGGAACAGGAGCCTATCGCACGTACTGCTCTGGATGAAATGGTGGAAAGTGACCAGGATCAGATGCTGAAAGCCATGATCCCGTACCTTCCTTCTTCCGGGCAGCGGTTTTTATCTGTGTATACGAAAGTCCGGGAACTTCGGAATACCATGTCGCTTTTTCAAAGCAGTCGTAGAACAGCCGATCTGCAGGCTACCGGTTTTTCCGGCACCGATCCTCTGGAAATGCTGCAGGATATCCGTAAGTGCTGTGGCGGAGAAAATCGCCGTCAGATCGATCATATCACCAGTCTTATGGCTACGATCCAGATGCTTCAGATCATGAATGAAGATTCGTCAGGAGGTGAGAATCCATGAGTGATGACTGGAAAAATAATCCCCGGCTTTCCGGAATGGACCCTCAGAAGCTTTCCATGCTTCAGGGACTGGCAGATCAGGGATTGGGGAAAAATCCGTCCGAACTTCTGCCTTTTATCATGGGCGCAGCTTCTAAAGGAAAAAATGCGGGCTTAAATTTCAGCTCTGATGAGATCTCCACTATCATAGAAGTTCTGAAAATGGGGAAAAGTCCGGCAGAGGCAGCTAAGCTTGACAGAATTGTGAATCTGATGAAAATGATACGTCATTAACAGCTCTGTGATCCCGGAACAGCGGTTTTCTGTTCCGGGATTTTCTACTTTATAATTCTTTTTATATTTGTCGGAATATAATCTGCAAAAATTTGACATATCCATAGATTCTATCGCATAATTCATAGAACATATTCCCTATTTTTGTGATATTTTTTTATCATTTTCCCTTTCTTCTTATATCAGTATATGGTATACTTGTCCGTGAAATGAATGATATGCAAAATAGGATTTTATGCGTCAAGTGTTTGGCGAATGGGGAGTTGTCGCCAGAACGAAAAGTACGTCTTACGGTATGAAATCCGCACCCGTTGCAGCAATATAAGAGAATATCTCATATTGTGTAGGGCTTTTTCGACATACGTTCTATTACAATTGGAGATATCTTTTTTTATGCGCAAAAATAAAAGAGACAGTCTCCGAAAAACGTGATTTTTTTAACAAATGGAGGTTGTTATTTATGGTAGACAAAGCAAAAGTTGAAGAGGCGATCAAGCTTCTTCTCGAGGGAATCGGCGAGGATGTAAACAGAGAGGGACTGCAGGGAACTCCTGAACGTATCGCCCGCATGTGCGAGGAAATTTATGGCGGACTTGATAATGAAGCGGATGAACATCTTCAGAAACAGTTTCATGTAGAGAACAATGAAATGGTTCTGGAAAAGGATATTACCTTTTATTCCATGTGCGAACATCATCTTATGCCTTTTTACGGAAAAGCTCATATCGCATATATCCCAAATGGCAAGGTTACCGGCTTAAGCAAGCTGGCCCGTACCGTTGATGTGTATGCAAGAAGACCGCAGATCCAGGAACGTCTGACTGTGCAGATCGCAGATGCGCTGGAACGTGTTCTCGCTCCAAAGGGAATCATGGTTATGCTGGAAGCGGAGCATACCTGCATGACCATGCGTGGGATCAAAAAGCCGGGAAGCAAAACGGTTACGATTGTTACCAGAGGTGAATTTAAAGAAAATATGGAGCTTCAGAAACAGTTCCTTGCTATGGTCAAGGACTGATGGACAGAGTGAATCAGATCTGGAATCATCCGCTCTATCAAAATGAGCTTAATAAGCTTCAGCTTCTGGAGACTGACCGTGAATTCTGCAGACATACACCGGAGCATTTTTTGGATGTGGCACGCCTTGCCTATATCCGGGCACTTGAGGAAAATGCTCCTGTTTCAAAGGAACTGATCTACTGTACTGCCCTTCTTCACGATATCGGACGGGCCAGACAGTATGAAGATGGCACTCCTCATGATGAGGCCGGTGCTGCTATCGCAGGACAGATCTTAAACGAGCTTGGATTTTCTATGGAAGAAATGGAAGCAATCATTGCGGCAATACGTGGTCACAGAGCTCAGACGGATCCGACAGTTCTTGGAAAACTGCTCTATACTGCGGACAAAAGCTCCAGAAACTGTTTTTCCTGTAAAGCAGAGCCGGAATGTTACTGGTCTCCTGCCAAAAAAAATATGACGATCCAATATTAGGAGGTTTTTCCATGAAAATCGGAAATCGTGAGTTTGATGTAAAAAACAAAACATATATTATGGGTATCCTAAATGTCACACCGGATTCTTTCTCAGATGGCGGAAAATGGAACGATATGGATCATGCCCTGAAACATACAGAAGCTATGATCGCCGAAGGTGCTGATATTCTTGATATCGGTGGGGAATCCACACGTCCAGGGCATACACCGGTTGGCGCACAGGAGGAGATCGAGCGTATTCTTCCTGTTATCGAAGCAGTAAAAGGGCGTTTTGATATCCCCATCTCTGTAGATACCTATAAGGGATGTGTTGCGGAAGAAGCCCTGAAACACGGAGCAGATCTTATCAATGACATCTGGGGACTGAAATATGATCCTGAAATGGCTCCTGTCATTGCCAGATATCAGGCTCCCTGCTGTCTGATGCATAACAAAGATAATACTGAATACAATAATTTTATTGTGGATATGCTGGCAGAAACCCAGGAATGTGTCAATATTGCCAAACGTGCCGGTATTGCCGATGATAAGATCATCCTTGATCCTGGTGTCGGATTTGGTAAAACATATGAGATGAACCTGATGACCATGGATAATCTGGAACTTTTCCGGAAGCTGGGATATCCGGTGCTTCTTGGTACCTCCAGAAAATCCATGATCGGACTTGCCCTTGATCTTCCTGTAGATCAGCGTGTAGAGGGAACTCTTGCCACATCGGTGATCGGTGTTATGAAGGGTTGTGCATTTGTCCGTGTTCATGACATCAAAGAAAATAAACGCGTCATCCAGATGACAGAAGCTATTCTGGGACGTTAGGAGGAACTGATGGATAAAATCGAAATCAGAGATCTTGAGATTTTTGCAAACCATGGTGTGTTTCCGGAAGAAACAGCTCTCGGACAGAAATTTGTTGTTTCTGCTGTTATGTATACAGAAACACGTCCGGCAGGGCTGACAGATGAACTTTCTGCTTCCATCAATTATGGAGAAGTCAGTCATATGATCACCGATTTTCTTCAGAAAAATACTTATAAACTTCTGGAGGCTGCTGTGGAGAATCTGGCAGAGACGCTGCTGCTTTCACTCCCTCTTCTTAAAGAGATCACCCTCCGTATTGAAAAGCCCTGGGCTCCGGTAGGCCTTCCGCTGAAAACCGTTGCTGTGGAAATTACCCGAGGCTGGCATACGGCTTATATTGCTTTTGGTTCCAATATGGGGGATAAGAAGAAATACCTGGACAATGCGATCCAGGGTCTTCGGGATATGAAAGAGATTGTTGTTGAAAAGGTTTCAGAGTATCTTGTAACGGAGCCTTACGGGGATGTGGAGCAGGATGAGTTTCTCAACGGAGCCTTAAGAGTCCGGACGCTGCTTTCTCCGGAGGAGCTTCTTGACAGGCTGCATGTGCTGGAACAGGCTGCGGACCGGAAAAGGATCATTCACTGGGGACCAAGGACACTGGATCTGGATATTCTGTTTTACGATAATGAGATCATTGATACAGTGGAACTACATGTGCCTCATATTGATATGGAAAACAGGGATTTTGTTTTGAAGCCTATGGTGGAGATCGCACCGTATCTTCGGCATCCGGTGTTGAATTTAACAATGGAGCAGTTGTTAAAAAAGCTTGAGGGAAAAACTTTGGCGGTGTAACTTTATTAAATAATAAAAAGATAACAAGCCCGATACAGATATCTTTACTACAATCTGTATCGGGCTTGTTTTGTATCAGTGTGAATTATTGACTATTATCGAAAAATATTTTATTTCTGGTTTACCAGGTCGAATTCGTCGGTGATTTCTTTGGATGGTGCCTTGGTAATGAGGCTGACGATGATGTTTGCTGCAATAGCCACCAGGAATGCGGGAAGAAGTTCATAGATTCCCCAGGCGCCGCCGAGCGTGCTGATTCCGTATTTCCAGATAAATACCATAGAACCGCCGCAGATCATTCCTGCCAGGGCTCCCTGCCAGTTGGAACGTCTCCAGAATAATGCCAGAAGTACCACCGGGCCGAATACGGCTCCGAAGCCTGCCCAGGCAAAGGATACGATAGTAAACACAGAACTGTTCGGGTCGCGGGCAATAAATATGGCTACTACTGCGATGAGAAGAAGCGTGATCTTATCGGCTACCATGCTTTCTTTTTTTGTTTCTTTATCCTTCAGGATACTTCCGAGAAGGTCGGAAGAAACTGCTGAGGATGCTGCCAGGAGCTGAGAATCTGCAGTTGACATGGTAGATGCCAGGATTCCTGCAAGGATGAGTCCTGCAAGGATTGCTGCGATCACACCATGCTTGCTGAGAAGATCAGCGATCCGAACGATGATCGTCTCGGATGCGGAGCCTTCAAGAAGGTCAAACTCTCCTGCTGCTGTCATTCCAAGTCCTACCACACCGATCAGTACTGCTACTGCCAGTGAGATCACTACCCATGTAGTTGCTACTCTTCTGGAAAGTGTAAGCTTCTCTTCGTCTTCGATCGCCATGAAACGAAGAAGAATATGCGGCATTCCGAAATATCCAAGTCCCCATGCAAGCATGGAAATGATATTAAGCAGTGGATATGCCTGTTCTGTTCCGGTTGTTGGATCATATGTAGTAAACATAGTCAGATATCCGGGCAGTGATCTTGCATGGTCTGCAACTGCTTCAATACCACCTGCTGTGCTGATCCCGAATACAAATACGATCACAAGAGCGATGGACATGATGATACTCTGGATAAAGTCCGTGGTAGATGCTGCCAGGAATCCTCCCAGTGTGGTGTATCCAACGATGACCAGTGCACTGATGATCATAGCTGGCAGATATTTTACACCGAAGAGACTTGCAAAAAGTTTACCACAGGCTGCAAATCCGGAAGCTGTATACGGAATAAAAAAGATCACGATAAAAATCGCTCCGATAGACTGCAGGATCTTTTTCTCATCTCTGTAACGATTACTGAAAAAGGATGGCAATGTAATGGAATTTCCTGCCACATGTGTGTAGCGGCGGATTCTTTTTGCCACGATCCTCCAGTTTACGTAAGTTCCGATCGCAAGGCCAATGGCTGTCCAGCCTGCATCTGCAATACCGGTAAGATAAGCAAGTCCCGGCAGGCCCATCAGAAGCCAGCTGCTCATGTCAGAAGCCTCTGCACTCATAGCTGTGACAAGTGGACCAAGCTTTCGTCCTCCAAGATAGAAATCAGAACTGTCATTATTGTTTTTGGAGCAAAGATAACCTACAAAGATCATTGCACCCAGATAGACGATAATGGCTGCCATTATACAAATATGTGCTGTTGTCATTGTTTCTCTCCCTTCCATGTTTCTGCTTTAAAATCACAAAACATGAGGGATTTTGCTTATGCATCCCCATGCTTTCTGCTTTTAAACCAGTTTTACACATATTTATAAATTTTATTATATTAACTTTAGAAAGTAAAGAGAATTTTTCGTTTTTTTACATAAAAAAGTATTTTATATGAAGAAAAAGGGCTGAACCATATAAGGCGGCCCAGCTCTTTTTCAAAATCTCTGTTTATTTTTCTTCCATACGCTTCTGCACATCTTCCACTGTATATGCAAGCTTCTCAACATCCTCGGAATAAGTCAGCCCCTCCTTCTCAGCCAGAGCTTTCAGAACACCGATCGTTTTCTGAAGATGCATGTAGTTTCCGCGGAGGAACCACCTGTCAGCGCGATGTATTCTCTGTAATAATTCATGAACATGTTCATTTCCGGGCTGTCCTGATTATATACTACAACACCTATTGTATATTGGATATCTCCGTCTTCGACAGCAGCAGAATGCCCAGTACTTTAAAGTTTTTAAAAATCATACTGTTTTGTGCATTTCCTTATTTTTCCGTTACATAATGGCAGGCTACTTCATGTCCGGACTCTACTTCTGTGAGCACAGGACGGATCGTCCTGCATTTCTCCATGCAGTGTTCGCAACGATTCTGGAATGGACAGCCATGAGGAACATCCAGAGGGCTGGGGGCCTCACTTTCGATGCTCTCGATCTTTTTGTTCTGATCCATATGAATGGAAAACTGTGCCCCCAGAAGAGCCTGTGTATATGGATGAAGAGACTTTTCCGTAACATCCTCTCCCGGAATTACCTCCACGATATTCCCGAGGTACATGACAGCAATCTGATGAGCAAAGGAACGGATCAGAGCCAGGTCATGGCAGATAAAAAGCATGCTGATGTTTTTCTCCTTCTGGAGACGTACCAGAAGCCGGATCACGGACTCCTGTACGGAAACGTCAAGTGCAGAGGTAGCCTCATCGCACACCAGGATCTCCGGTTCCAGGGAAAGTGCCCGGGCAATACTGATACGCTGACGCTGTCCGCCACTCATGTTATGTGGATAGCGGTCTGTAAAATCTTCAGGAAGCTCTACCATTTTCAGAAGTTCTCTGGCCTTGGATTCCTTTTCGCTTCTTTTCAGCTTTCCGTAATTGATCAGGGGTTCTGTGAGAATATCCACGATCTTCATTTTGGGGTCAAAGGACGCCAGCGGATCCTGGAATACCATCTGCATGTTCTGACGGTTCAGCCAGGTTTCTTTTTTGGAAAGATCAGAGAGGTTTTTTCCATGGTAAAGGATCTCTCCGCTGGTCGGCTTGTCAAGAGAAATGACCATGCGGACAAAGGTTGATTTACCGCAGCCACTTTCTCCGACGATTCCCAGAGTCTTTCCTTTATAAACATTTAAGTTTACGTCATTGCAGGCTGTTAAAGTTCTGCCGCCGGAAGCCGGGAACTGTTTTACGATATGTTTTGCACTGAGTACGATATCGGATTCCTTAAACATAACGCTGTCCCTCCATTTCCGGCACTGCAGCCAGCAGTTTCTTTGTATAGTCACTGGTCGGATGCTCCATGACTTCATCTCGTGTTCCCTGATCCACAACTTTTCCGTTCTGCATAACAACAAGCTGATCAGCCATATAGGCTGCTACGCCAATGTTATGGGTAACAATGATGATACCGGTTCCGAAATCATCACGAAGCTCCATCATCTGGCGTACGATCTGTGCCTGTGTGGTAACATCCAGCGCACTGGTCGGCTCATCTGCAAGAAGCAGCTCCGGGTTAAAAGTCATGGCCATGGCAATACCAACTCGCTGGCGCATACCACCGGAAAGCTGGTGAGGATAACTTTTCATGATATTTTCTGCGTCAGGAAGACGCATTTTCTGAAGCATGGAGCATCCCTTCTTCCATGCTTCTGCTTTGGATACATCCGTATGTGTACAGATATATTCTACATACTGACTTCCAATCTTACGGATAGGGTTCAGGGTTCCGCCGCAGTCCTGGAAGATCATGGAAATGCGGGTACCCCTTAAATTTCTCCATTCATCCTTTGTATTGGAAAGCAGAGAATGTCCGTGAAACTGAATATCTCCGGTGCTGACCCGGCCACCTCCGGCAAGTGCGCCGAGGACAGCACGGATCACGGTTGTTTTTCCACTTCCACTCTCGCCTACCACACTGATGATCTCCCCCTTCTTCATGGAAAGGTTGAAATGTTCAATGGTAGGTGCCTGTTTTCCGTACTGAACGGAAAGATCCTTGATCTCAAGCATAAATAAGCGCTCCTTTACTCGGCAAGAGTGATATCCTTTGTCAGCCAGTAATAATCCATTGGATACATCTTAACACCTGTTACCTTTTTGTTGGAGAAGAGGTAGGTTGTCTCATAACCAAAGAATACAGTTGCAGCATCATCCATGATATCCTGCTGAATATCGATGATGAGATCTTTTCTCTTGTCCTCATCAAATGTCTGCGCAAGCTCGTCAAGAAGCTTGTCAACCTCCGGGTTATTGTATCCTGCAGTATTGTTTGCAGAGGAGCTGTACCAGTTCTCTCTTAAGTAGTTCTCAGGGTCTCCAGTGTTTGCTACCAGCACGTTCCAGATCAGAAGGTCATACTGACCGGAATCTCTCATGTCAAGAAGTGTCTCATAACTTACTGTGTTCAGGTTTACGTTGATACCGATCTCCTTCAGACTGGCCTGTGCTGCCTGTGCGTATACACCAAGCTCGGCACGGCTTGTGTAGATAACAAAATCAAGAACAAGAGGATCTCCGTCAGGAGTTTCTACAAATCCGTCACCGTCAACATCTTTGTATCCAGCCTCATCAAGGATCTTCTTTGCGCTGTCCGGATCATAGGAATTCTCATCCTTCAGATCATCGAATCCAAAGTCAAGTGTTGGAGGAACCGGTGCTTTACCAGCTGTTGCACCACCCTCGAGAAGAGTGTTGCAGTATGTTTCCTTGTCAAGACCACGAAGAAGTGCCTGGCGAAGAGCCTTATCGCTGAGTGCATGATCCTCGTTCTGGTTCATGAATGCATAGGTGGAACGAAGAGACTGAAGCTCCTGGATGTCGTAATTGTCATTTCCCTCAAACTCAACCAGGTTCTCTGTTTTCAGGTTGTAAGCGATATCGATCTCACCTGTCTGAAGAGCCATGGAACGTGTTGTCTGGTCATCCACACATTTCAGTGTAACTTTATCAAGGGGAACTTCTCCATCCCAGTAGTTCTCATTTTTTACTACGATACAGGAATCCGTCGGGCTGAAAGATTCTACTGCGTAAGGTCCTGTACAGATCGGTCCTTCCATGGCAAATGTAGAATCATCTACATTTGTATCTACGATCAGAAACAGCGGGTCTGCAAGGCATCCGGCCATGTTTGCATTTGCTCTGTTCAGATGGAAGATCAGGTTCTGTCCGTCAACTTCGAGGCTGTCGAGATCAAAGAATTCCGGAACACGGTCACTCTTTTCAGCGGTACGTTCGATGGAGGCTTTTACCATCTCCGGTGTCATATCGTCACCGTTGGAGAATTTTACGCCCTCACGGATCTTGAAGGTCCATGTTTTTCCATCGTCACTGTTTTCCCACTTTTCCGCAAGACATGGAACGATCTCACCGTTCTCATCGAATTTTGTGAGGCACTCGCCGATCGCATAACGGGATACAACCCAGCTGAAATACTGCTCTGTCGGCTCCAGTGTATCTGCAAAGCTTGTTACTCCGATGGTGATTTCCTTATCACTTTTTTTGTCACCCTTTGCCTGAGCCACTGTTGTCATGGAAAAAGTCATCATACATGCAAGTGTAGCAGCCAGCACTTTTTTAACTACATTATTTCTCATTTCATCCTCCTAAAGATAATATACTGATCATATGGTGTTGGTTTGTTACAGAGTTGTTTTATTGATCCTGGCGCGGATCCAGTACATCACGGATGCTGTCTCCAAGCATGTTGAAAACAACAACACAGATCACGATAGCGATACCAGGGTAGATCATAAGCCATGGCGCCTTTGCCATGTAGGTTCTTCCTTCATTCAGCATCAGTCCCCACTCCGGTGTCGGCGCAGTTGCACCAAATCCCAGGAATGAAAGGGAAGCCAGCTCCAGCATCATAGTTCCGATATCTGCTGCCGCAGTTACCACCATCTGGGTTACCATGTTGGGAAGAATGTGTACAAGAAGAATTTTCCAGGTCTTTGTTCCGTTTACTATAGCTGCCTCTATGTAAAGACTCTTTTTGACTTTCAAGACCATACTTCGTGCAAGACGGGCATATTTTGTCCAGCTTACAGCCGCAATGGAGATAACGGCATTGACCAGGTTTGGTCCAAGCATACCGGCAATGGCAATGGCCAGTACAAGCCCAGGGAAGGAGATCATCATATCTGCGATACGCATGATCACTGCATCCACAACGCCGCCGAAATATCCGGCAATAACTCCTAAAAATGTACCGATGACAAAGATCACCGCAACCAGACATAAGGTCATGATCAGAGAGGTTCTTGTTCCGAAGATAACACGGGAAAGAAGATCTCGTCCAAGCTTATCCGTTCCGAACGGATGAGCGGAACTTGGCTCCTGCAGTGATTCGGTCATAACTGCATCCAGTGGATCATATGGTGAGAGCTGCGGCGCAAAGATCGCAATTCCGATCACCACGAGACCCAGAATGAAGAAAAGAGTGAACTGTTTATTTTCTTTGAATGTTCGTAATACCTTTTTCAATTATCTATCCTCCTTAAGTCTTGGATCGAGATAAGTATAGGACAGATCCACAAGCAGGTTGATGCACATGTACAGGATCGCGATCCAGAGTACATAGCCCTGTACAAGAGGATAGTCACGACAGGAAATCGCCTTTACTGCCATATTTCCCATTCCAGGCCAGTTGTAAATGATCTCTACAACTGCAGTACCTCCCAGAAGACTTCCAAGGGAAAGTCCCAGCAATGTTACCAGAGGAAGCATTACGTTAGGAAGAACGTGTTTCCAGAGGATAACGCTTTCCTTGATTCCACGCATTCTTGCACCTGTGACATAATCCTGGTGAAGTTCCTCCAGTACTGCACTTCTTACCTGTCTGGTATATTTTGCAGACATGGCAAGTGCAAGAGTCAGCGCCGGGAGGATCATGGATTTAAAATCCGTACTGCCCCCGGCAACATTGATCCAGCGAAGCTGAACACCAAAGATGCTGAGAAGGATCAGGCCCAGCCAGAAGCTTGGAACAGATACTCCCACAAAGGTAATTCCTCTCACAAAATAATCCGGGAATTTGTTCTGATATACAGCGGCCAGGATTCCAAGCGGTATGGAAATAATGACCATCATCAGAAGTGCCAGCAACGACATCCTCAGCGTCGGCCAGAAACAGGATACCAGTTTATCTGTTACCGGCATTTTGAAAGAATAGGACTGTCCCATATCTCCTGTAACAACACCCTTCAGCCAGGAACCATACTGCACGAGAAAGGGCTGATCAAGGCCAAGCTCATGTCTTGTCTGTTCCAGAAGCTCTGGTGTAGGAAGATTACCACACTCTGTCAGCATGATCTCCGCAGGATCACCAGGTGACAGGTAGGTCAGTCCAAATGTGAAAAAGCTGATTCCAAATAATACAATGATGATCTGGAGAAATCTTTTTCCTACTTGTTTCTTTGTCACGTTTTACTCCTTTCCTCATTTGATGCGATTTTAACATTGCCGTTTTAATTTAGTTAGATAAAAGAAACTATTGGATTCTTAATATGCAGAATATGCATGGAATTTTAGAAAATTTGCACGAAAAAAGCCCGTGACGAAATACGGGCACACAAAATAAATATGCTTCCTATCTTCCGTAAGAATCATTTTAAAACAATTGCAAGCAGGTCTCCTGACTTAGGATCCTTACCCTCAGACACCTTCCCGGTCTATTTCTCACGTACTCGACCAGTGGTACTTTGTCTGAGGATTCCCCCTTACAGTGACGGGATCGTACCGGATTTACACCGGTTTCCCTATTAATCCTCTCAGAACTTACAACGGCTGATGTGAAAATCAGCAAATGCTGTTAAATTACTGCAACATTATATGATAAAACTATAGTTTATGTCTATGGAAAAATGTTATATTTTTAGAAAACTCATAAATTTTGTTAAAGATGCTTGAATTGTATATATCCCACATGGGGGATATGACAATTGGATTTATCTGATCTGCTAAAAAAACACGGATTTTACCTCGCTGTTTTTACAAATAGAATAGCAAATGGTAAAACCCGGTTTTCTTACTGTTTCAATATGATTTCAGACAAAAGCGTTCTGAAAAGGTTGTTTACTATCAGGTCAGAGTCTCCGTGATCGCTGCATATGCGATCATTGGTCCGTCTTCAATAATGTTCAGACTGGCTGTTTGATAAAGTACGACTCCGTTTTCAGTTGCAATAGATGTGTAAAGTAAATTTCCATAGTAATCTCTCAGTTCACCCAGTTCTTCCCCCTTAAAAAAGTATTCTCCAGGCTTCTTGGACGGATACCAGCATCCGGTATACGGCGCATATTCATAGACTACATTTTCAAGAAGCATCTGACGGTAATGCTTCAGACCATGACACGCCTTTCCCTGGAGATGAAAAACAAGGTGACGGACGTCTCTTTTATCCTGTTCTACTTCCTCCCAGGTCCAGTAGCTGTGTCCGCCTCTTTCGATAAGAATACTTGGAATTCCAAGAGAAGAAGCATAATTGTAGGCGCCACCTGTGGCAGTTGTGGAACGGACTACATATTTTACGCCGATATGCCGTGCCATATGTAATGACTTCTCTGCTGTCTTTTCATCTACAACCCCTACATAATAAACATAGGGATGAAGCTGTTCGAACCCATCTCCACTATGTAGGTCGATATAATAATCTGCTATAGAAAAAAGTTTCGTCACTATAGTATAGGCAATACGATCTGTAGCTGTTCCCTCAGGATCTCCGGGAAAAACGCGGTTCAGGTTCTTGCCATCCTCATAGACCAGACTCATGGTGCGATGCTCAAAGCCGCTGACATTGACCAGTGGAACGATGATCACATTTCCCTTCAGTTCTTCCGGTTGAAATTCTTTTGCAAGTTCCATTGCCGCCTGGATTCCTACATACTCCGCACTGTGTATTCCTGCTGTGATCAGTATCGTCGGTCCGTCTTTCACTCCGCATATCACAGTTGCCGGCATTGCTATGCCGTATCCTGTGATCTTAATTTTTCCCTGTGCTTTCTCTCCTTTTTCAATCACCCAGTCATCAATTTTGATCATTGGTTGTTTCCCTTTTCCTTTTTTATATTTCCGCACTTTTGACGATAAGTATATCATGCCTAACCGAAATTGTACATATTCTTTTAAGATTCCGGGAAAACAGAAAAAAGCTTTCGTAACCGTTCATTCTGATCCGACGTACAAAAACTTTTTTCCTGAATGATATATAATTTATCTTTTTACCAATTCTTTGGTGATTTCTTCCCAGCTGACTCCTTTTTCCACCATGAGTACCATCATATGATAAAGAAAATCTGAAATTTCGTATTTAATCTCTTCTTTATCCGGATTTTTGGCTGCAATGACGATCTCTGTGCATTCTTCACCGACTTTTTTCAAAATCTTGTCGATTCCTTTATCAAAAAGATAATTGGTATAGGAACCTTCCTTTGGATGTTCTTTTCGGTCAGTGATCACATCATACACATTCTGGAACACGTGAAGTGGGTTTGTATCATCGTACTCTTTTTTCATCAGCGGTTTGAAGAAACAGGTACGGTTTCCTGTATGGCAGGCTGCGCCAACCTGCTCCACTTTGGCAAGGATCGTATCATTATCACAGTCAATAGTAAGAGACTTTACATACTGTACGTGTCCGGATGTCAGACCTTTGGTCCAGAGCTCATTCCGGCTGCGACTCCAGTATGTCATTTTTCCAAGCTTCAATGTTGTGTTAAAAGCAAGCTCATTCATATAGGCCAGCATCAGTACTTCATCCGTCCGGTAATCCTGGACAATAACCGGAACCATTCCGTCACTGTTTAATTTAAAGTCCGACCATGCAATATTACTTTTATATGTGTTTACCGGAATTCCGGCTTCTTCGCAGGTTTCCTTAAATGTATGCAGATCATTTTCAAGACTGCTTACATAAGCACCGCAAAGTCCGGACACAGCTGGTTCTCCTAAAAGCTCCAGAACGTTCTCAGATCTGTTTTCATCGGTATGAAGAACAATGGAAATCTGAGAAATCTCTGCAATTTCATTTTCGACAGTGTCCAAAGCCAGAACAGTGTCTGCATATGTTTCGATCAGATCCTGATTTTCTGTGAATTCTCTCAGATCAGAGATGCTGATCATCATACGCTCTTTTCCAAAGCGCCGGGATACTTCTTCCAGAAGCTTGATATTATTCTCTTTCGAAAAATTCAGTACAACTTTGGCACATCCCGCATAGATCAGCTTTTTTACATCTTCCATACGTTTGATATTTCCCGCTGCGATCACCGGGATCTCAGATACCTGACAGATATCACGGATTTTTCCGATCGCACGGTCATGCTCTGCATCTGCGGAAGAAAAGTCAAATACCAGAAGCTCATCTGCCCCATTGTCACCGTAAAATTTTGCAAGTGTTTCTACATTTCCGTCTCCGAAAAGATTTCTCTGTCCAAATCCGGTTACCGCCTTTTCTGAATGAAGATAAAGGCATGGGATCAACTGTTTGTTCATAAGTGGTCTCCTTCTGTATCAGAGGCTTCCCTTGGTAGAAAGCACGTCTGTGATCCGGGAATCGTACTGTGTTGCTGCATCAAGGGCTTTCGCAAAGCTTTTAAACATGGCCTCTGCCACATGATGGCTGTTTCCTCCGGAAAGAACCTTGATGTGAAGATTCATTGCTGCGGAATAGGATACTGCATAAAAGAATTCCTTTACCATCTCTGTAGCCATATCTCCTATTTTTTCCGTAGAAAACGCTGCATCCCATCCAAGATAAGGTCTTCCGGAAAGATCTACTGCGCAGAGCACAAGCACTTCATCCATAGGAAGGATACAGCTGCCGTAACGTTTGATTCCTTTTTTGTCGCCAACTGCCTCACGGATAGCGTTTCCAAGGACGATCCCTGTATCTTCAATGGTGTGATGATCATCTACATTCAGATCACCGTGGACTCTCAGCGTAAGATCATACAGTCCATGGCGCGTAAAACCGTCCAGCATATGGTCAAAAAAGCCAATGCCTGTATCAATATCGGAACTTCCTGTTCCATCAATATTCAGCTGCAGACGTATCTGCGTTTCTTTTGTGTTTCTTTCGATCAGTGCTTCTCTTGCCATTATTCGTTCTCCTTGTCCTCTTCCTCAAAACGGACTGCAATGGAATTTGCGTGTGCAGTCAGCTGTTCCGATGTGGCAAACTGGATAATGTCCTTGTGGATTTTTCGGAGTGCTTTCCTGGAATAATATACAATACTGGATTTCTTGATAAAATCATCTACAGAAAGTGCGGAGAAAAATTTTGCGGTTCCATTGGTAGGAAGCACATGGTTTGGTCCTGCAAAATAATCTCCAAGGGGTTCAGAGCTGTGCTCTCCGATAAAGATCGCACCTGCATTTCGTACCTTCATCATATCTTCAAAAGGATTCTTTGTGACGATCTCCATATGTTCAGAAGCAATTTCATTGGCAGCCTCAATGGCCTCGTCCATATCTTCTGCGATCAGGATATAACCAAAGTTCTCCAGGGATTTCTCAATAATGGCTTTTCTGGAAAGTACCTCAACAAAACCTCTGACTTCTTTATCTACCTGATCTGCAAATTCCTCATTTGTTGTGATCAGGATCGCAGATGCCATCTCATCATGTTCTGCCTGAGAAAGAAGATCTGCTGCAATATAACGAGGATTTGCAGTCTCATCTGCAAGAACGAGGATCTCGCTTGGGCCGGCAATAGAATCAATGCTTACGTATCCATAAACTGCCTTTTTTGCAAGCGCAACAAAAATATTTCCGGGTCCTACGATCTTGTCAACCTTTGGAATACTCTCGGTTCCATATGCAAGTGCTCCGATGGCCTGTGCACCACCCACTTTATAGATTTCATCTGCTCCGGCTTCGTTGGCAGCAACAAGTGTGCTTGGATTTACTTTTCCGTCTTTTCCAGGAGGTGTTGTCATTACAATACGGTCAACACCGGCAACTTTTGCAGGAACGATATTCATCAGCACGGAAGACGGATATACAGCCTTTCCACCGGGAACGTAAACACCTACACAGTTCAGAGCAGTTACCTTCTGACCAAGCATGGTTCCGTCTGTTGTGCTTGTGAACCAGCTGTTCTGAAGCTGCTTTTCGTGATAGCTGCGGATATTCACCAATGCTTTTTTGATCACATCGATCAGGGAAGGATCTACCAGCTTGTATGCTTCCTCGATCTCCTCAGGGGTTACACGGATCGTATCCTTTGTCACTTCGACTTTATCAAATTCTCTGGTAAATGCAAATAACGCGGTATCTCCCTCTGCTTTTACTTTGGCAAGGATATTTGCTACTGCATCCTCGTATTTTCCATAATTATTAGGGCTTCTTTTTAAGAGAGTTTCCAGAATATCTTTTGTAGATTCTTTGGTGAGTTTTACCTTACGCATAATAAATTCTGCCTTCTTTCTGTATTTTGGAGGTTCATCTGTTGTTCAGTTTATTTGATCACACTTCGAAGTTCCGTGATCAGTTTGCGGATCCGTTCATCTTCCATTTTCATGCTGACCTGATTGACTACCATACGTGCAGACAGCGGGCAGACTTCTTCCAGCACCTTCAGGCCATTCTCGCGAAGGGTGCTTCCGGTTTCCACGATATCCACGATAACCTCGGAAAGTCCTACGATCGGTGCAAGCTCGATGGAACCGTTCAGCTTAATGATCTCCACAGTCTGATGCTTTTTGTTATAGAAATAATCCTTTGCAATATTTGGATATTTTGTAGCTACACGGATCAGCTGATTGTTATTCAGGACTTCTCTGGCGCTTTCAGGACCGCATACGCACATGCGGCATGCTCCAAATCCAAGATCCATAACCTCATATAACTTTCTTCCTTCTTCCAGAATGGTATCCTTACCTACGATACCGATATCTGCTGCACCATACTCTACATAAGTCGGCACATCCGGACCTTTTGCAAGGAAAAACTTCAGCTTCAGTTCCTCATTGGTAAAGATCAGCTTTCGGGAATCTTTGTCACGCATCTCCTCACATGTAATACCGATCTTCTCAAACATATCCAGTGTTTTGTTGGCCAGACGCCCTTTTGTGAGGGCAAATGTAAGATATCTCATCAGTCCTGCTCCTCCTTTGCCGGGCACAATGCCACTTTTTTACCTTTATTCCGAAGCTCCATTGCTTCCTGGATCGCTTTTTTCAGATTTCCCGGATCATAAGTGATCACAATGGTTTTATCGCCAGCCGGAACGGTCAGCTTCTGTCTGGAAAGCGCGAGCATCAGGTTATCAACCACAATGGCAAATCCAATGGAAGAAGCCGGTTTTCCGAAATGTTTCATCAATTCGTTGTAGCGTCCGCCCTTGATCAGGGGTTCACCGGTTCCATATGTATAAGCCTGGAAAATGATCCCTGTATAATAACGGAACTTACTGAGCATTCCAAAATCAAAAGCAATGTATTTCTCACAGCCGTATACTTTCAGGATCTCATAAATTTCTTCCAGTCGTTTTACTGCAGAAAGTGCTTCCGGATTGGAGGTGAGCTTTTTTGCTTTTTCCAGCACTTCTGCTGAACCGAACATCTGAGGCAGTTCAGCAAAAGCCTTGGAAAGGTTATCGCCTAAATTCTGTTCCTTAAGAAGCTCTTCCACACCAAAATAATTCTTCTGAGAAATCAGCTCACGAAGATGCTCTTCTATCTCCGGCTCCAGATCTGCCTCTGCAAGCAGGGATTTATAATAATCTACCTGGCCTACGCTAACCTGGAATTCGGTAAGTCCTGCTGCCTTCAGACACTCCACAGTCATAGCAAGGATCTCAGCATCTGCTGCTGCAGAATCATCTCCCATATGCTCAACACCCATCTGAGTATTTTCCTTCATCTGACCTCTGTAACTGGAATTGTTGATAAATGTATTTCCGGTATAACAAAGTCTTACAGGTCCCTTTTCCGGATCAAAATAAGTTGCACATGCTCTGGAAACAGACGGTGTAAAGTCAGGTCTGAGAACAAGTGTGTTTCCCTCTCTGTCAAAAAATTTATATAAATCCTTGGATGGGATCGTTCCTACTTCATTGCTGAACACTTCAAAATACTCAAATCCCGGTGTTTCTATATCTTCATATCCATATCTTGAAAACACCTGGTGGAGCTCCTTCTGGAGCCGTTTTTTGCGGCTGCATTCCTCTCCATAAATGTCCCGCACACCTTCAGGTGTATGAAAAATACGCTGCATGTTCATTTCCTCCGTAACACGTTTTGAGATTTCCTGTGCTTCACTTTAATTCGCTACCATGCTACCACAGAAAAACTTAAATTTGATTATATAGGAAACCTTTCCAAAAGTCAATCCCGTAATTGCAGATCTTTCTGGATCCCTTCCAGATAAGGAACCAGAAATCCATTTTTTCCGGAAAGATAAAATTCCTCATCCAGCTCTTCCCGACGAAAACTTTTTCGCCCGCCATCTTCCATCCTTTTCCAGAATTCCTTCAGCTTACGAAGGGTAAGATAATAAAAAACATTATCTGCGCTGAAATAGATCAGAAAAAAAGCAATCCCCTTCTGCTTTTCAAACTCATCCATAAATGCTACCTGATGAGGATGAATGTTCGCAAGGGGAAAAGTTTTTACACAGCATTCTTTTGCATCGAAGCAGACAGGGATTCCCTGTACTGCTCCGATATAATCTACGGTACTTTTCTGTTCAAAATATGCCAGCGTGATATGCCGGGAGGTTTTATCCATTTTAACCGGAGTGATCGGCGTCGGGATTTTCTGGATGAGGGCCAGTCCCTTTTCCCTGTACTGCTCATTGGTACGATTGATAAGTTCCTCCAGAGTAGAACCACGAAGTCCTCTGCTGTTCCATGTTGCCATAAAGTCTGCCCTTTAATTTAGAAGTTTGATGGATGGGAAATAACGGATCTCCGCCTTTCCGACGATCTGATCAAACTGTACATATGTATTCTGCCAGTATCGGGAATCCTTGGAATTGTTACGGTTGTCTCCCATCATAAAGTAACAGTTTTCCGGTACTTCGTATGGTCCGAAGCTTCCGAGAGGAGTTTCCGACACAAAGGAATCATCCAGAGGTGTCTCTGAATCATTGATATAAACTTTACCATCTTTGATCTCTACTTTATCTCCGGGAAGACCGATGATACGTTTGATGAACAGCTGGGACTCATCATCCGGATATTTGAAGATCACAATGTCAAAGCGTTCCGGATCTTTCCATTTTTTTGAGATCTCGTGACCAAATACATCCATATTCAGACCATAGGCCAGACGATAGCCAAAGATACGATCTCCAGTCATAATGGTATTTTCCATAGATTCTGACGGGATCTTTGCATTGATCAGTACTACATTGTTGATAACCAGGACTACAACTACCACGATGATGATCATCTTGACGTAATCCCATATTTCATTCCAGATTTTCATAATAACTCTCCTCCAACTTTTCCTCTTTTAGTGTTCTGAGAAAGATTTCCGGAAGCGGTGCCATAAAGACCTTCCTGGATAAATATGACAGGCTTCCTTTCATAGATGGAAACTCCATTCGAAAAGAATGAAGCAGCTGTCCTTTCAGCTTTTTATCGGCTTTTCCATATTTGGGATCACCAACAATCGAATGTCCCTCCGAAGCAAGGTGAGCACGAATCTGATGTGCACGTCCTGTGATCAGTTCAACCTTAAGAAGGGTACGGGTTCCATTGGTACCCAACGGATAATACTTTGTTTCCACTGGAAGGGCATTTTCTTTCTCTTGTTTATAGATGGTTACTTTATTGCTTTTTTTATCTTTTGCCAGATAACCTTTGATATATCTTTCTTCTTTTAAAACTCCCTCCACAAGACAGAGGTAATATTTATGAAGTTCCCTGGACTTGAACATCCCTGAAAGTTCCTGCAGACCGGAAAGGCTTTTGCCTGCCGCTATAAGCCCGCTGGTATTGCGGTCAAGGCGGTTGCATACGGAAGGACGAAAGGTTCTCAGATCATTCTCTGTAAGAGAGCCATTTTTCAGAAGATAGCCAGTCAGATATTCTACCAGTGAAGGGGTTCCGTCATCAGCAGGCTGAGAAAGCATTCCTGCCGGTTTGTTGATCAACAGGATATTTTCATCCTCGTAAATGATATCCAGAGCATAATGTGCCCGTGGAGCAGAATCATTTCCGCTGAATTTTTCAAATGTTTCATCACTTAAAAACAGTTTTACATGATCTCCTGAAAACAGCTTTTCATTCCCGGTGGCTTTTTTTCCATTGAGCGTGATATTTTTTTTCCTCATCATTTTGTAGAAAAAGCTCTTTGGAGCTTCACGGAGAAGCTTGGCCAGATATTTGTCAAAACGCTGTCCGGCCTCGTTTTCGTTAATGATAAATTCTTTCATTATATAATGCTCCTACAGACAGATTGCCAGGATCGTATGTTTGATCAGTTCTTCCCTGGAAAGATCCGGGTATCGCTCATCCGGCGTGAATTTAATCCCGTTTCTCAAAGATTCTTTGTGCTCATTCATAGAATCCAGACGTTCCAGATAGGGTTTCAGGTCCCTCAGGATCTTTACATCTACTTTATATCCGTTTTTACGGATGATTTTCTGTGACTGCTCTGCAAGGTAGGCGATATCTGCTTTTGGATCACTGGTATAACCCACTACTGTATTTCCGCACACGGCAACAGCGTCCAGATAACCGCTTTTCTCATAAAAAGTCATGTACATTTCATAGGACATGACCAAGTCACCGGCATGCTTGCGGATCTCTTTATAGAGCTTTTCATCCATAGGATGACGTAACAGGATCATGATCAGGCTTACCATGGATTTACATCCTGGCAGACAGCCTACTACGGTCAGAACCGTCCAGACTGTCATTCTTGTTCCGTTGACGGCCCACGCCACAAAGAAAATGAGCAGTGGAAGCGAAAATAATCCTGCGGTGATCAGGAGTCTTCGTTTTTTTTCGCTGTTAAAATAACCGAAATCACCTTTTTTTGTTTTTCTTTTTCTGGTATCTTTCATGTGCCGAACTCCTTGTCTGTGTTTTTTTGGCTTTTTTATGAAGCTCTCTGGGACGGATCAGACATTTCGGTCCAAAGCCGACCAGATCCATACGTCCGGTCATCTTAAGTCCTTCCAGGACCAGTTCGCGATTTTCCGGATTTTTATACTGCATCAGTGCTCGCTGTATTGCTTTTTCGTGTGGATTTTTCGGCACATATACCTTTTCACCTGTTAGCGGATGGATTCCTGTGTAATACATGCAGGTAGAAAGTGTTGATGGCGTTGGATAAAAATCCTGAACCTGCTCCGGCGTAAATCCAAGATCACGGACGTATTCCGCAAGCTTCACGGCTTCCTTCATTGTACACCCGGGATGGGACGACATGAAATACGGAACGGCATATTGCTGCTTACCAGTCCGCGCATTTGCTTTTTCATATTCCTTCAGAAAGCCCTCATAAACCTCGTGCCTGGGCTTGCCCATAAACTTCAGGACTTCATCAGAAACATGCTCCGGTGCTACTCGCAGCTGACCGCTGATGTGATATTTCACAAGCTCATTAAGAAAAGTTTTATCCGGGTCTGCCATCAGATAATCAAACCGAATGCCGGAACGGACAAAAACTTTTTTAACTTTGGGGATATTCCTGACCTTTCTGAGAAGCTGAAGATAATCCTTGTGGTCTACCGTCAAATTCTTACACGGAGAAGGAAACAGGCACTGCCGCTCCTTGCAGACTCCTTTTGTCAGCTGCTTTTTGCAGGAAGGATAACGAAAATCAGCCGTAGGGCCTCCTACATCATGGATATAGCCTTTAAAATCCGGATCCTCCGTCATCTTTTCAGCTTCTTTCAGAATGGAATCGTGACTTCTTGTCTGAAGGATACGGCCCTGATGAAAGGTCAGCGCACAGAAATTACAGCTTCCAAAGCATCCTCTGTTGCTGGTCAGACTGAATTTGATCTCTTTCAGTGCCGGAATCCCGCCTTCTTTCTGGTACATGGGATGATATCGTCCTGTATAAGGCAGATCGTAAACATCGTCCATTTCCATCTGCGTCAGAGGCTGAGATGGTGGATTCTGTATCACATATCCACGGTTCCCATAAGATTCTGCCAGAGGCTTTGCTGTAAATGGATCCGTGTTTCGGTACTGAATGGCAAAGCTGTCCGCGTAAGCTTTTTTATCGGTCTGTACCTGTTCAAATGACGGAAGGACCACCGGATCGTAAACCCTGCTGATATCGTGGCTTTTAAAAACCGTCCCTGCCACATATGTGATCTCCTGGACCGGAATCCCGCTTTGCAGGGCTTCTGCGATCTCCAGGATGGAATGTTCCCCCATTCCATAAGAGATCAGATCCGCACCGGAATCGATCAGAATACTGTGCTTGACCTTATTTTCCCAATAATCGTAATGTGCCATTCTTCGAAGGCTGGCTTCGATCCCGCCAAGAATGATAGGCGTATGTTTATAGGTCTGCCGGATCAGATTGCTGTATACAACAGAAGCCCTGTCCGGTCTTAATCCCATTTTTCCTCCCGGAGAATAGGCATCTGTGCTTCGGTGCTTTTTGGAAACCGTATAATGATTCACCATGGAATCCATGTTTCCTGCTGTAACGAGAAAACCCAGGCGCGGTTCCCCGAACACCTGGATGCTCTCCTTCTTTCGCCAGTCAGGCTGAGGGATCATGCCTACATGATATCCTCTGCTTTCCAGAAGACGTCCAATGATCGCAGATCCAAAAGACGGATGATCCACATAGGCATCTCCTGTCACGTAGACAAAATCCAACTCATCCCAGCCTCTTGACTTCATATCTTCTCTTGTAACTGGTAAAAAATCCTGCATTTATAATTCCTCGTATGTATGTGTATTAGTACTGTCTGCCCTGTGTTCATATGCTGTGATGGACTGCCTGGGCACGATAACCCTCTGCAATGATATCCAGCTGCCTGTGGAAGCGTTCCAGCTGACGCAGATCCTTGGTTTTGAATACCCGCAGGAACTCATCCTGTATTTTGCTGACTTCCCGTTCACTGGAAACACGGTAGAGATTTTCAATATTATTCAGAATATCCTTTACAAGATTGGACTGCATCTGAGATGAATTCTGGGCATCCATGATCTCATTGCGCACAGAAGACATTTCATGATCCAGCGAAATGATCGCATCGGATGCTTTACTAAGACGTTCTGCTACATGAGGAGGCATATCACCTTTGTATTTATACTGAAGGGAATGTTCGATCGTTGCCCAGAAATTCATTGCCATGGTACGGATCTGTATTTCTACCTGAAGCCGTTTCGGCCCATGAATAGTCTCCACTGTATAATAAAGGATCATGTGATAACTCCGGTAACCGCTCTGCTTGATATGCGTCAGATAGTTCTTTTCACTTTTGACTTCCATATCTGTTCTTTTTCGGATGATCGCAGCAACGGTATCGATATCTTCTTCAAACTGACAAATGATCCGTACTCCTGCCAGATCTTCCATTTCTGTTTCCAGCTGTTCGATCGGGATATCTTTACGTTGCATTTTCTCCAGGATACTGGAAACACTTTTTACTCTTCCACTGACTTGTTCAATGGGAGAATAACGATCATTTTCGTGATACTCTTCTATCATATGTTTAAACTTGACTGTCAGTTCTTTGACAGCCAGCTCGTAAGGGCACAAAATACTTCGCCATAACTGTATTTCCATGTTGCTCGCTCCTTATCATCTGCCGTCAGTCTCTTTTTGGTTTTGGTGACAGCGGCATACATTTTTTATTATAACATATGTTTTGAAAAAAAAGGGATTGTTTATCAATTTTTTATTAAAAAAATATAGAATTATTTTCCTTTTTGTGTGATGCATCCACAAATCTATATATATGTATAATTCTGTATTTTATGAATATTTTTTATCAGGGCATAAAAATACCCTGGAGAAACCTTACGTCTCTCCAGGGTAAAAGTTCGAACATACTCCGAACAGGATCAGTCTTTCAGATTTTTGAGAACCTGTACAAGATAGTTCCATACTCTTTCTGTGGAAGCAATGCTGAGAACCTCCTCGGATGTATGGATATCCTTCATATCCGGTCCAAGGGATACACAGTCCAGTCCTTCCATTTTTTTATAGAAAAGCCCGCATTCAAGGCCTGCGTGGATCGCTACGACTTCAGGCTTATGTCCGTACATTTCCTCAAAAACTGCAACCATTTTATCTCGTAATGGAGATTCCTTTCTGTACTCCCATGCCGGGTATGCACCCTGTACTTCATAGTCACCACCAAGAAATTCTGTGAGATATTCAATCTTATCAGATAATGCACTGCATGCAGCGTCTACAGAGCTTCTTACACTGGAACTTGCAAAAAGCTCGTCCCTATCCAGACGGAGGATACCGATATTGCTGGAGGTTTCCACCAAGCCTTTGATGGTTCCGCTCATTTTCTGGATTCCGAATGGTACATTCTGCAGATAAAATACGATCTTTTCCTGACTTGTAGGATGAAGAACCTCTGCTGTTGCAGTACCCTTTTCTGTTATTTCAAAAGTAATGTTTTCGTCAGAACCAGTATATTCTTCACGGAGCTGCTCCTGGAGCTCTTTTGCGTAAGCTTTTACCTCAGCAACGGAATCCGTAAGAAATTCTGCGGTGCACTCTCTTGTAATGGCATTGTCTTTCTGCCCGCCTGTAAGAGAAATAAGGGCATATTCCGCTTTTTTCTTAAGTCCGTAAAGAAACCGTCCCATAAGTTTATTGGCATTCGCTCTGTTCTTGTCAATCTCGGCACCGGAATGTCCGCCCATAAGTCCACAGACTTTGACCTGTACCTTTTCTCCTTCTCCTTCTACACGCTGGACAGGGATATGGCTGATACCGGAAAGACCGCCGGCACAGCTGATCCAGAGACTTCCCTCCGCTTCAGAATCCAGATTGATAAATCTTCTTCCCTTCAGCACGCTGCAGTCCAGACCGACTGCACCAAGAAGACCAATCTCCTCATCAACCGTGAGCAGTACTTCAAGAGGAGGGTGTGGAATATCTGTACTGTCAAGAAGGGCAAGACCATAAGCAACTGCAATACCATCATCACCGCCAAGAGTTGTTCCGTTGGCTGTGATATAACCATCTTTTACAGAGATGTTCAAACCATCTTTTGTAAAATCATGATCTACATCCGGTCGTTTTTCACATACCATATCCATGTGGCCCTGGATGATCACTGTGGGAGAATTCTCATATCCTGGTGTGCCTGGCTTGTAGATCACTACATTATTCAGCTCATCCTGTACATATCTGAATCCATGATCCTTCGCGAATTCCACAAGGAAATCACTGATCTGTTTTGTATTTCTGGAACCGTGAGGAATCTTGCAGATTTCTTCAAAATAATGAAAAACTCTCTTTGGTTCACAATTTTCTAATACTGGCATAAATTCTGCCTCCTTCTGCTTCATAAATTCATTTGTCTTTTATAATAATCATATACTGTAAAAAAAGCAAGGACCTGTTTTTATGAAACGAAAAATAATCATATTTTTCTATATCTGCCTGTTGTTTTTTCTGCTTTTTCACCCAAAAGAAGCTCTTACCGGAGTAAAAAATGGACTTGGATTGTGGTTGAATATCATGATTCCCACTCTGCTGCCATTTCTGATCCTGACAGGAGCATTATTAAAAACTGGAAATATCCGGAAGCTTCTGAAACCATCTGCTTTCTTCTGGAAAACGTTTTTCGGGCTTTCACCTGCTGGAGCCTATGTTCTGATCCTGGGTCTGTTATGCGGATATCCTATGGGAGCCAAACTGGCACATGATCTGTACATAGACCAGCAGATTTCCCGCAGAGAAGGGGAATATCTTCTTACGTTTAGCTGCAATGCAAGTCCCGCATTTATCATTTCCTATCTTTCCGGGATACTCTTGAAAAATAAGATATCAGCAGTACAGATGATCCTCACTTTTCTGGCGGCAGATCTCTTTTGTATGCTGTTTTTTCGTTTCGTTGTATATCGCGGGCATACCGTGGACTCTGTCTGCGTAAACAAGATAAAAAAAGAGACATACCAACAGGACTCCATAGGAGTCATCCTGGATGTCTCGATCATGGACGGATTTGAAACCATCACACGTCTCGGGGGCTATATTCTCCTCTTCTCACTGATACTAGCCAGTATCAGCTTTTACTGGCCATTTCATGCACAAAGCTGTATGCTGTTCACAGCACCACTGGAACTAACTACCGGGCTGAAACAGATTGCCGGCGCACCGCTGCCATGGAAAAGCAGATACCTTGCTTCTATGCTCCTGACTTCTTTTGGTGGCTTTTGCGTCATGGCTCAGACAAAAAGCGTATTGGAAAACAGTTTGTCACTGATCCCCTACGCTATTTCAAAATGTCTGAACGCCAGTGCGATATTCCTGATCCTAGTTTTCTCCGATATCGTCTAACAGATCTTCGTCTTCTTTTGTTATAGAAGAACTGTCATCATCCTGGAAGGTATTGGAGATTGCCGCTGCCTGAGCAGTCTGTGGTGCAAGCTCCTGACGATTATGATTAACAACCTCAAGGCAGCTCTGCAGAGCATCAATAAATGCTTTATATTTACCACCGGCATCTTCAAGTGTCTGATTCAGGACAGAACCGATATTAGCCATCATATCATCTGTGTATGTGATCGCACTGAGACGAATGCTGTTTGCATCCTGTGTTGCAGAATCAAGAATCTCCTGAGCCTGCTTGTTTGCAGCATTTATGGTCTCATTTGCCTGTGCATATGCTTTCTGCATGATCTCATGCTGTGTAACAAGTTCCTGAGCTTTGGCCTGAGCATCTGCGATCAGACTGTCAGCTTTAGCCTGAGCATCCTCAAGGATCGCATCCTTATTGCTGATGATCTTCTGATAACGTTTGATCTCATCCGGAGTTTTCAGACGAAGTTCACGTAAATACTCCTCAATCTCTTCTTTGTTCACTACGATCTTGGTAGTGGAAAGAGGCTGGAATTTACAGCTGTCCACATACTCTTCAATCTCCTGAATAATCTGTTCAATTCTGCTGCTCATAATACACTCTCCTTATTTCTCTGTTTCTCTTTTTTTCAATTTCTCTTCGACTGCATCCGTAATCTCACGTGGAGCGAATTTGCTCAAATCTCCTCCGAAATTAGCAACTTCTTTCATGATCGTGGAGCTTAAGTATGCATATTCCAGACTGGTTGTAAGAAAAACGGTGTCCACATCCGGTGCCAGAACACGATTAGTCTGGGCCATCTGCAGTTCATATTCAAAATCCGTGACAGCACGAAGCCCTCGAACAATCACCTGGGCATGGTTTTCCCTGGCAAAGTTCACTGACAGGCCCTCGAATGCTTTCACCTCCACATTCGGGATATCTTTTGTCGCCTTTGTTAGTATCTTAACACGTTCTTCTACAGAAAACAACGGACTTTTTGCAGAATTATGCAAAACTCCCACTATAACCCGGTCAAATGAAATGCTTGCCCGCTTAATGATGTCAAGATGGCCATAGGTTGCCGGGTCAAAGCTTCCCGGGTATACTGCTGTTATCATATGTCTGTCTCTCTTTCATTTTTTTAGGAAAACATGCTTGTTGGTTTTATATTCCTTGGAACGTACCAGATGATATCCAAGGTCCTCTACATAAGAAAAATCCGTATGTAGATCTTCCTCCACAACGATCAGCGTGTTTTCATCTGCAAGAGTGCTGTCAGCCAGATACTCAAGGACTGGTTGTTCCAGATGCTGTTCGTATGGTGCATCCATAAAAATACAGTCAAATGGTTCTCCGCCTTCCAGTGAACGCAGTGCCTGAAGCACATCCATGTTCAGCAGTTTACCACCATCCGTGAGTTTTGTAAATGAAAGATTTTCGCGGATACAAGTACATGCTTTGGGATTTTTTTCCACAAATACGGCATACTCGGCTCCACGGCTCAGAGCTTCAATACCGATCGCTCCGCTTCCGGAAAACAGATCCAGAAACCGACAACCCGGTATTTCAGGCTGGAGAATGTTAAAAAGAGTTTCCTTAATACGGTCTGTTGTTGGTCGTGTCTCATTTCCGGGAATGGTTTTTAAGTTTAATCTACGTGCTTTTCCTGCTATGACTCTCATTTCAGATTTAATCTCCAATCCAGATCACCGCGGGCCAGTCCAAGGATCAGAAGTTCCGCAGTGGCAATATTTGTAGCAACCGGAATGTTGTACTGGTCGCAGCGTTTGACAATGCTCATGATATCCGGCTCTACCGGGTCCATCATGACAGGGTTATAAAACAGGATCACCATATCCAGATCCTGACGCTCTACCATCTCCATAAACTGCTTGTCTCCGCCTATACTTCCGGCAAGAAACTTGTGAACGTGAAGACTGGTTGCTTCCTCAATTCTTCTTCCTGTTGTTCCGGTTGCATATACTTCATGTTTGGCAAGGATATTCTTGTATGCAATACAGAAGTCTTCAATCAGAACTTTCTTACTGTTATGCGCAATAATTCCTAAATTCATAATTCACCTCTCCATTCTGCCCTTGGGTTACATCCCTTTTCTCCCCTTTTATATAGGTAAAATCATATAACTCTGTAACTGATTCTAGCATAACGCCCAAAAAAGTGCAATTTAATTCGTGTAAATTCATGAAAAATTAATATTTTCTGTTGCTGAGAACGGAGTGAACAGTAACTATTTTCTCCGACTTTGCTTCATATACCCTATTCTTCCCAGCTGTTTCCTGTAGTATAATCAATTTCAATTCCCGGCTGTATGTTATAAACAAAAACATGGAAAGATATCTTCTGGTCTTTAACGGATTCGGCTTCCATTTCCACACCCCGGGATACCAGTTCATCTCCCTTAAAAAACGGAGTTACACGATACATGCAGGGATTTCCTGTACTGTGCACGTAATCTGCAACCTCATTTTCAAAAGGAAGCATTCCCGTCACATTGAGATATCTGGTTCCTGTGATAAGATTTTTCCTGTTTGCATTCTCTCCAGTCAGCTGATACCCGATAAGATGGCAGCGATTATACAGATACCGGCCATCTACATTTTCATATTTTACAGTATGCCATCCTGTAGGCTTCACCATTCCGATCGCTCCACGCTCTTCGACAGGCATCAGCTCCGGTGTGACCTTGGATTCTGCATAACCACAGCGCCCCAGGGAATCTAGTTCACTATAAAATTCGTATGCAGGTCCTGCGCTTTTTTCATCAGAAAAAGAGGGTATATTTCCATTGATCTCCACATATGGACTGCCGCTGTATTCCGGAATCTGATCCAGAGAAACAGATTCTGTCTGCCCTCCTGTCTTCGTCTGAGATTGTTTCAGTAATCCTGTCACTGCATCGGAAGCGGATTCCGAAATATCTTCCCAGAGGATCTGTGCATTTTCTTCTATATATGTAAGAAATACCTGTCCGAAGATCCGGCTTTGATCTTTTACCTCTTTCAGGCTCCGCGGCGGCATCCAGCCATTACATACTGCAAGGATGACACACAGGATAATGGCTGTAAGTATTTTTCGCCTGGGCTGTTTTTTTCGTTTATATTTTCTCTTGTATGTAGGATAACGCTTCTTTTTCACGGGACCCCCTTACTTTTTTTTGTCTGACAGATATTATATGTGATGCAGAGATTATTATAACCGCAATTCCAGTCAAAAAGCAACCATACATTCGGTTTTTACTGCGGTATAATTTATGAACAGAAATATTTTTATATGTTAAATTTCCTTTAACTGCCAGTGTATTATTTTATGGTTTTCATATACTAGCAATGTAACAGTAAACCAAATAACAACCAAGGAGGAAATGAATTATGCCAAGTAACACTTCTTCTAACAAAGCAGTTGTTCCGGAAGCAAAGGGCGCACTTGACCGTTTCAAATATGAGGTAGCAAACGAGCTGGGTGTTCCGCTTACAGACGGATACAACGGAAACCTGACTTCCAAACAGAACGGATCCGTAGGTGGATATATGGTCAAAAAGATGATCGAGGCACAGGAACGCCAGATGTCCAGCGGCTCCCAGGGCGGCCAGCAGTACTAAATCTGTACGCGCAGGTAGATCTATTACTATGCTGAGTTGATCTAAGCTCATGCAAAAAAGATGCTGTCTGACAGAACTGAAAACCTGCCAGACAACATCTTTTTTATTTTATATAAGATCCAAAAGTCTTAAAATCCTATATTCATTTACAGCAATTCCTGTACTTTTCGATATACAACCTCTGCAAATTTCTTATGTCCTGCTGCATTCAGATGTTCCTGATCTGCGTCACAGCAATGTACATAGGATGCTGCCGGAAGGAAACTGATATGACGTTCAGCTGCGATTTTTTCATAAACAGGCTGCAGATTTCTGGAAACGATCACAGACTCTCTGGAAAACTCCTGGTCATATCCTTCCTGCCATACTTTTTCTCCCAGATAGATGGGAGACATGAGAAGGACTTTCGCTCTTGGTGCGTATTCCTGGATCTGATCCAGCAGTCTTGTGATTCCCTTTCCAATTACATCTGCGGATGCTCCAAAAACAGTTTTGCAGTCATTGGTTCCCAGCATTAGAGTGATCACATCCGCCTGGGCATGTGTTTCCAGAAGTGTGGGAAGAAGTGCAGTTCCTTTTCTTCCGTCGCGGAGCGGATCTTCGAAAACCGTTGTTCTTCCGCACAGTCCTTCCTCGATCACGCGATATTCTTCTTTATTCAGTTTTTCCTGGAGAAGGCTTGTCCAGCGTACTCCCCACGGTAGTCTCTCTCTGCTCTCTCCGTCATATCCCCATGTATTGGAATCTCCAAAGCATAATATCTATTTCATTTTACCATATCCCTACCTGTTTAGTATGTTATTACTTAAATGAATAATAACATGCTATTTGGAATTGGTCAAATATGCAAAAGAAATAGCCTGCTATAGACATTCTCTATAACAGGCCAATATATATCTTTTAAAATACTGTTCGATGAAGATTTTGTTTACAGTCCGATAAATCCTGTAACATCTCCGTTGATCACATAATGTGCACCATTATCTTCGGGTTTAATGTAGATTTTGAGATCTTTCAGTTCAGAAGCTTTTTTGCCCATATCCTCTGTCCAGATCTTTTTGATCCTGTCAGCAACCTCTGAAGTATGTATCTCTTTGCCCCAGTACTGAACATATACTTCTGTCACTGGCTCAGCTTTCTTAGCTGCTGTTGTCTTAGCAGCCGTCTTGGTTGTTGTTTTCTTAGCTGCAGTTGTTTTTCGTGTTGTTGTCTTCTTGGCAGCGGTTTTCTTAGCTGGCTCTTCTGATTTTACAGCTGTTGTTTTCTCTTCAGCAGATTTTACTTCTGCTGCTTTTTCTTCTACTGGTTTCTCAGCGGCAGGTTTTACCTCAGCTGTCTTCTCAGCTGCTTTTGTTTCTACAGAAGCTTTTGCATCGTCTGTCTTCGGTGTCTCAGCCTTAACGGCTTTCTCTTCGGATGCGGTTACTACAGATTTTGCAGGAGTCTCGCTTATTGAAGCCGTTTTTACAGTTGTCTTGGTTGCAGCTTTCTTTGTTCTAGCCATGTTTATAGCCTCCTTACAAGGGATTTGTTAATCTTTTCTCATGCAATACAATACTACGATTTGAAAGTTTTGTAAAGAAAAGTTTCAAAAGTCTATTAGTTAAGGCTGTAATTTACAGCATGTACACGATAAGTTACACTGCTTTTACTATATGTCCAGTTATGACGCAGCAGACAATTATGATGACGTCCGTCCCCATCCAGATTACACTCTATCACTTTAAATGAATCACTGTAAACTTCTGTAACGATAGCCGAATGTCCATTATTATTGATGCGCACATAGTCTCCTACCTGAATATTATTATCATATATTCTCTGAAGGCCTGATACTCTCTGCCCTTCCCAGATATCATAAAATACTTTTCTTGCAAACCCATCACACTGGATAGCCCCGTCAAACTTATTGCAATCATACTCGCCATTACCTGGTATCGGATCAATTCCGCTCTGAGTTCCGTGATGTTTGCATGGAACATCACTGATCGTATCCTGAAATCTTTCAGGAGCTCCGCTGCTGTCCAGATTATCTGTCAGATCTGAATAACTGTTTACAACATGGTTCCAAAATTTCCCATCAGGAAATTTGATTTTTTCATCTTCAATTCTCTGCTGCAGATTTTTCTTTTTAATAACAGTAAGATTAACAATTACCGGCTTCGCTGCATTATAAAACGTTGTACTTTTTGTAGTAACTGTGATCTGCACTTCTCTCTGAATATCGTTTTCTTGCCATTCCTTCAAAGTAACCGTTCCATCAGAAGCTACCGATGCAATAGCACTGTTGCTGCTGGAATAAACCAATGTTGCATTCTGATCTGCTTTTGCCCCGAGATTGAATGCTCCATCATAGATCTTACGTTCCTGCTGCTGTACACAGCTGACAGATGGAGTTCCTTTTACCGTAGTGATCGTCAGTTTCCTGGTTGCCGGAGCATAGGAAGAAGATTTCGCTGCAGTGATCTGGATTGTAACTTTTCCAAGCTTCTTTGCCTTTTTAAAGTTCAAATTACCTTTGGAATCCACAGAAACAATACTGGTATCTAAGGACTTATAAGTAAGTTTCCCACCTTCTGAAGAAACTTTGGCACCAAGAGATTTCATTGTAGTGGAATACGCTATTTTTGCCCCATTCTTTACAGCAGTGGTAATATTCTGTCTTTTCAGCACATTAATCTTAATTGCAATATTCTGTGCCTGATAATGTTTGGTCGCCGCAACTTTTACAGTAACTGTTGCCACTCCCTCTCCATTAAGCATAATCTTGCTATTTTTTACAGATGCAATTTTTGCATTAGTGGTTGAATATGTCACTTTTGCAAATTCTTTTTTTCCTGAAACACTGATTTTGTAGGATTTGCCTTTGTCTGTATAAAGTTTTGTAATACTTCCTGGTGTAACTTTTACCGGCTGTTTTGCTTTGCTGATCTTATAAGCTATTTTTTTTGTACCTGTAAAATTGCCCTTTCCTGTGATTTGTAAGGTTGCTGTTCCAGGTTCTTTATTATTAAGATATTTATATGTATAATCTTTTTCATTCTGTAATGAGATCATTCCGGCCGCATTGGCTTTCGGCATATAAATAGAAAATGCGGGAGTTTTTGCCTGTCCATCCCAGGTGTAAATCGTTGTCTTCAAATTAACTTGAACTTTACCGTCAAGACTGCATGCTTTGATGGTAAAATATTTAGAAACAGAATCTTTGTAACTTCCCTTTCCTGTGATTTTTGCAACAGCTTTTGTTCCCGTTTTTGTATTATTAGAATAAGTTACTGTATAATCTGTGCCGCTTTTTAATGTTGTATTTCCAAGTTTAACAGTTACACCTGGCTTCTGCGGACTTCCATTGTAAGTTGCGGTTTTTACAGTTACCTTTGCCGTTTTGATGCTCTTTCTAACTACTGGTTTTGAAGCAACTACCTTTAAAGTGATACATTTACTGTTCGTTGGCATGGTCGTATATTTTTTGCCTGAGCTGTCTGACATGGTAAATGGAAGTTCTATAGAGCACTTCAGGTTCGGGATCGTTTTCAGTGTTTTAAGATTATCCATATAGTACAGCATATATCTTGCATCATTGACGCTAGATGTATTAAACTTACTGAGGTTTAGAGATTCCAGGCTGCTACAGGAGTTAAACATATATCCCATCTTTACCACTTCAGAAGTATTGAAATGGCTCACGTCCACAGCTTTTAACGCATAGCAGCGTGAAAACATTCCTTCCATAGATTTTACTTTTGATGTGTTAAATTCAGAAACATCCAGAGAAGTCATTTTTTTAAGCTCGCCAAACATAGAATTCATATCTACTACCTTGGATGTATCAAAATTTTTAATATTGAGGCTTGTTAAAGACTCATTTCCATAAAACATGAAATACATATTCTGTACATTAGAAGTATTAAAACTGTTCAGATCCAGAGACTTGAGCTTGCTCATAGTACAGAACATTTTGCCCATATCTTCTACATTTGATGTATTAAAGTTTCGTACATTTAACTGTGTAAGACTTTCGCACCGTTCGAACATACCGTTCATATATACAACATTTGCTGTATTGAAATTACTGACATTCAACTGTGTAAGGCTTTCACAGCAATAAAACATCTCCTCCATAGTCGTAACATTCGCTGTATTAAATCTACTGACGTCCAACTGTTTAAGATTCCGACATTCACGGAACATTCCGCTCATCCTTGTCACTCTGGAAGTATTAAAATTCCGGACATTCAGCTGTGTAAGGCTTTCACAGCCTAAAAACATGCTATTCATATCATTAACTTTTGAAGTATCAAATTTACTGACATCCAGAGTTTTTAATTTACTGCAATTTCGGAACATTCCCTGCATATGAGATACATTTCCGGTTTTCAATGAACCAGTATCCAGCCGTGTAAGGCTTTCACAATCTGAGAACATAAAGGCCATGTCTGTCACCTTACTGAAATCACAGTTTTTAAAAGTGATCCTGGTAAGATTCCTGCATCCCTTAAACATAGCTCTTGTCTTTGTGATTCCGGAAATTTCAACTATGGCTGTTTTAATATCATCCTGCCATTTACTCCAGCCCCTTTCTGCATCCCAATAATAATCTGAGGTATCATAGTCACCGTTTCCTTTTAATGTAAGACATCCGGATGTATCAATTGACCAAGCAATATCTCCGGTGATTCCTCCATCCATCATGCTTGCGGAAGCACTTACAGCATCTTCTTCTCCATCAGAAAAGTCATCACTTTCTGCCATTTCTTCTGTTTCCGGTTCTTCCGAAAGATTTTCAGTGTCCTCCGACATTTCTATATTATCCGCTTCTTCCGGCTCTTCTTCTAATTCCTGTTCTGTGCTATCAGGTAATTCTGCTGCTTCATCGTCTGCTGAGATTCCATCTTCAAAAATATCTTCCTCAGAAAAACTTTCCTCTGGACTGTCAGTCTCCTCATTTACATTTTCCTGGACTGTTTCCGGTTCTGTCTCTGAAGCCATGGTTATCCCTGCATTGCCAAAGATCATAGACCCTGATAAAACGACACACAGAAGTTTTTTGATCATTTTTCTCCTCATCCTGTTTTCTCCCTTTTTCTTTTTATACTAAAACGAAGTTCTGATTCTTCGCTTTGCTCCATCCAATTAGATCCCCAGATTTTCCAGTTCTTCACTCATATACCCTTTGAGATGCTCCTTTAAAGCCTTATGCTGAGGCAGGATAAGATCAAAATCCAGTGCCAGAATCTCACCAGCTGCTTCACTTGCATTCTTCAAAATTCCGGCATCATTGTAGATATCACCGATCTTAAATTCCATCAGTCCGCTCTGGCGGATACCGAAAAGATCTCCTGGGCCCCGAAGCTTCAGATCTTCTCCGGCTATATAAAATCCATCATTGGATTCATTGAGGATCTTCAGACGTTTAGAAGTATTTTCTTCATTATTTCCCTGGATAAAAATGCAGTAAGACTGATGCTCTCCACGCCCTACACGGCCCCGAAGCTGATGAAGCTGGGCAAGCCCGAAACGTTCTGCATTTTCTACCATCATGACGGTAGCATTTGGCACATTCACTCCAACCTCCACAACTGTGGTAGATACCAGTACCTGGATCTCGCCGGAAGCAAAAGCCTCCATGATCCTGTTTTTCTCTTTTGGCTTCATCTTTCCGTGAAGGATTTCTACTTTGATCTCCCCTGGAAGGATCTCCTGAAGCTTTCTGGCATAATCTGTAACATTCTCTGCCTCCAGGCCTTCGCTCTCTTCCACCATAGGACAGATCACATAAGCCTGCCTTCCCATCTGCACCTGCTTTTCAATAAAAGAATACGCCTTGGGACGGTAGGAAGTTCCTACTACGCAATTCTTGATCGGAAGTCTTTTTGCAGGAAGCTCGTCAATGATCGAAATATCCAAGTCTCCGTATAAAATGATCGCCAGTGTCCGGGGAATGGGGGTTGCGCTCATAACAAGTACATGAGGCGGATTTCCTCTGGTCGTCAGCGCTTCCCTCTGGCGAACGCCGAATCTGTGCTGCTCATCTGTGATCACAAGCCCCAGATTCTTATATTCCACCTTTTCCTGGATCAGGGCATGAGTTCCGATGATCACATTCACTTCACCGTCTGCAATCTTCTGATAGATCTCACGCTTCTGTCTGGCTGTGGTAGATCCTGTCAGAAGCACCGGATGGCAGGAAGCGATATTCTGTTCTTCCATCAGCCTCAGAAAGCCTTCGTAATGCTGATTTGCCAGAACCTCTGTCGGTACCATCAATGCACTCTGAAATCCATTCTCTGCTGAAAGTACCATAGCTAAAAATGCGATCACGGTCTTGCCGCTACCAACATCCCCCTGTACAAGCCTGGACATCAGCTTATGACCGCTCAGATCCCGTTCGATCTCATGCCAGACATTCTTCTGGGCTCCGGTCAGGTCATAAGGAAGCCCTTCTATGATCTCCTCGGTTGTCCATACTGGTTTCATTGGAAAAGTGTTTGGAGCCTCTTCTGTTTTCTCCTTCAAGAGCTGTATTGCCAGCACAAAAAGCAGAAATTCATCGAATACCAGACGTTTCCTGGCTGTGAGAAGCTCCTGCATATTTTTCGGGAAATGGATAGTCCGGATCGCATAATTGGCATCTGCGAGCTGATAGCGTTCCCGTATCTCCTCCGGCAGATATTCCCCATGGAGAGGCCTTGTATCCAAAATCTGATGGACCAACTTCGTGATCATCTTGTTGGAAAGTCCTTTCGTCAGACCATATACAGGCTGCATACTGTGAATGATTTCCTCATAAGCTGCCGGGGTAAAAATCTCCGGATGTTCCATCTGCGGACGGCCTTTTTTTCTGATGATCTTTCCTCTGAGGATAAACACACTGCCCTTTTTGAGTGTTCCCCTCAAATAAGGCGCATTGAACCAGGCAACCGGCAATCGGCCGCTTGCATCTGTCACAGTTGTTGTCAGAACCTGGAGATTGCGTATCTGGTTAATATAAATACCTGTTGCTATAGTGGCACGGATAGAGACTGTTTTGTCCTCCTCTGCTGATGCAATCTCCACAGGCTCCTCATATATATCGTAAGTCCGCGGATAATAACGGAGAAGCTCTTCCGCAGTCGTGATCCCGATCTTCTGGAAAAGCTTCTCTGTTTTCTCACCCACGCCTTTTAATTCACGTAAAGGTGTCTTATCATTCATTTTTTGTGCTCTTTATTCTACAGAAATCAGATAGTAGTAAATTGGCTGTCCACCCTGGTTCAGCTCAACCTCGCACTCCGGATATTTCTCGGTAAGAGAATCAGAAAGTGCCTCTGCATCTTCCTCAGATACATCTTCACCATAGTAAACACTGATGATCTCAGATTCCTCGTCAACCATCTCTGCTACCATCTCCTCCGCTACCTGAAGTCGATCTCTGCCTACTGCAAGGATACCGGCATCACCGATTCCCATGATATCTCCCTCATGGATTTCCTTATCATCAATGCGTGTATCACGGACTGCATAAGTAATCTGTCCGGTCTTCACTCTGGAAATCGCATCGGTCATGGAAGCAAGGTTCTCCTCGCCGTCCTTCTCCGGAACAAAGCTGATCATTGCGGAAATTCCCTGTGGGATTGTCTTGGTTGGTACTACAATGATCTCCTTGTCCTCAGTCAGATCTCTTGCCTGGTTAGCTGCAAGGATAATATTCTTGTTATTCGGGAAAATATAAATTGTTTTTGCATTTACTTTCTCAATAGCATTGAGCATGTCTTCGGTACTCGGATTCATAGTCTGACCGCCTTCAATCAGATAATCTACGCCAAGCTCACGGAAAATCTGAGAAAGTCCCTCACCTACGGATACGGAAATAAATCCATGATCCTTTGGAGGTTCTTTGTTTTCTGCCTGTTCTTTTGCAAGTTTTTCCGCATCTTTGATCAGTTTTTCCTGATGTTCTTCTCTCATATTGTCAATCTTCATACGGGAAAGCTGACCATACGTGAGTGCGCGTTCAAAAGCCTGTCCCGGATGATTGGTGTGTACGTGTACCTTGACAATCTCATCATCAGCTACCAAAACAATGGAATCACCGATGGAATCCAGAAATTCACGGAAACGGTCGATCTCATTCTGTGGAAGCGGTTTTTCAAGAAGGATAATAAACTCTGTACAATATCCAAATTTGATATCTGCCTCTGCCTGAGGAGAAATCTTTGTGATCTTAGGAGCTGCTGCTTCAAACTGGGAATAATCCACTTCTTTTCCATGATATCCGTCGATGGCACCACGGAAAACTTCCAGAAGTCCCTGTCCGCCAGAATCCACAACACCTGCTTCTTTCAGGACTGGAAGCATCTCCGGTGTTCTGGCAAGAGTTTCCTCTGCATGCTGAAAGATCCCGTCGAAAAAAGCATCCAGATCTTCTGCAGCATCAGCAAGCTCTGCTGCTCTGTCTGCTGCAGCTCTGGCTACAGTAAGAATGGTTCCCTCTTTTGGTTTCATAACTGCCTTGTATGCAGTTTCAACGCCTCGCTCCATAGCTGCGGCAATGGCAGGTGCATCCAGATCTGTAAGTTTACGCACACCTCTGGTAAATCCACGCAGAAGCTGTGACAGGATAACACCGGAATTACCTCTGGCTCCACGGAGGGAACCGGAAGAAATTGCCTTTGCCAGGGATTCCATATCCGGATCTGTAAGAGCACCTACTTCAGAAGCAGCAGACATGATGGTAAGCGTCATATTGGTTCCCGTATCTCCATCAGGTACAGGAAACACATTCAGTTCATTGATCCATTCTTTCTTCGCTTCCAGATTCTTTGCTCCGGACAGAAACATTCTGGAAAGTATTTTAGCATCTATGGTTTTGTTATTCACCACAAGTTCCTCCTCTAAAACTAATCTATTGCACGCACGCCCTCAACCATAATGTTGATCTTTTCAATCTCCATTCCTGTAAAGGCTTCGACTTTATATTTTACATTGTTGACAAGATTGTCCGCAATAGTACTGATATTCACGCCATATGCTACGATGACATGAAAATTCAGCCGGATCTTATTATCATCCGTGATCTTAACACTGATACCATGTTTCAGGCTGTCAATACGCAAAAGCTTGACCAGGCCATCCTTCATACTGATAGCTGCCATTCCGATGATACCAAAACACTCTACCGCCACACTGCCGGCATAAGTCGCAATGACATCTGTATCAATTACGATCTGACCCAATCCGGAATCTATACGTCCATTCATATGGTTACCTCCATTGTTTCATTCAGATTAAATTATATAAATCTATTATAACCTTTTTTTTATAATTACGCAATGATAGAGTTCAACTTGTTTTATCTTATAGAAAATTAAGCTCATCCACTCTATTGAAGGGGAATCCCGGATTGTGATGGAGCATGCCGACCGATACTATGAAGCCGGTTTTTCTTTTTCGTTTATCTACTTATAATCCTTTTACAAACTCAACTGCATCTTTTATATCTTCTTCATCTGGATGCCCTTTTGCAATTCCACCAACCAGTTTAAATGGACCAAATGTGTCATAACCTTTGCACCCGAATTTTCCTATCACTTTAGAACGCTTCTTATCCAAAATCTGCTCTATGGATTTATAATTGGCACTTCCACCATAAGTACAGATCAGAAATACCTTTTTGTCGTCCGGTAGATTCTTCTCTGCAAATCCCAATATCGACTGATGAAATTTTGAAAAATAGATTCCTGATGCAAACCCAATCATATCATAACTGCTCAGATCTGCATCGGGTTGTTTTACAGCATCAATCAAATCAACCTGACACTCTTCTGCTATGCTCTTTACTAATTTTTCTGTATTTCCATGATGTACAGATGCATATACGATTGATTTTCTCATTTGTTTTCCTTTCTGCCTGCTCCATCAATCAGGTCATAACTCATGTCCAAAAAGTCCAGTATCTTTGCTTTACTGACCGAACCATCCAGTAAAATCGTGATCCAGTGCTGCTTGTTCATATGGTATCCAGGTAAAAATCCATGAGTCTGAATAATCAAATTCGTCATGTCCGGATCACACTTTACATCCATGATATCAACCGACTCTTTTCCTTCTAATCCCAGTTTCGATTTTTCGACAGTCATGATCACTGCATACCATTTTCCGTTTTTATGTCGGAGTACTGCACTGTCTGGCGATTTACTCCATAAATATTCCGGGACTGTTCCGTACTGTTTCTGCACATATTTAAAAATTTCTTCTTTCTTCACAATTTATTCAACTCCTGACGCTTCTGATATCCTGTCCATAATCATACCACATTCTCGGATTCTGAACTACCTGGTGAATTCTTTTGCATTCTCCCGGTTTTCCTGACTTTAATTAATGGAAGGGTAAAACAACTATGACAGGAGGTGAGGATACACTTCCGGAAAATCCCAAATTCTAATAAAATCCAGAAGCGGATTGAAAATCTTGAATCTGAACAGGCTGTTATCATCCGAGAAAAACAGGATTTACAAAAAACAGAAGACTCTGGAGATTATTCAGCAGAATTTCACTGCACTGCTCGATACTCCAGAGATCAATTTTGATCAGATTATCTTTTGCTTCTTTTTTCCGTTTTGCTCGTATCTGCATCAACAAATATTTGTATCTTTCCATTTCTCCTCTGAACCATTATAAGAATAAACTCTGCTGTTCGTATTCTGCCTCTCGCTTTAGCTGAACCGGTACCTGATGCAGAATCTGTTCTATTTTCCTGTCATCGAACCAATCTTCCAACTGCTCTTTTTCTAATATTAACGGCATACGGTCATGTACTTTTATCATAGATTCATTGGCTGCTGTAGTCATAATCACAAATCGTCGTTCATTCTCGAACCAATCACAGAAGCCAGCCATATACAATACTGGTGCATCATATCTGGAAAATACATTTTTTTCTTTTAACCGATTCCATTCATAGAACCCGCTTGCTGGTATCAATATACGGTGATAGAGAATTCCATTTCGAAAAGAAGGTTTGTCCATAACAGATTCTGCTCTTGCATTTATAACCAGATTCTTTCCTTGCGACAATGGATATCCCCACTTGCAAACATCCAATTTCAATCCAGGTTCTGCTTTTTCAATGATCGATGCTACATTGGTTGGAAAAATATCTCCTGCAAAATGTTCCTGCCGGATTCGTTGGTCTATATCATGCACTACTTTTTCGATTTCATCTGCCATATCAGAATCAATATAATATCTACCACACATAGTTATCACTTTTCCCCTATTATTTTTACCTCTATGCATTCAATTTGAGAAATCATTACTATCGTTATTCAAAAATATGCCTTCTGTCAAATAGTTATTATTTACACCATTCCATTTTTCTTCCTAATTTATCTGCCATAGCCAAACCAATAACTGCGGAAAAAAAATAAACATTATGGCTTATCACTCCCAAAACACATATCGCAACAATTGCATTGGTTCCAACCATAATACCATTAGTTCTCTGTGGTGTATTATGTTTGACTTTATAAAATAAATATTGTATTAAAATTGTAGCTATAAAAAATCCAATTCCATACATAAACATTTTAAGCACATCCATTTTATATCACCTATATCTCTTCTGGCTTTAGAAAATGCCCCCGGCTACACCTTACGCATGGACCATATTTTCCCAGTATTCCTTTCAAGTCACCACCATCGTTTTTCGGACACGCTACATTATGGTTTGATATATACCAATTCAGCAAATCAGCTGTCAAGTATTTCATTTTTTTACAGTTTTTGTTGGAACATCTTAAATATGCAGTTCCCCTTTGGTTCTTTGCAAGAATCATATGACTTTTACAATCTGGGCAAAATTCTTTTTTTTCTACAAATGCAGCTAATCCAATAGATTTGATTGTCTGCCCCTTAGTAATATTATTTTTTAAGCTATTTTCTTTATTTGACAATGGTCTTTTATTAACACCAACCTGAATAACTTCCAGTTCTGTTAATGCCTTAATCATTTCAATTGTATTTTTTCCTTTGATTCTGACCATAACGTGTAAAACTGTCTTTAAAGAAGAAGACTTATCTACTTTAAAGCTCCAAGTGGCCGTTGGCAACCCATACCATGCTATTTCATCATCAATCACTATCAATGGAAATGTGGCGTTTTCGGTTCCTACACAATATCGCTTCCATGCATCCGAAAGCCCACTATATTCATTCGACTTCATCCAAATATCAATTCCTCGATTATGTGCATCATCAATAGCTTGTATAATTTGACCTTGTGTTTCTCTTAAATTGCTACTTGGCAATGATACTACAACTCTTCCTTTAGATTTTTCGAGATCATTTTCTAACATAAAAATAGCAGCATCTTCATTTGTGTATATCTGCATCATACTCCCCGGATTTACATCCTCTATATAAGGCAATAATGTTTTTTTACTATTCGATACTACTTTATGCCCTTCTTTGATGTAGTCTAACAATTTATAAAATACATGATTTGTACCCTTATAAAGATTACTCCAAAATTTATCGTTTGCAACTGTAATAAGTTTTCCTTTTGCACGGGTAATTGCTACATTAATCAGCCTTATGATACTATCTGGCTCTTTTCCCATCAAATATCCGACAGCTGCTTTAGGATAGCTTTCCACAGCATCAAACACAATCAAATCTGCTTCTGATCCTTGAAACTGGTGCACAGTTGCACAACTGATATGATAGTCATTTTGTTTATAATAATCCTTCAGCATTGCACGAATCAGTCGAGTTTGTGCCGCATATGGCGTAATTATTCCGACACGTTCTATTGTTTCTTGATCAGCTGCTACTGCTGTTGAAAATGAAATAATAGCACTAAATATGTTGAATCTCGATCCATCCGTATTTTTGTCTGCTGCACAATAGGTACCCGCAAGATTAACTAAATTCAGTGCATCCCCTGATAATGGTTCTGTCTTAACAATATCCTTGCTTGAATTCAATACACTTGTGTGATTTTGTAATAATCTTTTATAAATGTATTTATTAGGAAAGCCAGCGATATCCGGATGCATACGTCTTTGCTCATTCAACATAACAAGCCATGGATGCCAATACATGTGACCTACACTATCTATGATTTTTAAATAAGAGAAGATATCTGTCTTTAACAGCTTTGCATCTGGACACTGTGAGATTGGTGCCAACTGTCTAAAATCACCAACACATATAAATTTCTCTTTTGACAATGTTGCTGCAGCAATCACTTGAGGTACATAAGCCATTGAAACCTCATCAAACATTACTAAATCAAATTGTCGCATCTCAAATATAGGGTCAATAGTCGCACGTGAGATTGTAGTTCCTATTAGCTGTGCTCGTTCCGCATATCTTTTTTCTTCTTTTCGTATTTCATTTCTTATACGCTTAATCTTTTTCTCTATTCCATCATATTCTTCTGTTTTTTCTTTTTTCTTAGCCTTTAATTCGTCTCTTTTTAAAGTGAGTTTGTCCAAGTCAGCTGCAAGGCTTTTACACTTGCTCAATGCAAAATTAAAAGAAGTAGCATAAGGATGTTTTGCAAGTTCTTCATCACGCACATATCCATAACGAAGAATTTTTCCAGCTTTTAAATCTGGCTCCATATCTACATCAAGTAACTCAACAATCTTTTTTACAACTCCATCTACTGAAACATTACTATGTGAAACGATTAAAACTGTTTTTCCTTGTTTTACATAAGTTTTGGCTATCTGTGACATGGTATATGTTTTTCCGGTACCCGGCGGTCCCCATACTGCCACAATATTATCTTGCTCCAGTTTACGCAAAACTTCTGGTTGCCCTTTTGCCACTGTGGAAATATCTTCAGTTGTTGATAGTTTTGGACCCTGTTCTAAAAGATCAATTGCAATTTTATGTATACATGGATTCAGAGTAGTTATTCTCTTATTCAATGCTTCCAGTAATTTCCAAGGTTCTACCATCAAATACGCAGCCAGTACCTTTTCTCCTATATCATGATCCAACAAAAGCAGAATCTGGAAGTCCTCACATATTAAAACAGTACCAACCGCATGAAAACCACTATTCGTATCTATCACAACTGGGGCATCATCTGGTAGATGCAATTCTGTTTCCAATTCAAATGAGTATGTATAAATGCCTTTATCATCCTTATTGATTTTTACACCATTTACAATTTTATATTTTTTTCCACGCCCCATCTTTAGAAAGTGAATCTCACGACGCAAAGCATCCGAATATTCTTGTATACTTGCACTTAAATACGTTGGTTCTTCTTCTGATAACTGTGTTAAATTTATTTCTGTTTTACTTTCTTCTTTTGAAACAGCATCCGCTTTAAGAAGCATATTAATGATACCACATGTCTTCTCATACTCATCTACTGTCATTTTGTATATGGAGATTTTTGTTAACTTCAGCTTTCGTTCTTTATCTATTTGATAAGAAATTATCACTCTCTTGTAATTACTGCAAAGAAAAGTAAATTCAACCACAGCATCCGTCAAGAACTTCTTATTACCTTCATTTGAAATTGTAGTTTTAAAACGTCTTGTCTTTTTATGTGGCAGTAAGCAATAGTCCATTTGAGATTCATGTACATCATTGACACGATCTGTATATACTGCTTTTTCAAATACAGTATCAACCTCAATCCCCGTTTCTTTATACATAAACTTCGTAGAAAGTTCTATACGATCCGCATATTCTTGGACTTCAGGAATTAGCAATCGGAAATGCAATTCATTATAAGATCTTGTAACTTGCGGCTGAAACATACTAATTGCAGATAAACTATTAACTTTTACAAATGATTTTTGCATTATTTCTATTACATGTATTCTAGCATCCTGCTCAATAGCCTGTTTTTGTAAAAAACTATCCACACGTGCAAGCCCGATTTTTAATTCCTGTTCTGTTTTAAAAGATGCGTCATTTATTACTTCACCAAGTCCTGCTTGAAATAACATTTGAAATATCTGTTTTTCTCTTTCATATTTCATAAATAAATCACCACAAAGAGCAACACACAGTTTTCTATTTTTGAATATACTATACCCATAGTCATTTGTTATTTTCGCCATTATATCAGCGATCTCTGTGGTATGCCACATACTTTCTCCTCCGCTTGTTTCTAATTAATTCTTATATAATAAACACCGATTTTTTCATTTGAATTATATGAAAAACCAACTCTTGTTGTTTCGGTACTCTGATACTTCTGACGTAAAATTGCATCTACCATATCAATAATATTCTCTTTCTTTAATATCCCATTTACTCGAAAGAAAATCTCTTTTTTTCCTTGTTCAATCTGCTTCTGTATATGTCTTGATAATCCATAACGAGTATGAAAATCACACTTAGCTTTAACAAAATAATTCGCACTACTTTTATTACATTTTGGAAGAATAGTCTCCGGTCTGTGCTCCAAGTTCATCAAACTATCCGTAAGATTAAAATAATCATAAATAATCTTTCTCGATTTGGCCGTTCCTACATCCCAGGTAACATCTAACTGATACGTCTCTCCATCAATATCCACAATATTCCATGCATGTGGCACACACTGTCCGCCTTTTATTGAATCACCGGTTACAACGATACATTTTACATCAACTGCATTCAGAAGAACCTTTACTGCTTTAGCAATTCCTTCACACTGAGCTTTACGATGTGCAAAAACACCAAGTATATTATGTGAGGCAATCACTCTGGACACTTTATCCGTATCAGCTCCTTCATAATCATATTCAATGTTCTGGCAAATCCAGTCGTGCACCCGAAGTTCTTTTTCGTAATCATTACATTCCAGCAAATGCAGCTGCCCTGCCAGTTCATTCACTACTTTTTCAATTTTACGATTATATTCTTTTACCTTCTCTTTCGTAAAAAAATACTGCGGACATATCGCAAGACGTCCAAACATATCACTGGCAGTGCTACAAGCGGACTGATTCAAGAAATAAATCAATGGATTATCCCTCGTCATTGCCATGAATATACGCTCAAAACTCTCCTGGCTGAATTCTCCACGCACCGGAATTGGAATAATCTCCTGATGTGACATTACACCTTTGTAAAATGCCTTATAGATCGCCTGCTCTTGTTTATTCAGTTGATGATAATAATAGCGGTCTACAATCATTTCCTGTGACTCCCTTACTCTCCTGTAAAATACACCATCACTACCGTAATATCATCTCCACACCCAAGTTCACTGGTCTCTGTCAGCCAGTTCTTCAGATTTGCCTGTACTGTCTCAGCTCCATGCTCTTGAATCATCTGCAGATAATCCTTACATGTCTTCTGGTACTCTTCATCAGAAGTATAACTGTTTGCAAATCCATCTGTAGAAAGGATATACATATATGGCTCTTCACTTTCCATTTCCCGTCTTCGCACCGATGCCACGGCTTTTCTCCATGCATCCGGTTTTGAAAGGGAATGTGTTTCTGTTCCAAGGAATTTCTCCGGTTCTACCAGTGGTTCGACTTCTTCTTTTGTCACAACACTGATATCTCCGTCTCCGATCTGGAAGGAAAATACAAAGCTGTCAGTCACCAGCATTCCAAGCAGTGTCGTTCCATACAATGAAAATACGGACGACCACTTGATATTTCCATCTTCATCGGTCATTCCATCTACTTTATTTTTATAAAAAGACTGTTTCACTCTTGCCTGCCACTCTTCACATACATCCTGGGCAAACCGCATATCCCCTTCCCGGTTAAGGAAAGTAATCAGATTAGAAAGTCCTGCTTCATCTTCTCCATAAACTTTCAGGTAGTTCTTCATGACTTCATAGAAAGAATTAACAGCAATCATGGAACCTCTATCACTTCTTGGACATTTAGAACTTCCATGTCCGTCTGCAACTGCGATGATTGCAATTTTATCTGAAATCTCTACAATTCGTTTATTATCCTGGCAAGGCATTTGGTTTCTTACGTGAGTCGCACCCTTGACGATTCCGTCACATATATAGCGTTTCATCCGACTCCTCCTCTTCTTACCAGACAGCTCCTTCATCAAAATCATCTGGATTTGGAATATTACTCATATCAAGTACCAGTGGTGCCCCATTGTTTGCCGGTGCAAACGGATCATCTGCCGGTGCAGATGCTACGGAAGCTCCTGATGCAGCTGCAGGCGTGGATACGGATGCTGCAGGTGTAGATGCTGCAACCGAATTCATTGGCTTACTTGATGGTGCGGATACCATAGAAGCTGTGGTAGATGCCCATTTAATCATCTTTGCAAGTGCTGTTGCATTATTCGCCTGCAGAACAAGCTCTTTATTTCCAGTAAACTCAATCAATACTTCATCATCTGCATCCTGTCCAATGGAGATTGCAATCTTCACTGCTTTTCGGAACCATGGCAGTTTTTTCAGTTTCTCTATGCTCTTTTTATAATCATCTGTCGGCTGTCCATCTGAAAGAAGTACAATCACCGGCGGCAATGCTCTCTCCGGCATTGGTGGAATACTTAACTGTGCAGCCAGAAGATCAAATGCTTTTCCAAGTTCTGTCAGTCCGTTGGCATCCATATCTTCCCAGCCATAATCCTCTACCGGCACCGGACTGGATGTGATCCAACTTGCTCCTGATGAAAACTGTAATGCACGAATCAGAAGTTGTGCATTTGGATTATTGTCCGCTGCTGAGCGCATTTCCGGTATGCACTCCTGAATCGTATTATTTACGATTCCAATCTTCTCTCCATACATAGATCCGGAACAATCTACTACCCAAAAGAAATGAATTGGTCTTGTTGCTAACTCTCCGCCTGGTCTTTGTAATACTTCCATGGTTGATCCCTCCCACATGTGCTTTTATTTTTTTCTCAATCCTTATCTGAACTCCCCTGTTGATTCAGGGAATAAAATCTTTACACCTTTCGCAATTCCAGCTGTCTTTCCTGGAGCAACTGGTATCTGTGTGCCATCTGCTTTCTGATACGTCCAGTTCACCTTGTCCTCATTCCGGATTCCCCAGAGTGCTGGGTTCTTTGGATTCTGAACGACAGAACCTACTACGGTATCCATATCAAAATCATCGTAAACATGGTGATGTAACAGCTTCGTATTCTGATGTAACAGCACCCGATTCTTTCCAATGATAATCTTATTTGGTACCTGTATTGTCTTTCCACAGTTCCAACAGGTATGTGCCACACCCTTTGTTTCCAGATCTTCATCATAAAAGAGCTGTGCACCGCAGGAACACTGTAACATTCCGCTCATCATGTTAGAGAATAACGTCATCCATTCCGGCTCTGTAATACGTTTGCTCGGCTCATTCAGTCCGACTGTAAATGCTCTGGTAAACATCTGACGCAATTTCTCCGGATACAATGGCCAGTAAATCGTTGCATTATCATGAATTCCTTTTACCGGTCTGTTCGTCTTATTATTCGGATCAAAGATAAACACCGGATCTGTGCCATACAGCTTCACTCTGGCTGCCATATCCATACAACGAATACTTGCTTCCAGCTTTCCCTCCAATGGATGATTCACCATAAAAAGATAAAACAACAGCACAGAAAGGGAATAGCGGTCTGTATCTTTGGATGGGCGTTTCTCACCTCTTACAATCTCCGGTGCCATAAATCCCGGTGTACCAAGGACTCCACCTGGTTTACTGTTATCAAAAGATACATTGTCATTATCGCAAATCAGCACATCTCCATTATCTGGATTAAAGAACAGATTCCCGAAAGAAATATCCTGATACTTTGCTCCCATAGCGTGTAATTTCTGATAGCCTCTGGTCAGATTAAAAGCAGTTCTGCAGAGGGTATAAAAAGACGGATTCACACGTTTCTTCATCAGATCCACGATACTTTTATAATTCTTTGGTCGAAGAGGCATGATATAACCATACAGATCACTTTTCGCCGGTACAATCAATTCCATAGGCCAAAGAAAACTTTCATCTGGTGAACCTTTGGCAATGATTGTTTCCAGAATCTTTTTCTGACGCTCGGTAGCACTGCCTTTAAAGTACCATTTCAAAGCATAATGATTGCTGCCACATTTCACATCATAGACTTCTCCCTGTCCACCGGCTCCCAGGAGACTGACTACCTCATATTTGTTTCCACTCTCCGAAGTGAGAATTGTTCCATTTTTTAACTGTCCTTCCATTATGGTATTTGCCTCCTTTGTTTGATCAACTGCAATACCTGATTTACTACACTTCCATCTGCCACGACCATGCAATAGGATTTATTTCCAAACTGCATTTCGCAGGCATTGCTGTATGGAGTAATTGCGGTCAGATAACGATAGGTCTTGTCAAATCCCCATTCCGTTGCCTGAAACACAATCCGCTGATTCGTTATGTATAAGATTCCCCGGTGCTGTACAAGTTCTGTATGCTCTACCGTTCTTCCTCTTCCGGAACTCCATCTGGTTCCCTCAAATAATCCTGGGGTACTTCCACCCACATGACGGAACTCTTTCACTGTTTTCTGCTCCATATTGATTGCCTTATCAATAAAATGAATTTTTTCTCCACGTTTCAGGAACAGTTTGTCTGTGTTTAAAATTGGAAGTCTGCCTGCAATGATCTCCTGTCTCGCTGCATCTGGCAAAATCGTTGTCACCGTAGGAATCTGGTTCCGATTTCCAAATAGTGCATCAAAAAGTCCCATCCTCTCACCTCTTTACTCAGTCAATATACCGTAAATCTTCTCTTTCGTTGTCGCATAGCAGGCGACAATCTGAAACTTATGCTATACCAGCTGATATTTAAATTTGTTCTTTCTTGCATATTCTTCTGCATAAGACCCAAAAGAACATTGAATAATAAACTGCTTGTCTGTATTGGTAAATGCGTCCTGCCCAATCTGCTTTACACTGTCCGGAATTACAATAAAATCCAAAGAACTACAGCCGAAAAATGCACGTTCACCGATTGCTCCCAGTTTTTCATGTAACTCCACTTTTTTCAGACTCGTACAGCCTTCAAACATATGATCCGGGATTCTTCCTATATTCTCCGGAATAGTCACATGCTCTATTGACTGACAATCTGCCACCAGTTCATCGCCTAACCAGAACACACTCTTCGGAATCTCGATAGTCCGCAGACCTGTTCCTTTCAATGCGCCATCCCCAATCGTCTTTAATGCCATAGGCAATGAGATTGATTTGAGACTACTGCAATTTGCAAAAGCTGAATCTTCAATCTCTTCAATACTGATTGGCAATACCACCTGATGCAATTTGTTACAGCATGAAAAAGCATTTCGTCCAATGTACGCTATTCCTTCTGTCAGAATGGCTTCCTCTGTTGAAGAATTGCTGAAGCTGTCATCTGCAATCTCCACTACCGGTGTATTCCCGGATCTGTTCTGGAAAATAATCGTTTTGTTCTTATCTCCACGGAATCCAGTCACCGCAAGACCTTTTCCTCTGCGGCTTTTCTCATATGTAAAAAGATCTCCATAAGATCTGCCAGAAGATGACTGTTCTCCCTGAATCGCCGGTCCGCTTCCTTGCTTCTGAATAGAAATGTCACAGGCTTTTCCAAGAACTTTTCCTCCATAGCAAGAACACCATACCGATACAATCCAGTCTGCATTGACACGGCTCATACCAAAATCGTCCATAAGCTGCTTCACGTAACGGAAAGCAAAGGTATTATTGATATGGGATGCGTTCTGGATATCCTGAGCAATTCCCATGTTATATGCCATCAACAGTAAATTGACATTCTTCGCCTGATCTGGAAATAAGTCTTTTACCAATGCAGTAAATTTCTTTCTATCGTCCAGAGATGCCTGGTGTCTCGTAAGCATCTCTTCAAAATCCTGTTCAAAAATAACTCATCACCTTCTTATCTGCTATTGTGCTGTATTCAAGTCCTATTCCACACCAAGTGCTTTAAATACTGCTTCTTCTGCGGAGGAATAGAAAATCAGGCTAAATGCTCCAACCAAATCCGATGGTACAGTTCCCAGATCTCCTGCAGAAGTAATTGGCAGTAAGACTTTCTTCGCTCCACTATCCAGACATACCTGCAGAGTACTTGCCAGCTCATCTACTTTAATCAAGGTACCACCGATACTGATCTCACCTAAAATTGCAAGGCTGTTCAATGGTGTCTTTCCAAGTGCTGCAGAACAGATTGCAATTAACGTCGGCAGTGCCAGGTTTCCTGTCATTCCAATGCCCTGCATATCCTGATAGTTGATAATATAGTCCTTTGTTGTGGTACTGATCTGACCGGAAATACGGTTTCCATTTGCTTTCAGGTAATTAAACGCTGTATTTGTTGCTTCTTTTGGCTCTTTTCCTGATCCAATACCAGTACAGGTCAGCTTTCCATTACCAGGCATCATCTGTGTTTCCAGCATATAGCAACCAATCATACCCGTCTTTGATTTGGAAACGGTATAAACAGATCCTGGTTTTCCCATGCCTTCCGGGATCAGCTTGCCACCGCCCTGCTCTGGAACGGAAACATAATGCTCTTCAAAGCTATCATTATCTGTATAAGAGAAATTCACATCATAGAACTCCATGCCGCCGATCTTCTTCAGCTGTTCTTTTACTCTGCGACGAAGTTCCAGTGAAATCTCCACAATCTCACGTAATTCTTCTTTTGTTACTTCTCCATCTGGATACAGCAATTTTATAAATCCGGAAATCATCTTGCGAACTGCAATGGTATCACGCTGATTCAGATTATTTCCCAGACGGAAATACTTGTCCATCAGATCACTGTAACTGTCCTTACGAAGTTCACGCATAAACTCAGACAGATAATCCGTGATAAATCCATAATCATTGGTAAAGGAATCTGGTCTGTATTTTGGAATCTCCCAACCTGGAATATAGCAATGCATACGATCCAGGAACGCTGTGTCAGTACCCATTTCCGGCGGGAATGGATCAAATAAACTAGAAGTTTTCAAAAGGGTATCTACACTCTGATTGATATTTCCTACGAATACCATGGAAGCCTTTGCCTGAATCTCTGCCTTTCCTCGTGAAAATGCTCCAGATGCCATATATCCTTTCATGATCTGGATACCATCTTTATCTTTGAATTTAATACCAGCAACCTCATCAAAAGCCACACAGTCCCACATACCGACAAGACCTACTGTATGGTTAGACATATTATAAAAAAGGTTAGCAACCGTTGTCTGTCCTCCGGCAACCAGAATACTGTTCGGAGAAATCTGCTCATATATGTAAGATTTACCAGTAGAACGTGGCCCTAGCTCGCAAAGGTTGAAGTTATTCTCTACCAAAGGAATCATACGTGCAATTAGCAGCCATTTTGCCCTCTCACTGAAACTTTCTGGCTCCAGACCGGTCGAACGAAGCAAAACATCCATCCATTCATCCTTTGTAAATGCTTTTCTTCCATTTCTCACTTCATCCATGTCTACATGTGGCATCTGGATTGGTGTCAGCTTACGGATACGGATTGGCTGCGTATTTTTCTTGTCTTCCTCAATAAATTCATACTCCATCTGCAAAATACACCAGATACCGCCACAAAGCAGACGGTCATAATCTTTTACATAATCCGGGTGAATTGGGATTCCTTTTACACCCAGATTAGAGAATGTAGCTTCGTAGCGGTCTTCCTTTGTATTCAGTACAACCGTAATACGGTCAATTACTGTATAGCTGCCTCTTTCACGCAAAAGAGAGAGAATCTTCTGCGCCTCATCCGGACGCACATAATTATCTCTCAAAATACGCTTTACGTTCTCTACACCTTCTTCAATGATCTCTTCATCATCAGAATTGCAGTACTGTCCGAGGAGATATTCCAGTACATAAACTGGAACATTAGCTCCTTCCCGGATAGACTTTGTCAAATCCTTCCGGACGATACGACCATCATAGTATTGTCGGAGTTTTTGCTTTATTTCTTCTCGCTTATCTTCTGTTGCATTTTCTTGTGTATTACTAAATTCATCCATTGTTATTTCCCCACTGTCATTCTTCATTATTTTTTTACTATTCACTTACCAAAATGTTTGCCACCTTCTCTAACAGGGACACCTTTTTCCTGCAATTTAGGCAAAATTCTTTTTATTGTTCCCAATGAAATTCCTGTTTTTTCTTGCAGTTCTTTCTGTGTAATCGATGATTTTTCTTTAATCAAACACAAAATTTCCTTCTCACCTTTAATTCCAAAGTCGCAATTCGTAGTCTCAATTTTGCGAGTCAAAGTTTTTAAGTCGCATTCCAAAGTTGCATTTTTATTATCTAAAATCTCATCTATAAGCTCTTTTTCATGTTCATAGTTAAATGAATACTCATCATCCAATGGTACAATAATCCGAAATATATCATTTTCTACAAATTGAGGATCTTTTCCCGAATAATACTTACTATATTTAAATAATTTTCTTACACCTGATCCAAGCTGATCAGCATAACCAATGTTTCTGAAAAATGCTGCTATGATAGGATTTTGGGGATTTGGTTCCAAATTATCAACCGTAATAAAACCTTCCTTTGCCGCGCGATTTGCATTTTCTACATACATCTGATCTTTCTCAATCACAAATTTTGCAGTATAACTGCTCGTAAATTCCCGGTGCATCAAAGTTATTGCTGACCATTTCTCTGACAATTGTATTTCTCAGGCTCTTATTCACGACACCCTCAAGAAAAAACTTATCCGGAAGATTTTTTCTGCCAAACTCCAAAAGTTGGCTATAGCTTTCAATCAAATTTGTTTTAATTATTTCTCTGTCGTCATAACGATCTACATTTACCTTCCGAACCAGCGCGTCCGTCACATATGTTGGTGCTACATTTAGAAGCACATCATTTTTTCCTAAAAGCATGATCGTTGCAAGATTATAACCTTCTTCACCGGTAACTATATCCCGCCCATACAAACCAGCACTTCTTAGCAGTTCCTGATCATCCATTCCCGTCCAGGGATGTTGTCCGCCAGCATGATTTTTTCGCCATAATACGAATTTTAGGCAACAGGTCTAATCTCAAATCTTCCATTCTTGCATATGGATAAATCTTCTTTTCTGTAAAAATATTCTGCTTGCGAATATACATCTGTACAATTGTACCAGTAGAAGTTACCTTTACATCCGCATCACCCACACGGTCATAGATTATCTTCTTGTAGCTGTGTATTTCTGCACTTGGTGGAATATGAACATGAATAATTGTCTGCTTCTCATCATATTTAATAATCTCAGGCATCAGATATATTGTTGGTGAAAACAATATGGAATTACTGATAACCTTTATAAAATTTTTCACCATATCCGGAGCTGCCTTTTCCGGCACACCAACTACAGTTCCATCATCCAGCACACCCAGAAAAAGATCACCGCCAAATCTATTCAAAAATGAACATACTGTTTCATACGTATCATTTTCAATTCCGCTGCCACAACGTTTGAATTCTACCGCTACGGTTTCTCCAATTGTAAGAATGGCTTGTAATTCATTTAAGTCCATCTGGTCATTCCATTTGATTAAAAATAAATTTTGTTGTAATATTCTCTGTCTTCGTATCATTTATAAAAGCATTATACGCTGCCCTAGTAATATATTTTCTATTACATTTTAAACACTGGCAACCATGTAAATTATAATTTTCTATAATAAATCCCACATTATATGTAACTGAAATTCCAATTCCTCTTACATTTGCTCCACATCTCACACATTTTTTACTTTTAAATTGTTTTCTAGATAACACATAAATATTATCATTATAATTACTAGTTTTCTCTGCATCTTTTTTCTTATATAAACAACTAACTTTCTTACAACACTCCATAATAAAATTAGGAGCATCTTCATTCATGCATTTTTCAGTTTTAGGATCATATTCATCACACACATCTTGCATATTAATTTGTTCAGATATCTCCTGCAAATTCTCATTATTTAGATTTTCTGAAATAGCACCTTTGTCACTGCTTTCTTCTATATGAAGAGGATTTAAATCTTTGCTTAAATAAATTTTGTATGCTGCATGTGGTATTCTATATTGATCTAACATTTTCACAATTAAATCTCTGATTCCATTTGCACTTAAATTAGTCTCTACAAAAATATTAGTTTCTTTTATTTGCTCTGGATTTGACATTAACTTCTCATTTTCTGAAAAATATATTCTTGTTTTTCCCTGCATAAATTTATCATTTAGAAATTCTTCAAATATTTTTTTATTTTTAGCATATAACAATTCACATGTTTTTAACAACACTGATTTCCATAATCTAGCTGAATATTTTTCTCCATCAATAGAAAATGCAGCTGGTTTCTTATAGCAAAAATCATTCATTATATCATATGGAACACTTTCATCCACACGAAATTCCTCATAATTTACTCGTTTGCAACTTGCTGATATACAATTATCATAAGATATACTATCACTCTCATCCCCTGTTTTCTCTTCAACTATTTCATCATTAGCTTCACCCAAATTAATTCCTACAAATTTTTCAAGATATTTTAATACATCCGAAATTTTCTTTGACATATTCATATATTCTTGAGCTTTTTCATAATTTTGATTTTTTAATAATTCTAACACTCCATAATCAATATCTTTTTTTGCTGATAGCATAAATTCGTAAACGCATCGAATTACATCATTGGTTTTTCTTTTTCCTTGCGATATCTCATTTTGAATAAATTCTAAAATCTCCTCTATTTCCATATTCCCTCCGCTCCATAATCTATTTGTGCTTTATATATTCTCCTGGCTTATCCAATGCATAAACTGTTTTAGGTGCATTTTTTTGTACAATTAAAACAGGCCACCAAAATTCTCTATTTTTCCAACATTCACTACTTCCATTTTCATGTAATAGAACCAAGCAAGGAACGTCTTTAGCCACTTCTCGGGCCAAACGTCTTTCATCACTTCCCGTAACAGGTGCGTCATTATATACTTTTCCATTTTTATATTTCAAAATATTTCTATTTCTTCTTACAATTAGGTAGCATTCCTCACTAGACTTGCACAAATATCTTAAAATTGAAATCATTTTTTCACATGATATAAAACGGTTTGTATTTTCATCTGGAACTATTGTGCTAAAAATTGCTTTTAATACTATTTCTACCTTTTCAACAGGAACTTTTACTGCATTCCTATTCTTTCTATCAATTACTGAATCTAATACAATATCAATATTTTTATTTACTTTATCCGTTAATGATTTCGCTTTAGGTGTAAATCCAATCGGTAATACACTAGATAAAGGTTTCAAATAAACAATATTTGATACACTAATTTTGCTTGGAGAACATGGTATTATTTTAGAAAAATTGCCTGTTTCCTGTTTACTTTCAATAAAATAAATTCCCTCGTCAAAACATTCTTTTTCTAAATCCTCCCGAAGTGATTTATCAATCTCTGTTATTTTCACCATACTTTCATATATTTTCCGTGTTGTATAGAACCTTGTGATCGATAATAATTCCTTAGATCTGTATCCGAACATTCTTGAATGTTGCATAACCGTATCTTGCTGCATAGTTTTCGGATTACGTCCATAATAAAATCCTACCATATTACGAATTGTAATTCCTCTATCTAAAACCTGTCCACCTACAAAAATAGAAAAAGGTGTACGCAATTTCAATTCACCAGTGTCTTCATCCAAATACTTATTTATATCATCTTCGCTGTTAATAACGCTTATCTTTACATAACCTTTTCGTAACGCCTTTCTAAAATTTTGTTTTACAACATCATATTCTGGCATTACTAATCCATATGCTACTATAGATTTTTCAATATCCTCATAGCTTTGTTGCAGCAACTTATCAATATATACTTTTTCATCTGGTAATTCCTGTTCTAATTTTTCAACATATATCTTAGTGATTTCTGCCAATCGCGAATGAGCTGCTTTAGCTACTGCAGTGTGAATAACAAATGCATACTTATTTTTTATCCCATTTTGTTCTAAAACACATCCTCCCATAACAAAATTAATTATCGCTCTTTTAAAAACTGTCATTCGATCTTCACGAATCAAAATTTCCTCTTCTTTAAACCTTCTTCTATCTGTTGTTTTTGCAGCCGCAATAATTTGTTCTTCATCTGATACTTCTTCAAAAACAAATCTTCCAGGACTATTTTCTTCATTAAAATTTATAAAATAGTCTTCACCCCCAATATATGTAGATCCCGCAGGAACTAAAACCGTTTTCAATGGTTTTATTGGTTTTATTTCAGTACCTTCAAATTTTGGCTGTAAATATAATGCATACGGTGTTGCTGTAACCTGAATAAAAACATATCCATCCAGATTTCCTCTGATATTATTTACTTCTGACGCGACTGTTCTCAAATCAAATTCATCTTTTGTTCCTTTTATCTTTTCATAACCAATACCTGTTGTATCTGCTTCATCATCTATAATTAAGCAGCGTTTATTCCCTAATATCATATATTCTTTTATAAACGTACATATCCTTGTCAAATTATCCTTTTGTTTTTTGGCAATAAAAATTAGTTTTTTCTCTAATTCATATGACGTTAAATCATCCTGAAATTTCATAATATCATTTACATCAACTTCATCAGAATCAATAAACTGTTTGAATTCTTTCCGCATTCTTTTATATGTTTGTTCAACCAATGCCTTACTATTTTTAGTTAAGATAAAGATATAATCAAATCCATTATCAAATGCCAATGCCATTACACCTGTAAAAGCTCTTGTTTTTCCACTCTGAATTTTTCCCAATAACATTAATGGATTTTCACCTTTTAAATTTGATATTGTATTACCAGTTACATTCTCTATACAGTATTGGCAAGCTTCTTCTATACATTTTTTCATTTTTTCGTCATATGCATTTTCTTTACATTTACTTAGATAGTATTGCCCAAAATTCATTTTATCGCCCTGCCCTTCATTTGACTAAATTTAATATTTAGTTCCCCGTTCAAAACCCAAAATCATCCACAAACGCAATATCAATCATAAATTCATACTGCTGCAGAATATTCTTCTCATCATTTGCATCTGCCAGTACCAGATAATACTTATCACCATACTTGTATTCTCTGGACTTCAATGTAAATTTCTCATGGAATGTTCTCTTCTCCGGTGCGTCTTCTCGGATATTTGCTACAATCGGTACATCAAAAGATATCTTTTCTCCATCTTCTGTCGTAAAGTATGCCACCAGGCTTCTTGCTTTCATAGTGTCCGTTACTTTCTCGGTCTGGATAAAATCAAAGTAAGTAATCAGATTTGTCACTTTTCGATTTGCTGATGTCAGAATCACATCAACATAACTATACGCTACAAATTTTGTATTTGTTGTCAGCTCAATAACCGGAAGCAACATCTCCTGCAAAGAAGATCCACCATGTACATAATTCTGTCCTCCGCCAGAAACCTTAAAGATATCAGCACCTATCGGTGTAGTAACATATGAATTCCTTAAATAAGTCATCGCTCTTGATCTCATTCCTGGATCTTTCGTTCGTTGTGTTGTAATCAGAAAACGTTTATTTGCACAAGTGCAAATTTCTCTGTCATAGGAGACCTTATCATATTCCTGTAATTTATCTCGTTTGTACAAAAATCCATGATCCGCTGTAATAAAGAATTTCGGTGCTGACAAATACATCGTCAATCTGTGCACTAAACGATGGATTTCTTTAATCGCCTCTTCACAGGCTTTAAACACTTCATTCTCACTTGCAGGCTTATCTCCTCTGGCATCTACCTGATTATGATAAATATAAACAATATTTCTTCCCTGTAAAAGTTCACGAAGTCGCTCCTGATTAGCATTAATCAAATCATCAAAAGATAATGCTATACTATTCTCATTTTGTGCCTTTAAAACCTTATCCCTGGATGTCAGATCTCCGCAAGTCTGCCCATCTACTGTTACATTCAATTTCTCGTCTATCTGTAACTCTTTATGCGGTAAAAGACTTGCCATTCCCACTGATGTTACCGAAGGAAGGCTGCTTATCATACAATCCAATTTCGGAGTACATTTTTCATCCAGTTCAAATCGTTCCATCAATTCTTTTGCACATTCATACCGGAAAGCATCAGAAATAATAACGATGACACGGTTCTTTCCTTCATACGCCTTCAGGTAGTTCCGATAAAAGTCTTCCTGACGTTTTAATCCGGTATCTGCCATCAGATTATCCGTCAATTCTTGATTCCACTTCGGTGTTACTTTCTGTAGATAAGTAAAGGAATACATATTCTCAATGCGTTCTCTTACCTTTGAAAATCTCTCCGCATCTTCAATACAGTCATAAGCACTGTAAAACCATCTATAATAAGAATCAACCAAATACGTCTGTTTCTGATAATCTGCCACCATAACCTTGATGTCACTGGTCACTTCCAAAACAGATACTGTCTTCATCATCTGATAAGCATATTTGATTGCCTGATATTCGTTTTTATATACATTTCCAAAATGGCAGGGCTTTGCTGTTCGTTGCTCTGCGATCTGAGCAAGGTGCATGCCATCAATCTGAGCATCCAGAATCTCATCATTCAACTGATCCAGTGCCCAGTCAATTAAGATATTATCCAATCCTCTGAACGCATCACAATTTGCAATATCCAGAAGCTGTGCAGACTGATCTTTTGATTTGTCAGCATCTTTTTTCAGTTCATCCCGGATTCTGCTCACTACCCGTAACGTCTTGTCCACTTTTTCTGATAATGCATCATACGCATCTTGATAAAGCACATTGTCCATCAAATTCCGGACAAATACTACAACATCATTCTTCTTTTTCAACACATAAGATTTCAAAACAACTGGCAATGTATCTTTCAACGCTACTGATGCATAAGTCAATAACATACATGCTGCCAGATCGTCTACGTTCGGATTTTCAGACTGATATCCGAAATACTTCTCACATAACTCCCAAAACTTATCTAAAAGTCCGTTATCCTCCAAGGCTTTCATGTATGCTTCGTTATCATTTAATAATAACTGTCTTGTAATCTCTTCAAAATTCGGGGCCTTTATATCTGTAAGCACAGCAATAAGACCAATATCAATGGTTTCCACATTGAAATGGTCTATGCCAAGTTCTTTAAACTTCTCAATACGATCTTTGTTCTTCCAGAAGTTACTATACTGTGCCAGATGTTCTTTAAATCGGTTGTCAATTCCTATTTCCTGTGACATCTGGGATACCCGATCCGTGTAGTAGATCACCGAGTAATAGTACATGTCTGCCAATGGATTTTCTGCATCACTTGATTTTGGAAATGGTGCATATACAAGATACTTGTTCTCTGTATCTGATTCATTTAATAACCATTTGGAATAAAACCAGTTCGTACCATCCAGGATATGTAATTTTGCATTATCCAACTGCAATTCCGACACCTCGTCTTCATATTCCCCTTTATCATCAAACCAGAATATAATACGGGTATCTTCTTTGGAAAACTCAGTATTTAACTGATCTTGTATATTTTGTAAGTCCATTTTTTGCTCTCCATTGTAAAAATTTCTATTTCAATAATTTAATAGTAAATTGAATTCAACTCAATATCCACAAATAAAATCACATATTTTTCCATGTTTGAATTAATTGGCCTAATCCATCTTTTATCGCCATTGCTTCAATCTGAAAATATAAATTGGATTTTATGTCAACATCGTCTGCCTGGTTAAATGGTTTGTTTATTATTCCCGGTATATATGGAATAAAGCAGCAAATATCTATGTGTTTAACATTGTTTTCAATAATTTTGTTCTCGCCTTTATCTCTATCAAATGGTATTTGCATGTAGGTCTCTATCGTCGATAAAATATCTTGCTCCAATTCATTTATTATTTTTTTCTCTTTCAAATACTCCCATAACATATCTAAAACACTTGCACTTTCCATGTATACCGTCTCCTTTTCCGAAAACTTATAGTTTAAATATTACTTACGGTAAGTATCTTTCAACATTTCTTTATCTAAAACTCTTTTCTATCACATCTAGTATTTTTTCTAAAATTTTATATTCAGTTTACAAAGCCCCATTTCACAAATTATTTTTCGCTTTCAAAATAAAATAGTCCTTTCCATAATCACTTGGGCGTATTCTCTTTAAAATTCTATTACACACCTCTGGAGACCAATAAATCATTAATTCTTTTCTTGCCCTAGTGATCGCTGTATAAAAAATGTTATGTGTGATTTTTTCTTCAGTTTCATCTGCAATTACAATTTTTACCGAATCATATTCTAATCCCTGAGCTTTATGAATCGAAACAGCATAAGCAACCTGAAATGGTAATATATGCTGATTTTCTGTAAACTCTCCATCACTTTCAAATGGTTTTGTTCGATATACTTTAAACCCTATAGTTGTTTTGGATTTGGCACTTCTAATATAATCCAACCCTGCCTCATGTTGGATTTCATCTTTAGTAAAATATGCATCAAGCTCTATTGAAAAATAAATATATGCCCCATTTTCAACAATATCTACAATCGTACCTTTTAAATTATTATATAACAATTCAAATCGGCGTGAATCATTAAATAGTACCGGATCACCTATTTTAAATTGCCAAATTCCCAAGTTGACTGCAGGATTTGGATTATTCAGTTGAAGCAATTTATTAATATTATTCAAGCCATACAAACCATTATAATTTAGGCATAAAATTATTTCATCTTCAGCTCTCTTATGAAAAATATCTTCATCAATAATATGAGAATAATCATTACGCACAGTTTCTTCTAAAACCGTATTATCTTCCTTCATATTACGAACATCATCCCACAATTTTTTCAAATTAGGGTCCGAAGTTCTATATGCTGTTTTTAATTCGCATCTACATTTTTCCGGTATAACAGCTCTACAAATATTAAACCAGTTTCCAAAGCCAATCGCTTCAATCTGATAGGTATCTCCTACTAATATAAGTGTGGCAGTTCCTATTTTATTAATTATGTCCAAGATATCATCATTTTTTACTGTACTACATTCATCAACAACTACTAAATCATATTTTTCATTGTATGATGAATATAAAAAAGAATCTATAGTAGAAAATGTTCCTCTTCCATCTTCATTGCCAATTTTTCTTCGTAAATTATCAACTGCCGGATTTGTTTTTGCGAGATATAATCGTTGTCTTCCTGAGAGTAAATTTTTTACATGATTAATCAACGTTGTTTTTCCCGTACCAGCTGCGCCATATATAAAATATATCGTTGAATCCTCAAACATTTCTTTCAAAATTTGTTCTTTTATAGGATCATCAAGTCTTTCCCCTTCGGGCAAAGCTTTTAAGTTTTCGATTAAATTATCCGCAAAACAATTTTTTAAAGGAAATTCCAATGTTGTTCGTTCTAATAAACAATTTATAATTTGTACAATTCCAATTTCCTGTCCTTTATTAAATACATAATCTTTATAAATACCAATTTCTGCATCTGGACAGAACCCCTCCCAAAGAGAATCATTATATTTTGAAATTATTTTTTTTATTTTATTTTCATTTCCTATTTTGGACAAATTTTCAACGGGAGTAAATAGTTGACCGTTATTATATGCATTATTTTCAACATATCTAGATATAATTTCACCTGTATGCCCTTTGGGATCTATGCATTCATACAATTCACTTAAGTTCATTACATGTCCTTTAGGATGAAAAGAAAAAGGATTCTTATCAAATGGCATACACTTTGAAGACAAATATAAATCTACATATGTTTTACCATTTTTATACGGCCACTGATCCTTAATAATTTCATTATTCATTCTATTTAGTAAAAGGCGTAGTATATTTTTTCCAGGGCGCCTTTTTTTCGAATATAATCTACACTGATCTAAAATATCGAAGAAATAAGAATGTCTTGCAGGCGTAGAGAATATGACTTCATTTTTCAACTTCATATATTGTTCTTGCCCATAATCTACAATCTCAACTAACGAAACTTGATGTTCTTTTAAATATTCCATCATAACTCTATATTCTATATTTCCACGTTGAATATTTACATTCATATTTAAAATAGCAGCAAAGTTATTAATTTCACAGGGTCTTATTGAAACAGACCAATCACTAATAATTTTTATCGGAAAATTTACCCCAAATATATTTATGTACGTATCAACAAATTTCAAAGCTACAGAATAATTAGAAAATATATTATATTTTGTAAATGCTGTAATTCTATTAAATTTATTAGGTTTTCCTAACGCTGGCTCTAAAGTAATTTCATAATAAACCTTATTATTCGATACAAAAGGCTTTACTCTATTTACGTAATAATTATCTGCACTAGAACTAATAGCAGTGTCATCAATATGTACAATCTGTTCCGCAACTTTATTATAATAATCTTGTGTCTTTTGGTCGGTATCTAATATAAAAAGATTAATATTTTTCAAAATTTCAGTATTATATCTTACGCTCATTACTTCTTTTAATTGAAGGACATATTGATAATACTTTAGCATTAATCTTTCTGCCCCATCTTCTGTTGGGGTAAAATGCGATACGGATTTTCCTAAATAATTATAAAATTTCCCAATAAACCTATATGAGGGTACATTTATAAATTCTTTTCCAACTTTATTTACCGATCGTGGTTTATCTGGATGTAAATCACACCATATTTTTTCAGCAATATTGTCATTAAGATTTCTGACCAGCGACAATATTCGCACCGAAACTTCACCTCTATTGCTTCTATTACTCGATGCCAAGGCCTTATCAATCGCGTCACTTGCTTTCATAATTTCTCTATCGGTAAGACTGTCCATAATGCTACACCTCATTCACAGTTCTTAATTGTTCCTCATTAGTTCTCTCAAGTCTTTTTAAAAATTCCTGTTTTTTTCTATCAAACCATTTCAGCATCAGCTTTTCATACTTTCTTTAACTCACAATCTGAAACAATCTCGGATCATATGTATCAGAATCAACTACAGAAACTCTGCAATTGATCCATTGAAGTTTTTTATTCATGCTGTTCTGTAATGCTTGCATAATCATCTTTTTTGTCCGGGTTTTTCCGCCAAAATCACCTTCCAAGAACAAAATCACATATTTCTTTTTCGAATCATCTGAAAAGGTATCATTCGTCAAAAATTGAATGTATTCCTTTAATTCGTACAAGCACTCTTTTGTATTTCCAAAGGATTTTGCTCCAACCAAAGCAGCTACTGTCATTGCTGTTTTCTGTGCCACTTCAATATCCAGACTGTCTCGTCCTTCCACATTAACAGAAGTGTGTGTCGTATTGCGTTTTTGATTATTCGGTGCAATTCTCCACCGACAATTTCCCTCATCCCCGGTACAGTTTTTTACTTCTATAAAAGCGATCTTATTTTTATCAACAGAAATAAAATCTACACCTTTTGCTTCTGGTAATTTATTAAAATAATCTCGATAAAATTTTGTATCATCAAATTTTATCACCGTATCATTCTTTGGAAATTGAAACTTTAATCCGCTTTCTTCTATGATATTATTCTCCATAAATAATCCTCTGTTCTCTATCATACATAGCATCAAATTCCTGCATGATTGCATTATGTTCCAGATCAGAAGCTGAATTTTTCATCTCATACTGAACATCTCGTGTATTTTCATCTCTGAACAATGAAAGAAATCGAATATCCAATTTTTTAGGATTTAGCTCTGGGTACGCAGCAATCATGTTAAATTCTTGCTGAATAAAGTAATCATGTGTTGAAACAAAAATTTGTACTCCCATCTGGGCTAATGCAACCATTGCCTGCACAATTGGGCGAATCATTTTAGGATTCATATTCGTTTCCGGCTCATCCCAGAATAAAATCGTATTCTTATTCAAACTTCCTGAAAGGATCATATAAATAATCATAGACAACTTTCTATATCCATCAGAAAGCAATCCCATTTCAAATTCTCCCTCACCTTTTATTTTGAAGTAAAATTTCTTGTTTTTCTGGACAATTTGCCCTTTCATGATGTCTTCAAGATTACTTAATACCTGATTCTGTTCTGTAGTATTAGGTCCTTTCGAAAGTGGTCGATCCAAAAGTTTGGCAAGGTCATAGTACATCTCTTCAAAGTCAATATGATACTCATCATATAACGACACAAAATGCTCTACTGTAGAAATCATTTCTTTCGTAGGAATATAAATAACATCATATTTCTTTGCTTTCTCATCTTGCTCTATGGAAACATCCGCATGGTTTTCCTGTCTGTTTCCAAATCCAACTGCAATTTTTTGCTTCTTCTCCAATTCAACTGAAAAATCAGTTCGATTGCTTCCCTGTTTACGACTTACCAGTCTTCCGATTTTCATTTCATCCGGGCGGAACACACCTTGAATTTTTTTCACAATGAGCTGTTCTTCCATTTCCTTAGTCAGAGTATCTTTTCCACCATTACTAAATGGTTTTATCAAAGAATACATCACTTTTAAAAGTGTTGTTTTTCCAGTACTGTTTTCACCACAGATAATATTGATATTATCTGACCAATTCATTTCAGCATTCTCAAAAGCCATAAAATTATTTAATGTCAATTTTTTTATTTTCATAGCTGGTCTCCTCCAATATTCTCTCCAACTCCAGAGATGTCCTTGCGGCTGCAATATCCGGATCTGTTGTTCCAACGATTGATTCAATCTCTGTTAAAACTTTGTCTGCTTCTTTGTAGTTATTTTCATCCATATACGCATAGAATAAATCCATACGCTGCTTGATGTCAGCCGGACGTCCTGATACATTCATAACCTCACGTAATATGGAATTAGCATCTCTTCCATAGATCTGTGCCGCAGGCATATAGATTCCTCCATGATCCAGAATCCGAATCTGTTCTCTTGGGACAGAATTGATGACTGCTGGTGCATGGGAACTAACAATAAACTGAACTTCCGGGAAAATTGCATGGAGGTCACTTAAGATTGTCTGCTGCCACTGCGGATGCAAATGTAAATCAATTTCATCAATCAGTACAACACCAGGTGTCTTTTCCAGCACATGATCTCCAAGTGTTGGATTTAATACAGCCATACGATAGGCCATATCACCAATCATGCTAAGTGTGTTCTTATATCCATCGCTCATTTCATCCATTGCAAATTTCTGCACATTTCCATCTGCAGTTTCAAATTCCAGTACCAGTCTATGGGTATCAAGATCAAAGATAAGGCTGGCATTTCGTGCCCCGCTGATTCTCTCAAAACTTCTGCAGATTGCTTTTTCGACCGTTTCCAGAAGCAATGGTCTGTCCAATATGCCTGTCTTCTGCTGCTCCTGAAGGCTTTTCAGTGTCTGCATCTGAAACCAGTTCAACATCAGCTTTTCATTTGACTCTGCCGCCATACAATCCATATAACCGACCTGACGTTTAAACTCTGTTAAAGATTTCAGGTTCCTCTTTTCTTTCTTCTGTGCATATAAACGTCTGGTTCCATAATAAGATATCAAAGGAAGTACCAGAGATTTATCTCCTGTCATAATCTGATTCTGTGCTTTCTTCGCAAGTCCTGTCAGTTCTCCTGCATCTTTAACGGTTGTCTTGCCACTTTCGGAATTCAAAGAACGAATCCATTTCACATTTTGCTGATTCAGGCAATCACCAATACTCTCGATACTTACCGGGAACTGATGCTGCGGATCAATCGTACCGTTTAAATCATGGAACTCATATCTGGCATCATCCTTTAAAACGCTTCTGCTGACGCCACCATCTATCCCCAGTAGAAAGGTACTGACTGAGACAGCTACTACATCCAATATTGCAGTCTTACCTGCTCCATTTTTACCAACTATCAATGTGATATGATCATCAAAATCTATCTTTGCTTCTTTGAAGCATCTGTAGTTGGAAATCCTGATATTTTTTAATTTCATTCGTCATCACCTCAAGTTATAGTTTAACTGGTCAATTACTCCATATTTCTAACTTTTACAAGAATTCCCATTTGTGGAGTACATTCAATCTGATGCCTCATATAAAAGAAAATATTTGAATATAATATTACATTACATTCATTATGTATCATTTACAATAATATATTAGCTAAGAAGTTTATTCATATCAATTTTCATTCCAGCTGCGTTAAGTTCCTTTAACATTTCAAATTCCCAATTATCTCTTGTGGTATATACCATTCCAGATAAATCCCCCGGAATTTCCACATTCTCATCAGCAATCATAATTATATTCTCTCTGCCCAAATATCCCATAAAATAACCAGATTCAAAAACTACATTCTGTCTAGCTCGATATTTCTCATTTTCTTTTTCTTCTTTAGCAGCTCCTAAATCATCTGATGTAAAAAGTATAATTGCTGCATGCACGTCTGAATATGCTTCTAATTTTTCAATTATTGTTTTCCCTCTATTTGCTTGTTCGCTAAGGATTATTGCTTCAATGCCTTGTTGTTCTAATCTTCTCGCAACCTTCTCTTTTAATTCACCATCATGTCCATGAACAATAAATACCTTATTATTAGTAATTCTTTTGTCCTTAGCATAAGCAGTTTCACTTTCATCCTCAAAATCGCCAATATATCTTTCAAACTCTTTTTTTGTAGTCTCCAAGTCTCGTACATATGGTCCATGACAATCGGTATTTCCTACAAAAACCATCGGTGAAAATGGTCTATTATTAAAGTTCTTAAGCTGTATACTTTTTTCTCCATATAAACCGGATAGACATAATTGCACATCCGTTTTCCATGCTTTAAAATCACTATCACTAGAACTTCTTTTGTTCTTTAATTCGTCAATTTCACTGTATAATTTTATCAATTTGTTTTGTAAATTCATAGCTCTCCCCTTTTCTGTTATATTTTAGCCAATAGATCCACTTTTAATGCTTTTTTTCCTTCCTGAGCCACTTCCACTTTCTGGAATTTTGCGTAGTTGACTTTTACGCCATCATCTAGATTAATCTCAATTCTCTTATTTGCAATATGTGCAATGGCTTCATCATAAATCTTCATTTCTGCAAGCTGTTTTGTATATTTCGTTATCGATTTTGTTGCCTTCGATTTTTCTGAAGCTGATGATGCATTGTCGATGGTATATTGAGCACTCTGCATAGCTGTCTCTACATATTTCTGTGCACGATGTAAGTAATCTGTTCTTACTCTACCAACCGTGTCAGCATCATAACGGTGCATGTAAATCAGAGCCTTAAATCCATTTTGTTTTCCGCTATCAAATAACCAGTAAATTGGTCTCTTCTGATATACTTTCAGATGATCTGTATAAAAATCCTTTAGGAAATAATTACGAATAACTTCTCTGGAAGTATCGCCTTTGTTTCCTAATGCATTTGCAATAAAATCAAGGTTTTCTTCTAATGTAGCTGCCCCATAAACAGTTTTAACAAATTCTACAAAACGACCAACAATATCATCAGAAAAATATTCTTCATCTGTAATTGGAATGCAGTTATCCAAATCCGGAGAATATGTTAATTCTACCCATCCATTATCTGTTTTTATTTTTCCATAATGTTCCCCCGTTATCAATGCTGCCCCATCTAACATGATTATAATATTACCGTCAACATCTGCTAACACTTCCTTTTCTTTCTTATAACATTTTTCGAAATCCCCACCTGCGTATACTAATCCTTCTTTTTTAAGAGAATATCGTCCAAACATACAGCCAACAGCATAGGAAACAAAACTACGGATATCTCTGGATAAATCAGCCTTACGAACTGTAATATATTTATCTTCTACTTCAGGTGTCAACTCGTCCTGTAAGCCATAAATATCTATAAAAATACTATTTAATTCTTCTTCATTGGCTTTCATGCACTCAAAACGTTCTTCGCTCGCCTTATTCCATTGTTCAAAAGCTTCCACTATAGTAGATACTTTGCTAATTAATGGATGCCGCTGAAAATCCCAAGATGTTTCAAAAAAATTCCAATCATCTTTTGCCACATTTTCACATAATAAGACTTCTGATTTTATTTTATCGGCATATCTCTCACTATTTAATATTGGCAACTTTGCAATATCACCTAATTCATAATTTAACGTTGGTGACAATGCATTTAATATGTATTGTGCTACATTACAGTTCAAAAAACCCAATATGTATTCTCTTAATGAATCGGAGACACTTATTGTCATTCCAGCCTCTGATGAAATAGTACCTTTCTCTTTAATTCTAAATGCAATTTTACTAGAAGAAATTTTAGTCCACGTAATGACTGGCAAAAAATAAAAATCACTTCCCTGTGGTCTTGAGCGCAGTTTTCCTTTATCATCTGTAAAGTTTTTTATTTCATATCCCTTGTTTTCCCAATTGACAACAAAATCATTGTTTCCATACCATTTTCGATATTCCCCGCCTTTATTGTACGGAACCCATTTCCCACCTAGTTCTTGTAACTCATTTTCGTCTGAAGCATTAACAATAAATCTATTTCTAGAAATTTCAAACCACAAACGAGTGAACCTTTCTGTAGATCCTGTTATTAATCCTTGAGCTATTCTTCCTATTTTTCCAAGAGATAGATTAAGAAACAACTCAATCACATTATTACTGAACCAGTATGCCACCGGACGTCCCGGAATTTTAGAAAAATTATCTTGTTCTGAAAAATACCTATTTTCAACATTCAGAAACATTCTCTCTTTTCCCCGCTGCGTCATTGGTTCTATCAATCTGCAGTATGTTCCCTTATATCCCTTAATATGACTTTTCCTAATCACAAAACTGGTTGTCTGTACCACTTCACCGCCAATTTCTTCAAATGCTCTCGGACCAAGATGTGCCATGTTCACAATATCCATCACTTGCAATTTATTTCTAAGCTTTTCAAAACTTGAGAGAAACATCCATGCATGTTGCGTAATCATTGCCTGATATCCATTTTTCTTTGCCATTTCACCGCATTTTTCAATAAATACCGCAAACAGATCACTCTTACTGTCAGGATAATTATCTTTCACATACTTCGATAATTTAGCTCCCATTCCAGAAGCTCCCATATAAGGTGGATTCGTCACTATCGCATCATATTTCTGTCCCAGATTTTTTGCCACTCTCACCAGTTTGTGCAGGCTTTCCTGAGTTTCTTCACTTCCAACACTCTCAAATGAAATCTGTCCAGTTGTACATAAATCATCTACAAATCTTTCCAACGCATCCCACTCACATACATCTACATTCAAAATGGAGCCATACTCTCTGGCATCTTTAAACGTATCCAGCAGTCCTTCGATCTGTATCACAGCCAGATTTCTTTCCTGCTCACTTAAATGTGTTCCGAAGAACTGCAGATGATTCCGATTGATTTCATTATTCTCTACAATCACATAGATTTTCGGCTCTGGTTTTCCATCTCTACCACGCAGGAACCTTCTGTTATATCCTCGTCCTTTCATCATAACTGCAAAATATGCCAGCTGATAAGCTCTCTGGTCGATATCCAAACCATGAATATTATGCTTTACGATCTCAAATGCTGCTTCTCTCTTATCATATCCGGCACTTTCATAGATATCCATCAGCACATCAAACATGGCAATCAGGATATGTCCACTTCCCATACATGGATCAATACAGGTAATATCAGTCGGTTTCAGATCTTTATAGGTGGTACGGATTTCTGCCAGTTTTATATTGACCTCTTCTTCCTGCTCTGCTTCCGGAAGATAATATTTCCATCCGAATCTCTCCGCAGTTGTTTTTTCATCCGTAGTCGGATCTACTGCCCGTAAATGTTCAATCCAGATTCGTCCTACAGAGTTTTCCACCATATACCGTACAATCCAATCCGGTGTAAAGAGCTGAGTGGCTGCTGGAATTCTTTCTTTCGTGATCTTTACATTCTTTTTCAGTTTTGCGAAGGTATCATCTTTCAATTCTGTATTGTAATACTGATACAGCCATCCGATAATCTCCACCTGTCCGGTTGGGTTGCCTTCTTCATCCAGTGTAGATACATTAAAATCTGCTTCCGGAATACCTGTTTCCGGATTTACCAGCATATAGATGACATCATCTTTATTGGTATAGGAAATACCAAACAACAATTCCATATAGTCAGAGTCTGCTTCAAAAAGCCCTGGTAGAATATCATGCAACTGATGGCACTGTTTCAGGAACAATTTACCGAACATTTTATCTGTATCTTCTGATGTACCGCTCATTTTCCAATTAATAATCTCTTCTTTTTCCTGTGCTGTCAGGTCTAAATCTACATCCGGCGCCTGTGTCACGAGATCCGGCTCCATTTTTTCTTCTTTTTCAGAGGAGAGTACACGAACTCTGTTTGGAAGATAGTCGTTCACTTCCATAAAACGGATCGCACAGATTCTGTTGAACCAGGTATAAGCTACTTCTTCTACGACAGCCTCAAAACCACGGGATTCAATCTGAGCTACCAGCCGTCTTCTCTGCTCACACTGTCTTTTATTCAACGTTACTTCTGTTCCTGCAACCGTCTGATATACTTCAAAGTCTGCTCTCTTAGTAATCGGTTCACTGCATGATTTTTCTGTAATGCCAATCATACCGGCTTTGTCTGTAACAGAATCAATCAGTTTCTTTCTTGCTTCTATGGCAAATTTCTTTATCGCATTCTTGTTCATGTACTGTTTCCTCCCACTGGAATGATTAGCTTAATATAATAATCGTATTTTCATCCAGCTCGCTTAATAATTTTTTCCTCATCTCTGCCAAGAACTTATCAATATCCTGTTCATTTTCAATCGAATAGGTTCTCGCACCTGCCACGTTACTGATAGATACATTCTTACGTTTCTTTGACTTTGGCTGCACTGGCGGTGTTACTGGCTTCGGTGGTTCTGTATGACCGCCACCTGTTGGTGGTGTTACCAGAGGTACAGGCGGTTCTGGTTTCGGACGATGTGCTTCTTCATACTCTGTGATCTCATCCATGCAGCGAAGCTTCAATGTATCACTTTCTAGTCTGATATTCTTCACTGCCGCAATCTCATAAGATGTATCCAGTTTCTGTTTTAATTCTGCAAAGGCATTTACAAACTTGTCCCTGAATACAGATGCAAATTCTTTTTCATCCAACGTATGTAATACTTTTTCCAGATCATCATCCACAATCGGACGCATCTCTTCTGCTTCTTTTTCAAGCAAAGCACCATACTGCTGTACAAACTTCATAGACATATCCGGCAGTTTCTGGATCTGGCTAAATGGATTTCTCGCTGTCACAATAGCTTCCATCTTAGCCACATTATCAATCACTTCCTGATCTCGGACATAGATTTTACTGTTTTCAAACATCTGGATCTGTTCCAGTGCTTTTTCGAAGATCTTTTTCTGACCACCTTTGAAGAAGTCAAATACCGGTGCGGTATCATCTGCATCGTATAACAGATCATCTCGCTTTTTATCTACTGTTTTAAAGAACTCTACCGGCTCTTTGAGTGCCAGAAGTTCTTCCAGATTTTTCTTCGCCTGTTCCATTAAGGATTTGCATGGCAGCTTCGGATTTACACGATATTCAATCATGATTTCACCAAATGTTTCCAGCTTATCCTGCGCTTTATTCTTAAAATTTCTCATAATAGTATCGTCATCATCACTGGATACGGAGAAACCAAAATAATCTTTCAATACTTCTTTTACAGAACGGATCTGTCCGTCTGTTGCTCTTTCCCTGATATCAATCAGCAGTTTCTCGACAAATTCACGTTTTGTCAGGTAACGTACCAGTTCATCTTTTGTATTGGACAGCATAGATAAACTCTGACTGTTATAGGTAAGGGCTACTCTTCCCATCTTAAAGAGCATAGCAACCAGCCACTGCACGTCTTTCGGATCAAAGCCATAAGGAGCTGCCCCGAATTTATCCTGCAGAGCTTTCAGAGAAGTCTTCATATGTCTTGTATTATTGAGACCAATGACCTGAATCACCTCTTCCAGTGCTAATTTATTCGGTATTGTATCACTGGTTCCAAGGAAAGAAAGCTGTCCATCGTTGCTACTGAATACTGCAGCAATATCTGAAAGATCCGGTGCTGTCTCCATATAGGTCAGCTTGTTATACTGCATGGCTACCAGTTTACCAAGTGCTTCATTAATACGGCTCGTTGGATCTTTTGCTGAAATATTTGCTTTATCTCCATTCACATAGATCTCTGCATGTTTCAATGCATCCTCAATAAAGATACGGATACGGTCTTTCTTTTCAATACGTTCATCTTCTTTTGCACGACGGATGCTGTCAAAACTTCCTCTTGCGCCAGAAGCATTTTTATTTAGGAACTTATAAATCTTGATAGAGTCGGTAATTTCATCCAGGAAGGTACTATCGTTCGGTAATTTTACAATCACACTATGTTCCTGTGCGGAAAGCATACGCAGAGCAGAATCCGGATAATCTTCCCCATATGGTGTGATGATGGATACTCCGATATCGTTGGATTGATTACCCTTGAAGTAACGATCATCTACTTTCTGATTGAATGGGAATAAATAACGGCTGCTGTAACGATATTTCTTGTCTGTAAAAATTTCTTCGAAGATTACGGTAGAAGCTTCTCCGATAATCTCACCCATTTCTACCGATTCGTTGTTGATGGCATTATTGATTTCCTGCTCTTCATTGGTCAGGAAAATATAGATTTCTCCATTCTTTTGTACCAGTGTCTCTCGGATCAGTTTCTTTAAGGATTCTTCGATCTTTCCACGGATTTCAATACGGTCATCATCAATATTGGAGATCATCAGCGTAGTAAGGTTATCTACGTTTGCTTTGATCTCTTTGACATATTTAATCATAAACAGGACCTTCAGCAGTTCCACATCAAACTCGTCCAGTCTGCTGTTATCCTCTGCATCCGTAATGACCTGACTGTGCTGATGGTCAATGAATTTATGCAACGGATCATAAAAATAGCTGAACGGTACCAGTACACCTTCCTGGCTGTCTTTTAACCGGATGGCAGATTCCTGGAACAATGCCAGCATGGAACGGGACTGATCGGATAAGTGCTTTCCGCTGGCTCCATGAGTACGCACCGCTGTCAGTACCTGTCCAAGCAAGTTGAACTGGTATGGAATAAACGGATAACAGTCTGCAAAATCTGTTTTATCTGTATATAATTTTTTATCTGCAGTATCTGCTGTAAATGTGATCAGATTCTTGATAATAGATTCTTTCTGCTCATATAACAGCTTCAATGCAGACTCTGCAATCTCGTTTTTCTCCAGAATACGTTTCCGGATAACCTCGTCTACATTGGATGCAGACAGGGATAATCTGGTATCAAAACGTCCCTGGATCTTGGAGAAGTCATTTCCTTTTGTCTTTGTGATAGAATCAATATCTTCCTGGCTGGTAACGATCACCCATGCTTTTCCTCTGCAGGCAGTTCCAAGATCTTCTACGATGGTCTGCAGATTCAGCATTAACTGTGTATCATCTGCAATATACTGTCCGATCTCATCTACAAGGAAAATAACGTGATGGTTCGGTCCTTTTTTCTCACAGTATTCTTTGACTAAAGATACAAATTTTTCAATGCTGAGATCATATCCACTTTTAGCATTTTTGCACCAGTTGCGGGCAGCCTCCTCACTCATAAAGTCCATGGCAACAAGAGTTTTTACAACTTTATCCTGAACTACTGCAAATGCCTGTCTCTTTCTCTTCCAAGGTGCACCTGCAATCTCTTCAAATTTCTCTTTGAACTCTTCAAATCTGCCTTCGTTATCCAGCTGGCGTTCAAATTCTGCAAGATATGGAATAGATCCGCAGTATCCCTGCATTTCATTAAATACCTTCATGAAAACTTCCACGATAGCTTCTTTCCCTGAGCCAACCTTTGCAGATCCTTTGGAATCAATATTAAAGAGCATGACATCAGAAGAAATGGTTCCGGAATTGGTCATCTTGGCAATCAGCATCGGATCATCGATTTTCTTTCCGTCTGTAAAGTACTCGATGGCTCTCTTTCCTTCTACCACACTGTTTTTTAACAGATAAGAAAGAATCTTTAAGAAGTGAGATTTACCACTTCCAAAGAAACCGGAGATCCAGACACCCATTTTGTCTGTATTGTTATTGATTCCCTTTTCATAGTTATCGAAAAAATCACGGAAATGTTTTAACAATTCTTTTGTTACTACATATTCGTCCAATTCCTGATATACGTTTTCTTCATCAGACTGACCTACTTTGATTACGCCCTTAATATCACGGTCAATCTGTTTCTCAAACATCTCTTTAATCTGCATTTTTCTTCTCCTTTGTTTTACACAAGCCGGAATGCCCGGTAATAATTTCTGGAATCCATCGTTCCAAATAATTTCAGATCCTGTCCGCTGTATTCTCCAGGATAAAACATCACAACTGGCACACTGTCCAGTACCTGATGTAAATTGTTCAAAATATTATGGCTTGCAATGATCGGATGGCATTTTCCAACTCCTGTCAGAAAAATCACGCTGTCTGTCAGATCTTCCTGTAAAATCTTTGAGATAATCAGGTTCAGTTCGTTCGTTTCATCCAGTCCCAATGTCTCTACCAGACTGTCTGCCATATCAAAAAAGCCATTATCTTTTTCCAGATCAAAGAAGGCTTCCAGATATCCTTCTTCCTCCAATACCTGAATCATCGTGTGAAACAGGTCAAATTCTATGATTTTAAAATCTTTATTGCCATTATTGATTCTGTCTTTTAAGTATGCGATATGATTGCGCACTTCCAGTTCAGCTCTCGGATCGTAATCAAACACATAATATCCGACTTCATTTCCAAGTCCTTTATTTTCACGGAAAGACTTTTCAGAAATCTTATCCTCAATCCGGTTCAGTCTTTCTTCCAAATTTAATCTTGCCATCCTTAGACTCCCTTCACTGCCTTCAAGTATTCTCCAATCCCATTTGCAGTCAGTAATTCTTCTGTCCGGTAATCAATATGAATTGGCTTGATTGTTCTTGGTTTTGCACTGCTTTCCAGCAATCCTGCCTCAAACATCATTCTGGTAAAGCACTGTTTTAACTTCCGTACTGCAGTATCCGTCCAGCTGGCAACCACATCGCTCTGCATTGCCTTATCTGCAAAAAAGACATTCAGATCCCGGTCTGTGATCTCTTTTTCTCCTAATCGAATCTTTTCGTCGTATACTTCATGTAAAAACTCAAAAAATAATCTGCTATCCATCAGAATTGCAATCAGATTCAGAATCTTTGCGGTTTCTACATCACAAGTGATAAATGCCTGTAATACTGCTTCTGGTAAGGCTGATACCCTTCGGTACGTTCCATTCAACACCTCATAAGCTCGATATTCTGCTTTCACCTGATAGATATTTTCCTCCCAGGCAATCTTGCGGATGTCTGCCTTGCTAAGTCCTTCCAGAATATAAGCTGCTGTTTTTCTGGATTCTTGCAACCAGAATAATTTTGATGTAAGTCCTGCACTGTAGTCCATTACTGTCCACCATCCTTTGTTTCCTGGCACAGCGGACATTCGCAATCCGCTTTCGCTACTTGCTCATGAACGCAGCCGCTTTGCGGCTTGCGTTCATAATGGACAATATCTCCGAAATCACAATCTAACTTCTCGCAGATCTTTTCCAGAACCTTCATGGAAACCAGCTCGTCATTGGTCATTTTTGCCACGGTGCTGCTGCTGATTCCCACCTGGTTCATCATATCCACTTTCTTCATTTTTTTATCGATTAATAGCTTCCACAATCCATTGTATGATACTGCCATATGTATTCCCTCTTTGTTATGCAAAACTTATGGTTTTTCTGTATTTTGAAAGTATATTATTTCTTTTCGTCCTTATACTCTCAATCTTTATTATTGTATCATACTGTATGTTTTTCTTCAACGATAAGTGCAAATGATAGCTTCGACTTTGCGAAAGATTCATTTGAAAAATCTAATGATAGCACATAAGATTTGTTCCTATTCTTCCAAATACATTTTCAGTGCGTTATAGCAGTTCAGTGTCTCATTGTCTGCATCATTGAAATTCTGGGAATAGGTCTGCAGACTTCCTGTTGGATCCGTAACCAGATTTGTCAGTGATATATAGGCATCATACAACTTTGAAAGGGATTCATAAGCATCTTTATACTCTTCTGGTGGATTCTTTAATTTCTTCATCAGGGAGTTTACAGTATCTTTATTGCTATTGATATCCGCTATTTGTCCACTGAAACTGCTATCTGAAAAGAGATTTTGCAGGGCATCATTAAAGTCAGATACAAAGTATCCATCCGGTTTTGTATATTTATTTGTCGTGCTATCACTTTCTTTATAAATTGCGTTGTACCATACCTGCTTGATCAGATTACCGCAAGTTTCCGCATCACTGGCTCCTGAAAGCATGGAATATGCTGCCATATTCAAATTTGTCCCATATTCCTCGCTTTGTTTCTGGGCCTCTGCCACTGCCTTCGCTGCCACATTCTTCTTATGTGTCTGTACTCCAATGGCTGTGATGATTGCCGCAGCAAGAACTGCTATCGTTGCAATCACAATTATTTTCTTTGACTTTTTGGTTATCTTCACACCGGTGACTTCTACCTGCTGTGGAGTTTTTTCTGTCTCAATAATGTTTTCTATTGGGCAACCGCATTTCGGACATATATCCATTCCTTCTTCCAGTTCCGCTCCGCAGTCCGAACAGTATTTCTTTTCTTCTGGGACCAACACGGTTCCACAATGCACACATTTCTTCGCCTTATCTGATATTTGCTCGCCGCAATTTGGGCATGTTGTCATAGCCATAATCTTTTTCCTCCAAATTTTTCATTTTCAATTCCGTCTCTACCATTTCCAGTAGTTTTTCCAGTCTATTTTTTTCCTTCTTTATATGCCTGAATCTCATCCGCCCAATGATCGTCCATAAAATCCATCATTGCGTCACTTTCAACAGCTTTTGAAATTGCTCCTCCTACAGCTTTAAAATTTAATTCAACGCCCTTGGAATCATTTTCATATGTTACAGATCTGTTTCTGGCAATCCCTATCTTCTCAGCCTCTCTTCCTGCATCAATATTGGCACCCAGAAACAGGAACTCCCATCCGCACTCTTTTTTTGCTTCTATCTTTCTCCTGATCTGTTCCTGTGTAAAATGCTCACTGGAATTTTCTAATCCATCTGTAGTAATAACAAATATGATCTTTCCTGCCCTGTGAGCCTCCGGAAGATGTTTCTGTACATTTTCCATTTTTTCAATCGCTATTCCAACTGCATCTAATAAAGCGGTACAGCCACGCACAAAGTATTCTTTTTCCGTAAGTGGTTCAATGATCTCCACCGGAAATCTGTCATGGATGATATCTACTTCATCATCAAATAAAATAGTAGTCACATTCACTTTCTTTCCCTGTGCCTTTTGTTTTGCAATCATGCCATTAAAGCCACTGATCGCATCACTTTCCAAGCCACCCATCGATCCACTTCTGTCCAAAATAAAAACCAACTCAGTTAATTCTGTATTCATGTGATTTCCTCCTTACTAGCTTGTTCTTCAAGCCATTGTGGTATCCCCTTGCGGGATTTCCTCCTCTGATATTTGTTGTTAATCACATTTTATCTACAGAACCAACTGGGTTGGTCGCCTGTCAGGTGACATTGCACCAAAATATTTTAAATAAGCGATATTCGTTCAAAACACTGGTTGTCCATACGCATCCAGTACATCATTGATCTCAAACATATCATAAATCTTATTCTGCAAAAAATATGCTACGATAATATCTGTTTTTGAGCTTCTGGATAATGCGAAACCGGCACTTGCCAGTAAATCCTTTGCTTCATCCAGTGATAATTCCAAGGCAATCGTAAAAGCCAGTACCGTTTTTTTATTTGGAACATAATTGACATCTTTCCGGATTTTTGAAAAATGTCGACGATCCACATATGCCTTTGTATATGCTTCTGAATCAGTCATACCACGCTCATCGATCATTCGGAGTAATCTCTGTGAAAATGTTTCCTCCAGCTGATTCATCAGATTATCAATATTTCTGTTTACCGACATCGTAGAAGACATACCTTTTTGTATTTTTGTCTTCTGCATTGTTGAAACATCAAATTCTTCTGGTAATGCTTCTTCTGAAAAACTGCTTTCTTTTACCGGCTCTTCCTGTAAAGCCTTTTCTTCGGCTCTCTTTTTCCGGAATTTTGTAATTTTATCAAAAATGGATTTCATTTCTTTATCCATTTTGATATCGTCCTTTACCGGCTCATAATACTTATCTATATATTTTCCTACCTCATCAATCAGCTTCTGATCTGCCATAATCTGTACCGCCTTTTATAATTCTTAATCATCGTAATGATTGAATCCACCTAAAAATCCTGGATTGCTATGCCCCTTATCATCATAATGGTTCAAACCGCCAAAGAATCCTGGACGACTCTCACCTATTTTGTGCCCGTTATTATCATAATGATTCATGCCACCAAAAAAGGAAGGCGAACTATGTCCGATTTTCTTTCCATTTGTATCATAATCGTTCATACCACCAAAGAATCCCGGTCGGCTCTCGCCTACTTTTTTTCCGTTTGCATCATAATGATTTATGGATCCAAATAACCCTGGTCTGCTATATCCTTTTTTACTCATAATCTCACCCTCCTGACTCTATTAGCCTCTTGTTTGATCTCAGAATAACACACTTTTTTCATTTGAAAGTCGCATAACAGGCGACATTCTTTTATTTCATTTACAAACATTATACCATTTATAATTCTTCCGACAATACGCAAAAAAGCCGGAAGTCACAATATTATCCGTGATCTCTGACTCATTGTGCTTATACTACACTGTCCTTACACCCCGATCAGCTCTTCTCTCCGGCTTATCTTTTTCTGTGCTACTGCTTTTCTTGTAAGAACACAACGCTTAATTCCACCATGATCCGCCCTGTTCCCGGAGGTATGGAATACTTTCCTTAAAACTCTTTGCAGAATTTTTGATAAATTTCCTTTTTTTGCTTGCAAAAGAGCAATTCATCTGTTAAAATGGTGACTGTTGATAAAAGGAGGTGCTATTCATGGCTAAATGTGCAATCTGCGATAAAGGAGCTCATTTCGGAAACAATGTGAGTCATTCCCATAGAAGATCCAACAAAATGTGGAAATCTAACGTTAAATCCGTCAGAGTAAAAACAACTGCCGGCGGAGCAAAGAAAATGTATGTATGTACTTCTTGTTTAAGATCCGGAAAAGTTGAAAGAGCGTAAGTAATATCGTATGCCCCCGTAGAATGCGGGGGCTGTTTTTTTATCTTTAAGACAGATAAATTACAAGCGGGAAGTATGCCAGGTGCACACTTCCCGCTTATCTGCAAAACATATGATATCCGCATAGCAGACATATGACTGCCATTGCGATCACAATAAAATTCTCTGTAATAAGGATACCAAGAACCATGCCCACACCAATAAAAAACAGCATAAAACCAGTTAGCTTTCCCACTCCTGTCTGCTCATTTCCTGTTTTTTATTACAGTATATGCATGAAATCTAAATGGAATACTACTCTTCTTTCCCGTCTGTATCCTCGGCATTGCCTGCACCTGGTGCAAAACGGTTCACAAAATCCGGCACCATATCCAGAACCTTGGTAAGGCCATCCTGATTTTTTACGTTTACAAGTTTGGTGCTTCCATTCTGGATCACAAGTACTGCACAGGGAGACATCTTTCCGGCAAGACCTCCGCCGCCATTGTTCTTCTTATCCCCTTCAAAAGCTCCGGCTCCCACGCCGAAGGATACATCGACCAGAGGAAGGATAATGGTATCACCTACATGAATGGCATCGCCAACCACTGTTTTGGCCGATACAAAGCCATCCATTCCTTTAAATAATGAATTCACGGTATCTTTGAAATTATTCTCTTTCTCCATGTTTTACCTCCTTATGTCTCCATCGGTGGATGACGTATTTTATATTTTTATTGAAATAAAGCTCTGCTGCTGTTTTGAGAACTACAATTCCATAAATCCTTCCTTTTAACATGATCTCTCCCTCAAGAACATTTTCATCATCAAAAAGGGGCGCTGCTTCGATCTTGTTTTTATGAAAAGGAATTGTCATTCCTAATACAGCCAATACCATACCTGTAACTGCCGGATCTTCATTGCCAAATGTGATCTTTCCGGTGATCCTTGTCGGAAGCACATGATAAATCATTTTTTTTGCATTTTTCCACAGAAAGGAAAGAGCCTCTCTGGTTCGGGGATGGTCTAAAAATTCCTTCCACCAGTTTATCTTATCACAGAAATTTCGGATTGTTAATGCAAGACTTTGCATTTTTTTCAGAATCCTTTTGGGGATTCCAAGAAAATTCTGTACGATTCGGATCAGATTTCCAACTGCAGTTTTTATTCTTCCCACTATATTCAAAATTAAATCTGCAATCTTTGTCCGAAGCTTCTTTTCATCTTCCGATTCTTCCGATATTTCTTCGGAAATCGATATCGGCTCCATTATTACATTTTCCGAAATTTCATTTATATCTTTAACAGTATCTTCCTGAGGCTCAGACATTTGTAACTCTGCTGCATCGTTCTGCTGTTCGCTTTTTGATGTCTTTTCATGACTTCCAGAAGCCTCTGTCTGTTTTTTTGCATTTTGGTTTCCGGAGTTGGAAAGAGCTCTTGGTTTCTTTTTTTTACGAAACAGATTTTTAAATTTTTCCAACGGAATCCCTAAAAAACATATTTTTGTTTTCAGAACGCCCTGCTCCCAGAATACCTGTGCAGATATTATATGAAGCAGCCAGCTCACTTCACCGGTAGCATGTATTTCCCGAAGACTATCCGTACGGTCTTTTTTTAAATTTCCTCTGTATCTGATTGGACAAAATAAAAGAAGCAGCAGGATCAGAAAGATCAGCCCGATCAGAATGCCCAGAAGGATCAATATCCATTTTATTATCAGCCATAATATATGCAGCATTGGTTCACCTGTTTTTCAGATATTCTTTTATTTTAAAATTTCCAGTTTCGGTATAAACCTGTTCGATCATATCCTGTACCATCTGTATAGCACCGGATTTTCCTCTAGCCATTCCAACGATCAAAGGACAGGTAGCTCTGGCGCTTCGCTGTACAAGCATGCCTGCGGGAAGAATTTCCAAAATATTTCCGGGATTATCAGACAAAGTAACAACGTAGATATCCGGCACGAATTTGCCAGCAGTGATCCTGGCTCTTATTCTAGTAGGATTTTTTACATCATTTCCTATGTAATAGTTTTTCATCCATTTCAGCAATCTGCCATCACCTCCGTCTATAATGCCAAACAGGGCTGCGTAAGTACACAGCCCTGTCCTGTTGTTAAAAATACTTCTGCTGTTTCGCCCAGACGCCCTCACTTCGCATTTCCAGATACTCCTGATAGGCCTGTTCCACGATATGCTTCTCGTTGGAAAAACGGAGAAGATGATAGATCTCATGAAACTTATAGTATCCGGAATCTACAAAATATTCCTCTCGCTGGGGTTTGCTATGATAATTATCAGCTATCATGAGATACCAGTGTACCTCTTTCATTACCACATCCTCCGGAACGGTGAAATTATACTGGCTCTTACCGATATATTTCACGATAGAGGCCCGAACACCTGCTTCTTCCATTACTTCACGTAAAGCAGTCTGTTCAAAAGTCTCTCCTTTTTCTACAGTTCCTTTGGGAAGCACCCATCCTTCATAACGGTTCCTGTAGGATTTATACAATGCCAGGATCTTACCCCGATGAATTACCACACCGCCACAGCTTGTTGCTTCTATCATATTGCAATCCTCCTGTAATGCGTGTGTCTTTTGCACTGGCTATAGTATACCTCTTTTTCACCTTATAGGCAAGGGGCAAGAAGCAGATACTGTTCTCAATTTAATCGAAATAATATGCATCAAAAACATCGGCCGCAATGGGAACTGCCGCTTCACTTCCGGTTCCGCCGTTTTCCACGATCACTGCAATGGCGATATCTGGATCATCTACATTAGAATAACCCACAAACCAGGAATGACTGGAGCCATTTTCATCAAACTCCGCAGAACCGGTCTTTCCGGCAACAGTATATCCTCGTCCATTCAATGCGGAAGCCGTACCGTTTTCAACTACATTTTTCATTAGTTTTCCAAGGATATTGGCTTCATTTCTTGTCATCAGACGTTTGTATTCTGTTTTTTCTGTTTCCCTGACCGTATCACCGGAATTATTCACGATCTTATCGATCATAGTTGGCTTCATCAGTACACCATCATTGGCGATGGCACTTGTGATCAATGCCATATGCATCGGAGAAACAAGAGTGTTACCCTGGCCGATCGAGGTCTGCATCACAAGTGCATTCGGAGAATCTTTATCAAGGGTAAAGCGACTGGTTTTATAGGAATTCAGCGGAAGCGCCCTATTAAAGAGCAGATCCTCTGCAGTACTTTTCAGAGTATCTCCTCCCAGACCAAGTCCCATATCTGCAAATGCACAGTTACAGGAATGTGCAAATGCGGAATAAAAATCCTCCTGTCCATGTACTGCCCCATTGTAACACTGGATCGTGTGGTCATCCACTGTGATACTTCCCTGACACAGATAGGAATATCCCTCCAGTGATCCCTTTTGTCTGAAATAATCCAATGCCGTGACGATCTTAAATGTTGATCCCGGAGGATAAGCTCCATTGGTTGCACGGTTTAAAAGGCTACTGTTACTTTCATCATTAACAAGGGTATCCCAGTTCTGTGCGATCGTGTTCGGATCAAAATCCGGTTTGCTCACCATAGCCAGGATACGTCCGGTGGATGGCTCCAGTACAACTACCGCTCCTCTGCGGTCTCCCAGAGAATTGTATGCTGTTGTCTGAAGATCTGCATTCAGACTGGAGATCACGGTATCACCCTGATTCTTTTTTCCCAGGAATTCATTTTTCATCTGTTCCAGAAAAAATGAATGGGAGGTGAGAAGCTGGAAATTTGCTTCCGATTCCAAACCGCTCTTACCATTGGTATCATATCCTACTGCATGTGCAAAAATATTGGAAAACGGATACGTTCTCTCTTCTGTTCCATCTTCATACACATTGGTCTGTGCCAGGACCTCACCATCCGAAGACTGGATACTTCCACGTACTACCCGGTCCGAAAATGTATCCTGACGGGTGTTGTACGGGCTGTTGATAAAATCTTCACTTTTTATGGCGTCAAAATAGACCAGATATCCGATCAGACTGACAAAGATCAATATAAAGAAGGCCGATACAAAAGTTAAAGGCCGGTTCTTTTTTCTACGGAGTCTGGCGATTTCTCTTTCTCTCAGGCGTTGCTCTCTTTCCTCTTCTTTCAATCGTTTCTTTTCGCTGCGTTTCAATTTGTTCGTCCTCATCTTCCCTCAGAATATACAGTCCCTGAATGATCGCAAGCATCAGGATGGTACACATGACAGAACTGCCTCCGTAACTCACTAGCGGAAGTGTAACTCCTGTCATTGGAATAAACTTGGTTGCACCGCCAATGGTCAGAAATACCTGAAAAGCATATTCAGTTCCGAGCCCCAGTGCGATCAGTTTATAAAACGGATTCCTGATCTTTAGTGCAATAGTAACGATCATCAGAAAAAAGCTTGTGCATACAAGAATCAGGCAAATGGCAAAAATACCCCCCAGTTCCTCGCAAATAGCACTGAAGATAAAATCATTTTTTACGACCGGGATCTTCTCCGGAGAGCCCTGACAAAGTCCCATTCCAAACCAGCCTCCGGTTCCGATCGCAAACAGAGACTGCACGATCTGATAACCTTCATTTTGATAGACAGCCATCGGATCCTTCCAGGCACTGACTCGCTGACGGACATGTCCAAAAAGATGATATGCGATCACCGAACCAACGCATCCTCCGCCAAGTCCCAGAAATAAATAGCTCGGATTTCTGGTTGCCACATAGATCAGTACAAGGTAGGTGACAAAAAAGATCACTGCACTACCCAGATCCCTGGAAAGAACCAGGATCCCTACATGGATCACTGCAACGATCGTAGCCAGTACTACTTTGCGAAAATCCACCTTGGTACACAGAAGTGAAGCCATAAAAAATACAAAGGTTATCTTGATCACCTCGGAAGGCTGGATTCCCATAAGAGAAAGCTTTGCACCGTAGCTTGTGCTTGCCAGAACAAGAACTGCCGCCAGAAGTACAATACCAATTCCGGCATAAGCCCATGTAAGATCCTTTAAAAATTTCATTTTTCGTATCATTACCGGTATCACCAGTGATACTGCACTACCTGCGGCCACGATCAGAAGCTGCTTAGTTGCAGACGGAAGTGAAAGCCGGCAGAGCATGATAAATCCTACGCTCAGGAGCATACACATATTATTTAAAAGAAGCAGCGATGCATTCTGATAAATAATTCGATAAAGGATCTGGATCGCTGCAAAAAAGATCATCATTTCGATATAGAACAGGATGACCCTGAAATCCATGCTTTTTAAATAGATCACAAGAAATGCTGTAAAATCAATAAAAAAGATCATGGTCAGCTGCTGATGGAGCAGTTCTCTCTTTTCTTCCTCATCCTGCCGCCACACCATATAAAAACAATGAAAGGTATAGACGATCATCAATGTGAGGATCACATACTTAGATAATTCTGTAATTACATTAATCATACACTTTTACTCGGCTCCTCTTTTAAAATGGCCTTTTGTATACCTGCGTCCGGAAGGTTTTCCGTTTTCCTGATAAACCGTCCGGAATTCTTTCAGGATCGCTTTTGCTTTCTCTGGCTCTTCGATCGTAAATGCCAGTCGCAAAGAGTGAAGGTTCAGTTTTTTTACCTGATCTTTTTCACCCGGAAGTCCGTAAGGAATGCTATTATAAATGATATTATAACAGTATTTTGCTTTTTCGGAGATGTTTTTTCCCCATGGATCACAACTGCATTTTACCGGAAATTCACTGTTATAGCGGTCTTTCAGATAAGCCGTCTCATATTTTCCTGTACATCCGAAAAGATTCTTCCTTACACACTGCGCGGAAAGCATCAGTGGGATATAACCATATAAAAGCAGCTCCGAAGAAGTATTATCTCTGTGTTTCAGTTCACCCTCATTCAACTCAAGGGGGACTGTATTTCGAAGAACTCCCTCTTCTCGCCAGAAATCAACACTCTGATCATTCCAGGTATACATGGATGCATCCAGGATACATTTTCCGCCATATCCCATTTTTTTCAGTACGGCGTAAGATTCCAGGTTTCTTACCAGAAAACCCTTCATACCCTGCTCCAACCATTTTTGAGCTGATCGAAGCCACTTTTCGGGGATTTCTCCGCGATGGATATGTGGAGTAGAAAGATATAATTCACTGCTTGCAGCAAGTTCCGGTGAAAAATATTTTTCCATAGTATCAAAAGGAAAATAAAAACCTGTAATCCCCGGTTCGTTCAAAAGTACTTCCGCAGTATCCGAACGTTCACAGGATACATACACAGGCAGGCTGTCTGTTACCCTTCTGTGACAGGCAGCCTGATCCTTAGATTTCGTCGGCTGCTTCGTAACCTGTGCTCTCTTCTGACATCCGATCAGTGCTTCCCGCAGCTGACTCAGAGCATCTCTTCGTACTTCATTGAGAACTTTAACCGGAACAAAAATCCTTCCATTTATTTCAATGTTCAGATCCTCCCACTGAAAATCTGTATTTCCCAGTTTCTCCATCTGCTGACGGATCCTCTGTTCTTCCATTGGCTGATTTTTAGCAAACTGTACCTCACCGCCCATAGCAGTTACTGTCTGGCCCTTGCAGGTTATTTCCAGTATAACAGGACTTTCAGGAGAAAGTATTAAATTCCCATGAATTTTTTCTTTTATTTTTCTGATCTCCGGCTGGATATTACCGGATTTTTTTTCATTGGCAAAAGCCATCATTTCCGGCCCGCGATACATATCATAGTATCCTTTGCAGGATCCTCCCCGACTGAAAAGCTCAAGAAGATACTTCCGGTCTTTTTCCTGAACGTGATATTCTTTTCCACTTAAATACATATCCAGATATTTTCGATATACTGCCGTGACGCCCGCTGTGTACGCCGGCTGTTTCATACGCCCTTCGATCTTCAGAGACATAACACCCGCCCCCAGGATATCCGGAAGAATATCCAAAGTGCAGATATCTTTCAGGCTTAATGCACAAAAATCCTTGTCTCCTTTATATTTTCTGTGATCCATGGTTACACTGTAAGGAAGCCTGCATGGCTGTGCACAGCGGCCACGGTTTCCGCTTCTTCCACCGAAAATACTGCTCATCAGACACTGGCCGGAATAGCTGTAACAGAGAGCTCCATGGATAAAAGTCTCTATTTCCAGAGGACTTGCCTTATGCATGGCAGATATCTCTTCCAGGGAAAGCTCTCTGGCCGGAACCACACGAGTTGCTCCCTTTTCCTCCAGAAACCGCATTCCCTCCGGTCCGGTTACTGTCATCTGTGTGCTTGCATGAATATCCAGATCCGGAAAATTCCGGCGTATAAAAGAAAATACTCCCAGATCCTGTACGATCACCGCATCCAGCCCTGCCTCATAATATGGAAGCAGATATTCAAACAGCTGATCATCCAGTTCACGGTTCTTCAAAAGTGTATTCACAGTAAGATATAATTTACGGTTATGGATATGTGCGGTCTCAATGGCAGTGATCAGCTCTTCCTGGGTGAAGTTCTGCGCATAAGCTCTTGCTCCAAAAGCCGGTCCCCCTACATATACCGCATCAGCCCCGGCACCAATAGCTGCCTCAAAGCTTTCATAAGAACCTGCCGGCGAGAGCAGTTCTGTTATCATATTTTTCAAAGTATTCCCTCATCTCCCATCTGTTAATCAATCCGATGACCATAAAACAAAAGAGGATTACCGAAGCAATCCCCCCTCCTTATTTAAGCAGTTCATCAAGTTCTTTCTCCAGCTCCTTCACCTTACCGTCCAGAAGATTCTTCTGTTCCTGAGCTTCCTGTTCTGCCTTCTTCGCCTCTTCAATCTGCATTTTCAAAGAGATCAGTTCATGTTTCAGATCATACATCTCCTGGTCTTTCTGCTGCAGATCCTGTTCAAAAATCTCCGCCTGCTTCTTTGCCTTAAAATAATCATCTGTAATATTCAGACTGAGCAGTGTATGCTTGGTCTCCATGGCCTGTCTGGAGTATCCCGGCATCTGACTCAGCTCACTGATCTTATTATTCATATAGGCTGCAACTTTCTGAAAATATTCCTCGGACTCATACCCGCCCAGAGTAATGATCTTTCCATCGATAACAACCTGTGCTGTATTCTTTACCGCCATTCGTAAAGCCTCCTGAATTTATCTGTTACTGGTAATTTCCTCAATAACATTCCTCTGCATTGCCGGTCTTACAACCCACAATTTCTTTTATTATAACTGATTCCCGCAAAAATGTATAGAAGTTTTTCTATTATTTTGTCGATTACAATATTTTCCTTAAAGATGCAAATGTTTTTCTCAATTATGAGTGTTGGCTTTCATGTGTTCGATCACCCTTTTCCAGGAATCAATACCGCAGGTTCCACTTACCTTTACGCCTGTGTTTTTCTGGAAAACTTTCAGAGATGCTTCTGTATCGTCTCCGAAATGGCCATCCACAGTAACACCAAGTACAGACTGTAGCACGGAAACTGCAACGCCGGAATTCCCTTTCCGGATGATCGGAAGCTGGGTCTCAAATTTTCCTGTCAGAACTACTGCCTTTTCTGAAGTCTGTACAGGATACACTGCTTTTCCGTTCCAATCATAGATGGTGTAGCCCTGTTTCCACTCTTTCTTTGCATTCTCAAGGCTCTTGTATGCTCCAATCTGGCTCTTGCTGTCAGCCCAGGACTTTCTTGTGCGATAATACTTATATACCGTTGGCGTGGTGGTCTCAGCTCCGATCAGCTGCTTGAACCGGTTCCAGTCACCTTTTGCACGGATCGCTGACGGGCAGTTCTTTGCACATACATCATAATGCTGCACAACTCTGTCAGCCGGGATTCCCAGCTGTTTCATAAGCTGTTTGCACAACCGGACTGTATTCTGGAAAGCTTTCTCATAATTATAGCCAGCCTGGACACACATCTCGATTCCTACTGAATTTCTGTTGTTGACAGTACCGAACAGCCGACCGCCGTAGTTGACACCTACGTGCCATGCTCCACGGTTGTATGGAAGCGCCTGATACGCCTCTGTGTCGTCCACATATACATGTGCGGAATAGCCTTTAAAGTTTCCATCATGTTGAGCCTTAGCATGTGCTTTCGCATTTGCACCCTTGGCATAGTTATCTGTGTTGTGAATTACGATATATGCCGGTTTATGACCTGCATAGCTGTTGTTGTTACTGATAAGACTTGTGTTGATATTCATGGTTGTACTCTCCTTTTCTGTTTTTGATGTCTTATTTGATGCCTTAATAGATAATATGCCATTCAAAATGCTGATGATCTTCTGACCATAATTCCTGCCGGATACCTGAGCTTTTCCCATAATCTTTAACATATGTTTCCTCCAATAAAAAAAGACGATTACTCGCCTCCTAAAAATACTTGAATTATTTTTTTCGAAATGGTATATTGATAATACAAAGGAACAACCGCCCACAAGGGGTTGAACTCAGTGAATAGCGAAATAGAAATTCCACCCTACACTCAGCCAAAGTTTTGGGGTGGTTTTTCTATGTAGAAAATTACTTACAAAACGTCAAAACGAACGTAAGCAATGCCAGAATGAACATACCAAAAGCCATGAGGTCTTTGAAATCAAAATGATTCTTGTCCATCAGCACCACCTCCATTCTATGTAGAATAGAGGTCAGCCACCCTGCAACACGATTGCTCCGTGTTCTATATTATCATATCGTCCTTTGATGTTCAACGAATTTCACAAAGGGATCACTCGCCCTCTGAATCTTTGTATTTCGTCCTGTCCCAGATACCTTTTACTTTTTCCCAACCGCCGGTCGCAACCAAATACACTACAAACGCCGCAATAATCGATGCGAAAATATAATACCAGGTGACAGCTGTCTTATAATACGTGCACAGGACTGCCAGTGCCACCGGACACAGGATCAGTGATGTGACCAGTGCTACAATACTTGTCGGGATCTTATTAAGTCCCGGGAGCTCTTTGATCACCTGCACAATAATCGATACCAGGAACGCCAGCACCCCGATCAGCGCCAGACCATATGTTACATACTGCATCATTACATTTACATTCATGTTCATTCTCCTTTTCTTTCCAGATCTTCTATTCTATGACATGAGCAAATGATTGTTTCCATGTAGTGTTTCCCTTCTCCGACTGTTGCACCGGCGCAATTACAGTTTAAAGCACATGTTTTGAAATTTCTTATAAGCATCAAAGTATAACTCGTGCTTATCTCCGTTATATGTCAGCTCATAATACATTCCATCCGGCACAGTCGTGCTCAGAAGTGCTTTACTGTTCTGTAATGTCTTACAACTCCATACCACGTACACATACTGTACTGTGATCTGTTTTCCATCGATCTTATCCATGTGTGAATTGGTATATTCAGCTACTTTTACTTTGCAAAGTCTTAAAAATTCTTCATTTCCCATTCCTTACCTCCTACACATGGTCAATTCTCGGAATTCCATACTCAACCGCACGCTCATGTTCGATCTTGCATCCTCTTGCTTTCTGCCAGTCTTTTGCAAAATAGGCGATATCGGCATCAGATAAAAACTCCAGGGACTTTCCAATGAACCACAGAGGTTTTGCTCCTACCGGTGCTGACTGGAAGAAAGAATCAATAACCTCTACAGGTTCTCTCAACAACTCTTCTGCCGCTTTGATTGCCACCTTTCGCTCTGCAAGAATCTCCTCGTCTGCTTTGCCACTCATTGGCTGACTGATAAATAATTTCTTCATTTCTTGTCCTCTCTTTCTTAAAAAAGTGTATAAAAATACCACCTGTCATTTTCTGACTGGTGGATAATTATTGTTTATTTTAAGTCTTGCATTCTTGTGTATATTATCGTAAAATACACATAAGATATCTTAATAAGAACCATTCGCAGTACCCATGATCTTTTAGATCGTACAGCTGAATGGTTCTTATTTTTTATTTCTTTGATAAACACCAATTATTTTTCTATCCTTGTACAATGCGATCTCTTCCAAAAAAGGAGAGATGTGTTGATCTGAACAGATTATTGACCTGCTCCATTATTTCGCCCTCTTTCAGCGGGCAATCCGTTATATCAAAAATAAAGTTTCCTGCCTGGCGCTTTTTCTTTTTTACCGCATTATACAGAATGTTTTTTCACCTGTGCTAATAGTCTTCAATTCAGATTCTCTGGTAACTCAGTTACCGAGTAATTCACTTTTTTTATGACCTTTACTTTGTCGATAAATCAGGACGAGGATATCCAAGATGGGTATATGCCAGCACGGAAGCCATTCTTCCACGTGGAGTTCTGTTAAGGAAACCTGTCTGCAAAAGATAGGGTTCATACACGTCTTCCAGTGTTCCGGAGTCTTCTCCGATCGATGCGGCAAGTGTTTCAAGCCCCACGGGGCCGCCCTGAAAATTCAGGATCAAGGTCTGGAGAATGCGGCGGTCTGTTTTATCAAGGCCATACTGATCTACTTCCAGAAGATCCAATGCGAAGCAGGCAACATCGTAGGTGATCACACCATTATACTTCACCTGGGCGAAATCACGTACTCTCTTCAGAAGACGGTTGGCCAGACGGGGGGTTCCTCTGGAACGCTTGGCGATCTCGGCAGCTCCATTGGGTTCGATTTCCACGCCAAGCACCTGAGCGGAACGTAGAATGATCGTCGTCAGTTCTTTTTTATCATAAAACTCCAGTCTCTGTGTTACGCCAAAACGATCACGAAGCGGCGCGGAAAGAAGACCTGCCCTCGTTGTTGCACCTACCAATGTAAACTTCGGAAGATCCAGACGAATGGAACGGGCGGATGCTCCCTTGCCGATCATGATATCGATAGCAAAATCTTCCATTGCCGGGTAAAGAACCTCTTCTACCTGTCGATTCAGTCTGTGTATCTCATCTACAAACAGCACATCTCCTTCCTGAAGGTTGTTCAGGATCGCAGCCATTTCGCCTGGCTTTTCAATCGCAGGACCTGATGTTACCTTCATATGTGTTCCCATCTCATTGGCAATGATCGCGGAAAGTGTAGTCTTTCCCAGCCCCGGAGGTCCATAAAACAGCACATGATCCAGTGAATCATGACGCTGCTTTGCTGCTTCGATATAAATTTTCAGGGTATCTTTTGTTTTCTGTTGACCAATATACTCATCCAGACTCTGAGGCCTTAAATTTCCCTCCAGGGAAAAATCCTCTTCTGTAACATCTGTTGTAATGATCCTATTCTCCATTTGCTATGCTCCGTTCTATTTCATTTCAGTGCGAGCATGTTTGCTCTTACTCACGGCGGTGACATGCTCCCACCACTTAAATCTTACGATTTTGAAGTGGGGGCTTCCTGCTCGATTACCCTTTAGGGCAAAGCTAAAACAGGCTATCCCCGCGTGTCCCGCGGTTTTGTTTTTTATGTTTATCCGGTTACGGATTTTTTTTCTTGTGCCGTCAGGCACATTCTTTATAGATTCTTTTTCCTTCTTCACGGATATTGACTGCTGCATTCACATCCCGGTCCATCCTATTTCCACATCCACAAACATACATTCTATCCGACAATGCCAATTCCTTTTTCTTATGTCCGCATACACTGCAGATCTTGCTGGAT
>UMGA01005425.1_pt1 | contig 122790 bp, 125 predicted proteins | sample 1965171 | NCBI WGS metagenome assembly UMGA01 (sample SAMEA4836062, study PRJEB28245) | human gut metagenome | biome: gut microbiome; material: fecal sample | place: Denmark | collected 2008 | reverse complement strand
CAGGCCACGGCCCTGATTGAGGTGGCAAAGGCCAGGGATGAGTATTATAGAGAGACTGGCGTATACGTGCCCATCTGTTCGGACGGCGGCATTGTACATGATTACCATATCACGCTGGCGCTGGCCATGGGCGCTGATTTTATCATGCTGGGACGGTACTTTGCCAGATTTGACGAGAGCCCTACCAAGAGGGTGAATGTCAATGGAAGCTACATGAAGGAATACTGGGGCGAAGGCAGTGCCAGAGCCAGGAACTGGCAGCGCTATGATATGGGCGGGGATAAGAAGCTGTCCTTTGAGGAGGGCGTGGACTCCTTTGTTCCATATGCCGGCAGCCTTAAGGACAATGTGAACCTCACTCTGAGCAAGGTGCGCTCCACCATGTGTAACTGCGGGGCGCTTACCATTCCGGAGCTCCAGGAGAAGGCAAAAATCACCCTGGTATCTTCCACCAGTATTGTGGAAGGCGGGGCACATGATGTTATGCTGAGGGATAAGAGATAAAAGACAGAAGATGAGAGATAAAGGCTTAAGAACAGAAAACTGAAAATAAAAAACAAAAGTTAAGAGGACTGCTGCAATGGATTGTTGCCGCAGTCCTTTTGAACATGGCAGGTATTGGAAAGCGTTAACAGGCCATTTTTAACGTCATTCAGAATACCGTCAATGCCGCAAAACAGAGCTGAGTACCTTGATTTTCCGCTTGTAATTGTTTATAGTAACGGAGTAAGGGCTTAAGAAGAATGGAAAATGATTTTACATAAAGGAAAGGGGATTTTACAGATATGGATATCAGGATACGGGAGTATACAGAGGCGGACGCAGAAGAGGCAGTCAGGATATGGAACCATATTGTGGAGGAGGGAGCGGCATTTCCGCAGCTGGAGCTTCTTACGGCAGAGACAGGGAACCGTTTTTTTTCAGAGCAGTCATTTACAGGGATTGCGTATGACGGTGGGGGCGGAGAAATCGTGGGACTGTATATTCTCCATCCCAATAATGTGGGGCGCTGCGGCCATATCTGCAATGCCAGTTACGCGGTTAAATCCCAGCTGCGGGGACACCATATCGGAGAGGCATTGGTGAAGCATTGCATGGAGCAGGGGAAAAAGCTGGGTTTCAGGATACTTCAGTTTAACGCTGTGGTGAAGAGTAATGCCTCGGCGCTCCATCTGTATGAAAAGCTTGGATTTACACAGTTGGGCGTGATACCGGGAGGATTCCTTATGAAGGATGGGAGTTATGAGGACATCATTCCCCATTATCATGTCCTGTGATGTGCAGTGCCTTGTATAGTACCCTGTTATCATTTTTAAAAATGTTCTTGCTTTTCATTTTTAATCATTATATGCTTTTTCCATACACCGGTGTACCAATAAACGTGAAGGAGCTTATATGATGCAAAATGAAAATTGGCCTGTCCCGGAGTGGCGGACAACAGATCCCGGGGAGCAGGGCATGGACCGGGAATTACCTGAAAAACTGCGTTCGGTTATCACGTCAGAATATGCAAATACCAATGGCATCGTGGTGGTCAGAAATGGCTGTATTGTCTGTGAGGAGTACTTTCATGGCTTTGGACCGGATGTTCCGGTCCATGTGGCATCGGTGACTAAGAGCGTGCTGTCCGCGCTGACGGGCATTGCGGTGGACAAGGGATATATACCGTCTGTCAGCCGGAAGATAATGGAGTATTTACCGGACTATGTTTCGGAAACACATAACAGGAACTGCGGGAATGTGACCATTGAAAATCTGCTGACTATGACGGTGCCCTATGCTTTTGAGGAATGGAAGGAACCTTTGCAACAGCTGTGTACATCTCCCGACTGGGTGGGCTTCACCCTGGATATGATGAGGGATGTGAGGGAAACCGGTAAACCCCGCAGGCATTTCCAATATTGTACGGCAGGAGCCCATCTTTTGTCCGCGGTTTTACAGCGGGCGGTTGGGATGAGTACCAGAGAATTTGCAAACCGCTATCTGTTTGAGCCTGTTGGAATGACGGTGATTCCGGATTATCCTATGGAAACCTATACATGTGACAGTCTGTTTGGGGAAGGAGTCAGGGGATGGGTGCACGATCCTGACGGCGTCACCGCAGGCGGATGGGGACTGACCATGACTCCCAGGGATATGGCGCGGTTCGGCCTTCTGTATCTGAACATGGGCAGGTGGAACGGAGCGCGTATCATTTCAGAATCATGGGTCCGTCAGTCTGTGAAGAGAACCTTCAGCCGCTATGGTTATATGTGGTGGCGGTTTGAGAAAAAGGGAGTGGCTGTCCATGCCGCCATGGGAGATGGAGGGAACATGATTTGCTGGGTTCCTGACAGGAACCTGGTGGCGGCGATTGCGTCCGGTTTTGTGCCGGAGGCGAAGAACAGGTGGCTGCTGGTCAGGGATTATATACTGCCGGCTGTTGAGGAAAACAGGGTGTGAGACGGGGCATATGAAAATCAGGGAAGAGTATACGTGCCCGCTGGAGCTGGTTGGGATGTGAGAAAGGGTAAGTATACAAATTAAATGATAGGTGCAATTCGCATAGAACAAAGGCTCAACGCAGCAGCGGCGGAATCCCCAGCATGTTTTCAGTTATAGGCTGCAGTGAAAAAGGCACGGCAGATACCGGCCAATGGTATCAACCAGTTCATCATTAGGGTGAACTGGTTTTTTTATGTCCTAAAAGGGCGCAAAATGCCCCGGGACCTATAAAACTAACATATGAAAGCATTACAAAAAATAGATGCTAAAATACCAGAAATTGTAAAATACCCCTACCTTCCCCATGGACATACCTTTATGTTAGGATAATACAGAATGGCACAAAAAATGACAGGAGAAAGAAACGTATGAATATATATGGCGAATTTCAGGAAAAACTATGTCTGTTTCGAAATTATCTATTGGAGGAAGAACGTTCCGCTGCAACCATTGAAAAATATGGAAGGGATGTCCTGGCCTTCCTATCATGGCTGTCTGACCGTGAAGAGATTTCAAAAGAAGTGGTGGTTGGATATAAGCAGGCAATCATCGGGAAATACAAAACAACAAGCGCCAACAGCATGCTGGTATCTGTAAACCGTTTTCTGGATTTTATCGGAAAAAAGGACTGTCAGGTAAAACTATTTAAGATACAGAGAAATCCATTTCGGAAAAAGGATAAAGAGCTGACAAAAGAGGAATATAACAGGCTGATCCTGGCGGCAAAGGCAAAATCAAGCAGCCGCCTGTTTCTTATGATCCAGGCAATATGCAGTACCGGTATCCGTGTCAGCGAGCACCGTTTTATCACTAGGGAGGCGCTGGAGAGAGGAAGAATCACTATTTACAACAAAGGCAAGGAGCGCGTAGTCTTTCTGCCAAAGAAGCTGAAAAAATGCCTGCTCCAATACTGCAGACAGAATGGAATCTACTCCGGACCTGTTTTTGTCACCAAAAATGGTACACCGGTTAACCGTTGTAATGTATGGGCAGAAATGAAGGCATTGTGCAAAGAGGCCGGGGTCAGCCCGGAAAAAGTCTTTCCGCATAATCTGCGCCATCTGTTCGCGGTTACTTATTACCGGATGCAGAAGGATATCGTGCATCTGGCCGATATCCTGGGCCACTCCAATATTGAGTATACCAGAATTTACACATTTACCAGTGAAGAGGAGCATGCCCGTGTATTGTCAAGGATGTGCCTGCTGATATAAAAATGACCAGAACATAATATACATTATGTCATGGTCATTAACATGGATATCCTCATTCCGTTTTTATTATGCATCTAAAGTCAGCTTTTTTCAATAGTTTTCCAGTTTCTGGCCTCTGACTTTTCATTATTTTTCCCAAAACACATGAGCAGAGTTAAATTTGGATATAGCAAAGGTTCCCGATGAAAGCGTTTTTATGCTTTTCATCGGAAGTCTATTACATAATGTATATTATGTGATATCCTCAGCAGACGCAGCTTTTAAGAAAACCAATGATATAAAAAATAATTAGCAAAACTGGTGAAAGCTAGTGACGCAAAGCTACAGGGATTTCTCTCTAAAAAGAGGTGTCAGCCAGCTGCATGATTTGTGAAGCCGGCCTGTGTATGCAGCGCAGGCTTTATTATTGTATGTTTTACTTAATCCTGATATGCCGCCCTCCTTAGATCCGGGACCATGGAGTGGACGGGGCTGAGCATTGGGGGGAGGCGCATAGGAAAATGGAACATGATAAGAACCAGTTTATTGTGAATGTGTTTACAAATGGGGCTGCTCCGGAAGAGAAAAGAGGGGATTCACAGGAACATGACATGGCTTATATAGAGTCCTGCCGGGAGATGTTCCGGCTCAGGCAGAAGCTGCAGCATGACATTTCTTCAAAGGAGGAAGGCAAATGAGCAGAGACAGGAAGAGCTCAGTCCGGTCCGTTATGGGCGGGATATTGTGCGTTATCTTTATACCGGTGATTTTTATAAACCTGACATTGATTATCAGCACCTACACAAAGCCCGGTGAGATGCCGGGAGTATTTGGTATAAAACCTGTAATTGTCCTGTCCGGCTCCATGGAGCCGGTGATACAGACAGGGGATATGATATTTTTACATAGTACGGATCCGGCCCGGCTTCAAACAGGTGACGTGATCTGTTATCTGGACTCCGGCCAGGCCATTACACACAGGATTGTAGGAATTCGGGAGGGAGAGGATGGGCAGGTACGGTATGTCACGCAGGGCGATGGGAACAATACAGCAGACCGGCAGGCCGTAAGCGCGGACCAGGTACAGGGAATCTGGCGCGGAGGTAAAATTCCCGGGATGGGTAGCGGGATTATGTTCATGCAGTCTGCAGCCGGAATGATTCTGTTTATGATATGCCCGTTGTGCCTGTTTATTCTGTGGGATATCTGGAGAAGAAGGCGCCTTGACAGGGAGGAGGCAGAACACAGGGCTGCTCTGGAGGCAGAATTGAGAGAATACAGGTCCAGAGAAAAGGGAGATCCGGACGGTAAGTGAAATTAGGATGCACCGGCTGATTTCACAGGCACAGTGTGAGAAAAGCCGTTATAGAACCAGGAGGAATACCTGGGTGCAGCGATTCAGACACTTGGGAACCATGTCTGGGCTGTTATATATGGTTCCCAGTTTGAAATGAAAGAGAGGACAATACATATGAGAGAAAAATCTTATGTAGCACGTCTTGGTGCATTAGCCTTGGTATTGACTCTGATGACAACCTGTCTGACAGGGGGGACACTGGCAAAGTTTGTTACTGAGGTAGAAGGCGGAGCAGAGGCAACAGTGGCTGCCTGGGAGTTTAAGGCAACCGGAAATAATGGAGCTGCTCTAAGTTCAATTGATATGGGAAGAACTGCCTATAAGGGGGAAACGATTGGTGATAATGTCATTGCTCCGGGAACACAGGGATCATTTGACATTGTGCTGGACGGAACGGGCAGTGATGTGGGTATTGATTATATTGTGACAATTGACAAGTCATCTGATCCGGATACGCCGGATTTACCGGATGATTTGGCGTTCCAGGTTGATGGTACAGATTATAGTCTGGGCAGTGAAATAGAAGGAAAAATTGAGCATGCAGCAGGAGACGATGCTATGAAAAGGACCATTACCGTCAGCTGGAAATGGGATTATGGCAGCGCAGATACCGCAGAAGCAGATAAAAACGACAATAAGTATGCAGGAAAGTCTTGGAAGCTGAAGATTAAAGCCACCGGTACGCAGACAAAACCAACGGAAACAACAGCTCCAACAGCGTAACTAACTCCGCCTCCCTGTGCCGGAGGCAGGATGTTTCAGAGTATTCAGCCTAAGAGAAAGAACGTGGCAAGTCGCCGCGTTTTTTCTCATAGACCGAATATCAACGGCGGTTATCAGCAGAGGAGAAGGCAAATATGATAAAAAAACATGGAAACAGATTTGCTCCTGAAAAGAAGACAGGGAATCATAAATGGATTCCGTTACTGTTGTTATTTTTACTTATGCTTTTGTCCTCCTGTGCGGCGGGATATATTCTCGGCAGATCTGCATTTCCCGAATCATCAGGCAGGAGAATCGACACAATACTTCTGACACCTGATGGAGACGCAGCAGAGCAGCAGATGCAGCAGATATTTCATCTGGCAGGAAAAATTAATTATACCAATGGCAGGCCCTATGCTCAGGGGAGGGTTCAGCTTCACAGTGAACCAAGGGAAACCGTTACGGACACAAACGGGAGCTTTACGTTTTTTCATGTGGAAGGCGGGGAGCACCAGATTCGTATTTTGGACCGTACGGGTAATGTTTTGGGAGAACGGAAAGTCAACCTTTTTTCGGCTCAGGCGGAATCAGGAGTCAATGTCAGCCTGCAGCAAAACGGGCAGTATACCATTGAGGTGGCAGTCGATGTCAGGCTGATGGAGGTGGCAATCGAGCTGGATGAAAAGAATAACTCACTGTATATTAATCCGGAGAAATTGACCTACCTGACATCAGACGGCCGTCTTGTGACACCAACAGGGGAAGCGTATTATTGGGAGGGAACACTTGTCACGCCCGGCGGTCTGGTGATTACAGCAGACAAAACTGTGGTTGCGCCGGCAAGTGAGGGACCTTTGGGGATCGCTCTTTTGACCCCGGAAAACCAGGTGATTTACCCGGAACAGGATGCAGCTTTGCCTGATGGGACCAAACTGCTGGAAAATGGGAATATTTTACTTCCTGGAGAAACGATGATTGAGAGGAACGGGAATGGAACCGTAATCCTTACACCAGATGGGCTGCGCGGACAGCCGGGAGCAGGTGGTGTTGTTATATCCGGTGATAATCAGGTGTCGCCTATCGGGACAGGTACAAGTGGTCCAGATTCAAATACACAAGATAATCCCGCTGGTCCGAATGAAAGTGTATCAGGAAACGGCTATGACACTGGGACGAACCCGGCGGAACGTAATGATTCCTCTCAAATTGGGAATGGCAGCGGCGGTGTTAATGCCGGACTTGGATCCGGGGAAGGCGGAGAAAGCAATGCGGGAAGCGGCAGCGTCAGCGGAGATAGCAGCGGAGATAGCAGCGAAGGCAATGACAAGGACGGGGGAGGCATTAGCGGCGGAGGCGGCAGTGGAGACAGCAGCGGAGGTAATAGCGGAGGCAGCAGCGGAGGTAATAGCGGAGGCAATAGCGGAAACAGCGGTGGAGAGACCGGCGGTGATAACGGAGGCGGCGGAGATGACAAAGATGAAGGACCAATTCCGAATTTTCGTGTGAGCTGGACACAAGGTCAGGAAATAGAATTGTTTTCCGATTTGTCGGGAAATGTGCAGACCCTTTTGCCGGGCGCGGAAGGAAGCTACCCGTTTATACTTGAAAATAATAATTCCTTTCATGTTATCTTTACCTTATCAATTGAGGAAGACAGCTTACACATTCCCATGCGTTTCCGTATTGTTACATATAAAGACAGAAAGCCGCTTACCGATTGGTGGGATACACAAAACGGCGGCGCTGCGGAAAGTGATACCGTACGCCTGGGTGCAGGTGAAAGCAAATCCTATCTTTTGGAGTGGCAGTGGCCTTATGAGAGCGGAAAGGACGGGATTGACACAAATGCAGGCAAGGCAGACCTTGATTATAGGGCCAGGCTTAAAATATGGGCTCAGCAGGAAGGTCCGTAGATACATGCACGGGAAAAGGACGGTTTTATAAGGCGGGCGGGAAAATACAGTTTTTCTGGGGGGCGGATATGATTGGGATGGTCAAACAATCTGGAGGGAACATATAAGAATGGGAAAGCATTTGACGAAAACCGGAATTGCAGGATACGGCCTGCTGCTTGCGGCCGCAAGCATATCTGTATGGTCGTTCTCCTATGCACGGTTTACGGCTCAGGAGAATGGCATGGCGTCTGCCACGGTGGCGGCCTGGGGCAGCGGCAGCAGTACCATTGATATCAATGTAAGCGGACTGCGGCCTGGGGATAAAAAAACCTATATTTTTGAGGTTACCAATACGGAAAATGGAGTCACAAGTGAAGTGGGACAGGATTATTCCATAATAGTTGAGACAACGGGTAATCTGCCATTGGACTTTGCTCTTACCTATGACAACAGTAATCCTGATCATCAGGGATTATTCGTGAATACGGGAGAGAATGGAACATTGACCTTCAATGGCGGGATGGCGGCTGTCCGGGGCGGCCGTCTTCCCCATTCAGTTTCCGCCATTCATACATATACTCTGGCTGTTTCATGGCCGGAGGACAAGGCGGGGACTGAATATACGGATGAGATTGATTTGGTGACACTGACGGTCAGCTCGGAACAGACTGTGCCGGCTATACAAGAATAGGAGGCGTCTAATGATGAACAAAATCCGCAGGAAACGGCAGAGGGCGGCTCTTATGCTGATTACTGCTGCGGGGATTATGCTGTCTCTGGCAGGCATAGCGGCTGCGCGTTATATGAAACAGGAAAGCCAGAGCGGAGTTGTGGAAGCACAGACATTTTACTTTACCAGTGATTTGCTGAAAGAGGATGGGGGAACTGCGGCGTATTTTATTGATCCAATGGCGCAGTCCTTCACAATTGAACTCTATAACTTTGCGGATTCAGAGCGGGTAACCTCTGCGGATATAACATACAGGGTGAGTGTGACGGGAGGCACGGTTGAGGGAGGCGATACCGGGATTCAGGGAACAATAAAAGCCGGTGAAAAAAGCACTGTGCCGATTTCAGTGATTCCCGCGGCCAAACCTGAAGGCGGCGGAGGAACAGTAGAATTAGAGGAAATAAGAGTGGTGGCGGAATCTGTGTTTCCTTATAAGAAAACCCTTACGGGTGTATTTAAAAGGCAGCTGGGTAATCAGTATGTAGTGGAGGATGAGAGCGGCCGCAACGCGGCTGTGCTGACCATGGTATGTGCGGACGGGGAAAAGGATATAACCGTCACATTGCCTTCAGGTGTGATACCGGATGAAGCGGATATCCGGGTCACTGGTTATAAAGACAATAAATGCACATTTCATTCGCCCGGATACGGGATTTATTCATTGGTACTGCTGAAATCAGAGGCGGATATAGGATTATCGGGTAAGGACTCATTTGCCGATGCAATTGATTTAAGCCAATCCGGCGGATAATACTGCGGCTCAACCAGAATAACAGTCAATTTTTTATGTAGTGGAGGGAATGCAATGGATGGGAAACGCCAGAAATTTCAATTGAGGAGGCAGAGACACAACCGGCAGCGCATACTGGCGTTTTGCCTTATTTTTTCTCTTGTATTGAGCAATCTGAACTTCGGGTCCATGCTTACATATGCAACAGAAGGAAACCGGAGAACCTTTGAAATTGGCAGTGATGTGAAAGCCGTTCTGAAAGACGGCGTACTGACGGTTAAAGGATATGGCGATACAAGAGATTTCAGTTGCGATACGGCTCCATTTGCAGAATATGCAGATGAAATCCGGACATTGGTCATTGAGGATGGGATTACCTATATTGGGAGCTGTCTCTTTTATGGGCTGGGCGGATTACAGGGGGAGCTTATACTGCCTGAAAGTATTGTGGGAATCGGGGATTATGCGTTTTCCGGAGAAAGTCCGGATCAGGCTGCACGGTTCACTGTGATTCGAAACGAATTTGAAGGAGGAGAAATCACAGAATGGAATAAAGCAGAGCCCGAAGAAAGTGAGACAGTCACTTTGGCGACTCCGTCTCAGGCTGAGAAAGTAACTTCTGAGGAACGGATAGAAGAAGGGGAGCAAAACGGAGAAGCGGATAAGACCGGAGATGAGAACGCTGTTAATGAAGGAAATAGAGAAGAAACCAAGCAGGAAACTGCGGAACAGACAGAACAGGGGGAGACAGAACCGGGGAAACCGGATAGAATAGAACAGGGGGAGACGGAGCAGGAAGAGACGGAGCAGGAGGAAGCGGAGCGGACAGAACAGGAGGAGACGGCACATAGGGATACACTTTCCCCGATAGCAAGAATTGAAAATCATCAGGTCCCTTTCGTGGGAGAAGGAATGCCGGAAGGGGATTCGGATTCCTCTGGCAGTGAGTCCGGCATGGATGCCGGAAGCGCAGACTCCGGTGACGATAGTGGAGATGCCGGCAGCGGAGGCGCGGATACCGGTGACAGCGGAAGCGGGGATACCAGCGGCGGTGGGGACACTGACAGCGGAAGCGGGGATACCGGTGACAGCGGGGATGCCGACAGCGGAAGCGGGGATACCGGTGACGGCGGGGATGCCGACAGCGGAAGCGGGGATACCAGCGGCGATGGGGACACTGACAACGGAAGCGGGGATACCGGCAGTGGGGACACCAATAGCGGTAGTACAGATACCGGAAGCGGCAATACAGATGCAGACAGCGGTAGTACGGATACCGGCGGTAATAATGCGGACGCTGGTGGCGGGGGCAGCCCTGACACGGGCAGCGGACAGGAAGGCGGATTATCCAAGGATGACAGTATGGACAGTGGGGACAATACTGAGGCCGGGGATACATCTGGAACATCTGGAGATAAGCCGGATGATGCAGCCGGACAGGGCAGCCATAACCAGGAGCTGCCGTCTGAAAGTGAAAACGGAACGGGCGGTAAGGACAGCAGACCTCAAAAGGTAACGGAAAACATTGAAGCTGAAAATCCGGACTATGATATTGAATATATTTCACAGCAGAAGATAGAGAATCCGGAAACTGTTTTCTATGAAGGGCAGACCGGTATGGTCATATGTTCTCCTGAGAATGGTACGTTTATTGAGGCGGCGGAATATGCAGGTTATGTGATGGCGGACAGTTGTATTACGGTAATTCTGGATGATATGATGGAGATGGAACTTCCGGCCTGTGAAGGGCAGGTGTGTCTGCCGGAATGTCCTGAAGAAATAAAATGCCCATGGGATGACAATGCCATTTTTACTGCTAAATTTGCAGGATGGACATTAGAACCAGGGACAGAACCGGCTAAAGCACTGGTTCCGGGAACATATACGGATACTGGGGAGGAGCATCTCAACCTGTATTCTGTCTGGAAGCCCGTTGGAACATATCAGATGGGCGTCAGGGCAGAACGGCAGGGCGGGACAGCGATCTACACCCTGTTTGATAAGGAAACCGGGGAAACGGTAAACAGCATGGACGGCTATGCCTTTTTGTATCAATGGCAGTATTCAGCACAGGGCGCGGATATCCCGGATGATAAGAACCCATACGGCGAAGATGTAAACCTGACTGATAATCATGGAAATGGAGACGATGGTCTATGGGAAGATATTGCAGGTGAGGACTCACCTGTATATAAACGTTCCGTGAAAGCAGGGGATATGGAAATGCGGTTCCGCTGCGCGGTGACTCCTGTGAAGATGACCAGAAGCATGACAGCGGCCAGCTCTGTTACATTGTACTCGGAGCCTGCAAACGGGGTGGCTGTGCTTGAAACGGTTTATGTGAATCAGGACAGCGGGGATGACGGCAATTCGGGTTTGGAAAATGCCCCGGTTAAAACCGTGGAAGCTGCTGCGAAAAAATTAAAAACCAGGGAAGATGGCGGAACGTCAGACGGTAATCAGATTATCTTAATGCAAGATTATGACTATGGCAATACAACTGATTTTCTGAAAGAACATGCGGTTCCGGTGACAATCAAAGGAATTACAGAAGACATAAAATTTTTCAGTAATGCAGCGGGAACAGAAAGTGAGTTTCATTTGTATGAGGATATCACGTTTGATTCACTGACCATTGAAAAGATGAACCATCTATATGGGAATGGCCACAATATAACTATAGGGGATAATGTTTCATGCAGTGGATTGTATTTGTACGGAGCATCAAAAGATGGTACTCTGACAGTAAAGCCGGGTATCATTCAGGTCCGCAGCGGCAGTATTGCCAGGATTATAGGATATATACGGAGCAATGGATCTGTTGACGCAAATAACAACGAGGCAGTTATCATTGTGGACGGAACTGCAAAAGTTGACACCATTGTAGCCGGAAGCGCCAGCGGGGAGATTAAGAACGGGAATGTAGGCATCTATATCCGAGGAGGAACAGTAAACAAAATAATCGGCGGATGCCAGGGATTCAGCAATGTGAAGGCGCCGTACACGGGGAAAACATCAATTAATATTTCCGGCGGGACTGTTAATATGGTCTACGGGGCAGGTTCAGGAAGGGCAACAGGCATCCCGACGTATCAGGGAATTCTGGACATCATTGTGACGGGAGGAAGTATTTCAAACATCTATGGCTCCGGCTCTGCTGCATACGTAGTAAGCGGCGAAGATGCAACAAAGGTAAATATATCCGTGTCAGCGGGAACCGTAGGCAATATATACGCCGCGGGCGTAGGCGGGGAGGCGGGAGTTGATGGCGGCAACGATGCAAATGGAACCCCAGCAGCTGATTTCGGCAGTTTAACCGGAAAGGCAGACATCACAATAGACAATGACGCTGTTATAACAGGTAACATATATGCAAGCGGCCAAGGGTACACGCAAAAGGATTATGGCAAGGGAAATGCATACCTGGATGGAGAGGCCAATATTACGGTAAATGGAGGTACAATCAAAGGTAATATCTACGGCGGAGGCGAGGGAGTCAATAAGGCCGGGTTTGAAAAATCTGCCAGGGTATGTAAGAACTCAAAGGTTACGGTTGAAATAAAAGGCGGACTAATAGAAGGTTATGTCTATGGAGGGGGGAAGGTAGCTGAGGTAGAGGGTTCAACAAATGTAATCATCAGCGGAGGAACCATCAAAGGAAACGTCTATGGCGGCGGAGAAGCGGGGCTGACCCATGGGAGGGCGGCTGTACATATGGCCAACGGAACCGTAAACGGCTCCATATATGGTGGTGCGCTGGGAAAAGTAGGCGACCGGTTTGTTTACGGGGGTTCTACGGTCAATATGACGGGCGGCTGGGTTCGCGGGAATGTCTATGGAGGAAGCGAGCTGAGTGATGACGGTAAAAGCGGAGAACAGGATGAGAAATCCGCGTCCGGCCTTGTATTTGTAAATCTGACAGGCGGTACTGTCAGCGGTAAGGTTTTTGGTGGAGGTTTCCAGGGAATTGTTAATGGTTCCACCCATGTCCATATTGGACTGGGAGCCATTGATAAATGCAACTATTATAAATCCCATGCAGAGGAAAAACCAGTTTTAGACGCCTCCGGCCTGTCTGTGGGCGGTTCCGTTTATGCGGGCGGTGATTACGGCGGTGACAGCGCTGACCTGAATTATGATACCATAACAGTAAACGGTTTTTCTCATGTTTATATTGACGGAACAGATTACAGTTTTGGCGCGGGGGATACTGGCGGCAAAAAGATGGAGATTGCGGGCGGTGTGTTTGGAAGCGGTGCATCCTGCGACGCTGGTGATGTGCGTCTGGTAACGCTGGATCATTTTGGCGCGGCTGCCTCTGGCGGCGGACAGCCGGAACAGGTTACAGGTACAGTTACATCCATACAAAGAGCAGATCAGGTACGCCTGATTCAGACTCATGTCCGGCTGGCCGGCCAGTCTGATGTTGCAAACTCGAATCAGACAACTCCCTATTCCCTGAATCGGATTGGGGATAAAGGGAATTTTGATAAATTGAGAGAACTGGGAAACAGTCTTGTTTTAGAAGGCGGAAGTACCCTGGTATTGGATTCGGCGTCCAACAGTGTGGCAAATCTGAAAAGCGTGGATGACACGGAAAGCAAGGTGGTAACCCAGGCAGATCTTGCGCATTGCCCAAATACAGTGGTACTTTCCACCGGTACTGTATTCCGTATTTCCAACACATCCCAGGGGGACTCGGAAGAGTATGGAGCCGTTACAGGATATTTTTATATGATTGCAGGTGATACGGCGGATGCATATGCGTTTGCCAGGGCGAAAACAGAGACTCTTAATCCATCAGACGGAGGTTTTGTGGTTCCCGGAGAAAAGACGGAGCTGGGATACACAAATATAGGCACGTCGTACCGCTACTGGAAGGTGGCAGGAGATAATGCCGGTGCTACACGCCACGTTGTGTTGACAGCCCGCAATTCAGACAGCCTGGGGATTGGAGAGGATGGCTTTGCCGCGGCAGAGGGAACCATCGAGCTTCCGCCTGTTGGTGATACAGAGAATATCAGATATGCAATCAAATCAATTACGCTGTCAGACAAAATGACACTGGTGGACGCGGCAATGAACCTGGAAACAGGAACGTGGATCACATCAGGTCCGGATGTGAGCGCGGAGCAGGAAAAAGCGAGGATACGGAACACACCGGCTTCCACTTTTGGTTTAGTGATGTGGCAGAATACCGGTAAAACAGAAGTGGTTTCAAATGTTATCTCAGACCAGACGGCCGGAACAGATAACAGTAATTCAATCATCGGAAAGGATTGGGAATATCATGTCCTGGACCAGGAAACGTCAGGCATTCCGAACATTGAATTTAAACTGACCTATTATAATGATGGAATTCGTATAAGTCAGAACCTGGGAACGGTGAGCGTGGTGGTGGAACGGTACGCGGGCGATATCCTGGCGGAGGAGATAACCATGAATGTGGAGGTTGTCACCAGGGCCAGTGCGCTGTCGGAGCAGACGATTGACCTTTATGCGTCGGAGAGCGGAAGCTATACGGGCAGGATGGTGATCCCGGCAGATTCCAGCAGAAACCTGAGTCTGGCAGGGGTTAAGGTACCTGAAAATGGAATCACACTGAAAGCTGTAGGCAGTGAATTGGAACATTATGATGTGGCAGTCACTCTGCAGCCTGTCCAGAGCCAGGGGTGGAATACCGCGAATCTTATGAGCGAACCATATGATATAAGCACGTATAAAGAATCTGCCGGTACGGTTTTACTCGGAACAACGGACAGCCGGTATGAGGCCCCTATAGATTTTGTACTGTACAATCATGGTGCTTTTGCACCTAAGGACACAGACGAAATTATTTTGACACTGTCTGACGCAGATGGGAATAAGGTTCCCGTCACACTGAATATTCACTGGAAAGAATCTATTGTTTCGGCTGTTCAGATGGCATCCGGAAAACAATATGAGGGTATGAATGATACAGCTCCGGTGGTAATATCTCAAGAGAGTGCTGTTACTGCGGTGTTCACCCTTGGAAGTCAGAATGGAACCCTCGCCGCTTCAAGTGTGTGGCTGGAGCTGCAGGACAGCAGTGGAATCAGACACGCGCTGCCGGACGGTGCTAAGCTCACACTGCTGAGCGGAAACCGATACTACCTCTATACCCTGACAGGGGGAGAGAAGGACGGAAAAATTCCTCTGGACAATTTTGCAGAGATGTGGGGGAGTAGTCAATTTAATGAAAATATTGCCGCCAAAACAATTACAGTCATAGCGGCATTTGACAAAACAGCCGGTCTTATGCCGGGGGAATACAGTTTGAGATTGCGCAATGACACGGGAGCTGACTCCGTAGGCGGGTATTTTACAGTCAATAATTCAACGGCTGCAATAACACTGGACAGCCAGGAGGGACTGGCCAGAGGGGAGCACCGTATCAGCATTTATGTATCTCCCCAGCAGGATACACGTTTATCAGATAAAGCGGCAGTGATGCTCACAACGCCGGAGGGTGAGGAGTTTCCCAAGGGGACTGCGTTTATTTACGGAGAAAAACGCTGCTACCCTGTTAACGGCAGGGTATATTTGATTCTGGACCGGGGGCAGGCTCATACGGTTATCATGGATACAACCGATACGGCCGGTCTGCCGCTGGAAAATAACCGCATCAGCGCACAGCTGTTTGCAGCAGGTGTGAACGCAGGTAAAGGTAGGATTACCGGTACAGAATTAACTTACAATGTAAAAGCGAATCCTGTATATGGCCTCAGTGTGAAAGCTGATCAAGGGGAAGAACGCGTGGCCACGCCCGGAGCAGCCATTGGATTTACGGTATCATACTCCATGGAACACATTACGCAGGCGGAAATAATTCAGGTTGAAGTCAGAAGGAAGGAGGACGGTGCGTATATTGAAGCAGACGGCTGGGAAGTAAGCGGCGATTTGGATCTGGGACAGGGAGACGGCGCAAAGAGGGAGGGAAATGCTGCTGTAACCATTACAGTTCCTGAGAACACCGGGGAAGGTACTTATCGTCTAATCTTCAAACTGGGAGATAAGAAGGCATTGTACAATATAATCATCCGGAGCTGCGACTGAGATATTACGATATCGTGGAACAACTACAGATGGAGGAAGTGAGCCGCATAGGATTGGACCACCCATGAAAATGTTGGCCTTTTGTGAATATATGTATACAGATGACGGACTCTACCGTGTGATTTATGAATATTTTGAGACCAGAATCCTGTTCGGGATGTACAGAACTGGTGAACACCTTCCGGCTATTGCGGAGACAGAGCGGTTTTTCCATATGGGTCCTACAGCGGTTCAATCCGCTTTGGAACTGCTTGGGCGAAAAGGGTATATAAGGATGGACGGAAAACGGATGGCAATTGTTGTCTATGAAGCTGAACCGGATAAGATAAGAGAACATGCCGCAAAATATTTTGCCCTCAGGGAAGAAGGAATAAAAGATATGATTCATTCGGTTCCGCTGCTTATGGGGCCGTTGTGGCTGGAGGGATTGAGAAGAGGGACGAATCAGGACTGGGATAAAATCAGAAATGCGCTTGCCTGCCCTTCACTGGGGGTCATATCCATACTGGTGGAGCTTTACAGCCTGACACTGGGCACACTGAAAAACAAGCTGATTCTGAATCTGTTCTGGGAAGAAATCCGATATTTACGTTTCCCGTATCTGACAGATAATTTGCTGGAGATTCAGGAAATACTGAAACCGGAAGCGTCCAAAGAAGAGATAGTTGCCCGGTTGAGACGGATTTTCTTTGGTTCTTATAAAAAAATGGTGGAAGATATGTCCCTTTTTATCAGGAAAGAGGGCGGAATGTATTTAATTGACAACAGCAGGATTCCGTTCCAATGGAATATTTACCGCAGGAGGCCCCAGCTTAAATATTCCCTGGCCGGGCGCATCATATGGGAGGTGGTGAAGGGGGCGTATCCCATAGGCAGCTATCTGCCCTCGTTACCCCAGATTGCACAGCGGTATGATGTATCCGTAGCCACCGTAAGGCGTACCCTGATGCTTTTAGCCCAGCTGGGAGTCACCCAGTCATTCCATGGAAAGGGTACTTTGGTGGTAATGAGGACAGCCAAAATGAATTTCAGGATGCCGGAGATTCTGGAGGGAATGAGCCTGTACCTGGAAAGCCTCCAGCTGCTTGCTTTGACAATCAGGGATATAACATTGTATACAATAAAATCCTGCAGCGGGGAGGAACAGGAGCGTTTGACCGAAAAGTTTGATTTGTTAAGGCAGGAAAACAAGGTGCATCTTTGTTTTGAACTGTACTTTAAATGGATTGAGCACCAGTGCCCGATGGTAATGATACGTGAATGTTATCGAAAACAGTATGGTTTACTGACCTGGGGATATCCCATTATGTTATACCGGATTAGAAACCAGAAACTCCAGTTACGGTACATGGGATTTACAGAGGAGATAATTAAATTGCTGCGTGAAAAAAGATGGGAGGATTTTTCAGAGGCATGGAAGGGGCTTATGGAACAGGAAGAGCGGGAGGCCCGTAAATTCATGCTAGATGTAAATTTGAGGCTATGATTGCGCTAAGCAAGCTGACAGGAGCTGGTGATACCAGCTCCTGTCAGCTGTTTTATCAGCAATTATGGCTGGGAGGCATAAAATATGCATTATCAGCGCAGTGTGTCATGCAGAAGTACGCTGCAGACATAGCAGATGGCCTGACAGAAAACATTGCTTTCTATTGGGAGGTGGGGGACTTACTGGTTCCCCTCCACTATAATCATGTCCTCCTGCTCCAGTGCGTCTGCAATCCAGCTGATGAACCGGCTGTAAAAGTCAAAAACAGTATCATCGAAATGAATATGGCTCATGTCATTTTCAATTTTCTGTATTATGATATTCCAGGTCCCGGCAGGGATGCGGTTATCCCAACAGACATCAAATTCCGGGAATTCGGATTCCAGATAGGACAGCAGGAGCTTTGTATAGTCTGTATCATAAATGCACAGTGATTCCTGGCAGTATGTATCGTGGTCTCCCGGTCCGGTGCCGCAGCTGCAGGGATAAAAGCAGAGATTTACCTTTTCATCCGGAGCCGAAAAACATCTTAATACCATAATCATCCCCCCGTATATCATTCCATTGCCGTGTACCGGGTCTTTCTAAGGCTAAGACCGCAGTCTGAACGTGATAATTAAATTATATCACGCCGGGGGGAGATTTGATAGTGTGAAAAAATAAGCCGCTGTTAAACCAGTCGCTGTTAAACTTGGGGCAGTTTGTAAGTTGGATTGACAGGAACTGGGGGTGGCTATAAAATAGAGGAATACCGATATTTTATTATAATGTGTGGCTGGGGGAAAATAGCTATGGACGGACAGAGGATACGGATTATTAAAAAGAATGATGAATATTCCATGGAATACCAGGCTGGAGATATCTTTTTGGTGGACAGCACATGGTATGGCGGCGTGAATGTGACCAGTAAGTCGGGAATACCCCTGTCTCTGGACAAGGAGGAGTATGAGTTTGTGAACAGGGACGAGGCTGTACATGCAATTGACGCCTATTCCTACGGGCTGGGAGCCATGGACTGCTTCTGCGAGATGGTGTCAGCCGGCCTTAAGACACTGGCCATGAGCCACCCCTGCGATACCAGGGAGGAACGGGATTCCTACCTGCAGGATGCAGAAAAGCTGTGCAGGAAGTACGGGGTGAAGCTTTATCCGGAGGACGAGGCTTTTATTACGGATTTATTCCCCGAGGAGTTGAATAAGGGTAAGTATAATTACCTCTTTTACCGGACCGGCGATGTGCTGGAGCGCTATATGGGACTGAAGGAACAACAGAAACGATTGATTGCAGACCACGCCTATACAGGGCAGGAGAGATACAGGATTGCCGTGGAGTTCGGGAAGCTTCTGTCCTACCCTGAGGAGGGGATAGAGAGGCTGATTGAGAGGGCAGGCAGAGAAAAACAATGAAAACCCGGGTACGCTTGGAACGTATAATTGTAATTGCTGGAATACTGGTAGTGCTGTTCCTCACACTGGTCACCAGCTCCTATTACCAGAATGTTTTAAATCAGGTGGAGAAGGACGGCGGGGAGGATGGAAACGAATACCGCTACCATTATGTCATGATTGTGGAGGATTGTGACATGCCTTTCTGGAAGGATGTATACGAGAGCACCAGGGAGGCTGCAAGGGAGCACAATGCCCTGGTGGAACTGATGGGTAAGAGTCTTTCCTCCACCATAGAGATAGAGAGTCTTATGGACATGGCCATTGCTTCCAGGGTGGATGGAATTATCCTGGAATACACGGGCGGCCATAAGATAGATGAGCGGATTAATGAGGCCGGTAAGGCGGGAATACCCGTGGTCACGGTTCTCAAGGATGCGCCGGATACCAGCCGTATAAGTTTTGTGGGGGTCAATGACTACCAGCTGGGCCGCCAGTACGGGGAACAGATTTTAAAGCTGGTGCCGCCGGATAAGGATGATGTGGAGGTGATGCTTCTGCTCCATGACAGGGATAACAGCAGCCAGGTGCAGATAGCAGAACAGATCAATAACCTGCTGGTGACTTCACCGGACACATCGGGACGGGTCAGGCTCATACAGGAAACCATGCGCTCCACCGGGAAGGTGGATGCGGATGAGACCATAAGGAACATATTTTTCCGCAAGGAGGGAGTACCGGATGTCCTTGTGTGTACAGAGGCCGTGGATACAGAGGCTGCCTACCAGGCCATGATTGATTACAATAAGGTGGGGGAGCTGCAGCTCCTGGGGTATTACAAGTCAGATCAGATTTTAGAGGCTGTCAGGAAGGGGAATATTCCGGTAACGCTTGTCATTGATACGGAGCAGATGGGGCGGTACTGTGTGCAGGCATTGGAGGAATATCTGCAGGAGGGACACGCAAATTCCTATTACAGTGTGGATTTGCAGTTTGTCACAAAGGAAAATGTGGATTAGAGCCTGTTTGAAAAGTGAGCGATGAGTATGGAGAGACCGGGAAAGAACATATGGAGCCATCTGAGCCTGGAGAAGAAAATACTGCTGGCCGTGACCCTTATGATACTGACATTATTTATAAGCAACATATTTATCTATCTCCAGGTAAACAAGATTGCCGGCAAGATGGATACGGTATATGCCAGCAATGTAAACCTAAGCGAGCTGTCAGAGGCCCTGGAGCATGTGCAGAAGGACATGGGAGACTATGTGTCTGTAAAGAGCTCGGACAGCCTTGAGAGCTATTACAAAAGCCAGCAGGAATACCAGGGATTGTTAGAACGCCTGAACGATAAGACCATTGACAAGCCGGGAAAAATCCTGGAAAAGAACATCCGCATGATGTCGGAATCCTATCTGGATATGACCCAGGATGCGGTGCAGGCCAAGCGGGGGCGAAACGTAGAGCGGTACAGGGAGGCATATGAGAGGGCCCTTACCCTCTATCAGTACATCAACACGCGTATATCGGAACTCAATGAGCTGCAGTTTAAAAACAACTCTGCCAGCTACCAGACCATGAGGGAGGCCCTTCGCTACATGGAGGTGTTCAACATGGTAATCCTGATGATTGTCATGCTGGCAGGGCTTATGGTGCTCAGGATGCTGGTAAAGGATATGGTAACGCCCCTTACCAGTCTGGCCAGGACCGCCAATCTGGTGGGACAGGGGAACTTTAACGTAAAGATGCCGGATACGGATTCCAACGACGAGATTGGCATTGTCACCAGGACCTTCAACCAGATGGTAGGAAGCCTGGAGGAATATGTGGCTAAGGTAAAGGAGGGGGCTGAGAAGGAGCAGGAGCTTTTGGAGCGGGAGCTCCTAATGGAAAACCACCTGAAGGAAGCCCGCCTTAAATACCTGCAGTCCCAGATCAATCCCCATTTTCTGTTTAATTCCCTCAATGCGGGGGCCCAGCTGGCCATGATGGAGGACGCGGAAAAAACCTGCATTTTCCTGGACAAGATGGCGGAATTTTTCCGCTATAATGTAAAGAAAGGATTGGAGGATGCCACGGTAGGGGATGAGACGGCTGCGGCTGAAAATTATATCTACATACTGAATGTGAGATTTGCAGGGGACATACAGTTTAAAGAATCCATAGACCAGCGGGTATTGGATGTGAAGATGCCCAGCATGATACTGCAGCCCATTGTGGAGAATGCGGTCAGACACGGGATCCGCGGCATGGAAGAGAATGGGACGATTCTTCTTACGGTTCATGGATGCAGGGACTCCATCCGCATCAGCGTACGGGATAACGGTAAGGGTATGAGCCGAGAGAGAATTCTTGAGGTTATGGAAGGCAGAAAGCAGGAAACACCGGATGACGGCGATTCCACGGGAATCGGCCTGGACAATGTGGTCAGCCGTCTGGAGCTGTATTATCAGCAAAAGGGGCTGGTCCGGATTGTAAGCGAAGGTCCCGGAATGGGGACCGAGGTCATCATCCATATTCCGGTGAAGGAGGAGATTGGACATGTTTCGGATATTACTGGCAGATGATGAGGGAATTATGCTGGAGTCCCTTAAGAAGATCATTACCACCAGCTTTGGAAGTGAATGCGATATACGGTGTGTCAAGACCGGCAGAGGTGTTGTGGAGATGGCGGAGAGCTTTCACCCGGATATTGCATTTGTGGACATCCATATGCCGGGACTCAGCGGAATCCAGGCCATCCAGGAAATACGGAAGGTGGATAAGGAGATGATTATTATTATCATCACAGCCTACGATAAATTCTCCTATGCAAAGGAGGCTGTGAACCTGGGTGTTATGGAATATCTGACCAAGCCCATTTCCAATAAAAAGATAATCCTGGACGTATGCATGAAAGCCATGCAGCGGGTGGAGGAAGCCAGACAGAAGAGAAGCGACGACCTTAAAATAAGGGAGAGGCTGGAAATCGTGGTTCCCATGATTGAGAGCGGATTTATCTACAATATGCTGCAGGATGACGGCGCGGACAGCTCCGGCTACGAGGAACTGCTGGGAATCAGGGAGAATTACGGTTTCTGCCTGGTTCTGGAATTCGGAGACAGGGATGAGAGCGGCAGGCTGACCAATGTAATCGGATCCAGCGTAAAGGCTAACAAGTATTACCAGGCCATGAGGGAAATCGTGAGGGATTATTTTTCCTGTATTGCCGGACCTGTCATGGGAAACCGGGTGGTGCTGTTTGTGCCTTCCCCTGAGCCGGTGCTTAAATATGAAGAGAGGGTGGAGGTCATCACAAGGACCAGGACCATGCTCCAGAAGCTGGAGGAACACATTGGCAGTGATTTCCGCAGCGGTATCGGGAGCACAAAAACTCTGGGAAATGCAAAGGAGTCATACGGGGAGGCGCTGAGGGCCCTGCGGGAAAGCGTCAGCCATGTGGTCCACATCACGGATATCCCAAGCAGGCAGGAGGACGTGGACGGGGAATACCCAAAGGAGCTGGAAAACAGTTATTACGAGCGGGGACTGAAGGCGGACAGCGAAGGGGCCGCTGCCTGCGGGGCCGAGCTGTTTTCGTGTATGCAGGGAAGGTATGACTGCCGTGAAGACTTGGAGGCCAAGGTGCTGGAACTCATCATGCAGCTGGAGTACCGGATATGTGCAAAGGACGGCACTGAGTTCGGTTTAAAGCCCAGGGGCAGTTATATCCGGGAGATAAAAGAGGCATCTGACAGCGACAAATTGTGCCGCTGGTTCCTGGAAAAAACACGGGAAATATGTCAATGCGCGGGTACTGAGAAAAAGAAGGAGATGGAGTACCTGGTGGATACGGTGAGAAAATACATTGACGAAAATTACCAGAAGGATATATCCCTGGACGAGATATCCAGGATGGTAAATATAAGCCCTTACTATTTCAGCAAGCTGTTCAAGCAGGGAACAGGGGAAAATTTCATTGAATACCTGACACGGACCAGGATGAGACAGGCCTGTGTCTGCCTTCGGAATCCGGATTACAGCATCAAGCAGATATGCGCCATGGTGGGATACAGCGACCCCAATTACTTCAGCCGCATTTTTAAGAAATACGAGGGCGTCAATCCCAGCGAGTACAGGGAACGGATGGAGAATGGGGCAGGGAAGGCTTAAGGACAGGTTTAGGACGGATTTAGGAAAGGATAGGGAAATCATATGGGTATACGTAAAAAGAGGAACGCAGGCAGTATTGTCTGCATATTGCTCACAGCCCTGTTCTCGGTCCTGGCGGTTTCAGGCTGCGCCAAGACAGAGGACGCGGCGGCAGGCAGCGTGGAGCAGGAGGAGCAGGAGGTACAGATTGGTCTCAGCTTTGAATCCTTTGTCATAGAACGGTGGATGCGGGAGAGGGATGTGTTTGTGTCCGCGGCAAAGGAGCTGGGGGCGGAGGTCAATGTACAGAATGCCAACGGGGATGTGGAGGAACAGATTTCCCAGATTGAGTATTTCATTAAGAAGCAGGTGGATGTCATCGTGGTGGTGGCAGGAGACTGTGAGGCGCTGTCTGATGTGATGATTAAAGCCAGGGAAGCGGGAATCAAGACGGTTTCCTATGACCGGCTCATAATGAATGCCGGGTGCGATTTATACATATCGTTTGACAACACCGAGGTGGGCAGGCTGATGGCTGAGAGCATGCTGGAAAACATTCCGGACGGAGGCGATATCTTCCTGATTCAGGGGCCCCTGACCGACAACAATGTTTCGCTTATCCGGGAGGGGATTGACGAGACCCTGGCCGGCAGCAATCTCAATGTGGTCTATGAAGCCAACTGCCCCGGCTGGATTGCGGAAAACGCCTATACCTATACGAAGGAAGGATTAAAGCTGGACCGCAATGTAAAGGGAATCATCTGCGGAAACGATGATCTGGCCAGCCAGGCCTTTAGGGCCTTGTCCGAAGAAAGGCTGGCCGGAAAGGTGTGCGTGACCGGTCAGGACGGCGACCTGGCAGCCTGTCAGCGCATCGTGGAGGAAACCCAGGAAATGACGGCTTTTAAATCCGTGGAACAGGAGGCCAGCCTGGCAGCCAAATGCGCGGTTCTCCTGGGATTGGGGGAGGAAATCGAGGAGGTGCAGGACACTGCCTATGACGGCACCTATAACGTACCTTACCTGGAGCTGCAGCCCATTGCCGTCACAAAGGAAAACATGGACGAGGTTATCATTAAGGGCGGGTTTCATGCAAAGGAGGATGTGTATTTGAATGTGAATTAGGGTGTACAGCTGGATGATAGCACATTTTTAACTAAAAATAAAATAAACTGAGCAAAAATGTCCTGTATCCTGCAGGGCATTTTTTTAAACCTCTTAAAAGTGTGCAGATGGGTGCCAAGCAAGTCCAGAGCGGGCTGTGGTATATTTAAACTATCAAAACATATGGAGGAGGATTTACAATATGAAAAAGAAATTGTTAGTGACCATGCTTACATTAGCCATGGCAGGCAGCCTTATGGCATGCGGAAGTAAGGAGGGAGCTGCTCCTGCTTCAGAGGCAAAGACAGAGGCCCAGACCGAAGCAAAGGCAGAGGACGCCAAAGCAGAGGACACCAAGGCTGAGACAGAAGCAGCAAAGGATGAGGCTGCATCCGGCGAAAAGCACCTGGTTGGTGTGGCAATGCCCACCAAGGACCTGCAGAGATGGAACCAGGACGGAAGCAATATGAAGGCAGAGCTGGAGGCGGCCGGATATGAGGTAGACCTTCAGTACGCCAGCAACGATGTACAGACCCAGGTATCCCAGGTAGAGAACATGATTTCCAACGGCTGTGAGCTGCTGGTCATCGCATCCATCGACGGAAGCTCTCTGGGCGAGCCTCTGGGACAGGCCAAGGAAGCAGGCATACCTGTTATTTCCTATGACAGGCTTCTGATGAACTCTGACGCTGTTACATATTACGCAACCTTTGACAACTACATGGTAGGACAGAAGCAGGGCGAATATCTGGTAGAGGCCCTTGGATTAGAGGAAAATGACGGACCGTTCAACATCGAGATGTTCACCGGCGACCCGGCTGACAATAACTGCAACTTCTTCTTCGGCGGAGCCATGGACGTGCTTCAGCCATACATTGACAGCGGAAAGCTGGTTGTAAAGTCCGGCCAGACCACATTCGAGCAGGTGGCAACCGCTAACTGGGATTCAGAGAAGGCACAGAACAGAATGGATACCATCATTGCAGGAAATTACTCCGACGGAACCGTTTTAAACGCAGTGCTTTGCTCCAACGACTCTACTGCACTGGGTGTTGAGAATGCCCTTGCATCCTCCTATACCGGCGAATATCCGATTATCACCGGTCAGGACTGTGATATTGCCAATGTAAAGAACCTGATTGCAGGCAAGCAGGCTATGTCCGTATTCAAGGATACACGTACCCTGGCCTCACAGGTAGTTAAGATGGTGGACGCCGTTATGCAGGGCGGAGAGGCAGAAGTTAATGATACCAAGTCTTATGATAACGGCACAGGCGTAATCCCCACATATCTCTGCGAGCCGGTTGTTGTAACAATTGATAATTACAAAGAAATGCTGATTGATTCCGGCTATTACACGGAAGACCAGTTAAAGTAATCAGATGGACCGGCCAATCAGGCCGGAAAAGATGAGAATCGTACAGGCGGGGAGAAACACCCGCCTGTATGGTTGTAGGAGGGATAGAATGGCAGAGATACTTTTGGAAATGAGAAATATCACCAAGACCTTCCCCGGAGTAAAAGCCCTTGACAATGTAAACCTGAAGGTGGAAAAGGGAGAAATCCACGCGCTGGTGGGGGAAAACGGAGCCGGTAAATCCACTCTCATGAACGTGCTCAGCGGCATATATCCCTACGGCACATATGAGGGCGACATCATTTACGACGGTCAGGTGTGCAAGTTTGATAAAATCAGCGACAGCGAGGAAAAGGGAATCGTCATCATCCACCAGGAGCTGGCATTGATTCCGTATATGTCTATTGGCGAGAACATGTACCTTGGAAATGAAAAAGGAAAGAAAATGGCAATTAACTGGGACCAGACATACGACGAGGCTGACCGCTATTTAAAAACAGTGGGCCTTAACGAGTCCTCCCATACATTGATCAAGGATATCGGAGTGGGAAAGCAGCAGCTGGTGGAGATAGCCAAGGCCCTTGCCAAAAAGGCCCGGCTGCTGATTCTGGACGAACCAACGGCTTCTCTCAATGAGGATGATTCCAAGGCCCTGCTGGAGCTGCTGCTTAAATTCAAGCAGGAGGGCATGACATCTATTATTATTTCCCATAAGCTCAACGAGATCGCATATGTGGCTGACAAGATAACGGTCATCCGTGACGGCTCCACCATAGAGACTCTGGATAAACAGACAGACGACATCTCAGAGGACCGGATCATAAAGGGAATGGTGGGACGTGAGCTGACAGACCGGTTCCCCAGAAGGGAGAATATCAACATCGGCAATACTGCCCTGGAGGTCAGGGACTGGGTGGTATACCATCCCCTGTACTCGGACAGGAAGGTGGTGGACCATGTGTCCATTCATGTAAACAAAGGGGAAGTGGTGGGAATCTGCGGGCTTATGGGAGCGGGGCGTACGGAGCTGGCCATGAGCATTTTCGGAAAGAGCTACGGTACCAATATTTCGGGACAGCTTTTTATTGAGGGAAAAGAAGTCCATCTGAATACGGTGCACGACGCCATCAGCCATAAGATCGCATATGTGACTGAGGACAGGAAGGGGAACGGCCTTATCCTGTCCAATCCCATACGTGTAAACACCACCCTTGCCAACATGGGAGCGGTCAGCAGCCATGGAGTCATAGACAAGGACAAAGAATACATGGTGGCGGTGGAGTACAAGGATAAGCTGAAGACAAAATGTCCTGGAGTGGAACAGAACGCAGGAAATCTTAGCGGCGGCAACCAGCAGAAGGTGCTTCTGGCAAAATGGATGTTTACGGAGCCGGATGTTCTGATTCTGGATGAGCCCACAAGGGGAATCGACGTAGGCGCAAAGTATGAGATATACTGTATCATAAACCGTCTGGTGGAGGAAGGGAAGTCCGTCATCATGATATCGTCGGAGCTGCCCGAGGTGCTGGGCATGTCAGACCGCATTTATATCATGAATGAGGGCAGGCTGGCCGGGGAAGTGGACGCTTCGGAAGCTACCCAGGAATATATTATGTCCTGTATTCTTAAAGCTGATAAAGGAGAGTAGACCATGGATCAAAAGCTGAAAATCTCAGAGGTTCTGAAAAAATATACAATGATTATCGCTCTTGCGGTTATCGTCATACTGTTTACCGTGAACACGGGAGGCAAGATGCTTCTTCCTCAGAACGTAAACAACCTGATTGCCCAGAATGCCTATGTATTTATCCTGGCTACCGGCATGCTGTTCTGTATCCTGACCGGAGGCAACATCGACCTGTCGGTTGGTTCTGTGGTATGCTTCGTGGGCGCCATCGGAGGCAAGATGATGGTGGAAATGGGCATCAGCCCTTACCTTACACTTATCGCCATGGCCATCATGGGAATGTTAGTGGGAGCATGGCAGGGATTCTGGATTGCCTATGTCAGGATTCCTCCGTTTATCGTTACCCTGGCCGGCATGCTGATGTTCAGGGGACTTTCCAACGTGGTGCTTCAGGGAATGACGCTGGCTCCCATACCGGACCAGTTTCTGGTGCTGTTCAATACCTATGTGCCGGATTTCTTTGCTGTGGAGGGCTTTAACCTGACCTGCTTCCTGGTGGGAGTTATTGCCTGTGTTGTCTATGCCTTTATAGTTTTCAATGGAAGGCGGCAGAAGCTGGCAAAGGGATATTATGTGGAGCCTCTTACGGGAGTTGTGATTAAAATGGCAGTCATCTGCGTTGTCCTGCTCTCCTTCATGTTCCGTCTGGCCCAGTACAAGGGAATTCCAAACGCTCTTATCTGGGTAGCGGTTATCATCGGAATCTACAGCTATATTGCCTCCAAGACCACCACAGGCCGTTACTTCTATGCTGTGGGCGGCAATGAGAAGGCAACCAAGCTTTCCGGTATCAATACCAACCGGGTATACTTCCTGGCCTACTTAAACATGGGCCTTCTGGCAGCCATCGCGGGCATGGTCACGGTAGCCAGACTGAACTCCGCCAACCCCACGGCCGGAAACAGCTATGAGATGGATGCCATCGGCGCGTGCTTCATCGGCGGCGCTTCCGCATACGGCGGCACCGGTACGGTCCCCGGGGTTATCGTGGGCGCAACCCTTATGGGCGTGCTGAATCTGGGCATGAGCATCATGGGCGTGGACCAGAACCTGCAGAAGGTGGTAAAGGGCGGCGTTCTGCTGGCAGCGGTTATCTTTGATGTGGTGAGTAAGAGAAAGTCGTTTATTGTTAAATAATCATGTGTGAACATGTTTCATGTCGGATGGTATAAAATACCCCGGAGCCGTTGTCATTAAGTCTGCTCCAGGGTATTTTCCTTGAGAAATGAACCTGTGTCATGTATAATAAGATGTATGTGAAAAGAAAAGCGCAGGATGATACAAAGAAGTAAAAAGAAGTTAAAAGGAAGTTAAAAAGAAGTGCGCTGCAGCATACAAAGGAGATACAACATGACAAAGGAAAAACTTGCATTGGAAATCATAGACCGCCTGAAAAAAGAATATCCCGATGCAGGCTGTACCCTGGACTATGACCATGCCTGGAAGCTGCTGGTCAGTGTGCGCCTGGCAGCACAGTGTACAGACGCAAGAGTGAACGTGGTGGTTGAGGACCTTTACGCCAAATATCCGGATGTGGATGCCCTGGCAGAGGCGGATGTGGAAGATATTGAGCGGATAGTGAAGCCCTGCGGCCTGGGACACAGCAAGGCCAGGGACATAAGCGCCTGCATGAAGATACTGAAGGAACAGTATGGAGGCAAGGTGCCCGATGACTTTGACGCCCTGTTAAAGCTTCCCGGAGTGGGAAGAAAGAGCGCAAACCTGATTATGGGGGATGTGTTCGGAAAGCCTGCCATTGTGACGGACACACACTGTATCCGCCTGGTGAACCGTATGGGCCTGGTGGACGGAATCAAGGAGCCAAAGAAGGTGGAAATGGCACTGTGGAAGCTTGTGCCGCCTGAGGAGGGCAGCGATTTCTGCCACAGATTGGTATTCCATGGACGGGACGTCTGTACAGCCAGGACAAAACCCCGCTGTGAGGCATGCTGTCTCAATGATATTTGCAAAAAAACGGGAGTGGAGTGATTTTTTGCAGGGATGGGATAAAGATTGGACTTGAAAATAAGTTTTATGGAAAATGCTTTCCGGCATATCATGCAGCCGGAGGGCATTTTTTGCGTAACGGGTTAATTCTGCTTGCAGAAACAGGCTGATGGAACGCGGGAAAAGTATACAAAAACAGAGAGGTTCCCTCTGCACAGAACTCACAAAGTTTTTTTGAGGAGAAAGTTCTCCTTTGAAATTTGTTTTGGGAAAATGGTAAAATAATGACAGAGATAATCCGGAAGAATCCGGATGAAGCAGCTCAATGGATGATGAGCAGGGAACAGTCAACGCTTTTGCAGGAAGGTGAGAAGATGAAAAATGAATCCGTGAAACATGTCAGGTATGGGACTGGAAGAGTGGCGGAGGTGGTACAGAACCATATGGTGGTTCTGTTTGATGGTGAAGCCGGGAGAAAGGTATTTCCGTATCCCGATGCCTTTGAGCGGTTTCTGTGTTTTGACGATCCAATCCTTCAGAAGCGGGCAGAAGCCGCGGTCATGGAATTAAAGAAGAAGCGAACGGAAGAAGCAAAACAGCGTCTTGTGGTTTATCAGTTATATGAGACAAAAAGGAAACAGGAGCAGACGGAATTGTTAAAGAAAAGAAGGAAAGCGGCTAGGGAACGGCTGGCAAGGGAAAAGATGGCAAAGGTTATTTAGAAGAGGATTAGAAATAAGGACGAAAGTAAGGAAGAAAGTAAGGCCGGAAGAAAGGCTGAAAGTACGGCCGGAAGAAAGGTTTTAAAGAAAGGAGTCGGATAACATGAGAATTATGAATCAAAGGGTGGAGCACAAGCGCTATGGCATAGGGACTATATTTGCGCTGAAGGGGAAGAAGGTCTACGTGGCATTCGGCAAGTTATACGGGGACATGGCATTTCCATATCCCAAGGTGTTTGAGGGTGACATGAAACTGGTGAACCAGGAGCTGCAGGAAGAGCTGATGGAGGAACTTGCATAAAGGCGGCTGTGGAAAATCAGCGGCAGCAGAGGGATGCATACAACGAAATGCCAGTTACTGCTGGAAAGGGGTTTTCGGGAGGCAGAATCAGGACCGGACATGCGTTATGTCGGGGACAATGCTTTGGGGAAGCTCCTTTTTGCATGTAAGAATTTTTTATTTAAAAAGTATTGACTCTTACGTAACGTGATAGTGTACAGTAGTGGTAAGAGATAAAGCTGATGCGGATATTCCGCTGCCGGCAGATAATCATAGGCGGAAGCTCTGAAAATGAAAGAAGGATGATTGGTATGATGACAGTGAAACAGATGTCTTCCCTGACTGGTGTCAGCGTTAGGACATTGCAGTTTTATGATGAAATTGGTCTGCTTAATCCCACTCAGGTGACCGAAGCAGGATACAGGATGTATGATGAAAATACATTGGCAGTGCTGCAGCAGATACTGTTTTTTAAGGAGCTGGATTTCACATTAAAGGAAATAAAGGCTATTATGGCAAGCCCTTTGTATGACAGGAAGGATGCATTTGAAAAACAGCGGGAACTGATTCAGATTAAGAGGGACAGGTTAAACGCGCTGCTGGAGCTGTTGGACAGACTTATAAAAGGAGAGAGAACTTTGGATTTCAGGGAATTTGATATGAGCAATTATTTTCAGGTTCTAACAGATTATAAAAGGACACATATGGAAGAAATCATAAAGCAGCTTGGCAGTATGGAGAGCTTTGACGAAATGATTTCTGAGTTAAAGGCCAACGAAGGTCACATAGCACAGATGGCAGTAAAACAATATGGCAGCATTGAGAAATTCACAAAGGCCATGGAGGAAAATCTGCAGCATTTTCTGGAAAATGGACCTGGGTTCACACAGAAAGAGGCAGATGAGGCCGTGGATAAAACGGATACGCTGACAAAGAAGCTTACCGCGGATTTGAGTAAGGAAGCCGGTTCGGACGAAGTACAGAAGATAGCCGGTGAACTGGTATCACTTATCAATGAAAGCAATGGAGGAATGGATATGGGCAGCAGCTACTGGTCCTTCATGGTCAATAATTATATGACGAATCCCGCGTTTCAGGAAATAACAGACAGGAAATACGGGGAAGGTGCATCGGAGTTTATGGGGAAAGCGTTAAAGGTGTATTTCGGGATGGAGTAAGCGGTGGATGGAGTAAGCGGTGGGTGGAGCGAGCGGTGGATGGAGCGAGCGGTGGATGGAGCGAGCGGTGGATGGAGTAAGCGGTGGATGGAACAAGCGGCAGAGAGCATGGCTATATCAAATAATTTAGAATATCAAGGGTTCCTAAAATGCGGGATGTGTGCTATATTAGAGAATAATATTTTGCTGCCAGTCAATCATGCTGCGCACATCCTTTGTATGTGCAGGAAAGGAGAGGAACCTTATGAAGAATTCCGGAACCGTAAGAATGGAGACAAAGCGGCTGGTGCTGCGCCCTTATGTGATAGAGGACGCCGACGCCATGTTTAGAAACTGGGCAAACGATCCCCAGGTCACGAAGTACCTCACCTGGGAACCTCACAAGGATGTGGAGGAGACAAAGCAAATTCTGGAGGGATGGATTAAGTCATACGAGTCTAAGGATTTTTACACCTGGGCCATCGCGCGGAAGGAAGACGAGGGCAATGTCATTGGTAGCATTTCTGTCCCGCAGCTTGACCAGAAGGCGGGCCGTGTGACGGTGGGATACTGCCTGGGCAGGAATTGGTGGGGCCACAAAATCATGAAGGAGGCATTTGCGGAACTGATTCGGTTCTTTTTCGAGGTGGAGGGTGCCAACCGCGTGGAGGCCCTGCACGATATACGCAATGTGAACAGCGGAAAGGTTATGGCGGCCTGCGGGCTTAAGAAGGAGGGCACCCTCCGCCGGTATGGGTGGAATAATCAGGGGATATGCGATGAGTGTATCTATGGGATGGTGGCTTCGGATTATTTTGAAGGGAAACAACGTTGGGAAAATAAATAAGGAAAACAGGAAATAGAGGGTTATGTATGGACAGCCGGGTACAGATAGTGTGCCTGGCTGTTTTTTTTGCAGTACTAGCAGGATACGTTTTTGGGAGCGCGATGGGAAGAGTTCGTTAAACTATTAATTAACATATTACTATTTCCAATTAATTGAATTTAAACATATTATGTTTTATGGATAAAAATATAAGATATGCATAAAAATAACCATGAAATACTGGGTAACCACACTGAAAATAGTAAAATATGCCCAAAATTATTGACATATAAGGTCAAAAATAGTATTATTTTACTATGATAATTCTAAAAGACAGCAATGTATCCGGATACAAAAATAATACCTTTTGGAATTATTAATAAGATGTTTGTTTGGAGAAAGGATAAAATTATGGGCAGAGATTTACAAGGAAGAGTGGCAATCGTAACCGGATCCGGGCGTGGCATTGGTTTGGGAATTGCGAAGAAGCTTTCTGAGAAAGGGGCTTCGGTAGTGATATCTGATGTGAATGAGGACAATGCCAGGAATGGCGTGGCTGAGATAGAGGCAATGGGTGGAAAGGCTATCTATATACTGGCTGATGTTTCTAAATATGAGGATGCGCAGAATCTGGTTGACGCCACAATCAAAGAAATGGGAAGCCTTGATATATTGGTGAATAATGCAGGAATTAATAAAGACAGGATGCTTCACAAGATGTCTGTGGATGATTGGAATGCTGTGATTGCAGTGAACCTGACAGGAGTATTTAATTGTATGAGAGCAGCCGTTAATTACATGAGGGAAAGGGAGTATGGACGCATTATCAACATATCCTCAGCATCCTACCTTAACGGCAACATCGGCCAGGCAAACTATGCGGCAGCCAAGGCGGGAGTGGTGGCTCTGACCAAGACCTGCGCAAAAGAAAATGGAAAGAAAAATATTACATGCAATGCCATTGTACCAGGATTTATCGATACGGAGATGACAAGAGGAGTGCCGGAGAAAGCTTGGGACATCATGGTTGGAAAAATTTCCATGGGCCGTGCCGGTACACCGGAAGATATAGGAAATATGATTGCGTTTTTGGCATCAGATGAGGCGTCGTATATTACACAGGGTGTATTTGAAGTGGGCGGCGGAATGGTACTGTAAGGGAGGAAAAAATGAGCGAACGTATTGTGATTGTATCCGGTTGCAGAACTGCGGTGGGTAAATTTGGAGGAGCGTTAAAGGATCTGGAAGCAACGGATCTTGGAGGTATCGTGATTAAGGAAGCCGTTAAGCGGTCTGGCCTTAAGCCGGAAGATATTGAAGAGGTAGTGTATGGGTGTGTGGGGCAGGCGGCCGAGAACGCATTTGCTGCAAGGCTGGCATCGGTAAAAGCGGGAATTCCGTATGAAGCTACCGCACTTACCGTCAACCGGCTATGTTCATCTGGACTACAGGCTATCGTCACAGCTGCTCAGGAAATCGAAAGTGGTATGTGTGAGATTGCTGTGGCAGGCGGATGTGAAAGTATGACGAATATTCCTTTTTATTTGAGAAAGGCCCGGTACGGGTACCGTATGGGACATGGAGAGCTGGAGGATGGACTGATTACAGCTCTGTCTGATCCTTTTACGCGCAGCCACATGGGTATTACAGCTGAGAATGTTGCCAATCAGTATAATGTGACCAGACAGGAACAGGACCGATGGGCGGCTATCAGCCAGCAGCGCGCAAGCAAGGCTCAGGAAGAAGGGAAATTTGACAGTGAAATTGTACCTATCGAAGTAAAGGTGAGCAAGAAAGAAACCATGATTTTTGATAAAGATGAGCATGTGCGTCCGGGAACAACAGCGGAAAGTCTGGCAAAATTGCGTCCGGCTTTTAAGGATGACGGAAGCGTAACAGCGGGTAATGCAGCGGGAATCAACGATGCGGCAGCCGCCGTGGTGCTTATGAAGGAATCCAAAGCAAACGTTTTGGGATTAAAACCTTTAGTCCGCCTTGTGGATGTGGCAGCGGCAGGAGTGGATCCGTCCATCATGGGAATTGGACCCGTGCCGGCATTCAGAAAATTGCTGAAGAAGACAGGGATTAGAAAAGAAGAAATAGGACTCATTGAACTGAATGAGGCATTTGCCGCACAGGCAGTGGCCTGCATGAAGGAACTGGAACTGGATGAGAATATTGTCAATGTAAACGGAAGCGGGATTTCTCTTGGTCATCCCATCGGAGCTACAGGATGCATCATTACCATTAAGCTGATTAACGAGATGATTCGCCGGAAAGTAAGATACGGAGTATCCACGTTATGCATTGGAGGAGGCCAGGGCCTTGCCGTGTTATTTGAACTCTGCTCTTAAGGGCAGGGAAATAAACAGATAAAGGTGTGCTGACGCAAATAGCACAGAGAATGGAGAACATTATGAGAAAACCTATATTTGTTTCGGCACAGGAAGCGGTTGGAATGATTCAGGATTATTCCACATTATGTACCATTGGGATGACATTGGTATCTGCCAGTGAAACTGTGCTGAAGGCAATTGAACAGAAATTCCTGGACACAGGTACGCCGCGCGGCCTTACATTATTCCATACCTGCGGCCAGTCTGACAGAAAGGACGGAATAGCCCATCTGGCCCATGAAGGACTGGTAACGAAAGTCATAGGAGGGCATTGGGGTCTTTGTCCTCCTTTCATGGAAATGATTTCGGAAAACCGTTTGGAGGCATACAACCTTCCGCAGGGGCAGATGGCCAACATGTTCCACAGCATGGCACTGCGCGAACCTGGAAAATTAAGTAAAATCGGACTGGGCACCTTTGTGGATCCCCGGATTGAAGGGGGAAAGATGAATTCCAGGACCATGGACAAGGAAGATATAGTGGCAGTGGTAACTGTGGATGGGGAAGAATATATGCAGTACCGTGAGGTGCCCATTGATACACTGGTCATACGGGGGACCTACGCAGATGAAGCAGGGAATATCAGTACGGAAGAAGAGGCAATGGTTCTGGAGGTTCTTCCTGCTGTCATGGCAGCCAAACGGTTTGGAGGAAAGGTAATCTGCCAGGTGAAGCAGGTTGTACGGACCGGCACCCTGGATCCAAAACGGGTGGCTGTACCGGGGGTTATGGTAGATGCGGTGGTGGTTTGCGAAAATCCCATGGAGGAGCATAAACAGACATCATCCTGGTATTTTGACCCTTCCTACAGCGGTCAGATTCATACTCCGCTCAGAGCGTCATCCTCTATTCCGCTCAACATAAGAAAAGTCATAGGCCGCCGCGCTGCCATGCTTCTCAAAAGCGATGTCATCATAAATGTGGGTACTGGTATCCCCAATGATGTCATAGGTCCTATACTGGCGGAGGAAGATGTTCAGGACGATGTGATGCTGACGGTTGAGTCCGGCATATATGGGGGCGTACCGGCCGGGGGGATTGACTTTGGCATTTCGTGCAGTCCCCAGGCGCTGATACCCCATGACCGGCAGTTTGAATATTATACAGGGGCAGGAATTGATTATACATTCATGGGCGCAGGGGAAATGGACGCGCAGGGGAATGTGAATGCAACCAAAATGGGGGCTGTTGCGGCCGGCGCCGGTGGTTTTATTGATATTACCAGCACTGCAAAGAACGTGGTATTCTGTTCTACCTTTACAGGCGGCCAAATCAAGGTGGAATTTGACGAATGTGGAATAAAAATACTCCAGGAAGGCCGGTTCAGGAAACTGGTAAAGAAGGTTCAGCAGATATCCTATAACGGGAAAATGGCGGTTTCCAGAGGACAGAATATGTTTTATGTCACGGAGCGGGCTGTGTTCCAGCTGACAGAGGATGGTCCCATGCTGATTGAAATTGCCAGAGGGGCGGATCTGGAACGGGATATACTGGCCAATATGGAGTTTCGCCCGCTGATTGCCGAACATATTAAAGAAACTCCGATACACATATACAGAGAGGGTCCATTTGGTTTAAAGAATATCATAAAAGGATGACAGGTGCTGGTTATGGAACATATGAAACTTCATCATGTGGGAATAGTCATGAATTCCCAGGAAAGAGCAGACCGGTTTATGAAAAAATTTGGTCTGGAAACAGATTATATGGAATATGTGGAGTCTTACAAATCCAACTGCCTTTTTACAAAGCATAAGGAGGATGAGACGCCCATTGAACTGGTGATACCTTTGGAGGGGGTCCTGGCTACATATAATAATGGAAAAGGGGGGATGCATCACATTGCCTTTGAAGTGGAGGACGTGGAAGAGGTCAAAAGGAAGTATGAAGCAGAGGGGATGAAACTTCTGGAAGAATCAGCTGTACCGGGGGCGGGAGGAATTATCGTAAACTTCCTCCGTCCCAGATTTGGAGAAGGAATCCTGGTGGAATTTGTACAGAAGTTAAAGAAATGAATTGGAGGAAAAAACTATGATGAGAAGATATGGTTTCTTGGTAATGGCGGCTGTATTACTATTGGCGGGGTGCGGAAAAAAAGACGCGGGCAGTGCTGAACAGACGGCAAAACCGGCATCCGGTGAGACGTTTACACTGAAGATAGGCAATACGGTTTCTGATATCGATCCATTTAATGTTGCGTACCGGGAGTTTGAGGAAGAGGTGGAAAAGGCTTCTGAAGGCCGTATACAGGTGGAGCTGTTTACCAGCGGTTCCATTGGCGAGACGGATGCCGACGTGCTGGACAAGGTACGCTCCAATACCCTTCAGATGGGCAACACCACACCCAATTGTTTTGCCGACCTTTCCGGAATGTCTGAGTATTATGTATATGGAATTCCATATCTGATGTCCACGGATGAGGAACTGAACGCGGTTGCCGAGAGCGAGTGGTTTATGGGATTGAATAAAGACTTTACAAAAGCAACGGGCGTAAAGGTATTTGACGGCGGAGTAAACATGGGATGGTTTGGTTTTTCAGCCACAGGTAAGGAAATACATCAGATTGCCGACTTAAAGGGAATGGCAATCCGAATCAATCAGACAAACCAGATGATTGCCCTGTCCGAAGGCGCCGGGATCAACCCCCAATTCATTGCGTTTTCAGAGGTGTATACAGCATTAGCCCAGGGTACCGTGGATGGTATGGTGACCAATGTTCCGTTGTTTTATTCCAATGGCTTTTATGACCAGTTAAAGAGTATACTGACCACACATTGCGGAGAGAGTTACCATTTTTATATTATAAATGATAAGTTTTACAATTCGCTTCCGGATGATTTGAAACCCATTATAGATAAAAATGTGGATAAGCTAATCGCCAGGACAAGGGAACTGGAAGTGGATTATCTGGAAGAAGCAATCGGAAAAATGAGGGAAAAGAATGTAATTGTGACCGAAGCATCCAAGGAAGACGAGGACATGCTGAGACAGATTTCCGTGGACAAAGTGTGGTGGGATGAGAACGTCTCTCTTACATCAAAGGAAAATGTGAAAAAGGTTCTGGAGATCCTTGGCCGCACCGATGAAGCTCAGTAACTGATTTTTGATTCAGGAGGAGCATATGAAGGCTTATTATAACGAGAATAAATTTTATAATCACCTGGAAGAATGGGTGGGCGCTGTTCTTCTGGCGGTCATGGTAGTGATGCTTTTTGTACAGGTAGTCATGAGATATATATTTAAGGCATCCGCTGCATGGATTTCAGAATATTCACTCTATATGTTTATGTACTTTGTATTCCTGGCATGCAGCGGGGCCTTCCTCAGAAATGACCATATTCAGATAGTGGCTGTCATTGACAAGCTTCCGGGAAAAGTAAAAGAGGCTGCCCATTTGTTCCTGTATGTTGTTGACTTCCTTTTTGTCACGGTTGTGGGATATTATGTTTTTTTGAGGGTAATTGACCAGTTTCAGATGAAGACCGTATCCATTACCCAGTTTCCGCTGTGGATTATGTCGGCATCGCTTTTTGTGGGAATGGGAGCATCCGCTATCCGGTGCCTTATGAATATTTACTTTATCATACGTTATGAATTTATCAGTGGCAGGGAGGGAGAATAGATGGCTGGTACAATATTAATTGGCGGTTTGTTCGTGCTGGTATTTATGGGATTTCCCATAGCCATCGCATTGGGGCTGGTATGCTGCCTGTATTCGAATCTGTTTGGCACCATAGATATGTCGCTGATTGTGGAGTCCTTCCTCAATGGAACCAACAGCTTTACCCTTCTGGCTATCCCGTTTTTCATTCTCTCGGGGGAACTGATGATTGAGGGAGGAATATCCCAGAGGCTGATTAATTTCTGTATGAGCCTGGTGAAAGACAGACCAGGAGGACTTGCAATTGTAACAATTATTGCCAGCATGTTCTTTGCTGCCATATCAGGCTCAGGTCCTGCCACAGTTGCCTGCATTGGAGGCATCATGATTCCGCAGATGATTCGTGCCGGATACAGTAAGGAGTTTTCCACGGCGGCCGCAGCAGCCGGAGGGGCATTAGGGCCTATTATCCCTCCCAGTATTCTGTTTTTGCTGTATGGAGTGGCGACAAACACATCGGTTGCAAAGCTGTTTCTGGCAGGAGCCTTTCCGGGAATCCTTCTGGGTATAGCAATGATTATCATTGCAAAGAAGATATCGGTAAAGGAAAAATATGTTCCGGGACCGGAGGTAAAGGCAGAACTGCAAAAAGTTTATGACATGGGGTTCTGGTATAATTTTAAGGAAGCTATCTGGGCTCTGCTGGTGCCAATCATTATTCTGGGCGGTATTTATTCCGGTGTTTTTTCTCCTACCGAGGCTTCGGTTGTGGCCTGTGTGTATGCACTTTTTGCAGGTATGTTCATTTATAAGGACCTGAAGCTTATGAATCTTCCGGGAGTCTTTATGCGGGCTGCCAAGAGCTGCAGTTTTATTGTTATTATCTCTTTTTCCACGGCATTTGCAAAGCTGCTCACCCTGGAAGGAGTGACCTCGTCCATAGCGAACGGTGTTCTGGATATGACTACAAATAAGTATCTTATCCTTATATTGATTAACGTCCTGCTCCTTGTAGTGGGCATGATCATGGACGCGGCTCCTGCTACCATTATCCTCAGCCCAATTCTGCTGAAAATTGTCCAGCCCCTGGGCGTGGATCCGATTCAGCTGGGTGTTATCATTGTAATGAATCTGTCCATTGGTATGATTACGCCGCCGGTAGGAATCAATTTGTTCGTAGGATGTAAAATCAGTAAAATACAGTTGGAGAGTACCTTGAAATTCGCATTGCAGCTACTGGTATACATGCTGGTGGTTCTGGCCTTGACCACGTATATTCCGGCCATAAGCCTTTTCCTTCCGCAGATGCTTACATAATCAAGTACGATACTCCTGATGTCGGCGGGGAAACTTGCGGTTTAAAACAGCTGATGTTATAATTTGGTAAAACGAGCTGGCAGGGGGGGAGGATGGCAATGGGAGAGGGAAAGAAAAAATATAAGTACGATATTGTTGCGGATCAAATTTTAGAAGAAATAAGGAAGGGCAGATGGAAGGTGGGAGACAGACTTCCTCCTGAAGCGGAGCTGGCTTTGGAATTTTGTGTGAGCCGGGTCTGCCTCAGGGAAGGCCTGAAAAAACTGAATGTTCTTGGAATCGTTAAAATCATGCAGGGTGATGGTACATATGTAAACGAAGTGAATCCTTCTGAATTTATGAAGCCTCTGTTTAACCTGCTGACAGTGACGGAAAATGATATCGATGAAATCTATAATGCCAGACTGTTTGTGGAGAGCGGGGCATGCAGACTGGCGGCTAAAAACAGAACGGAGGAGGAGATTAAGGTACTTAAGCGTTATCTCGACAATATGGAAGAGGCCATTGCCTTTAATGAGTTTGCTTCCTATTCGAAATACGACAGGAAGTTTCATGATCTGCTGGTTTCAGCGTCTAAGAACCGGATTCTCGTCCTTATATCCCAGATGTTCAATGATATTGCTCAGAGATACACGGACCGCCTGAACAGAGATCCGAAAATCGTATCCCGGTCCATGATGGACCACCGTCAGTTATTCGGTGCAGTGGAAGACGGCGATGGGGATTTTGCCTGTCATATTATGCAGGTCCATTTGGAACGTTCCAGAAGAGCCCTGTTAGATATCGAACATTCAGAATAGTCTGTCCTGCCTTTCCGTATGAGGGGAAAAGGAAATGTTATCTTGGGAAAATTATTGGCCGGACCTGCTGCGTGAACGTATAAAAGAAGCCGGGGCAGGCGGCCGGAACATCCATGTGTATGAAGGCATGGCAGACAGCATATATCATGCCTTTGGCCTTACCGCTGCCAGATGGCCAGGTAAAACAGCAGTGGTGGATGACAAAGGACAAGCATTGACCTATGGCCGGCTGCTGGATATGACAGACAGGATGGCTGCGTCGCTTAAGAAAAAAACAGGCATACAAAAAGGGGAGCGAATTGGAATTCTCCTGTATAACGGGCCGGAATTTTGTGTGTCATATCTGGCCGCCAATAAAATTGGCGGGGTGGCGGTTCCTCTCCCGGGAAAGTTTCAGAGGCCGGAAATCCTGTCTTTGTTGGAGAAAGCAGATGTTACAACTATAATCTGTGAAGAAAAGTTTGAGCCTTGGTTTGAAAATTTAGAGCACGTAACTGTTATTGTATCGAAAAGTGGACCGGATTTTGGATTGGACTGGATGCTCCGTGATTTGGAGGATAACGAAATAACGGATGGTGTGGGAACGTGGGATGATTCAGCTATTCTCATGTTTACTTCAGGCACTACATCCAGAAGCAAAGGCGTTGCCATGAAAAATTATCAGGTCATGAATTCAGTAGAAGCATACGCCGCAACCTTAAGGCTGACCCAGCTTGACAGTTCTGTAATAGCTACCCCGATGTACCATGTGACAGGAATGATATGTATTTTGTCTGTTATGCTGGCGGTGGGAGGTACGGTCTATCTCATGAAAAAGGTGGATGCGGACCGGATATTGACTTGTTTTCTTGAAAATAATATTACATTCTATCACGCGTCTCCTACCGTGTTTACAATACTGCTGGAAAAGAGGAGCAGCTATCCGTTAATTCCTTCTGTGAAGTCTTTTGCGTGCGGAAGCGGAAATATGGCTCCTGAGAACATACGGAAACTGAAAGAATGGATGCCCCAGGCTGAGTTCCATACTGTATATGGAATGACGGAAACTTCCGGAGCAGGAACCATATTTCCGGGCGGCGCGGCGGACAGCCCGTGGATTGGGGCTTCCGGCATTCCTATGCCGGACCTGCGGATCAAGATTGCAGATGATGATGGAACGGAGTTGATGGAAAATCAAATCGGGGAGATATGTTTAAAAGGGAGTTTTGTAGTGGAGGAATACTACAAACAGAAGGCTGACTCTATTACAGAAGATGGATGGCTGAGAACTGGAGATTTGGGTTACTATAACCAGGCGGGTTATCTGTATATCGTGGATAGAAAGAAGGATATGATTAACCGCGGCGGGGAAAAGGTGTGCAGTTTTGATATTGAAAACACCATCCACACCCTTCCGGGCGTGGTGGAGGCCGTGGTCGTAGGGGTACCTGATTCCAAGTATATGGAAGTACCGGCTGCGGTAATCAAACTGGAAAAGGGAACGAATGTCCGGGCTCAAGATATAAAGGAGATGCTTAAGACCAGAGTGGCTCGTTTTAAGATACCGGAGTATATTGTCTTTGTGGAGGATATTCCCAAAACCCATAATGGCAAGATTGACAAACGAATGATAAAAGAGTGGATGAGAAATATAATGGAAGGGAGTCCGGAAATTTCCGGTGTGAAATAGAAAACAGGTATTTATGGGCGGACAGCCGGAAATAGATATTGTTTCCGGCTGTCCGCCCATAAATTATATATATTGAAGGATTAATTTGTGTTTTTCCGCCAAACATAGTATAATCAAAATGTTGCAGACAACGAAAGAATTAAGGAGAATTATATGGAACCATTTGAAAATGATAAGAATCAGAATACGGAGCATATAATGGCAGAGAATATGACATCAGCCCCAGCAAAGCGATATGAAGGCAAGTCCTTCATTTTCTCAGATATCCCGTCACAGGAAAAAATCATTCAGGTTTTGTGTACAACCTTTGGCCTGGACCCGGAGGGAATGGGGGATACCCTTGTTCTGCATAACGGAGATATAGAAATCCGTCTGGCAGTGGCCAGCGAGTCTGCCGGTGAAAAGGCGGAGGAGTTTATAAAGAGACAGGTGGAGGGAACCTGCGACCATTTTTATCAGGTTAAAACAGGTGTTGTGGATGTTAAGACCAACCTGCTGTACCAGATTGGACGGGCCAGAAGTTTTGTGCTGGTGGAATATGCCTTTGACGTGGAGGACGAAGAGGATATTGAGGACAAGAAGACCATGATTGAGGATATGTTTGTGTCCATTTTAAACGATCTGGAGGGAATTATCCTGATTCAGAACCAGGATGAGAAAGAGGACGGCATGTTCTGCAGCGGGGAAAATGGAGAAAAGCTCCTGATTCTGTCCGATAAGGGCGGAAGCGCCTTTACCCGCTATCTTCCCTATCAGGAGCCGGACTTAAAGGCCGGAAAGGATATCACCCAGGAGCAGGTGGACCGCAGGATGCGCACCATGCAGACGCTTATCGGAAATGCAATCTATGTACCCGGATGGCTGCCCGCAGTTGCGCCTGCTTCACAGATAACCTGCCCCTCCCTGGAGGAGACTGCTCAGAGGGCCCTGGCCATTATGGGTGTTGCCATTTATTCGGAATGCCTTCTGGATGAAAAACAGGGGATGGAAAAGGCACAGAATTTCCTGATGGATTATATTGATAATAACAATACCCAGGATTATTTCTCTCCAAAGGAATGGAAGTATCTGCACGATACGGCTCCCGACAGGAAGGAAATCCTGTATTTCTTAAGGCAGTATGAATCCCTTCACGTGGTAGAATGGGCGCTGGGACTGGTGGAGGAGCTGGGATTCCCGGATCATCCCTGCAATCCCGCTGATTTGGTAAAGCTACTGAGAAATGGCACCAGTATCAGTAAAATCATGGCAAAGTCCAGACCTAAGAGCCCCAGAGAGCTGTTGGATGCCTGCGACCTTATTTCCTGTCTGGAATGGTCCTGCATCAATGCCAGACGCCATGAACTGCCGGAGCCTGTGGGCATGAAGACCGGGGTGGTAAGGGAATGGCACAAGGCTCTGAACTGGCTCACAGGCCATGGCCAGTGGGATGAGGTAAGAACTAATTCCTAAAATACGCCTGTAAAGAGGTAGATGGAAATGAAAACTGGAATTGTTGTGGAAGGCGGCGGAATGCGGGGCATTTACGCCGCCGGCGTATTGGACGTATTATTGGAACATGGGATTAAGGCAGACGGTCTGGTAGGAGTTTCGGCAGGAGCCATCCATGGATGCAGCTTTGTGGCGGGACAGGCCGGGCGCTCCATACGCTATAATCTGAAGTACTGCCGCGACCCGCGGTATATGAGTTTCCGGTCGCTGGTAATGACCGGCGATCTGGTGGGAAATGAGTTCTGTTATCACGAACTGCCGGAGCGGCTGGACCCATTTGACAATGACGCCTTTGAGGCTTCGCTCATGGAGTTTTATGCCACCTGCACAGATGTGGAAACCGGCAGGCCGGTGTATCACAGATGCGGCAGCCTGAGAGGGGAGAACATACAATGGATCAGGGCATCCGCCTCCATGCCTCTGGTATCCAGGATTGTGGAGATAGACGGACAGAAGCTGCTGGACGGAGGCGTATCCGACTCCATTCCCGTAGCTGCATTCCGCAAAATGGGCTTTAAAAGAAGCATGGTCATACTTACCCGGCCGGATGGTTACCGCAAAAAGCCAAACCAAATGCTCCCCGCTATCCGCAGGGTATACCGCAGATATCCCGAATTTATAAAAACCATGGAGTGCCGCCATCTGATGTATAACCGGGAACTGGAGGAGGTCAGACGCATGGAGTCTGCCGGGGAAATCTTTGTCATACGTCCCAGCCGTCTTATTAAAATCAGCCGGACAGAAAACAGACCGGAGAAGATACAGCAAATGTATGATTTAGGGCGTCTTGACGGTATGAAGGCGCTTCAGGACACAGCGGTTTTTTTAGGACTGGAGCCGGCTGCACAGGGATAATATCATAGTGATTTCACATAAGGAGCATATAAGGATCACATAAAGTTCACATAAAGTTCACATAAAGCTCACATAAAGATCATATAAGGATCACATAAGAGCCATGCTCCCCGGATTTGAGAGAAACCGGGGACACGGCTCTTTGTGCGTTTACATTTGTCCTATGTTCTTTTTGTAATCTGTTCCCCAGGCTACCATGGAGTCCAGTATGGGTTTCAGGCTGTATCCTGTTTCGGTCAGGGTATATTCCACCTTCGGGGGAACCTGGGGATATATTTTGCGGGTAATCAGGCCTGCCTGCTCCATGGCTCTGAGATGGCTGGTCAGGACTTTCTGGGTTATGCCGTTTACTGACCGCATGAGCTCGTTGAACCGTTTTGTACCTGTGAGCAAATCCCGGATGATGAGAACCTTCCATTTATCGCCGATAAGCTGCAGGGTCATTTCCACGGGACAATCAGGTATTTTCATTGCGTTATCCATTCTGTATCACCTCCCTGGTATCTTTATGGTTGTATGGTTAAAAAAAGATATTAGTATAATTATATACCTGTATAGGGAATTTGACAATGGGAGGGTCGGACCGGGATGTGATTTTTGATGCGGGAGAATTCCAAGGCATATTTTTAAAACTCAGACACAGCCAATCATAACGAAAAATTAGAGCAGACCGTAGAAAATATAATTTTACATCTTACATACATGAATATATAATGGTTAAATGTATTGTAAACTGTGTTTGAAAGGAGTCAACACCATGGAATATAAGAGATTTGGACAAAAAATTATCCTCCGCCTGAATCCGGGCGAGGAAGTGACAGAGTGTATCCGGGAAGTGTGCAGAACAGAAAAGGTGGCTCTGGGAGAGGTTTCCGGGCTGGGAGCTGCCTGTGAGGTGGAACTTGGGGTATTTGATACAACGCAGAAGAAGTATTATGGAAAGTCCTTCAAGGGAATCTATGAAATTGCCTCCCTTACAGGCAACATAACACAGCAGGGAGAAAACCCATATCTTCATCTGCACATGGTAATCGGCAACCCGCTGGATGGAGAGTGCCATGGAGGCCATTTGAACAGGGCGGTTATCAGCGCCACCGCAGAGATTTTTATTACGGTGATTGACGGAACCGCTGGCAGAAGGATGAGTGAAACCATCGGACTGAATCTGATTGAGTTCCCCCAGGCGTAATATACATAAAGGCATACAGGCCCGGACTGTCTCGACTTAAGAGGCAGTCCGGATTTTTTTCCGTACCCTTTAATTGGGATTTGGAAATCGGATGGAATCATGATATACTTAGGAAAACGCGTTGTACGGGAATGAAAACAGCGCAGAGGGAGGTTTTGACGTGGAGCGGACGATTCTGTTATTGGGAAATCCTGAATTATATGAGGTCAGCAGGGAAGTGAAAATAGAAGAGCTTCATCAGATGGAACAGGTGAGGGAGGATTTAAAGGATACACTGTTGGCATTTAGGGCCCGCTATGGAGTGGGAAGGGCTATTGCGGCGCCTCAGATTGGTGTGAAGAAACGTGTTATTTACCGGCATCTGGACACTCCGGTGCTGTTTATCAATCCACGGCTTGCCTTTCCTGAACAGGAGATGATAGACGTGCTGGATGATTGTATGTCATTTCCTGATCTGCTGGTCAGGGTAAAGCGGTATAAACGGTGCATCATATATTATAAAGATCTGGAATGGAATGACTGCTCCATGGAACTGGAAGGGGATATGTCGGAACTGATTCAGCATGAGTACGATCACCTGGACGGAATACTGGCAACCCTGCGGGCAGTGAATGAAAGGGCATTGGTGATGAAGCCCCATTGACGGATGACGTACGGCGGCTGTAAGGATATGCAGACATTTTAGACACACAGGAGGAATGATACCGGATGATTGACAAGGAAAATTTTCTAACAAGCTACAACATTGAACCTGAGGAACTTAAGGCGGCCGGTCTGGACTGGGAGGAGCTGGCGGCCATCTATGATGACTATTTGTCCATTGAGGGAAAACTGCGCAGCATTGGTAAGGATTTTGTGTACGATTATCTCTATGATATTGAGAGGGCAGGCATCCATTCCTACCGGTACCGCACTAAGGATCCCGGCCATCTGATAGAGAAAATCATACGCAAGCGCAACGAACATTTTGAACGGTTTGAGGATATAAACAGGGGCAATTACCATAAGTATATCACGGACCTGATTGGCATTCGTGTGTTTTTTCTTTACCGGGAGGATTGGATTCATTTCCACAAATATATAACCAGTGTATTTGAGAATAACCCTGATTTATATGTGGTGGACCGAATAAAGGATTTTGATGAGGACACCGGGCATTATTACATCGCGGAACGGCCAAAGGTCTACCGCAGAAACGGGGACACCAGGATTTATGACGAGAATTTGATTGAGATTAAGTCCAACGGTATATACCGCTCCCTCCACTATATCATCAAATATAAGGGATATTATGTGGAGATCCAGGGAAGAACCCTGTTTGAGGAGGGCTGGAGTGAGATTGACCATGATATCGTATACCCCTATTTCCAGGACGATGAAATGTTAAAGGATTTCTCCACGCTCCTAAACCGTCTTTCAGGCATGGCGGATGAGATGAGCTCTTATTTCCGCAGGATGAAAGGGGTAAAGGAGGAATGGGAGAAAAAATTGGAGAGATATGATGATGAAGGATAGACAGGACCCGTTTTCCGGCATGAGCCTGGAGGAACTGTGGCAGCTGTTCCCTGTTTTCCTCACAGAGCACAGGCCGGTCTGGGCGCAGTGGTACCAGGAGGAAAGAGAGAGGCTGTTTGGTATCCTTCCCATGGAGGATATCTGCGAAATCAGTCATGTGGGAAGCACATCCATCCCATCCATCTGGGCCAAGCCTATAGTGGATATCCTGGTGGAAATGAGGGAAGGCGGGGATATGCAGGCCGTGAAGGAACATATTATCGGCGGCGGCTACATCTGCATGATGGAAAAGCCAGGGAGGATTTCGTTCAACAGGGGTTACACGCCGTCGGGATTTGCGGAGAAGGTATTCCATCTGCATCTGAGAGAGGCGGGGGATAACGACGAGCTGTATTTCAGGGATTATCTGAGGGAGCATCCGGAAGCAGCCAGGGAATATGAGGAGCTGAAGCTGGGACTCTGGAAGGAATATGAACATGACCGGGATGGGTATACAGAGCAGAAAACAGCTGTGGTGGAAAAATTTACCAGGGAGGCAAAGAACCTTTATCCCGGCCGGTATAAAAGGCAGGCTCTGGGGTTTGCCAGGGCTGAGCCCGAAGATACGGAGGCGCTGCGCCGGCTTGCAAGGGCTTCAGAGGCACACTGGGGATATGATAAGGCGTTTATGGAACACTTTGACGCAGGATTTAATGTTACGGAAGATTTTATCCGCCGCAATCCTGTGTATGCGGCAGGGGAACGCGACTGTCCGGCTGCCTTCTGGGGAATCAGGCAGGATAGAGATGCATGGGAATTAGAGTATTTTTATGTGGCAGAGGAAAGGCTGGGTAGGGGACTGGGAAAACAGATGTGGGAGCATATGAACGGCTGGTGCGGAAAACAGGAAATATGCCGTATTCATTTTGTTACCAGCCCTCAGGCCGTGGGATTTTACAGAAAAATGGGCGCGGTCCAGGACGGGGAAACACGGTCCCCTGTGGACGGCCGTCCGGTTCCGCATTTTGTGTATGACGTGTGATATCAGGGGTTGTGCAATAAGGAGGTTATGGCCGTAACCTGTTGACCCTGCATGGGGTATCTGTATATAATCGCATCATGACATGGATGAAAGCCGGTTGCGCGGCTTTCCCTGAATTTTAAATCATGAGGAGATGTGTGTATGAGCGATTGGTGGAAGAAGTCCGTTGTATATCAGATTTATCCGAGAAGCTTTATGGATTCCAATGGGGACGGGTTCGGGGATTTGCAGGGGATTATCCGGAAGCTGGATTATCTGGAAAACCTGGGAATTGACGTCATCTGGCTGAGCCCTGTCTATGATTCCCCGCAGCAGGACAACGGGTACGATATCAGGGATTACCGGCAGATGTATGAGAAATTTGGTACCATGGAGGATATGGAGGAGCTGATAGAAAAGGCCCATGACCGTGGAATCAAGATAGTCATGGATTTAGTCGCAAACCATACTTCGGATGAGCACCAGTGGTTTGCGGAGAGCCGGAAATCGGCGGACAATCCTTACAGCAATTATTATATCTGGAAAGACCCGAAAGACGACGGGAGCGAGCCTAATAACTGGGGCTCCAGCTTCTGCGGCAGTGCCTGGACCTATGACCAGGAGCGGGAACAGTATTACCTGCATTTTTATGATAAGAAGCAGCCTGATTTGAACTGGGAAAATGAGACCGTGCGCAGAGAGGTCTATGACCTTATGAAATTCTGGATGGACAAGGGCGTGGATGGCTGGCGCATGGACGTGATTGCTTCCATTTCCAAGTATACGGATTTTCCGGACTATCCGGAAGAACCCGGCAGGCGTTACTATACCGGTTTTATGCATTCCAACGGTCCAAGGCTTCATGAATTCCTCCAGGAAATGAACCGGGAGGCTCTGTCGGAATATGACTGCATGACCGTGGGGGAAGCTCCTGGCTCCACCTCTGAAAATGCCCGGCTGTTTGTGGATCCAAAGCGGCGGGAATTGAATATGATATTTACGTTTGAACACATGAACATTGACCGCATTCCGGGCCATGTGAACCGTAAGTGGGCATTGAAGCCATTTGATGTCAGGGATTTGAAACGGGTTATGTCAGACTGGCAGGAAAAGCTGGAGGGCCATGGATGGAACGCGCTTTATCTGGAAAACCACGACCAGCCCAGAGTGATTTCCCGCTGGGGCAATGACACCTGTTTCAGAAAGGAATGCGCCAAAGCGTATGCCACGATCCTGCACGGTATGAAGGGGACACCCTACGTGTACCAGGGGGAGGAGATTGGCATGGTGAATGCCTCCTATGAGCTGGATGAGTATGAGGATGTGGAAGTGAAGAATGCCCTCTTAGAGCTGGTAGAACACGAAAAGACCATCAGCCGGGAGGCGTTTAAACGGGCGGTCTGGAACAAGAGCCGGGATAATGCCAGGACGCCGATGCAGTGGACAGATGGGGAGAACGCGGGATTTACCTGCGGCACTCCATGGTTTAAGGTGAATCCGCGTTATAAGGAAATCAATGTGGAGGAGGCTCTTAAGGACCGCGACTCTGTGTTCCATTACTATCAGAAGCTGATTCGCCTCCGCCACGAAGAGGATATTCTTACAGAGGGAAGTTACCGCCTGCTGCTGCCTGAGGATGATTCTCTGTTTGTGTACCAGCGGGAATATAAAGGGAAAAAGTGGCTGGTGGCAGCCAATCTGACAGACGCTCCGGTACCGGGCAGCCGTCTTGAGGGAATTCTGTATCCGGGTTACAAGGCAATCATTCAGAATGAGCCGGAGATTATGAAAAACGGCATGTTACAGCCTTTTGAGGCGTTTATTGCTGAGGAACAGCTTTAGAGCTTCTTTAAAACTTAAAAAGAATAATTAAAAATAAGCAGGAGTGCTGCTCTCATTCGTAAGTGAGGGTGGTACTCCTGTTTTGATTGGACGCAATATTGGACGCAATGTTAGACACAATATTAGACACTTTATGGGAAGGTGTGGTAAAATTTTGATAGAACGATTGCTGAATAAATTTATTCCTTTAAAATCAAGGGTTTTGCGGTGGATGCCAAGTGTCTAAAAAAAGTTGGCACCGTATTTGCTAAATATATAAGTGAAATGAAAATAAAACAGAAAAAGGGAAGGAGTTCCAACATGAAGAAGATATTGATAGCCACACACGGAACCTTTGCTTCCGGAGCGGAGAGTACGGTTAAATTCCTTATGGGAGATGTTGGGAATATTACCTGTATCAATGCTTATGTGGACCAGGATGAAAATTTGGCGGAGACACTGGAACAGTATTTTGCCCGGGTTCAGCCGGAGGACCAGGTAATTGTGCTCACGGATATCAAGGGGGGGAGTGTGAACCAGAAAATCGTACCCTACGCGGTGCGGGAAAATGTGTTTTTGATTGCCGGCTTCAACCTGCCTCTGCTGGTGGCTCTGGCCATTGCGCCCCAAGGAATTACCAGGGAGGATGTCCGGCAGTACATTGAGGATTCAAAAAAACAGATGGAACTGGTGGAGCTGGAAGCGGATGACAGCCGGGATGAGGATTTCTTTGCGTAGGAAGTAAGCTGCATGTATCGCACGAAGGCGTCGGAAATACAGGCGTTAAGTGCTCATAAGGAGAGGAGAATATAGTATGGTTAAGGCTTTAAGGGTAGACGAGAGACTGATTCACGGACAGGTGGCCATGGCGTGGACCAGGGATTTGGGAATCCAGGGAATCATGGTTGCGGACGATGAGGCTGCTTCCAATGAGATGCAGAAAATGACACTGAAAATGGCTGTGCCGGATGGCATTAAATGTATCATTAAGACTGTGCCGGAAATCATTGCACTGTTAAATAATCCAAGGTCTGAGGGAATGCGGATTCTGGTACTGGTTAAGACGGTGAAGAATGCGCTGGAGGTGTATAAAGCCGTACCTGGTATCGAGTATGTGAATATCGGCAATGCAGGACGGTTTACCAGCGGCGACGGAACGGAGCGCACCATTATTTCCAGGTCGGTAAGTCTTACGCCTGAAGAGGTGGAGGCGTTAAAGGAACTGGCGGCACTGGCTCCGGATACAGCCCTTCAGATGGTTCCTTCCGATGAAAAGAAGCTTGTTTCAGAAGTGTTGTAAAACATAGACAGAAAGGGGATAAATTCATGTTAGCACATTCATCTATACTTGTTACTGCGTTTGTTATCGCAGTCATGGTACTTATCGCATCCGGAGTCAGGGATTTGCTGGGATTCACCATGCTGGACCGTCCGGTATTCATCTGTCCCATCGTAGGCTGGCTTTTTGGGGATATACAGCAGGGGCTGCTTATCGGCGCCTCCCTGGAAGCTGTGTTCATGGGTATTGTAAACATTGGAGGCGCATCAGCTGCTGAATGCGGAATCGCCAGCGTGGTGGGCTGCGCTTTTGCCATCATGAGCGGCGGCGGCCCTGAGGTGGCGCTCCCGTTAGCCCTTCCCATCGGAATGCTGGGACAGCAGGCGAAAAACATTATCTGGATTGGTATTATAGGCTGGTTCGCTCCGGTATTCGACAAACTGGCTGAGAACGGGGAGGACAAAAAGCTTACGAGACTCCACTATGGACTGTGGTGCCTGAACTGGGGACTGTACTGCCTGATTCCGTTCTTTGCAATCCTTTTTGGCTCTAAGGCAGTGGAGGCAGCGGTTAAGGCTATTCCGGCGGTTATCATGAACGGCCTTACGGTCTGCGGAAACCTGCTTCCGGCTGTAGGTATGGCCATGCTTTTGAAGCTGTTGTGGAACAATAAAATCTGTGTTTACTTTTTCCTGGGATTTGTGCTGGTGGCTTATTTAAAGCTTCCGCTGATTGCGCTGGCTGCCCTGGGCGTCATAGCGGCCCTGCTGGTGGCGCAGAGGGATCTGGAGCTTAACCAGCTTCTGAGAGTAAAGGCCGCTGCCGCGCCTGCGGCTGTTCCTGCACAGGGAATATTAGATGAAGAAGAGGAGGATTTTTTCAATGTCTAAGATAACTGATGTTTCCAGAGAAGAAAAGAAAATGCTCAGGTCCGTATTCCTGCGTTCCTTTACCCTATACACATCCGTAACCCCGGCAAAACAGGGAGCATCCGGTTTCTGCTACTCTATGATTCCTTTTATCAACCGGTTTTATAAAAATGATCCGGAGGGTAAGAAGGAGGCAATGGCAAGGCATATATCCTACTTCAATACAACGGTGCCCATGTCCACGTTCATCATGGGACTCTGCGGCGCCATGGAAAAGGAAAACAGCGAGAACAAGGACTTTGACGCGGGATCCATTAACCCCATCAAGACCAGCCTCATGGGCCCTCTGGCCGGCATAGGCGATTCCATATTCTGGGGTGTATGGCGTGTAATCTGCGCCGGAATAGCCATCAGTATGGCCCAGGCAGGCAATGTATTGGCGCCGCTTGTGTTCCTGTTATTGTTTAATATCCCCAGCAACGTAGTGCGCTACTACGGAACGTTTCTGGGATACAGCCTGGGTTCCGAATACATTGAGAAGCTGTACAGCGGAGGCCTGATTACCGTGCTGACCAAGGCGGCCAGTATCATGGGACTTATGATGGTAGGAGGAATGGCCAGCAGCATGGTGGTATTTAACAGCAAGCTGTCATTGTCCATGGAGGGGACAGAGATTTTCTCCCTCCAGAGTATGCTGGACCAGCTGTTTGTGGGACTGGTTCCGCTGTGCCTTACCTTGCTGTGCTTCTATCTCCTGACAAAAAAGAAAATGAGCATCAATGTGCTGATTGTGGGTGTGATTGTCCTGGGAATTGTGCTCTCAGCCCTGGGGATTGCGTAGACTGGGGATTGCGTGGACTGGGAATTGCGTAGACTGGGAATAGCATAGTTTGGGAATTGCATCCTGCTGAAACAGCATGGTATGATGGTTGTATGAGGATGGGGAATAGATATGGGGAATAATTATGTCCCACGGAATGAAACGGGAACAGGAATGCAGAATCAGTATGATGGAGGGGGTTGTCCATGCAGGCAAAAGAACGGGTCTATGAATCCTTAAAAGAATCGTGCAGCAACAATGGAAAGATAACAGCGGCAGAGCTGGCGCAGAAGCTGAATCTGAGCCGGCAGGTGATAAGCCATTATCTGACCAGGCTCATGGAGGACGGACTTGCGGTAAAAACCAGTACACGGCCAGTGTACTGGTTTCCCGTGACTTCGGAAGATTTGGAATTTTTTGGAGAAGAACAGTGGAAATGCGCGGAAACCGGGCTGTCCCGGGAAACGGTGGAACCGGCTGCCGTTTCCGTTAGTTCCGTATTCTCATCCATGGTGGGATACGCAGGGAGTCAGAGACAGACCGTGGAGATGTGTATGGCTGCAGTGAATTATCCTCCGGACGGCCTTCCCATGCTTCTGACCGGCGAAAGCGGGGTGGGAAAAAGTTTTATAGCCCGCCTGATATATGAATATGCCCTGGAACAGCAGACCATTGCCGCCGGTGCGCCCTTTGTGGTGCTCAACTGCGCGGATTACGCCAATAATCCGGAACTCCTTTCCGCTGTCTTGCTGGGATATAAAAAGGGCAGCTTTACGGGAGCTGACCGGGACCGGGACGGGCTTTTGAAGGAAGCGGACGGAGGATATCTGTTCCTGGATGAGGTCCACAGGCTGTCCTTTGAAAACCAGGAGAAATTATTCCTGTTCATGGATTCGGGCCAATACCGTCCCCTGGGAGACAACGCCTGGAAAACCTCCAGGGTACGTTTCATTTTTGCCACCACGGAACAGCCGGAGGAAGTACTTTTGGAAACCTTCCGACGGCGCATTACCCTTCAGATTCCTATTCCCAGCATGATGGAACGGCCTCTTAAGGAGCGGCTTCAAATGCTGTATCTCTTTTACCAGAAGGAGGCTGGGAAGGTCAACCGGCGGATAGAGGTGGACGGAACAGTGGCGGAAGCATTGCTGTTCACAAAACTGCAGGGAAATATCGGAAAGCTGGAGAATCTGGTACAGGTCAGCTGTGCCAATGCATTTTACCGTCAGCGGCACAAGGACATACTTCACATTACCATGGGGGAGCTGCCTGAGATAGCGGGGGGCAGCCAAAGCAGCCGTGACCGGACCAGACGGTCCTGCGGACTGCCGTCCATTCTGGTGGATGGGGACGGACTGCCCTTTGAACAGACAGAACTGGCCTGTGAGGGGGCAAAACGGGAAATGGATGCCCTGTGGGAGGATATTTCCGGGATTCCTTTTGAGCGCGTGGAGACTTCAGTGGACAGTGTATATCTGAACTTTAAACGCATGGTGAAAAAACTCAGAACCCAGGAAAACTCAGTCTGCCGGAGTGAACCGGACTGGAAACTGTTCAGCCCGGTATGCCGTGAAATTCTCTGCGCCTACGGAGTGGGCGAGGTAAAGGGGGTTATGGATGAACTGGGATTTCTCTACAGTATATTCAAATACAGCTGCCCGGAGGAAGAAACACGCAGAAAACTGGACACTTATTTTGAACAGGCCATGCCAAAGGCGTACTATGTGGCAGGGCGGATTTGCCGGAATCTGGATGAGATGGACCAGGAAGCGGGAACCGCCCTTGACTTTCTGTTTTCCCTGTCCCTTCATGAATATATGGTGGAGACCATGGAATTTCACGGATTAATTGTTGCCCACGGGGACTCCACGGCCAGCAGTATCCAGAAGGTTGCCAACCGCACCTGCCGTACCTTTGTGTTTGAAGCTATTGACATGCCCATGGATACGGCAGTGGAGGATACCATAACAAAGGTCAGGCAGTATCTGGAACGGGTCAATACAAGGAAGGGCATGATTCTTCTGGTGGACACTGGTTCCCTCGGCCAGCTGTATTCTTCCATCAAAAATGACTTGGCGGGAGATTTGCTGATTATCAATAATGTGACTACGGCCATTGCGCTGGATGTAGGCATCAAGATGCTGGGCCGCTGCTCCTTTTTAGATATTGTGAGGGCTGCCAGGGAGACATATGCCTTTGAAATCCAGTACTTTGAGGGAGTGTCCAGAGGCAGGAATATCATCGTATCCTGCATGTCGGGTGTGGGAATTGCAGAAAAACTTCAGGAGGCCATGTGCAAGGTATTTGACCCCTCCGACATTGATATCGTGACCATGGATTACCAGGAACTGCGCAGGCTTTTGGATGAGAACCAAAAGGAATATTTTAAACAGACACTGCTCATCCTCACTACCTCGGCTCTGCCGGAACATGTAAGGGTACCCTGGCTGAACATCTATGACATCCTGGACGGCAAGGGTGAGGATCTGCTGTGGAGCTCGTTTAAGGGACTGCTGTCCGGAGAAAAATTCGAGGAACTGAAACGTGAATACATCCGGTTCTTTTCCATAGAAGGAATTGTCAGCCGCCTCAGGTTCCTGAATCCCACCGTGGTTATCAATGAAGTGGAGCTGGTGCTTATGAAGTATGAGCAGTACTATCATCTGGAAATGACGGGACACATCAGGCTGAACCTGTATATGCATATTGCGTTCATGATTGAGCGCCTTATGACGACGGACCCGGTGACGGAACAGCCGCAAGAGCTGTCGCCGCGGGAAAAGCGGTTTTATGGGGTATCCAGGGAAATTTTCAGCGATATGGAGCAGAAATACAGAATCAGGATGAATTCCTATGAACTATCCCTGCTCTATGAGCTGTTCCGCAGAATCATTATAGAAGAAAAGAGCTAGAGCCGGTCAGAATCATTGGAGGTAACGATATGCCAATTAAAATACATGGGAACGGAAGGGAATTCCACCTGTATAATCATAAGATAAGTTATATCATGACAATACTGCGCAACGGACAGCTGGGCCATCTGTACTATGGAAAGGCGGTCAGGGACCAGGCCTCTTTTGAGCATATGCTGGAAATACGGATTCGTTCCATGGCGCCCTGTTTTTATGAAGGGGACAGGGAATTTTCCATGGAACACATCAAACAGGAATATCCATCCTATGGACACGGCGATATGCGCTGTCCGGCCTATGACATCCTCCAGGCCGACGGGAGCCGCATCACGGAATTTGTCTATGAATCCCATTGTGTCCGGGAAGGAAAGCCCGCCCTTAAGGGGCTGCCTGCCACCTATGCGGAACAGGCGCGGGAGGCTACCACCCTGGAGATAACCCTGAAGGATGCGTGGATAAAGACAAAACTGATTCTTACTTACACGATTTATGAGAACCTTCCTGTTATCACAAGGAGCGCCCGGTTCATCTGCGATCATGAAGACGGCGTGGTCCTGAACCAGGCCATGAGCGCCAGCCTGGACCTGCCGGACAGCGTGTTTGAGATGGTGGAGCTTACAGGGGCCTGGGCAAGGGAGCGGAACGTAAAGACAAGGAGGCTGGAGCATGGTGTTCAGTCCGTGTACAGCATGAGAGGATGCAGCAGCAGTAATTACAACCCATTTATTGCCCTCAAACGGCCGGATGCAGGAGAACATGCAGGGGAGGTTTACGGCTTTAGCCTGGTGTACAGCGGCAATTTTCTGGCTCAGGCAGAGGTGGATACATATGACGTCACCAGGGTCATGCTGGGGATCCATCCCCATTGCTTTTCCTGGCCGTTAAAGAAGGGAGAAATGTTTCAGACTCCCGAGGTGGTTATGGTATATTCGGACAGCGGACTAAACGGTATGAGCCAGACCTATCATGAATTATACCGCAGCCGCCTTGCCAGGGGACCCTGGAGAGACAGAGCCAGGCCCATATTAATCAATAACTGGGAAGCCACCTATTTCGACTTTGACGAAGAAAAAATTCTTAAGCTTGCCAGAACCGCCAAAGATGTGGGAGTGGAACTTTTTGTACTGGATGACGGCTGGTTCGGCCGACGGGATGACAGCAGGTCCTCCCTGGGAGACTGGTATCCCTACCGGAAAAAGCTGCCGGAGGGAGTGGCGGGAATAGCCCGCAGGATAGAAGAAATGGGCCTTGCGTTCGGGCTGTGGATAGAGCCGGAGATGGTAAATAAGGACAGCGATTTGTACAGGGCCCATCCGGACTGGATGCTGTCCGCCCCGGGCCGCAGCGCCTGCCATGGCAGGAATCAGTTCGTTCTGGATTTTTCCAGGGAGGAAGTGGTGGAGTATATTTACCAGATGTTAAGACATGTGCTGGACGAGGCGCCTGTCTCCTATATTAAATGGGATATGAACCGGTGCATGTCCGAGGTATATTCCCGAGCCGGCCGTCCGGAGGAACAGGGGATGGTATTCCACCGTTATATTCTGGGGGTATACAGTTTGTATGAAAAGCTGATCAGGCGGTATCCCCATATATTGCTGGAATCATGCGCCAGCGGAGGGGCCCGGTTTGATCCGGGGATGCTGTATTATGCGCCCCAGTGCTGGACATCCGATGACACGGACGCAGTGGAACGGTTAAAGATACAATACGGAACATCCATGGTCTACCCCTTAAGCAGCATGGGCGCCCATGTGTCGGCGGTGCCGAATCACCAGGTTCTGCGCACCACACCCATTGAAACCAGGGCGAACGTGGCCTGCTTTGGAACCTTTGGATATGAACTGGACCTGAATCAGCTGACGGAGGAAGAACTGGAAAAAGTGAGGAGACAGATTGCTTTTATGAAGGAGAACCGGGATCTCATCCAGTTCGGAACCTTTTACAGGCTAATCAGTCCCTTTGAGGGAAGGGGAAATGTGACTGCCTGGATGGTGGTATCCGGGGACCGGAAAAGGGCTCTGGTGGGATATTACCGGATATTGGAGCCTGTGAATGAAGGGTACAGGAAAATCCGTCTGGCAGGATTGGAAGAGGGAATCCGCTACCATGTGTCCATACAGGGCGGCGGTTATCATGGCGGATTTAAAGAGATTGACGTGTACGGCGATGAACTGATGAATTTCGGCCTCATTGTGTCCGACTCATCTTCAGGGGACAACAAGGAGAAATACGACGGTACCAACGGGGATTATCAGTCCAGGATATATATGCTGGAGGCTTAATATGGATGAGGTCATGGGGACAGGGAATGATGTGAAGCGGGAAAAGGGCAGGGAGGCGCCGTCAGGCGGCCGTGTCACCATAAGGGAGCTGGCGGAAGCGGCAGGGGTCAGTACGGCCACGGTGTCCAATGTTATTCATGGAAAAACCAAGCGGGTCTCTCCTGAGACCATCCGCCGCGTGCAGGAACTGATTCAGACAATGGGGTATGTCCGGGGCGGTTCCGGGGAGGAGAAAAGGCCTGGCGGCTCCGGGCTGGTGGCATTGCTGGCCAATCCCCATAAGACGTACGAGGAGGCCATTGGCGCCGATCCTTTTTACGGGAAGATAATCGGTATGACAGAGCAGTATCTGAGGGAAAAGGGGTACTGCATGATATTTTACGCATCCTCTGATATGGATGACATTTTCCGCATGGTCACAGAACGGGAGGTGGAGGGAGTCATAACCCTGAGCTTTCATAAGAATGATTGCGATAAGATTGCCGGCCTGCTGAAACGGCCCGTGGTTTCCATTGATGCCAGCGGATATCAGGGCAAGGTTCCCAACATTGGTCTGGATGACTGGCAGGGTGGCAGACTTATGACAGATTATCTCCTGGAATGCGGATATGGACCTGTTTATGTGTGTGCAGGGAGAGATCACGGTGTGGACCATATAAGATACCTGGGATGCCAGGGCGCATGGAAGGAACGGATGAAGAAGGGGGATACGGCAGAGGCGAACGGCCGGGTACATTTTATATCCCTGGGCATGAACCGGGAAAAGCGCAGGGATACCTTTGAATCCCTTGTTCGGCGGGTGAAAACCAATATCAGGGAGGGATACAGGCCGGCCCTGTTCTGCCTTTCGGATTTGTATGCCCTGGAGGCCATGAATCATTTCAGGGATCAGGGGATTAAAATACCGCAGGACCTTGGAATTGCTGGATTTGACGATATTCTGTACGCCTCCCTGTCCAGCCCCGGGCTGACCACTGTCCGTCAGGATATGAAGCGCAAGGCGGCGTTGGCCGTGGATACGCTGGCGGATATGGTGGAAAGCCGGGAACCAATGGAGTGGGGGAGGGAGATCCTGCTTCCGGTAAAGCTGGTGGTACGAGGGAGTACGGCAGAAGGATAGCCGAAAGGGGTGACGTGTCAGCAAAATGCAGAACCCAATGAAAGAAAGTGACTGAAATGACATTATATAAAAAGATGGACACCGTGATCCATGGTATTCAAATGATGGCAATTGATATGGATGGAACATTGATGGACAGCAATGACCATATTCCGGAGACAACAATCAGGCGAATCCGCCAATTGAGCGAGCAGGGGATTTTGGTGGTGCCCTGCAGCGGCCGGTATCTGAAAAGCATTCCTCAAAATCTGCTGATGATGGGAAATGTACGCTATGCAGTCACAGCCAATGGGGCACAGATATGGAGTATGCGCTCTCTTTCATCATTATACAGGATAAAGCTTCCGGAAGGAACGGTGAAAACCGTATTGGAATTCCTGAAAGGACGGGACGGGTATGCGGAATTGTTTTCCCAGGGGAAATCTTATATTAATGAAGGGGACAGCATCCGGGCATCCCGTATAAACCACAATTATAATTTTGTCCGGTATTTTACCAGAAACCATATACTGGTTCCCGATTTGTCAAAAGCTGCGGACCTTTGGAATGAAACAGAGAAGATAAATTTGTTTTTTCTGGAGGCGGAGGACCGGGAGTGCCTGGAAGGAATCCTGAGGCAGCGGGGAGGCTTGAGGCTGACCAGCTCCATGGAAGGCAACATGGAGATCAATCACGCATCCGCCGACAAGGGCGCCGCGCTAAAATGGCTTTGCAGCCATTTGGGCATTCCGTTGGAACATACCCTGGCCATTGGAGATGGGGACAATGACATGGAGATGATACAGTATGCCGGCTGGGGGATCGCCATGGGAAACAGCAGAGATGAACTGAAACGCCTTGCCCGCTATGTGACGGGTGACAATGACCATGGCGGTGTGGAAGAGGTGTTGAGACTGGTAAAATGGTAACGTATGAACAGGCGCGCGGCCGGGAAAAAACGGCCGCGCGCCTGTTTTTGTCTGCGGTCCGTGCTTTATTTTAAGAACAAAAGGGGAAAAATGCATTTAGGCATTTGCATTTTTCATGGGCTGGTATATAATCGGTACTGTTAAAAGCGGAATGTATCGCACGTAAGAGACCAAAGGACGGGTCACTAAGTGCTCATAACGAACCGCTGCACTAAGCGGTCAAAGGACGCCCGCCAAGTGCCAGCGGAATGTATCGCACGTAAGAGACCAAAGGACGGGTCTCTAAGTGCTCATAACGAACCGCTGCACTAAGCGGTCAAAGGACGCCCGCCAAGTGCCAGCGGAATGTATCGCACGTAAGAGACCAAAGGACGGTCACTAAGTGCTCATAACAAGGAGGCAGGAATATGCGAGGAGTGGAGACACGTATACAGGAAATCAGACACAGGATATTCAGGGAAGTGGCAAGGATGGCCTATCATACGGAATGGCCGGTGGATAAACGTATTGAAGAGCTTCCGTATAAAATCATACCGGGAGAAGTGGGGAATTTCCGCAATGACGTTTTTTTGGAACGGGCCATTGTCGGGGAACGGCTCAGATTGGCCATGGGGCTTCCGTACCGCAGTGCGGCGGAACATGCGCCGGTTTCGGATAACATAGAGGCTGCGGACAGACCGGAGACTTATTATACGCCTCCCCTGATTAATGTGATTAAATTTGCCTGCAATGCCTGTCATGAAAAGCGCGTATTTGTAACAGACGGCTGCCAGGGCTGTCTGGCCCATCCATGTGAGGAGGTGTGCCCTAAGGATGCCATCAAGCTGGACAGGACCAATGGCCGCTCCCACATCAATGATGACAAATGCATCAAATGCGGAAGGTGCGCGGATGTTTGTTCCTATAAGGCCATCATTATCCAGGAAAGACCCTGCGCCGCTGCCTGCGGTATGGACGCCATTTCCACGGATGAGAATGGAAAGGCGGATATTGATTACGATAAATGCGTATCCTGCGGAATGTGTCTGGTGAACTGCCCCTTTGGAGCCATAGCGGATAAATCGCAGATATTCCAGGTTATACGGGCCATCCAGTCAGGGGAAAGGGTTTATGCGGCAGTTGCCCCGGCTTTTGTGGGGCAGTTCGGACCAAAGGTGACGCCCGGCAAGCTGCGCGCAGCCATGAAGGCGCTGGGGTTTGCGGACGTATTTGAGGTGGCGGTGGGAGCCGACCTGTGCGCTACCCAGGAGGCAATTGACTTTATCCAGGAAGTGCCGGAAAAGCTTCCCTTTATGGCTACATCCTGCTGCCCGGCCTGGTCCATGATGGCTAAGAAGCTGTTCCCGGAGCATGCGGACTGTATTTCCATGGCATTGACCCCCATGACCCTGACGGCAAGGCTGATTAAGCGGCACCATTCCAATGCAAAGGTTGTATTCATCGGTCCCTGCGCAGCCAAGAAGCTGGAGGCCATGCGTACGGACATACGAAGCGATGTAGATTTCGTCCTTACCTTTGAAGAAATGGACGGCATCTTTGACGCCCGGCATGTGGACGTGGAGAAGATAGAAGAAGATCCGGAAGGCGTCAATGACGCTTCCATGGACGGCCGTAACTTTGCGGTGGCAGGCGGGGTGGCCAAGTCCGTAGTGGATGTGATTCATGAGCGTTATCCGGATAAGGAAATCAAGGTAGCCAATGCAGAGGGCCTTAAGGAATGCAGAAAACTGCTGACCATGGCAAAGGCCGGGAAATACAATGGCTACCTTCTGGAGGGAATGGCGTGTCCGGGCGGATGTGTGGCCGGAGCGGGAACCATGCAGCCTATTAAGAAGTCCCAGGCATCCGTGAACCTGTACGCATCCAAGGCAAAGCATAAAACCTCCAATGAGACAGAACATGTGAAGGAACTGGATAAGCTGGTGGACTAAAGGGCGGATTAATCTTTCTCCATCATGATTTCCAGAATGGTGCGGTCTGTCTGCGCCATGCCGGGATTGCTGATTCGTCCCATATTGCGGATGGCGCCCTCCGGTGTGGCATGGCATATGCCGTCCTTTGGATCCAGCACGGTTTTGTCCACGGCCAGACAGGCGCTCATAAGGGCTGCCCCGCTGGCTGTAGCCAGTTTTAAGGCACATCCGATTTTTCCGCCGTCACATATCATGCCGGTCAGGTTGCCGCTCATATTGATGATGGCATATCCCATCTGTTCATGGCTGCCGCCCATGAGCCAGACCATGGAAGCAGAGGCGGCAGAAGCAGCGGATACACCGCATCCGCAGGTGGCGGACAGCTTGCCGGTGAATTCCTTAATATACACATTGATGGAATGGGATATGGCCAGCGCCTTTACCAGATGCTCTTTGTCAGAGCCAAGATACCGGGCTGTTTCCACTACGGGCAGTATGGTGGTAAGGCCGTGGTTGCCGCTGCCTGCGCTGCTCATGACTGCATAGGGACAGCCGCACATGCGGCCTTCCGCGCTGCTGGCCATAAGGGTCATGATACGGCTCATAAGGGAGTTTCCCATAATATCGGTCCGGCAGTATTTTGCCAGGGAGGAGGCGGCTCCGATGCCAAGTTTGTGCTGCATGCCGTAATCGGCCAGGGCAGAGTTCATCCGGGCTCCGTCTTCCATGAAGGCCAGTTCCTCCGGGGAACAGCTTTCGACCAGGGATACAATCTGCGAAATGGTCATGGAGGCCAGCTTTTCATGGAGAGCCGTCCTGCCGGTAAGGGAGTATTCCTTCTGAAAGAAAGGCGTGAGAACTCCGTTTACTGTCCGGGCGGTACAGACAATATTGGAATGGGTATTTCTTATTGTGCTGGCTCCTGTACCGGCAGAGGACACTGCTTCTGCATGGGCATAGAGCAGGGGCTCGTCCTCCTTGAGCTTAAGTGTGACCATTCCGGATTCCACCAGGTTTATGGCCTGGCTGCTGACAGCAGGGGAAAGGTCCTCCAGGAGTTTAAGTCCTTTCTGAGGATTGGCCAGGCAGGCGCCCAGGGCAGCGGCATATTTGAGTCCCACCCGGTCAAAACCGGGAATACCTACATTCATACCGTTCTTATAGATGCCTGGATTCATTTCTACCCTGACGGACAGAATGGTTCCTCCGGCAGCCTTTGCGGCATCTGCCGCGGCCAGGGCCACACACACTGGCTCAGTACAGCCCAGGGCAGGCACTACCTCCTGCTTTAACAATGCAATCAATTCTTCTTTATTCATGATGTTCCTCCTTTGCAATTCCCGCACCATGCAGCCCTGACCAATGACAGGGCGTTCAGCGCAAATCCTATCTATCTCTCATTACAAGCAAGATTCATGCCTGAAAATTCAGCTTGCAGAAAGGCGGGTTTTGGTCTTATAATGGTTTTAATGGTTGAAATGGAGGAATAAAATGGTTAAAAAGGTAGCAGTCATTGCCCTGGACCCAAGAGCCAGCGCATTTTACGGAAAACAGGTGCAGGAGCTGTTCGGGGAATACGTGAAGGTGAATTCATACAGTGTGAGAGAAGGAACGATTTCCAATATGGAGCGGGCGGATCTGTATCTCATGTCAACAGACGCATTTGACAACCGGGAGGATGTGCCCCAGTACATCCCCATTGAAGCGCAGATCAGCGAGATTCACGTGACCTATCTATGGGAAACCATACGGCTGCTGCGGACCATTCCTGCCGGAACCAGGGCACTGTTTGTGAATATGACGGAGAAAATGGTCCGGGAAGCCACATCGGGTTTGAACCAGCTGGGGGTGAACCACATTGAATTTATACCCTTTTATCCGGGAGCGGAGCCGGTGGAGGGCATTGGCCTGGCTGTCACACCGGACGAAGAACGGTATGTCCCGGACAGCGTGAAGCAGGTGGTCAACATAGGACAGCGCTGTCTGACTTCGGAGACCATGATTGAGGTAGCGTTAAAGCTGGGCCTGGAGGAACTGCTGGAGACACCTAAGTTCCAGGCATATTTTTCAAGTGTGGTCACCAGCACCTACAATTTTGACATGATGTTCGCCAGGTCCAGAAGGCTGGAAAGCCAGTTTGACATACTGATGGAGATATTGGACGAGGGAATCATCGGTATCAATGAACGGGCCGAGATATTTGCCATGAACAGGAAGGCGGAAACGATTACGGGGCTGAGCCGTACGCTGGTGATGCATAAGCAGGCATCTGCCTCCCTGGCGTATTTGCCGTTTATTGAGTGCCTTAAGACAAAAAAGAAGATAGAGCCCAGAGTAATCCGCATCAACAATGTGAATGTTGGCGTCACAGTGGTTCCGGTGCTGCGCAGGGAGGACTGCATCGGCGCGTTTGCCATCCTGCAGCCCTTCAATGATGCTGAGAACCGCCAGCATGAGCTGCGCAACCAGCTGATGCACAAGGGGTACCGGGCCAAGTACACCTTTGAGGATGTGATTGGGGTGTCCGGGGAGATATTGAGGACAAAGGCTATTTTAAGGCGGATGGCCTACACGGAATCACCGGTACTCTTAATTGGCGAGACAGGCACTGGCAAGGAGTTGTTTGCCAACGCAGTGCATCTGGCTTCCAGGAGGGAAAAGGGACCGTTTGTGGCCATAAACTGCGGGGCTATGCCGGAAAATCTGCTGGAAAGCGAGCTTTTCGGGTATGAGGAGGGCGCGTTTACCGGGGCAAAAAAAGGCGGAAGACCAGGGCTGTTTGAATTCGCCCATCACGGCACCTTGTTTCTGGATGAGGTGGAGGGCATGAGTCCGGCCCTCCAGGTAAAATTGCTGCGGGTGCTTCAGGAGCATGAGATCATGCGGGTGGGCGGCAATAAGATTATCAGCGTGGATGTACGTATCGTGGCAGCTACCAATGAGTCACTGGAAGAAAAGGTGCGTGACGGCAGCTTCCGGCGGGACCTGTATTACCGCCTGAACACACTGCCGGTCCTCATTCCTCCCCTGTGCCGGCGGGGGGAGGATGTATTCCTTCTCATGGAACGGTTCTGCCGGGAACTGAAGGGAGAGTTTGTGCTCTCAGAGGAGGTAAAGAAGATTTTCCGCACGTACAGCTGGCCGGGGAATATCCGGGAGCTGCGCAACCTGGCGGAGTACTTTTGCTTTACAGGCAGCCAGGTTATCACTGTAAAGGATTTGCCCCCCACATTTCAGTATGATGGGATTGGAACAGGATTATCGTACTGCGCGTCCAAAAAGGCGGAATATCCGGAATCGGATTTGACGCCTGATACCGCACCGTGGAAACAGGCAATGCGGGAACAGGGGCTGGAACCGGAGGAATACTGGTTTGTACTAAAAATGTTATACTGTTCCTCTGAAAATGGAGAGACAGTGGGACGGGAGCGGATTCTGGAAGCTGCCAGAAAAGAAAAGCTCCTTCTCTCCCAGCCGGCCGTCAGGTCTATCCTGGGAATATTCAGGGAATATGGCCTGGCCAGGGTCGGACGGGGAAGAGGCGGAAGCCGTATAACATCCCTGGGCAGGAAGATATGGGAAGGGTATGAATTTAACCAAATAAACCATATTATCAACCAAAAATAAAAGAATACAACCAATTAAAGACCAATATAACCATTTGATTTGGTTTGCGGAATAATTTAAATACAGCGTAAAAGGATTTGATTTAATAAGGAATCAAGTCCTTTTTTTGCGTGGACTTCAATATGATTGTAAAAGTTGGCATGATGCTTGCTTATTAAATAGGCAGATGCGGAAAAGCACAAGCAGACGCGGAAAGCACAGGCAGACGCGGAAAAGCACAGCCAGCATAAACAATGAAAGAAAGGCGGTATATGACATGAAGTATAATTTTGACGAAGTCATTGACAGGAGCCACAACAGGGCAGCCAAGTATGATGAGAGGATGAAGAAATTCGGCAGGGAGGATGTGATTCCCTTATGGGTGGCCGATATGGATTTCAGGACAGCTGAGCCCATCATAGACGCCCTTAAAGAGAGGGCCGAAGAGGGGATCTGGGGATATACCTCCAGGCCGGATTCCTACTTTGAGGCGATCCGGGGCTGGCAGAAGCGGCGCAACGGATGGGATATAAAAAAGGAGATGATGAGCTGGAGCCTGGGAGTGGTGCCGGCCCTGTCATCCATTGTAAAGCTGTTTTCAGAACCGGGTGACAGCATCATGATTCAGACGCCTGTGTACTCGGAATTCTATGATGTAACAGAGGCGTGGGGACGGAATGTGCTGGAAAACCGACTGGTGGAAAAGGACGGTGCATGGGGAATTGACTTCGAGGATTTTGAAGCCAAGGCTAAGGAAGCCAGGATATTCCTTTTGTGCAGCCCCCACAATCCACTGGGGATTGTATGGAGCAGGGAGGAGCTGACCAGAATGGCAGATATCTGTATGGCCAACAACACTCTGCTGGTATCCGACGAGATACATTCTGACCTGGTATTCCATGGAAAAAAACATATTCCAACAGCCACATTGTCCGCAGAGACAGCCGGAAGGGTAATCAGCTGTATTTCCGGCACAAAGACCTTCAACCTGGCAGGTCTTCAGGCATCCACCACAATTTTCCCCAATCTGGAGATGAAGAAGAAATTTGATGACTTCTGGATGGCTATGGATGTCCACAGAAATAACGCGTTCAGTTCCGTGGCAATGGAGGTAGCGTTTAATGAGGGGGAAGAGTGGCTGGAACAGCTGCTTGCGTATCTGGATGGGAACTTTACCTTCATAAGGGAATACTGCAGCACCAATATACCCAAAATCAAGCCCACGGTGCCGGACGCCACTTATCTTGTGTGGCTGGACTGCCGTGAACTGAATATGGATAATGAGACCCTGCGTACCTTTATGATCGAGAAGGCCGGTTTGGGACTGAATGAGGGGTATACCTTCGGACGGAGCCTGTCCGGTTACATGAGGCTGAATGCCGCCTGCCCAAGGAGTGTACTGGAGAGGGCCCTGGGACAGTTAAAGAACGCAGTGGATAGTCTGTAGACCGGGCTGCGCCAAAGGAGAAGGAGGAAGTAAGGGATGAACAAATCAGAAATATGGAAGAATTACCGTTTTCCAATCATTTTATTATCAGGCATCATGATTGGCGCCGTCATCGGGGTGATATTTGGCGAAAAGGCTAAGGTTCTGGCTCCCCTGGGAGATATTTTTCTGAATCTGATGTTTACGATTGTGGTTCCAATGGTTTTTGTTTCCATATCCAGCGCAGTGGGGAACATGGTGAACATGAAACGGCTGGGGAAGATACTGAGCAGTCTGGTGATGGTATTTGTGATTACCGGTGCCATCGCAGGTGTCCTGGTGCTGGTGGTGGTGAATGTATTTCCGCCGGCCGCAGGCACCAGCATCCATTTTGCCGGCGCTGAGATGGAGGAAATGAGCGGAATCGGGGAAATGGTGGTAGGCGCACTGACGGTTGACGATTTTTCAGGGCTTATGAGCAGGAAGAACATGCTGCCCATCATTGTATTCGCCATTTTGTCCGGTTTCTGCGTCAGCGCCTGCGGAGGTGAGGACAGTCCTGTGGGAAGGATGCTCAATAACCTGAATTCAATTATCATGAAAATCGTGAGTATTATCATGCTGTACGCGCCGATTGGCCTGGGAGCGTATTTTGCATCCCTGGTGGGAGAGTTCGGTCCGGGACTGATCGGAGACTACGGACATGCCATGCTGGTGTATTATCCCATGTGCATCCTTTATTTCATGGCAGCATTTCCGGCATATTCCTATTTCGCCGGAGGAAAAGAGGGGGTGAGGCGTATGTTCAAACATATACTGAATCCTGCGGTCACTGCATTTGCCACTCAGAGCTCCATTGCCGCCCTGCCTGTAAACTGCGAGGCGTGTGACAAGATAGGGGTGCCAAGGGACATCCGGGATATTGTGCTGCCCATGGGGGCGACTATGCATATGGATGGTTCCGTGCTCTCCTCCATAGTGAAGATAAGTTTCCTGTTTGGTATATTCGGCCAGTCCTTTACCGGAATCGGTACCTATGCCATGGCCATGGCGGTTGCCATCCTGAGCGCCTTTGTGCTGTCCGGTGCTCCCGGGGGCGGCCTGGTGGGAGAAATGCTCATTGTCAGTCTCTTCGGCTTTCCGGCAGAAGCATTCCCACTGATTGCCACCATAGGATTTTTGGTGGACCCGGCCGCAACCTGCCTCAATGCCAGCGGCGATACCATTGCTTCCATGATGGTGACCAGGCTGGTGGAAGGAAAAGACTGGCTGGAAAAACGGATTTACAAAGAAAATTCCATGGGAAATACTGCCGCGGCACAAGCCGCTATAGCAGAAACCAAATAGAATCATATGATAGAAAAGGAGATTTATAGCATGAAAGTAACTGTAATAGGAAGTCATTTATGTCCTGACACACTGTATGCATTATGTAAACTGACAGAGAAGCAGGCGGACATTGATTTTAAGAACCTGTCTGCCAGCCTTCCGGATTTGAAGCGGTATCTGGCGGTCCGGGAACAGAATGAGATGTATGAATCTGTGCGCCGGGCAGGAGGTATCGGCATACCGTACTTTGAACTGGAGGACGGTACCGGAACATTGGATTTGAATGAAGTTCTGGCGCGGATATAAGACCGGTTTTGCGTTGCGGTGTAAGGCTGTTTCCGGAACAGGTACAGGATGGGTTTCGGGGCGGCGGGATTATGGAATCATATAGGTACAGATAACAGCAGGAAAACGCAGGTAAGAAGCAGCATGCGTTTTCCTGTTGTTTTGCTGATGGGAATGCTTTGGCAGAAGAGTTCCTTACGGCGCTGCAGACGCGCTCCGCTCATTTACCCACAGACGCACCTGCCTATTTATCTCCTTTCCAATCATGAAAAAATAATATATAATGTAAAGATGGCATGTGAAGAACCACATGAAGCGGGGAGGGACGGATTTGCGCAGGGGAATTTTTCATAAATATTTGTTGGGTTTTACCTCGTTTTTTCTGGTGCCGATGGTGGTGCTTTCTATTTGTTTGCAAATTATTATGTACCGCAATCTGTCCAGGGAGATTCTCGGGTACAATGAAAATATTCTGGAGCGCCTGGGCGATGATTTGGTAACCATGAACGGCCGCCTTATGGAGGCCGGGAACCGAATCAGCTTCAGCGGCCCTGTGGTATCCAGAAGCCGGGATGCCCAAAACCAGATTCAGATGGTGGACATGCTGCGCGAGGAAAATGCAGCCAATCCCTACATAACAAAGGCATATATCCTTTATGAAAATGAAGATATGAGTTTTTCTTCCCAAGGCCGGTATGCCAAGGATATTCTTCTGGCAGGCCAGCTGAGGCTGCCGGAGGAAGAAAGGCAGCCCTTTCTGGACAAACTGTATGATATGGATCATCCCGGTTACGATGTTATCAACAAGGAATACCATATGAAGGACGGAATCATAACAAGGCCGCAGATGGTATTCATTTATCCGGTATATAATTATTCCTATAAGGTGGAATCCTGGGTGGTGCTGGAACTGCAGCCCTCCAAAATCAGCCGGAGTATGACCACGTCCCCGGGCAGCTACAGCCGTGGGATCGCTGTGCTGAACGGAGAGGGGAAGATACTGGCAACAGAAGGAGAGGATATGGGGCTGGATGAGGTGATGGGGCGGGTCCTGGAGGCAGTTCCGGGAAGCTGCACCACCTTTCAGGAGGGAGCCGGACAGGGCCGTTATATCGTATACCCCATGGACCATCCCTCTCTTATCATATTGAGTAAGATAACCATGCCCGACCTGCTGGCGGATGTGGTACAGAATAACAGCCTGCTGGTCACCGGAGTTTTAATCTTTTTAATCCTGGGATGCTTTATGGCAATCTACATGGCCTACCATTATTACAAGCCAATACACCAGCTGGCTCAATATATGAAGCAGGACAATGAAAACAGTGAGGACAGGAGCAGGGATGAGCTGGTATTTATAAAGAATCAGTATGACAGCCTGAATTCTGTCAAGGATTCCCTGACAAAGGAGATTGAGAAGCAGTGGCCCCTGGTGGAGGAACGGCTTGTGACAAAGCTGCTCTATGGGGAGGATGACACCCGGGAGGACGGCATCCGGGAGGACGACATGGTGAACGGCATTCTGACAGAACAGATGAAGGGGCGGAATCATATGGTGGTTCTGGCGGCCGGGGGAAACATGTCTTCCAGGGAGTTATCCGCCTTCTATAAGGAGAAGGAAGGTCCCATAAAAGCAAAGTTCCAGACGGATTACGGCGTATACACAAGTTTCCTGTACTATTTCGGGGCAATTGCCGTCATTCTCAGCCGCAAGGTCCTTACTGAGGAACACAGGATCGAGGCCAGGGAGCGCCTGAAGGAGGTATTCGGCTGTTGTGAGTGCGTCATTTCCGCAGGAAATATTCATGAGGATGCATCAGGTGTGCATCTGTCCTATCTGGAGGCTCTTACCAGCATGAAGTTCCGTCTGCTAAATCCCCACAAGGAGCTGGATTTTGAGAGCATGGAGCAGGGAAAGGGCGAGGAGTACAGCGCTACCATCAGCCGCTATCAGACAGAATGTCTCTTGTGTATCAGCCGGTGTCTGGAAAGCGGTTCGCCAGAGAGCGTGGAGGGCTCTGTGCAGGAAGTGGTGCTGAGTCTGGAGGAGCTTCCGGGACAGATGGCGCTGATGTGCTGTTATGATATCGTAAGCCATCTCCTGAAGGAAGTGAAGAAAAATGACATCCGGCTGACAGAGAAGGAGCTGTACCAGCTGACTGCGTTCAGGACCGTGGAAGAATTCGGTGAAAAGCTGGGAGACGCTCTTGCAAGAATCAGCGGCATCCTTGCGGCTTCCAGGCAGGACGCCCGCAATGATTTGGCTGAGCAGGTGCTTGCGTACATAGAAGATAATTACAGGGACAGCAGTCTCTGTCTGGTGGGGATGGCGGAACACTTTGGCTATTCATCCAGCTATATGAGTAAATTCATCACCCAGAACCTGAATACCAGTTTCTCCGAACTGATATCCAAAAAACGTCTGGATTACACCAAGAATTGTCTGATTCATACAGATAAGCAGATAGCCCAGATAGCCCAGGAGGCGGGATATGCCAATCTGTCCAATTTTACAAGGAGGTTTAAGAGTTCAGAGAATATGACGCCGGGGCAGTATAGGAATTTGTATGGGGAAGGGAAAAAAATATAGAGCGGATATGGCAGGAGATATAGCGGTGCGGGAAGCGCCCCATCTCCTGCCGTTTTCTTATTTGGCACTCAGAACCAACTGTCTGTTGTGTGAGGCGTTGAAAAAACTGTGATATCTGATTGGAATTTACAGCGTCGAGGAAGATAAAGCCTTTTACCATTAAAGAAAATATCAATCAGAACACAAGGAGGTGGCATGTGTAAAAGCTGTAAATAATGCATAAAAATATGCTATTAATATAGTGCAATATTTATGTATTGACAAAATTAAAAAATAGTAATAAGATTAAATCACGAAATAAATTTGGAAAAACGCTTTACTAAAAGCTTTTTCCTGGTAAAAGGAAACAATTATATTTTAGGTGAAGGAAGGAGTAGTTTTATTATGAAGAAACGTTTTTTGGCAATGACAATGGCGGCAGTATTAGGATTAAGTCTGGTGGGGTGTGGTTCCAGCAGTACAGGAGCTAAGGCAGAGAGCAAAGCGGACAGCGGGCAGACTGCAGCGGAGGGCTCAGGCGAGGCGGCAGATTCTGAAGGCAAAAGTCCCATAAAGGTAGCTGTTGTTTACTCTGGTAATCTGGGAGACAAATCCTACAATGATTCCTGTAATGCAGGTGCACAGCAGGCAGCCAAGGATTTTGGCGTGGAGGTAAAGAACCTGGAAGGCACTACCGCAGACGAGTGGGAAGCCAACCTTCTGGCATGCTGCGAGGGCGGATATGATTTGGTCATCTGCTCTAACTCTAATTTCCAGGAATATCTTGAAAAATATAAAGACAGCTATCCAGACGTTAAATTTGCTATCATTGATACAACTGTAAAAGGACCAAATGTGGTTTCCATCAGCTTTGCTCAGAATCAGGGTTCATTTTTAGCAGGTGCAGTGGCAGCTATGTTCACGACCCACTCCGAGATTGAAGGTGTAAATGACGATGCTATTATAGGCTGGGTCGGAGGCCAGGACATTCCGGTGCTTCACGATTTCTATGTTGGATTTGAGCAGGGAGCAAAGTATATTAATCCCGACATTACCATTCTTCAGTCTTACGCAGGAACATGGATTGACCCTCTTAAGGGCAAAGAGCTGACATTGGCGCAGTATGAACAGGGTGCTGACATTGTCATGAATGTGGCTTCTGGTACAGGTACAGGCGTTCTGGAGGCGGCCAAGGAAGCTGGAAAATATGCGATTGGCGTTGACTTAAATCAGGATAACGACCAGCCGGGACACGTAGTGACATCTATGGTTAAGCGGGTTGACACGGCCTGCTACAGCGTGATTGAGTCCGTAGTGGAGGGTAACTTCAAAGGAGATACCACCAGCTATCTGGAAATTTCCAACGACGGTGTGGACTTAACTGATTTCGCAGTCATTAAAGAGCACTTAGGTGATAAGTTCCCTGCTGATATTCAGGACAAGGTGCAGGAACTGAAAGATAAAATCATTTCTGGTGAGATTGTGGTAAATAACTATGAGGGATTCGGTAAGGACGCTCAGTAAGGCAGTATAAAGCGCGGAGATACTTCAGGGGCGGCAGGACATGGATATGTCTTCCCGCCCCGGGTTTTATGAAATCTTTAGAGGCAAAGATTCAGGGAAAAAGGTGACCGGAATGAACGGATATGTAGTGGAAATGAATAATATCAGGAAATCATTTGGCTCCGTACAGGCGGTAAAAGATGGGCAGTTCAACTTGAAGAAGGGTGAAATACACTCCCTGATTGGTGAAAACGGAACAGGAAAATCCACCATGATGAAACTGCTGTACGGACTATATGATTTTGACGGGGGAGATATAAAAATCAAAGGTGAGAATATGAGCCACATCACCCCCAAGATTGCCATAGAAAAAGGAATAGGAATGGTGCACCAGGAATTCATGCTGGTAAGCGAACTTACAGTGCTGGAGAATATTATCCTGGGATTTGAACCCAGAAAGGGATGCACCATAGATTTTGATAAAGCAAAAAATACAGTGCAGCACTATATAGACCAGTACGGCATGGATATACAGATGAGTAAGAAAATAAATCAGATTTCCGTGGGAGAAGCCCAGAGAGTGGAGATCATTAAAATATTGACCAGGGGAGCAGATGTAATCATACTGGATGAACCGACAGCTGTGCTGACGCCTCAGGAAACACGCAGACTTTTTGAGATTCTGGAGAATTTGAGGAAGGATGGCAAGTCCATTGTTTTCATCTCACATAAACTCAATGAGGTAATGGAGATATCGGACCGTATCACCGTAATGAGACAGGGATGCTTTATCGGTACCGTAGATAAACAGGATACGTCCCCTTCAGATTTAGCCAGGATGATGATAGGAAGGGAAGTTTTCCTGGATATAAAAAAGGAAAAGGCTGATATCGGAGATGTGGTCCTGGAAGTCAAAGATTTGTGGACATCGGGTGAAAAAGAGATATCCAAGATACGCGGTGTCTCCATGGAAGTCAGGGCAGGGGAAATCGTGGGTATTGCCGGTATAGATGGCAATGGCCAGAGTGAGTTTATAGAGGCAATAACCGGATTGAGAAAGGTGGAGAAGGGATGTGTTATTCTGGGAGGAACGGAAATAACTAATTTTTCTCCAAAGAAATCCAGAGAAGCCGGGCTTGCCCATATACCGGAAGACCGAAATACCAGAGGTTTAAACCGTACCATGACAATACGGGAGAATCTGGTGGCAGTTCAGGAGGACAAAGCTCCCTTTGCCAAGGGAATCATGGTAAATGATTCTGCATCCTACCCGTTTGCCAAGGAGATGGCCGAGAAATTTGATATACGCCCCAGGGATACTGAAATTCCCACATCATCACTTTCGGGAGGCAATGCCCAGAAGGTAGTGGTGGCCAGAGAGGTTTCCATAGGCGGAAAACTTCTGGTGGCATCCCAGCCTACAAGAGGTGTAGATATAGGAGCCATTGAATCGATCCGCACTATTTTGCAGGATGTTAAGAAAAAGGGACTGGGAGTGCTTCTGGTATCTGCGGACCTGGAAGAAATCATGTCTCTGTCTGACCGTATTGTGGTTATGTATGAAGGCAGGATTACAGGGCGCATGATGGCGGAGGAAGCAGATGAAGAAAAGCTGGGACTTCTGATGATGGGCGGTCATGATATGGAAGGCTGCGGTATTCAGGAGCAGGAAGGAGGCAGACAATGAATCCAAAAGTAGAATCAGTGATGAAAAGCCTGAGGAGGATTTTACTGCTGGCTCTTCTGGCATTAGGCATAGGAGCTGTTTTTATACTTCTGATTCATGAAAACCCGCTGGAGGCATATGCGGCTTTGTTTAAGGGCGCGTTTGTGGGGAAACTGAAAATTGGTACAACTCTGGCCAACTTTACCCCGCTGCTTTTGACGTCCATTGCATTTGCGGTGGCGGCTAAGGCAGGAGCTTTTAATGTAGGTGTTGAGGGCGAGGTATTCTTAGGCGGTATGGCGGCTGCCTATGTGGGAATCTACTGTACATGGCTTCCAAAGCCGTTGCTGTTAGTGGCATGTTTTGTAGCTGCCGTTGCAGCAGGTGCGGCATGGGCATGGATTCCGGGATTCTTAAAAGCGTATTACGGCGTCAGTGAGGTGTGTACCACTATTCTGATGAACAGTGTGGCTTTGTATATCACTTCCTATTTAGTAAGCGGACCAATCAGTGCAGGCGTTGCCAATCCCCAGTCCATACCGGTGAATGTGACGCTTCCCAAACTCTTGAAACCAAGTAATGCCAACGCTGGGCTGTTTATAGCTATTGTAGCGGTCATCGCTGTCATCTGGATGCTGAACAAAACAACGCTGGGCTATAAGATCAGAACCGTGGGAACCAATCCGGCCAATGCTGAGTATGTGGGAATCAATCCCAAGAAGGTGTTTATCCGTACCATGATGCTCAGCGGCGCCATTGGCGGCCTGGCAGGCTGTATCGAGGTGCTGGGTACATACGGATACTTCCTGAATAACTTTGCCACGAACCTGGGAACAAACGGAATGCTGGCTTCCCTGATTGTTAAGAACAATGTGGTTACAACCCCGTTCATCGCGTTTTTCCTGGCAGTGCTCCGCTCAGGTGCTTTGGGTATGCAGCAGAATACAGGTGTTCCAAAATCCATTGTAGATACCATTACAGCTATCTTTATTATCGTGGCTACTATGGAATTGCTGTTCCAGTTTAATAAAAAACGCAAGGCAAAAGCAGATGCGCAGTAGGAGGAGGACATATGCAATTTGATAAGATTTTTGATATTTCATTAATATATGCGACGTTCCGTTCAGCTACGCCCATCATATATGCAGCTCTATGTGCAGCGATTACCCAGCAGGCGGATATTCTTAATATTGGTACCGAGGGTATCATGCTTACAGGGGCATTTACAGCTGTAACCGTTAGTTATCTGACTGGAAGCTGGGTTCTGGGAATCCTTATTTCAATGGTGGCAGGGCTTCTCATTGCTATGATTATGGCTGTGGGACACATTAAGTACAAGGCAGAGATTTGTGCTATCGGTATGGGTATTAATCTGTTTGCCATTGCCTTTACCAAGTTCATGCTTAATAGCGTGCTTGGAGTAAGCGGCTCCTTTACCAGCCCGCAGATTAAAGGTATACCTAAGGTACATATGCCGTTTTTAGACGGCGTGCCGGTCCTGGACAGCTTGTTTAACAACTGGAGTGTAACGGAATGGTTTGTTATCGTGCTGGTATTTCTTATGATGTTTCTTTTTTATAAGACAGTATGGGGACTGAGGCTGAGGGCAGTGGGACAGTTTCCAATGGCTGCAGAAACAGCGGGTATTAATGTAAATGCCATGAAATACCAGGCAATAGCCATATCCGGTCTGATTGGGGGGCTGGCAGGAGCTCATCTGTCCCTTGGATACAGCCAGCTTTTTACAGAGGGTATGACGAATTCCAGAGGCTTTATGGGTGTGGCCGCCATGTATTTTGGTGGAGCTCATCCTGCTCTTACAGCGGTGGGCTGTCTGATATTCGGATTTACAGATTCCTTGGGAGCCCGTATACAGGCGTATGGTGTTCCATCCCAGTTTGTATTGCTGATGCCCTATGTGGTGACCATTGCAGTACTGGCAGTTTCCATGATATCCAAGAAAAAAGCCCAGGAGAAGAAAAAGAGTTCCCTGGTTACGATTGAATAACAGGAGGTCAATATATGGATAAGCGCAAGATTATTTTAGACTGCGATCCGGGCCATGACGACGCGGTTGCCATAATGCTGGCGGCGAAGAGCCCGAAAATTGATTTATTGGGCATCACGGTGGTTGCCGGAAATCAGACATTGGAAAAAACAACGGCCAATGCGTTAAATGTGTGTCAATATCTGGGACTGGATATTCCGGTATACGCAGGATGCGGACAGCCCATGATACGGGATAAGCAGGTTATTGCAGATGACATACATGGAGAGACAGGACTTGACGGACCGGTATTTGCACCTCTCAGGAAAAAAGCTGAAGAGAAACATGCGGTGCTGTATATAATAGATACGCTGATGGCATCGGACGGCGATATTACACTTGTACCCACAGGTCCGCTGACCAATATTGCCATGGCAATACGTATGGAACCGAGAATTCTTCCTAAGATTCGTGAGATTGTGCTTATGGGCGGCTGCTATCAGTTGGGAAATGTGACGCCTGCGGCAGAGTTTAACATTCTGGCGGACGCGGACGCGGCTCATGTGGTGTTCACGTGCAACAGGCCCATAACCATGGTGGGACTGGATGTGACCAGAAAAGTGCTGTGTTATCCGTCCGTAATTGAACGAATGGAAAAAATAGGAACGCCGCCGGCAACGCTGTTTGCAGATTTGATGCGGTTTTTCAGCAAGAGCCAAAAAGCTGTATTCGGATGGGAGGGAGGACCTCTTCATGACCCTCTGACCATAGCATACCTGATAGACCCGACGGTCCTGACTACGAAAGCAATGTTTACGGAAATAGATATCCGCAGCGTTCAGAGCTACGGCCGTACGAATTGTGACTTCTTCGGATATTTCAAGAAGGAGCCCAACAGCAATGTGGCAGTGGAAGTGGATGTTGAAAAGTTCTGGGATATCATTGAACAGGGAATCCGCAATTACGGTTAATATGGTTAATGGAGTAATGAAATGCCGCAACCATGTCTGACCGAAAAAGGAGTTGAAATTATGAGGCCGCTAAAAGAAGTTTTGGAAGAAAATAAACAGGCATATATACAGCGTTTGATGGACCTTATAGCTATCGACACCCATGATTTGGGCCATGGGATAGCAGGGGGGCTGGAAAAGCCGGGGCAGGAATATATGGTGAAATTGTTCGAGGATATGGGAGCGGATATCATCCGCCGGGATCCTATGACAGAGGAAGCCATTAAAGAATGCCTGGCCAAATATCAGGAAGGAAACATCGGACATAATTACGATGACCGCTATAATGTGTATGCTGTTTTTAAAGGAGACAAAGACGGCAGGAGCCTGATGTTTAACGGTCATATTGATACCATGCCGGCAGGAAATGAAAATGAGTGGAATACACCGCCGCACACGCCAACCATGAAGGACGGCAGGCTTTACGGCCTTGGCGCGGCTGATATGAAGGGCGGACTTATGGCATCTGTTATGGCAGTGCAGCTGCTTAAGGATGCCGGGATAAAACTGCCGGGAGATATACATATCACTTCAGTCTGCGATGAGGAAGGCGGAGGCAATGGTTCTATGGCGGCAATCATGTCGGGAGAAAAAGCCGATGGAGTGGTTGTATGCGAGCCTTCTTCCGATGAATTGATTCTGGCCCATATGGGATTTGTCTTTTTTAAAGTGGAGTTTGAGGGAAAAGCCAATCATTCCGGAGCAAAGTGGAAGGGAGTCAGTGCAATTGATAAGGCGTTTAAGGTTATCCGTGAGCTGGAGGAGCTGGAACACAAATGGCTGCTGACTTATAAACATCCCCTGCTTCCTGCTCCCAATCTGAATATAGGTACGATTCACGGAGGCAGCGCCGGGTCAACGGTGCCGGGACATTGTTATTTCGAGACATGTATCCATTATCTGCCCAGACAGATGAGCTATGATCAAATTGTAGAGGAGTTTACAGATGCGGTGAACCGGGTGGCTGACAGCGACTTATGGCTGTGCCGGCACAGGCCGGTGATAACCATGTATCAGGCCGGAGGGGCCTTTGAACAGGAATCCGGTGACAGCTTTGTGGCCTGCTTTATGGATGGATACGAAAAAGCCCTTGGAAGACAGGTGCGTCTGGTCGGTTCTCCGGCAGGCTGTGATTCGAGATTATGGAAGAATATCGCGGGATGCCCCACCATGCAGTTCGGCCCCGGCCGGTTGGAAGAGTGCCATGCAGTCAATGAATACGTGGAGGCAGAATCGTATCTGGAAGCCATTCTCGTTTATGCCCAGCTCATACTGGAATGGTGTAAGGCAAATAAATAGAATGAAAAATAAGGAGAAGAGAGATGAGTAAGAAAGTATTGTTAGCAGGAGAGTCCTGGATGAGTTACACTACACATGTGAAAGGATTTGACAGTTTTTATACCTCCGTATACGAGACAGGAGAAAAGTGGCTGAAAGCAGCGCTGGAAGAAGGCGGTTATGAGGTTACCTTTATGCCTAACCATCTGGCAGGAGAGGAATTTCCGTTTACAATGGAAGAATTAAAAGAATACGATGCAGTGATTCTCTCTGACATTGGAGCAAATACGCTTCTTCTTCCCTCTGCCACATTTATGAGAAGCGAGAAGAAGCCAAACAGATGTAATCTGATTCGCGATTACGTGCTGGATGGGGGAGCCCTTATGATGGTGGGAGGCTACCTTACCTTTTCAGGCGTGGATGCAAAAGGAAAGTGGCATGATACTGCAGTGCAGGAGGTTCTGCCGGTAGAGGTACTTACTGTGGATGACCGTATGGAGCACTGCGAGGGAACTACACCTGTAACAGTTGTTCAGCATGAGGCCCTGAACGGGATTCCCGGGGAGTTCCCCCAGGTACTGGGATATAACAAGACCATTGCAAAGCCGGAAGCGGTTGTGGCCGCTGTGGTAGATGATGATCCGTTTATTGCCTTTGGGGAATATGGAAAGGGAAAGAGCGCTGTAGTAACCACGGACTGCGCCCCTCACTGGGCACCGCCGGAATTCTGTGAGTGGGAATATTATAACAGAATGTGGCAGGGAATCATGAACTGGCTGACAAAGTAAGAATAAGGATGGGGACTGCTGCCTGAAATCAAGGATTCCATGGGCGGCAGTCCTCTTTTTGCAGGAGGATTGCAGATGGAAACAGAGAAAAGAGCAGAGGAACAGAAAAGAACAGAGGCTCTGGAGTTATTAAAGAGCATACTGGAAATACCCAGTGTCAACGGAAAGGACAGGGAACAGGAGACAGCTGTTTATCTGGCAGAATATTTAAAAAGAAAAGGTATGGAAACAAGGGTTCAGCTGATTGACGAGCATCACGGCAATGTGATTGGTGTGCTCAGAGGAAAAACTGAAGAGACTATACTTTTTAACGGACATCTGGATACAGTTCCATATGGAGATATAAACGAATGGAATACCAATCCGGCTGTGTGCGCAGAACAGAATGGACGCCTTTATGCAAGAGGCGCCAGTGATATGAAAAGCGGATTGGCAGTCATGGCTTTTGTTCTGGGAGAGTTGGCGGAGAGCGGATGCGTCCCGCAGAAAACAATTGTTTTTGCGGGAACCTGTGATGAGGAGCGTGGCGGTTTGGGGGCAAAGGAAATCATAAAGGAATATCCTGATTTATTTCCAAAGCTGCTTTTAATTGGAGAGCCTACTTCATGTCAGGCTGGTGTGGCTCAGAAAGGATGCATCTGGTTAAAACTATCTGTTTCAGGCAAGACAAGCCACGGAGCAGAGCCCTGGCAGGGAATCAATGCCCTGGAGCAGGGATTTGGCCTGCTTGCGGATTTGAGAGAGGAGCTTATGAGGGAGGAACACCCTGTGCTGGGACGCAGCACACTCCAGATTACCATGGCGGAGGGAGGAATTGCACCAAATATGACTCCGGACAGGGCGCAGTTTCTGGCTGATATCCGCATTGTACCGCCTTTAAATGAAAAGGAGGTTCTGAACCGTCTGAAATGCCTTATAGAAAAGCGGTGTGAAGTTTATAACGGAGGTCTGTCCTTTGCGCCTGAAATATCAAATTACAGGATGCCGGTAGAGACCGGTCCAAAAAACCAGTGGCTTCACAGACTGAAAGGGTTTATAGGCGACGATGCAGGGGAGACAGGTATCAACTATTTTACAGACGCTTCCATTTTCCTGACAGCCTGGCCGGACAGTCCGGCACTTCTCTTTGGTCCGGGAGAGCCTCAGATGTGTCATAAGCCCAATGAATACGTGGAGATATCCAAGTATTTTGAGGCAATTAGAGTCATGGAAAAATTTTGCTGGTACATTGCTAAATAGTAAACTTATGATATAATGAAATGTAAGATTTTGAGCATGTTTTAACAGGGGGCAGAATTTGCGAACAACAATTAAGGATATAGCGAAGTACACAGGTTTTTCTATTACCACCATATCATTGGTACTAAATGGAAAGGCACATAAGATTCCCAAGGCAACAGAAGAGGCGATTCTCCAGGCTGCGAAGGAACTCAATTACCGGCCCAATCAATTAGCCGTGGGACTGGTAAAGAAGCAGACAAAAACCCTGGGCCTGATTTTATCTGACATCCGAAACAGCTTTTTTGCTAATATGGCTAAGTCCATTGAAGATGAATGCCGCAGGAACGGCTGGAATCTCATACTGTGCAATACCAATGACCTCCATGAGCGCGAGATGAAATATCTGCAGATGCTGGCTGACAAGGGTGTGGACGGAGTATTAATCTGTATGGCAAGGGAGAATGACAGTGAGAAAGTGGAGGAAATGGTGGCTCTGATGGATTCACTCAACATACCCTTTGTTCTTGTGGACCGCTTTTATCCTGAGGTTAAAGGCTGTTCCGTGATTGTGGACCATGATGAGGGAGGATATCTTGCTGCCAGACATCTGCTGGAATTGGGCCATACCAGGATTGGATGCGTGGGCGGTCCAAAGGATCTGGCTGATTCCAACCGGAGGACGCAGGGCTATATACGGGCACTGATGGAAAAGGGAGTGGAATTTGACCCGTCCCTTATATTTTATGGGGACTATGACTTAAGCAGCGGTGTGCGTGGGGCAGAATATCTGCTCAAAAAAGACGTTACAGCAATTTTTGCCTATAATGATATGTCGGCGTATGGCGTGTTTCATTATTTAAAGCAGCAGGGAATCTCTGTTCCGGAAGATATATCGCTGATTGGATATGACGATATCTTTTTTTCAGAGATATTGAGTGTGCCTCTTACATCAATTCATCAGCCTGTGGAAGAGATGGGAACAGAGGCAGTCCAGCAGATGATTCGGATTATCCGCCAGAAACAGAAACAGGATACAAAGAAAAATATTATGTTTCAGCCGTATTTGGTGGTTAGACAGAGTACGGCGGCTCCCGCAGGTGTAATGCACCAATAAATGCATCTATATTTCCTGCATCTTAAGAAATTTCAGATTTTTATAATAATTTGTTCACATTCGGTTCAGAGGCAGGCATTATACTTAATTAAGAATACGGGAAAAAGGAGTGAAAAAATGAACATACTGTTTTTCCTGACTCCTAAAAGTGACGTGGCGTATATAAGTGAGGATGATACGTTAAGGCAGGCTTTGGAGAAAATGGAGCACCACAAGTATTCCGCGGTACCGATTGTCAGCAGGACAGGGCGCTATGTGGGGACGCTGACAGAGGGTGATCTGTTATGGGGAATCAAGAACCAGTTCAATCTGGATCTGAAAGGGGCTGAGAGGATACCTGTCACAGCCATACGCCGCCGGTGTGACAACCGTCCGGTTAAAGCAGACGCAGATATGGAGGATCTGATCGGAAAGGCATTGAACCAGAACTTTGTGCCGGTACTGGATGATCAGAAGAGTTTCATTGGTATCATTACCAGAAAGGACATCATCAAATATTTTTACCAGAAGTGCGAAACCGCCGAGGAACGTTCCAAGAAGTGTCAGGACCAGGGCGGAAAGGAACATAAAAAGACGGACCTGTCCGCAGTGGTAAAGCTGCGAAGCCAGGAGGGAGTCCTGGTGTAGAGGGACAGGGAGGTCCGGCACGGTGAGGGCTGTGCGATTGCAGGGAACCATGGAAAACGCCATAAGGCGGGAGACATGGTTCCCTGTTAATATACAGGGGCATGGTCAATATGTCCCCGTCCTAATATACGTCCTAATATGGCCTAAGTCATGAAACTTTGATAAGATGTAGTTATGGATGCTGTTAGGTTTTGTGCAGATGCTTCCGCTGTAAAAGCCGCGAACAGAAAACTCATATGAAATTTGCATGAAAACAGCAGACAAACCCGGGAAAAGATGGTATAATGTCGCCAGACAATATAATGCGCCAATGCGTTGTCACGTCAAAGTGAGATAGTACAGGAAACCAGACAGGAGATACGGGTGCAGGGAAAGGGAGGTCAGACAACATGATTTGGGCAAAAGAGGAGACAATGTCCAGGGCGGAGATTGAAGCGATACAGCTGAGCCGCCTAAAAGACACGGTGAACCGGGTTTATGAAAAGGTACCGGCATACCGCGCCAAGATGGAGGAGGCAGGTGTAAGGCCGGAGCATATACAGACACTGAAGGATTTACAGAAGCTTCCGTTTGTGACGAAGCAGGATATGAGGGACAATTACCCCTATGGCCTGTTTGCGGTTCCAAAGAAGGAACTGCGCAGAATCCACGCATCCAGCGGTACCACGGGAAAGCCCACTGTGGTGGGATATACGGAGAATGACCTGGAGGTGTGGAAGGAATGTGTGGCCCGTCTGGCCGTGGCAGGAGGCGCCTCGGACGAGGATGTGGCCCAGATTTGTTTTGGATACGGCATGTTCACAGGCGCCCTGGGACTTCACAATGGACTGGAGAAGGTAGGCGCTGCGGTGGTTCCGTCCTCTACCGGCAATACCCAGAAGCAGCTGATGTATATGAAGGATTTTGAGACCACTCTGCTGGTGGCCACTCCCTCCTATGCCATGCGCATTGCTGAGGTGGCCCTGGAGATGGGAATTAATCCCAGAAAAGACCTGAAGGTAAAGACTCTTGTACTGGGCAGCGAGCTGATGACGGAGGCCATGAGGAATGAGCTCTACAAGGTATGGGGAGAGGATGTAAATTTGACCCAGAATTACGGCATGAGCGAGCTGATGGGTCCCGGCGTGTCGGGAGAATGCCTGGAACTTAAGGGAATGCATATCAATGAGGACCATTTTATTGCGGAGGTAATAGACTCCGCCACAGGGGAGGTGCTTCCTCCCGGCGAAAAGGGAGAGCTGGTCATCACCTGCATTTCCAAGGAGGCGCTGCCTCTCATCCGTTACCGTACCAGGGATATTACCAGGCTTATGTATGAGCCCTGTGCCTGCGGCCGCACCACCGCCAGGATGGAGAACCTGTCAGGACGTACGGATGATATGTTAAAGATTCGGGGCGTCAACGTATTCCCCAGCCAGATTGAGGAAGTGCTGATTAATACAGAGGGAATCGGGCCTAACTATGAAATCGTGGTGGACAGAAAGAACCACTCCGATATCCTGATTATCAAGGTTGAGGTGGAAGCTGAGAGTATGATGGACTCCTATGCTGCCCTTGAGCGGCTGGAAGACACTTTGAAGGATAAGATGCGCCTGATGCTTGGTCTGGATGCCAAGATTCAGCTGGTATCCCCCAACACCCTTCAGCGGTTTGAGGGAAAGGCAAAGAGGGTCACGGACCTGCGAAAGGAAGTCTGATGAGGCATCAGGACGGTTTTTAAGAGGTCCGGTGCGGTTAATACATACTGAAAGGAAGGAAAAAACGTGTCAGAGAAAAGAATATTACTTGGCAATGAAGCCATAGCAAGAGGTGCCTATGAGGCAGGGGTAAAGGTATCCGCAGCCTATCCTGGGACCCCCAGTACGGAGGTCAGCGAGTCACTGGTCCAGTACGATGAGATTTACGCGGAGTGGGCTCCCAATGAGAAGGTGGCCACAGAGGTGGCCATCGGTGCATCCATAGCAGGCGTGCGCTCCATGTGCGTCATGAAGCATGTGGGGATGAATGTGGCTGCGGATCCGCTATATACGGCGGCATACACCGGCGTCAGGGGTGGACTGGTGCTGGTGGTGGCAGATGACCCGGGCATGTACAGCTCTCAGAATGAGCAGGACAGCCGGATGGTGGCCAGAGCCGCCATGGTCCCCATTGTGGAACCCTCCGACAGTGCCGAAGCCAAGGAATTCATGAAATATGCGTATGACCTCAGTGAGAAATATGATACCCCTGTTATTCTGCGCAGTACCACCCGTCTGTCCCATTCCCAGGGGCTGGTGGAACTGGAGGAGAGGGCAGAGCCCTTTGACATCCCCTATGAGAGGGATATGGCAAAGTATGTCATGATGCCCGGCAATGCCATCAAACGCCACGTGGTGGTGGAAGCGCGCATGAAACAAATGGCAGAGGATGCCAACAGCCTGCCCATCAACCGGGTGGAATACAATGATTTATCCGTGGGCTTTATCACCAACGGTATTGCATACCAGTATGTGAAGGAAGCCATGCCCCAGGCGTCTGTCCTGAAGCTGGGGCTTCTCAATCCCCTTCCAAGGAAGCTCATTGAGGAATTTGCGGCCAAGGTGGATAAGCTTTACATATTTGAGGAGCTGGAGCCGGTGGTGGAGGAGCAGGTTAAAGCCTGGGGCATTCAGAAGGCAGTGGGCAAGGAAATATTCACGGTTCAGGGCGAATACAGCGCAAACCTGATCAGGGAGCGTGTGCTGGGCCAGACATCACAGGTGGATAAGGCGGCCCAGGTTCCTGCAAGACCTCCCATACTGTGTCCGGGATGTCCCCACAGAAGCGTATACGCTGTGCTTAACAAGCTGAAGATACATGCTGCCGGAGATATCGGCTGCTATACACTGGGGGCAGTGGCGCCCTTAAGCGTCATTGACACCACGATCTGTATGGGAGCCAGCATCAGCACTCTCCACGGCATGGAGAAGGCAAAGGGAAGAGAGTATATTAAGAGCTGGGTGGCTGTAATCGGTGATTCCACCTTCATGCACACAGGCATCAACTCTCTCATGAACATGGTCTACAACCAGGCCACAGGCACAGTCATCATCCTGGATAATTCCACCACGGGAATGACAGGCCACCAGGATCATGCCGCCACAGGCAAGACACTTAAAGGACAGGTGGTTCCTGCCATCAATATTTACGGTCTGTGCAAGTCACTGGGCATTGAGCATGTCTGCGAGGTGGACGCCTTTGACCAGGCGGAGCTGGAGCGCGTAATCAAAGAGGAAGTGGCAAGGGATGCGGTATCCGTCATCATCACCAAGGCGCCCTGCGCCCTGCTTAAGGGAATCAAATTCCCCAACAAGTGCAGGCCGCTGCCGGATAAGTGTAAGAAATGCGGAGCTTGTTTAAGACCGGGCTGTCCTGCCCTGACAAAGAATGAGGACGGCACCATATCCATTGACGAGACCATGTGCAATGGCTGCGGACTGTGTAAACAGCTGTGTAAATTTGACGCAATCAATCTGGTAAAGGCGGGTGAATAAAATGACATCAAAGAATATTATGATAGTAGGCGTAGGCGGCCAGGGAACCCTTCTTACCAGCCGCATACTTGGAAAGCTTGCAATCGGGGCGGGCTTTGACGTGAAGTTGTCCGAGGTGCACGGCATGGCCCAGCGCGGCGGCAGCGTGGTAACCTTTGTGAGATATGGAGAAAAAGTGGCAGAACCCATTGTAGAGGAAGGCCAGGCAGACGTGCTGATTGCCTTTGAGCGTCTGGAGGCCCTGCGGTATCTGCATTTCCTCAAAAAAGACGGCGTGGTTATTGTCAATGACTGGCGCATTGACCCCATTACGGTGGTGACAGGGGTGGCTCAGTATCCGGAAGGAATCATTGACCGGTTAAAGGAAGCCCGCAGAACCATTGTGGTGGAGGCCACGGAGGAAGCGAAAAAGATGGGCGCGCCCAAGGCATTCAATGTCATTGTCCTGGGAGCAGCTGCAAAGCACATGGGATTTGAGAAGGAAGACTGGCTGAAGGTAATCGAGACAACGGTTCCGCCTAAGACGGTGGAAATTAATAAAAAGGCATTTGAGACCGGTTATGCGCTTTCTGTTTAGACGGACAGAAGCCGGACGGACAGAAGCCGGGAAGTAAACCGGAGAATGGACTGTAAGCAGATAAGGGATATAAAAATATGTCGTGTGAGAGTTGGAGGGGTTACAGGCAAATGATATGGAATGAGACAAAGGAGTGCATGAGCAGGGATGAGATGACCAACCTGCAGAGCGCAAGGCTGAGAAAATTAGTTGACAGGGTGTACCACAGTGTGGAGTATTACCGCAAGAAAATGCAGGCAGTGGGATTGGAGCCGGGAGACATCCGGGGAATCGAGGACCTGGAAAGGCTTCCGTTCACCACAAAGGATGATTTGAGAGATACATACCCCTTCGGCATGTTTGCGGTGCCTAATTCCCAGATTACCCGTATCCACGCATCCAGCGGCACCACGGGAAAGTCCACGGTGGTGGGATATACCCGCAAGGACATTGACGTGTGGAGTGAGTGCGTGGCCCGGTGTATTACCATGGCCGGACTGGGAAGCAATGACATCATCCAGGTGGCTTACGGATACGGTCTGTTTACCGGAGGCCTGGGAGCCCACTATGGTGCGGAGGAGATGGGGGCCACCGTGGTCCCCATGTCCACAGGCAACACCAAGAAGCTGGTGACCATGATGGTGGATTTCGGGGTGACAGGAATCATGTGTACGCCGTCCTACCTTCTTCATATTGCGGAAACCATCGAGGAGATGGGGGTCAAGGATAAGATCAAACTGAAGGCATCCATCAACGGAGCAGAGCCCTGGACTGAGAAAATGAGAACCCAGATTGAGCGGCAGCTGGGAATCCACGCCCACGATATCTACGGCCTCAGCGAAATCATGGGACCAGGCGTTGCCACGGACTGCCAGTTCCATGAGGGACTCCATATCCATGAGGACCATTTCCTGCCGGAGATCGTGGACCAGAATACATTGAAGCCTCTGAGAGACGGCATGACCGGCGAACTGGTTATTTCCACCCTGACCAAGGAAGGGCTGCCTTTAATCCGTTACCGCACAAAGGATTTGACCAGCCTTGATCACAGTACCTGCCAGTGCGGAAGGACCACGGCCAGGATTGCCAGATTCACAGGAAGGACCGATGACATGCTGATTATCCGAGGCGTCAACGTATTCCCATCCCAGATAGAGTCTGCCCTGCTGGAAATGGGCGGCACCACGCCTCATTACCTGCTGATTGTGGACCGTGTGAACAATCTGGACACCTTAGAGGTGCAGGTGGAAGTGGAGGAGCGATTCTTCTCAGATGAAATCCGGGAGCTGGAGAATCTGACAGGAAAGATCGCCTATATGATTCAGCAGGCCATAGGTCTGGCTGTGAAGGTAAAGCTGGTGGAGCCAAAGAGCATTGAGCGGAGCATGGGTAAAACGAAGCATGTGATTGACAAGAGGAATCTGAATTAAGAAAGGGTGGGGTGCAAGAATGTTTGTAAAACAATTATCTGTATTTATAGAAAACCGTGAAGGCAGACTGGAGCAGGTCACAGAAGTACTGAAGGAGCAGGACATCAACATACTGTCCCTCAGCATGGCGGATACCACGGAGTACGGTATGCTGAGAATGATTGTGTCTGATCCGGATAAGGCAAAGGCAGCGCTGAGGGAAAAAGGATTTTCAGCCATGCTGACCGATGTGCTGGCAGTAAAACTGGAGGACCAGGTGGGTGAACTGCACAAGATGACCCACATTCTCTGCAGCCAGGGGCTGAACATTGAGTACATGTACGCACTGGCTTCCGCCAACCGCAGGGCAATGATTGTGAAGGCATCTGACGGAGAGACAGCTGCCAGGGCAGTGACAGACGGCGGATTGGTGCTGTACAGCAATGAGGAGATGTGCTGGTAGTCTGGTATGACAGGACTGAGAGCCGAAGTGGGGAGTAAGTGAGTGGTAAGTGAAGGGTAGAATGAAGGTGCCGCACAATCATCTGAGATGGTGCGGCACCTTTGCGTTATTGCTGTCACATGTACCAGAAAGAGGACCTGGACGGCTTGGACAGAGGGACCAGGATATGCGGTCTTAATTCCTCCGGGTTATGGGTGGCAGCCAGAAGTTTATCCTGGTGTTTCGCGGCCTTTAAGACAGCAGCGGAAACCTCCACTTTCTCCAGTATTTCCCCCTCCTCCCCCAAAATATCCAGAGAGTAGGAGGTGTTGTAACGGGTATTGATTTCAGTATGCCCGATGCAGGTGACGATTCTGGTATAAAATCTGCCGCTCCACAGTTTTTTTTCATCCTCATAGATAATGGCTCCCCATACGAATGACACTCCTGCCAGAATGATTAAGTACAGCAGGGCCGGTTTCCATATGGATTCTATATGCTTAAGCAAATTTAGAACCATAAGGATATACAGAAGCGTAAATATAAAAATAATCAATAATGCCCCCAAAAGCCGCTGTTTAAGCGCTGTTTCTTCCCATAGCCTGATTAAATGCAGTTCACGGCGGTCAGCCGCCTTCCAACAGCGGGTATAGTCTTTTTTGATCATAAGTCACCTCCCGGTGTCATGACTATCCTTTGGAGAAACCGCTGGCGGTCACATGGGCTACCTCGTTGCCCAGATCATCCTTTACTTCCACCAGGTAGTAGCAGGTGCTCCGTCCTTCCTTTACCTTTCTGGCCTCAGCTATAAGTCGTGCGCCTCTGGCAACACCCAGATAGGTGATTTGGGATGTGGTTGAGACGTGAAGGGGCTTGTTCCAGTTGGAAGCAACCGCAAAGGCAAAGTCAGCCAGGGTAAAGATGGCGCCTCCCATGACCGTGCCCGCTGCATTGAGATGGTGTGGTTGTATTTCCAACCAACATTTTGCATATCCCTCATCTACCTGTTCAATGACTGCCCCGTTATCCGTGGCAAATCGGTCATTGGCAAAAACCTTTTGAATCTGTTCCAGCTTCTGTGCATCCATATGCAAAACCTCCTGTGGTTAGATGTGTGAATTGATAATGAATATAAGCCAACTATATACCAGAAAAAGGAAGATTGTCAATGGTTGTCTGTTATGTATGGAGGAGTGCGGGGAGAAAAGAGGGGGATAAAGAACATCACAGATGCAAAAAACAGGGCCTCGTAGGGAGGTCCTGTTCCGCATACCTGTTGTTTATCAATTCATATTAGTTATTACAGCCGCAGCTGCTTTCGGCGATAGCTGGACCAGGTCCTCCGGCTGTGCGGGGTGTAGGGCCGCCGCATCCCGGATTGCCCCAGGTTGCATCGTTAAAGCCCTCCCAATAGCCATTGCGGAAGCCTTCCCTGTATGCCTGACGTCTGGCACCGGCACAGATATCATGGCCGCCGCAGCTGTTGTTACTGCCGCCGCAGGAGCATCCGCATCCGCTGTTGCTGCCGCCGCAGGAGCATCCGCATCCGCTGTTACTGCCGCCGCAGGAACATCCGCATCCGCTGTTACTGCCGCCGCAGGAACATCCGCATCCACTGTTGTTACAGCCACAACCACATCCACAATTACAACGGTTCCATCCACATCTACAAAATCTAAAGCAACACATATATTGCACTCTCCTTTTTTGTTGGTTTGTACTATATCATATGGGACGCCCAGACAAAGTGTGAGTGATTGTCTCTATGTATTTTATTGTCACCCGTTGTTTTTCTTCTCATAAACTATAGTAGAAAAAGATAAATGGAAGGAGTATCCAACCTATGGATTCTTATACAGATGTAAGTACCCAGTGCTGCGGCCGCGGCCGTATGTCTTGCGGTGCATCGTTTGGAAATGGATGCGGTTCTTATACAAATCCGGATTATCCGGACATGAACGCATTTCCATGGGACTCATGGGGAAGCAATCCTGCGCTTTCCTATCCTACCCCCGCAGCCCCGGCCACAAAACCGGCCAATATGTCGTGTCCCTCTACAGAGGGAGGCGTACTGGAACAGCAGTATCCGGTGGCCATGGCTTATGTGCCGTGGCAGCAGTGGCAGACCACCTATGCCCCTGAGAGAGGCCTTGTCCAGGGAACTATTTTTCCTGACCTGGATTTGCAGTTTAATTACGGGAGGTGCGGAAGATGATGAATCAGATGATGAATCCCGACTTTAACGCCTCCCGTGAGGCCATGCTTCGTGAGGTGGACCAGGCCGGCTTTGCAGTGGTTGACGCGAATCTCTACCTTGACACCCATCCATGTGACGCAGCCGCCATTGATTACTATAATCAGATGGCAAACGCATACAGAAATGCAGCAGCAGCTTTTGAAGCCCAGTTTGGACCTTTGACAGCTTCCGCTAATACAGATGCTGCATATTGGTCCTGGATTAATGATCCGTGGCCATGGGAAGGAGGGTGCTATTAATGTGGATTTATGAGAAGAGATTGGAATTTCCGGTTAATATCAAAGAGCCCAATGCCCAGATGGCTCAGTTTATAATGAGTCAGTATGGTGGGCCGGACTGTAATAACCTATGATATATAAAAATGAATATGTAAATGCCCTTTGCCGCGGTCAAAAACAATCTCTTTGACTATCTTGCGGAGGGCATTCCCTTTTATCTCATAACTGATATTTGGGTCTGCCAGAATCTCATGCACATGCGCAATCTGGCGCATGATATCTTCCTTGCTTGGAACCGCGGCAGGAGACTGTTCTGCCTGCCTGCGGAGTCTTTCAGCATCAGCCATGAGTTCTTCCCTTTCAGCCTTCAGACGGAGCTTATTCTGCTTATATTCCTCCAGGGTGTCAATTTCATTCTCGTAAGCTTCCCTGATACGCCGCTCCTTGACTTCTAAGCGGGCAAGGGCCTCCTGAATGGCGATTTCTTCTGCGTTTACAGCATCATCGGTTTTTTGGATGTATTCATATTCCAGTTCATTTGTTTCAAGGACTTCCTCCAAAGATTCAATCACAGCTTTTTCCGCCAGGTGTACGGCCAGGCAGCAGGAACCCGGATGCATCCCTTTTGCATACTTCCAGCACTGGAAGAAGTCAGGCCGCTTCTTCTGGTCATTGGAACGATTGAAGCCAAGGCTGCCGCCGCATATGCTGCATTTGAGCAGACCGGAAAGCCAGTGGACATTGTTGGAAACCTCCCGGCGTTTCTGGGGCCGGTATTCCTTTTCAATCCGCTTCTGAACATCTTCAAATAGGGAGGTGACGGAGGAACGTACCTCGTGGGTGCCCTGGAAGGAATACCCGTTCCATATGACCTCGCCAATATAAAAGCGGTTGGCAAGAATCCGGTTAATGCCTCGGCGGTCGAATAGGTTGCCGCGGCGGGTCCGGTATCCTCTGGCATTGGCGGCCCTGGCCGTGGCGGTCATATCCTTCCCGCTATGGTAGGTCTGGAAAATATATTCAACGATGGCATATGATTTTTCCTCCACGGCGAAAGGCTTGCCTTCCCCCACAGCCCGGTAGCCGAGGCAGGGGGTGGCCTGGTAGCCTTCACGGAGGGCCTTTTCCGTCATACCGCGCAACACCTCGCCGGAGAGGTTGATGGAATAATATTCGTCAAACCATTCTATTATGGTTTCGATTAGCCGGCCAAACATGCCTTCCATGATGGGTTCCGATACGCTCTTAATTTCTACATCACATTTTTTTCTCAGGATGCCTTTGTAGAAGGTGCTTTCTTCCTGGTTTCTGGCGAACCGGGAGAACTTCCAGAGATAGAGCCGCTTAAATGGGGCCGGCTTCTGTGATTTGGCAATGGCTATCATGCGCTGGAACTCCGGCCGGTTGCCTGCTTTGCGGCCGGAGATTCCTTTCTTCTCAATAAATATGTATTCTTTGGGAATTATAAAACCGTCCGCCTTGGCAGCGTCCATGATGACGCGTATCTGGGCATCCGGAGACAGCTCCGTCTGATCGTCTGTGCTGACACGAACGTAGGCGGCGCCGATTTCTAGTGGTGTTGCTGGCATTATATCATCTCCTGTTCCTATCATGTATATGAGTTTGGGGGATGTTTCAATCCACATTTTGGCCCGTATTATAACCCATATTACAGCCTGTAAGATTTTGGTGAGCTTTGAAAAAAGGGTATAAAAAATACGCCCCTTGCCAGGACGCTCCAGGAATGATATAATTTACTTGCTTAAGGTAATTAATTATATCTTGCTGGGGCGATCCGGTAAGAGAAAACTATGTGAGGGCGGTTCCTGCTGGTAACAGGGCCGCTTTTCACATTTGACAATTTTCGTATATTTGGTATAATATACTTAACAAGACAGCCGGGAGATAGATTAAGCCTATCCGTCCTGGCGAATTATAACAACTTTAGTAAGTCGCCCATCCGGCCAAGGAGCAGGGCGGCTTACTTATTTTTCATGTTCAGGATTGCAACGATTAACAAGGCAATGCCTAATATAATCTGAAATTCCTCATATGTACTCATAAGCAACCATCCTTCCTGTCAAGACTCAGAACGAATGGCACGCACGCCCTCCCGGCTGCCCGGGTAAGGATATTATGTTGTCAGGGTGAGTGGCCCCGGGATTTGTAGCTTCTGGGGCTTTTTGTTTTTAGTTTCTTTTACAATAATTCAAGTATTTAATCCATCTGGGGATAGTATCAATACATTGTTGTAGGGATGGATTATGTAGTTCTTTAACAGAAGTTATGCCTATGGAGTATTGCATATAAGTATTAGACTCAAGTGTTCTTTCTTGGATTTCAAAAGCACTATTGGTAGAAGCAAAATTTCTAGCCTCGTCAAAAGAAGTGAAGACTTTAGTGGCACGTTTATTGCCTTTTTTAATTACCGCATAAGTAGTGGGTGCTTTATATAGGCATATTTTTCCAATGTAACACAGGCCAATATAATCTACATTAAATGTCCCATCAGATAATCGTGTAAGCTGTACTAAACTTGGATTATACGTAGCTTCAATCAATTTTTGTTGAAATACATGAAAAAAAGTTTTTTCTTCTTCGTTTAAATAACAGTAATTATCTTGCGGAGGTACAGTGGAAGAGATTAATTTCATACCATAAACAACTGGTGTATTTACAGGGTAAATTCCGTTTTTTACATTATAATCATTACATTGCTGTTCAGTATTCCCATTAGATAAAAGCTCTTGTGTATATCTCGGATTTTCTGACTTTCTAATGTGTCCATTATTAGACAATGTTTTATTTTCTTGTGCATTTTCTTGATTTATGTCATTAGCCCCTTTTTCTATTGTTAAGTTTGAGTTTCTTTTAAAAAATCTAAATAGCTTCATATGGTGTCTCCTATGCTAATTTATAAATCATTTCCGTAAAGCCACTTATCTTCAGCAATTCCAAATCCCAGGTCCCCGCGCCATCTGCCTAAAAACTTCATAAAATTAGAACGTTCATCCAGTTCATCCTCGTCATTTTCGGTGTAGCATTCTCTGGCCGGTTGAACAATACCTTCCATGAGCGGAATCAAGTTTGGCTCTGGAAAGAAAATATGCTCCAGTTGTTGCTCCGGTTCCGTGGGCTTCCTGGTTGCGCTGTAGGAGATATTGCGGAACCATTCCTTGTAGGACATCAAAGCTCTGTTAGATGCCTTATAGGATAGGCCGAAAGCATCATGTAGCTGTTCTGCGTCCTGGTATCCGTACTTATGTATCAGGATACGTGGGGCCAAAAAGTGACTGGCAAAGTCATCACAAGCATCTTCGTTATCTGTTTTTAGGAAAATATGACCAAACTCATGCGCAATTGTGAACTGGATTCGCTGCGGATGGGCTTGAGCCTCATAAAATAGTGTTCCATCCAAAAAGCAAGCATCATTGCTAAGCGTTCGACAAGCTATTTTCTTTTTATTACTTAAGTCTGCATATTTAACAATTCTAAAACCGAACTTCCGTACTAAATCAAAACAATCTATTGGAAATGAGTCAATGCCAAAAAACATATATGCAAATAAAATACTGTCATATAGGTTTTGATAATCCATTTGATATTACTCCTCGTCGTCATCTGATAATATGATACGAGCAAGTCTCATTTTTTCTTCCTGAGAGAGATTCTTTCTACTACGAGTGTAGACAGTGATAACATCATTGTAAGCAGGCTCTTTTGCTGGAATAGAATCATTACAAAAATATTCTGGTTCTACACCCAATTCTTTGGAAATTTTAATAAGAACCTCAATGTCTGCCTTTTTACTGTCTCTTTTTATCATCGAATAAATAGTTTGTGCTGGCACATTTATTTTTTGGGCCAATTCGTTCGGATTAGATCCCTGTGATTTTAAAAGACTATCCAGTTTTGCTCCAATTCCCATGATTTTCACCTCTTTCAATCTAAATATAGAATAGCATATTTAAATAATAAAGTAAACAAAAAGTTATGCAAAGGAATAAAAAATGTGTTGACAATATATTCGAATGGATATATACTGGCAATACAAGTTATTCAAACGCATAAAAACAGGAGGTGAAATAATGTCATACCCATTTTTAATTGGAGAAATGGCCAAACGTAGAATTACGCGTGAAGCTTTATCAAAGAGCTTAGGGCTTCATAGAAATGCCATATCTTATAAATTGCGAGAAGGTTCGTTCTCCATTGAAGAGGCAGCCAAAGTGAAAGAAGAGTTTTTTCCTGACATTCCAATTACAACACTTTTTGCTAAGGAAGAAAAAACGAACATTTGTTCGAATGACTAAACTATATCACTGTCGAACCTATGTGTCAATGGGATTATGGGGAAAGGAGGGGGATAAAACGTAACGAGGGAGGCGGTATATAACAACGCGATATGCAAGACCCGCCGGCATAGCCAGTGCCCAGAACGGACACGGTGGTATCCGTGCAAGGACTATGAGAGGAAGGAAACAAGTACAACCGGTACCGCATACAATCTATCAGGGAGGGGTGGTGATAGTGCAGAAATTAAAAGTATTCAAATACATAGAAATTGATGGCCAGGATGTTCCAATGGAATCACTGACGGATGAAGAAAAACGGCGCATTGCCTATGCGCTGCAGGACAATCTGATGCTTCCACTGGGATTTCGGAGGAAGAGAAAGACCGCCTAAGGGCGGCCATGGAGGACAAGCATAGAAAGGAGAGACAAGCCAATGAGAGCTAAAACATTTGCGGAGCATCGCATCCGCGCCAGAGCAGCGGTCCAGTATCCTGGCTGGCGTGTGGATTTTGTGGGGCCGGCTACCGCGGTGATGACCAATATCATGGGGCACAGGCGTATGGTGACCTTCCGACAGCGCAGGAGACGCCGAGACGGCCCAATCATGATGGCAGCTAAATGGATTGTACCGGCGGTTATCTGGCTGCTGGGGATGTGGATGGTAGCTATCGTGGTCATGGCGACGGCCATGGGCGTGAGACTGTGAGAGGAGATGAGGATAATACAGAGACAAGTTATTAAAGGTATCATCATACAGGCCATGGTCCAATCTGGTGTCGTTATGACCGGTAACGCAGATAGGATTGAGGCGGGGGCCGAGGCAGCAAGTAATGAGATATTGGAAGAAATGAAGATGGACCCCAGCGGCGGCAACCGCAAGAGGCCCATGGACAAATAGTTTAGCTCACCCTTAGTATAAGGGATTTAAAAGGAGATTGCAAGATGTCAATGAAAATCAATAAACTTGAAATCGAAAACGTAAAACGGGTTAAGGCGGTCAAAATTGAGCCGTCAACGAACGGGCTCACTATTATAGGAGGCAAAAATAACCAGGGGAAAACCTCTGTCTTGGATGCTATAGCGTGGACCCTGGGAGGAGAACGGTTCCGGCCATCACAGGCAGCCAGGGAGGGCTCCACCATCCCCCCCAATCTGCGCATTGTTATGAATAACGGCCTGGTCGTAGAGCGAAAGGGGAAGAACAGCAGCCTTAAGGTGACAGACCCCAGTGGTCAGAAGGCCGGGCAGCAGCTTTTGGATGGGTTCGTGGAGCAGTTGGCTCTGAACCTCCCAAAGTTTATGGAAGCCAATAGTAAAGAAAAGGCAAACACTTTATTGCAGATTATAGGTATTGGTCCTCAGTTGGCGGAATTAGAACGTCAGGAAAAAGAGATGTTCAACGAACGTACCTACATAGGCCGAACGGCTGACCAGAAAGAGAAGTATGCAAAAGAACAGCCTTACTTTCCAGATGTCCCATCCACCCCCATATCTGCATCCGAACTGATTCGGCAGCAGCAGGAGATACTTGCCCAGAACGGGGAGAATCAGAGGAAACGTGAATGCCTCCACCGGTTGGAACAGGAATACCAGCAGGTTACAGAGCAGATACAGGCTTTACTGCATAAACAGGAGCAGCTGGATACTGACCTTAAGATTGCCAGGGGGAGCGCGGAGAGCCTGGCGGACCAGTCGACAGCGGAATTGGAACAGAATATAGCAGATATAGAGGAAACCAACCGCAAGGTACGGGCCAACCTGGATAAGGACAAGGCCGAAGAGGATGCCAAGGAATACAGGGCACAATACAATATTCTTACCACCAAAATTGAAGCGGTGAGGAAGCAAAAGGCTGATTTATTAAAGGGGGCCGACCTCCCACTTCCAGGCCTTTCAGTGGAGGAAGGGGAGCTTATTTATAACGGCCAGAAGTGGGACAACATGTCAGGCTCCGAACAGCTCCGGGTATCCACCGCAATTGTACGCAGGCTTAACCCCGACTGTGGTTTTGTACTCCTGGACAAGTTGGAGCAGATGGATCTGGATACACTGCAGGAGTTTGGACAGTGGCTGGAGCAGGAAGGGCTGCAGGCGATTGCAACACGGGTAAGTACCGGGGATGAATGCAGCATCATAATTGAGGACGGATATGTGGCAGGACAGGATATGCCAGCGGCTCCTGAGCCTCCAAAACAGACAGGATGGAAGGCAGGTGATTTTTAATGGAAATCATTAAGGGAAAGATACCCGGGGCTAAGAAAGTAGTTGTGTATGGTCCTGAGGGCATAGGAAAGTCCACGTTTGCGTCTATGTTCCCAGACCCTCTCTTTATAGATACAGAGGGCTCTACAAAGGACATGGACGTGGCCAGAACTCCAACACCCAGCAGTTGGATGATGCTCATGGAACAAGTGATGGAAGTGAAGCGCACTCCAGGCCTGTGCCAGACACTGGTTATTGATACAGCAGATTGGGCTGAGATGCTCTGCATCGTCCAGATATGCGATAAGAACCACAAGGGCAGTATTGAGGAGTTTGGTTATGGTAAGGGATATACCTATGTCCAAGAAGAATTTGGGCGCCTCCTAAACCTGTTGGAGGAGGTGGTTAAGACCGGTGTCAATGTTGTCCTGACGGCCCATGCAAAAATAAGGAAATTTGAACAGCCGGATGAATTGGGGGCCTATGACCGCTGGGAGATGAAGCTGACCAAGCAGACGGCCCCAATGGTGAAGGAATGGGCCGACATGGTACTGTTCTGTAATTACAAGACGTTTGCGGTCAATGTGGACGGTCAGGGGGCCCAGAAAGGCAAGAATAAGGCCCAGGGCGGAAAGCGTGTCATGTATACCACACACCACAGCTGCTGGGATGCCAAGAACCGGTATGGGCTGGCGGATGAGGTACCATTTGAGTATGACAGCATCCGGCATATCATCGAGCAGGCCCAGACGGGCACATCATCCCCGATTGAGAAACGGGAGGCGCCGGCCACAGCCACTAAAAACCTGCCGCCACCCCAGGAGCAGCCAGTCAGTAATGGCAAGGACGCTAAGGAGCCTGCAAAAGAAGCGGAAACACCGGAACCTGCTAATGATGAGCCTGTAAACCAGCCGGAGCTGTCTAATGTGGATGAACGCATTCCCAAGAACCTGCGCGACCTCATGATAGCAAATGATGTCTGCGAGTGGGACATTCAGGCCGTGGTGGAGGCAAGAGGGTATTTTCCGGGAGACATGCCCGTGCGGGATTACCCGAAGGACTTTGTGGACGGCTGCCTGGTAGGCGCCTGGGATAAAGTGTATGGAATGATTAAGGAAATGAAGGATAAGGACGCATTAGTATTCAATTAGGAGGATATGTGATACATGAATGATATGAATGAAGCATTGGGCAGGGAATTAAGCTGGGATGACCAGATAGAAAATGAAGGTTCTGATTTTGAGCCATTACCAGATGGAGAATACGATTTTGAAATCAGGACCATGGAGAGGGGGAGGTTTGCAGGTAGCGACAAGATGGCAGCCTGCAACAAGGCAACAATTGACTGCGTCATCAAAGACTCAGACGGAAACGAACACCATGTTTTTGATGACCTTATCCTGAATAGCAAGATGGAGTGGAAACTTTGTCAGTTCTTTCTGTGCATCGGACAGCGTAAGAAAGGGGAGAAACTGAAACCGCGCTGGAATGAAGTTCCTGGAGCCACAGGAAGATTCAAAATTTATGTCAATGAGTATAAGGATAAGAATGGGAAACAGCGCAGGAATAACAAGGTGGACGAATACCTTGCCCCGGAACCGAAACAGTTTAAGGCTGGTGATTTTTAATGGAGTTAAGACCCTATCAATCCGAGGCAAAGGAAGCTATCTTCCAGGAATGGGACAAGGGTGTCCTCAGGACACTCCTGGTCCTGCCTACAGGCTGCGGCAAGACCATCGTATTTGCCAAGGTGACGGAGGATTGTGTGCGCCGTGGGGACCGGGTGTTAATCCTGGCCCACCGTGGTGAACTCCTGGACCAGGCAGCGGATAAGATTGCCAAGGCTACAAAACTGGGATGTGCCACGGAGAAAGCGGAGCAGTCCTGTCTGGGCAGCTGGTTCCGGGTTGTGGTCGGTTCCGTCCAGACTCTGATGAGGGAAAAACGGCTGGGACAGTTTCCGGCCGATTATTTCAACACCATCATCATTGACGAGGCCCATCACAGCATATCAGACAGCTATCAGAAAATACTGGCACATTTTGACAAGGCCAGGGTACTGGGAGTAACAGCGACCCCCGACCGTGGAGATATGAAAAACCTGGGGCAGGTGTTTGGCAGCCTGGCCTATGAATATACCCTTCCCAAGGCCATCAAGGCTGGATACCTGTCCCCTATCAAAGCGCTGACCATACCATTAAAACTGGACCTTTCAGGCGTAGCCATGCAGTCCGGTGACTTCAAGGCCGGAGATATTGCAACAGCCCTTGACCCATACCTGTACCAGATTGCGGACGAGATGGAAAAGTATTGTAAGAACCGAAAAACTGTGGTATTTCTTCCACTGGTTAAGACCAGCCAGAAGTTTAGAGATATTTTGATTGAAAAGAGATTTAAGGCTGCTGAGGTCAACGGGGAAAGTAAGGATCGGGCGGAAGTGTTGGAAGCATTTGACCGTGGGGATTACAACGTGTTGTGCAATTCCATGTTGCTGACAGAAGGGTGGGACTGCCCATCCGTTGACTGTATTGTGGTGCTACGACCGACCAAGGTCAGGAGTCTGTACAGTCAGATGGTAGGACGTGGCACCCGGCTGCATCCAGGGAAAGAACACCTGTTGCTTTTAGACTTCCTGTGGCACACGGAACGCCATGAACTGTGCCATCCGGCAGACCTTATCTGTACAGACCGTGAAGTGGCCCAGAAGATGACCGACAACATGGAGGAGACCTGCGGGTGTCCTGTAGACATCGAGGAAGCAGAGAAAAAGGCGTCAGAGGATGTAATTGCAGAAAGGGAGGAATCCCTGGCCAAGCAGCTGCGTGAGATGCGGAACCGGAAGAAGAAGCTGGTGGATCCGCTGCAGTTTGAGATGAGCATACAGGCGGAGGACCTGGCCGGATATGTCCCTGCATTTGGATGGGAACTGGCGCCACCGTCCGATAGCCAGAAGAAGGAACTGGAGAAACGGGGTATCCTCCCGGATGATATTGACAATGCTGGGAAGGCCAGCATGATACTGGACCGTCTCCATAAGAGACAAGAGGAAGGTCTGACAACTCCGAAGCAGATTCGATGCCTTGAGAAATACGGGTTCCAGCATGTGGGGACCTGGAGTTTTGAGGCAGGGAAAAACATGATTGACAGGATAGCAGCGGCAGGATGGACCGGGGCACCGAGAGGAGTCAACCCCAGTGAGTATGTGCCTGATAGATAAGGAGTAAGCCATGGAGAATAACCAGTATGACCTGTTGGAGGTCTTAAACAGCATAGAGCCGGCGGAACTGGATTACCAGCAATGGCTGAATGTAGGGATGGCCCTGGACCAGGAGGGATACAGCGTGGAAATCTGGGATGCATGGAGCCAGAGGGACCCCGGCAGGTATCATCCTGGGGAGTGCCAGAAGAAATGGAATGGTTTCCATGGCCATGGTACACCAGTGACGGGCGGTACCATTGTCCAGTACGCCAGGGAACAGGGGTGGATGCCGCCTTATGACCCGGGACATGCACTGGACTGGGATGACGCCATATCTTCCGAGGGAATTGTCATAGATAAAAATTGGGTGGAAGGCCGGGAAATACAGGAACCCGGCAGATGGGACCCAGTGAAGCAGCTTATCACCTATCTGGAAACACTGTTTGAAGCCGGTGAGAATGTGGGTTATGTGGTTAAGAGCTATCAGGCGGAGGATGGAAGATGGAAACCCACAGATAAAGGCTCATTTGACCGTACGGCAGGGCAATTGATTGAGGCCCTGGCAAACTGTGATGGGGACATAGGGAAAGTAATGGGTGACTATAACCCAGCAGGAGGGGCCTGGATACGGTTCAATCCCCTGGATGGAACAGGTGTCCGTGATGCCAATGTGGCAGACTATAGGTATTCACTGGTTGAGTCAGATGGAATGGACATTGAAAAACAGAATGCCATCATCAGGGAGCTGGAGCTTCCGGTGGCCTGCCTGGTGCACAGTGGAGGGAAAAGCCTGCACGCCATTGTGCGGGTGGATGCCGCAGACTATACGGAATACCGGAAGCGTGTGGACTACCTGTACGACATCTGCCGGAAGAACGGCCTGGAGATAGACCCGCAGAACCGTAACCCATCCAGACTGTCCAGGATGCCCGGGATTATCCGTGGGGAACATAAGCAGTTCCTGATGGATACTAATATTGGGAAAACAAACTGGAGCGAATGGAAAGAATGGATTGAGTCTGTCAATGACGATCTGCCGGATCCAGAGAGTCTGGAGGATGTCTGGGACAACCTCCCGGAGCTGGCGCCATGTCTGATTGACGGTGTGCTGCGGCAGGGCCATAAAATGCTCATAGCCGGGCCATCAAAGGCCGGAAAGTCCTTCCTGCAGATTGAGATGTGTATAGCCATTGCGGAGGGCAGGGAGTGGCTGGGATGGAAGTGCACCCAGGGGAGAGTCCTGTATGTGAATCTGGAGCTGGATCGGGCCAGCTGTCTGCACCGTTTCAGGGATGTGTACCAGGCTCTGGGATGGAAACCGGACAACCTTAAAAACATTGATATCTGGAACCTGCGTGGTAAGTCCCGGCCTATGGACAAACTGGCTCCGATGCTCATACGCAGGGCCGCCAAGAAGAACTACATAGCCATTGTGATTGACCCCATTTATAAAGTCATCACCGGCGACGAGAACAGCGCGGACCAGATGGCCAACTTCTGCAACCAGTTTGACAAGGTCTGTACAGAACTGGGTGTGGCGGTTATCTATTGCCATCACCACAGTAAGGGCGGCCAGGGAAGCAAGAAGGCCATGGACCGGGCATCCGGCTCCGGTGTGTTTGCCCGCGACCCGGACGCTATGCTGGATATGATAGAGCTTGAACTGTCTGAGGATGTGCTTAAGGCCGAGGAGAACAAGGCTGTGTGTGCGGCTTGCAAGCAGTACCTGGATGCCCATTTTAAATGGGAGGATGACCTGTCAGAGGATGATTTATGCAGCAGCTATCAGATGCTCATTTACTGCGAGAATAAGCTGGACAAATGGCAATGGGCGGCCCTGCAGCGCATTGTGGAGGCCGCTAAGATAAGGGCCAGGGCTGTGACGGCCTGGCGCATTGAGGGGACTCTGAGAGAGTTTCCGAAGTTCCCCGCGGTCAACCTATGGTTTGATTATCCCTGCCATAGGGTGGACGGTGTGGGCATTCTGAACGATATACAGCCGGAGGCTGACGGGGCATCATGGCAAAAAAACTTCAAGAAAAAACGGACACCTGAGCAGGCTAAAAAGGACCGCATGCAGAGCCTGGAAGAGCAGTATGAGTCCCTTAAAAGTTTCAATGAGGATGGAAAAGTAACTGTGAAAGAACTGGCGGAGAGTATGGGGACAACCGAAAAAACAGTTCGGAACCGTATAAAAGAGCATGGCGGATTCTGGATCGATGAAGGAAATGTGGGTAAGAAGTAAAGGGAAAAATACGGATGGAAAGGGTTTCCCTCATAAGGAAAAACTCGAATGGAAACAATTTCCCTCATAAGGAAAAATACGATAGTTTCCCTTTTCCCTATCAAAGTGAAAAACACGAAATTTACCGATAATTTCCCTTTGAGGGAAAAAGTCGAGAAAATACCGAGTTTTTCCGAGGGAAGGAAAATGTACCCCCTTACAGGGGGTAATATATACATTTCCCTGACGGTCAAAGGGGGAAAGAAAGGCGGGCTTAAGCGCTGCCCGCCGTCCTTCCTTCCCCTGTCCTTTGACAAATATAAAATTCCATTCAAAACCAAATGTGATAAAAATAACAAAGATTGGAAGTGAACTTGATTGACGTTTTCAAAATGGCTATCCGAAAAATATGGAAAAGAGAATAATCAATTTTCAAAATTAGCAAAAATGTTAGAAGAAGGTCCAGATGCTCCGAAGCGTGCAAAGAAGAAACGTGTTATAAAAACATATTTGGTTTCTCAGGTTGTAGGACCACGAATGATGGGAGCATTTAAGGAGGCATACAGGAAGTATGAAAAAGATATGGCGGGGAATTGATTATGATGATAATTGATTTTTTTATGCCGATGGAACCACCCACCTGTACCCATCAGGAGAAGCAGGTGCATGTGGTAAACGGGAAGCCGGTATTCTATGAGCCAGCAGAGTTGAAAGCAGCCAGGGCGAAGCTGAGGGCACACATGTCAAGGCATGTGCCTAAGGAACCGGCACAGGGTGCGCTCCGTTTGACGACTTGGTGGTGCTTTCCTCTCCAGGGCAGCCACTGGGATGGTGAGTATAAAACCAGTAAGCCAGATACAGATAATCTGGTTAAACTGCTTAAGGATGTCATGACAGACCTGGGATTTTGGCGGGATGATGCCCAAGTGGCCAGTGAGGTAATCTGTAAGTACTGGGCAGCGCGGCCAGGAATCTATATGAGGCTGGAAAGCCTATGACCTTGGATGATGTGATGATTCTGACAGACCAGCAGGTACAGGGTATTTACAATGATGTCTATAATGGGTTCTGGCGCCAATATAAGAATCCCCCCGACTGGAAATCACCTGAATGGGAGGATGTGGTGCAGCGGGAGAAGATGCTGCGGGAACGGTATCAATCCTGTCCACTGGTATTGCACATGCTCCAGGACCTGATGGACCAGCTGGAGGCCAGAAGTAAAAGGAGGAACGATGATGGCTAAAGAAAAAAAACAGCCCGAATCCCCGGTCTATATCTGCAGTGAGTGCGGCAGGGAGATAAGCGGGGACCATGTGTATATCAAGACAAAGCGGCGGACGGAGCTGCACATACACTTTGGATGCATGCCAGGAGAGCGTAATAGGAACGTGATATCATAAATCGTTATTTTAAGAGTTAATGGCGGTGTGTGGCACACAGGTCCAGGTTCGATTCCTGGCATAACCATGGTGGGAAGTAAGAGGGTGCCGGTTCGACTCCGGCCGCCGCCAACTTAACATTTTACAAAGAAAGAAGGTACTGTATGGCGTATGCAGAAAAAACAACAGTTCCTGTCGGCAAGAGCAGGATGGAAATTGAAGAACTGATTCGGAAACATGGCGCTGAGCAATTTGTTTCAGGATATTCAGGAGATAAAGTAATGATTGGATTCACGGCAGCTGGTCGGCAGGTTCGCTTTATCGTGACAGTTCGAGCTGGAAAAACGCAGAAAGATACTGAACAAATTGAACGTCAACGCTGGCGTGCGCTGCTGTTGATAATTAAGGCAAAATTTGAAGCTATTGAAAGTGGTGTGAGCTGTTTCGATGATGAATTTCTGGCACATATTGTATTACCCGATGGACAGACAGTGGGACAGTGGATGGCCCCGCAGATTGAAGTAGCATATCAGACTGGAGATATGCCTCCTATGCTGCCAATATTGGAAAATTAACATTTTGGAGGTGACGATGAAAATTGCAAAATTCCGGGCTATCCAATGTGATGAACGATATGACCGACCGATGAAAGTCGTATGTGGGGCTGATACTGTAGGAATAGCATGTGTTATTAGATTGGATACGGATAACGAGCCAACGGTCGAATATCTTCTGCAAATGGCTAAAGAGATCGAAGCGTTACCCCCAGTAGAGCATAAGTATTTCAAAAACGTAAAACCGATTTTTTAAGGAGATAGTATGAAGCGGATTTTGTATAACACATGGTATTTTTACAATAGAATCGATGGCAGACACAATATTGTGAGCTATTTGAGGTGGATGATGGCAGTTATTTAATCCGCAAAACTGAAACTTTGATACGAAAGGAGAATCAGGAGATGTGCAAGGAGTGTATTAAAAAGGTACTTGAATGGTACAGCTTTGGTATCATCGTAGGAGCAGGATTTTATATAGGACTGAATCTTGCAGTACAGCTCCTAAAGGTGGTAACAGACGTAATGAGGCAGTGGTGTCTATGAGAAAGAATGACAGTAAGCAGTCCAAGGTCAGTCGCATCGACCGCAGCAAGGCCCTGGCCGCTCAGGCCGATGAGGCCATCAAGGAGCGCATCCGGACGGCGCCGGCCTATATGTACACCAGCCTGTGCCCGGTCCTGGAACTGCGGGAGCCGCCGAAGGGAGTGATACGGTATTATGAGACAGTGCTACATAGACAACGGGCGTCACGGGTGTGATGGTCAGCGCAACAACAAGGGCAAGATACGGTACGGGTGCTGGGCGTGTCCGCACCTGGATGCGGGAGGAGGTGATGCCGGTGAAACAGACAGAAGCACTGGAAGAAGTGGCAAGGCTGGCCGCAAAGGAAGCGGTCAAAGAGCATGAAAAACAGACACAGAGAAATAAGCGCACAAAGATTTTCCAGAATACTAAGAAGTTGATGGAGAATTATAACAGAATTTGTCAGAGTGTGGAAGAGGGCGTGGCGGAGCTTTCTGATATGGACAACAGGGAAGAACTGGAGGAGTTCACGGAGGAAGATATTTTTATCAACAGCATTCTTAAGAGCAAGCTCCGGAGCATTGTCATGATAGGCCACATAGACAAGTGCTTGAAGCTCCTGGAGGATGAGGAGTGTCGGAAGAATACGCATGAGAAATATCTGGCCTTTAAATATTTCTACCTGGATGGGATGACATACGAGAATATTGCAGAGATTTACGGATATGGAGAGCGGACGGCCAGACGGTGGATAACGGAACTTACAGGGATACTTAGTGTATATCTCTTTGGTGCAGACGCCCTTATGTTGGATTAGGGCCTTGACAGGAGCATGTCAAAATCGTGTCCTTGCCATGTCCGTTTGGACGATTTATAATTGTAATATGCAAAATTAGGTGATATGAAAAAGACTTGATTTTTCACTCCCCTACAATGAGCAGCTGTCTGGTATGTAACTGGATGGCTGCTTTTGTTTTCAAAGAAAGAGAGGTATTAATTATGAATGAGAAAGCAAGCTGTATTACGATTAACTGTGGATGTTGTGGAGGCAACGGAGAGGATACGTTTCCGTTTGAGGCGTTGTATAAAATCAATGGAGTCGTAGGAGCTTTAAATGATGCGCCTATTCCTTATCCTGATTTATGTAATAGTGAAAATTTTTTGCCAATTTCACTTATGATAAGAGCGCAGGATGGAGTAGGGTATTTCAACTGTGCACACGGCAGTGCTTATATACAGACTATGAAGGAAGGGTTTGTAATAGCTGCTAGAAACGAACCATTTGCTGGTAGGGAGTGCATTTGTCTATTTGGAAGAATATGATAAATGGATAACTCGTAATTGTAAAGCTCCTCGATTTACGGCTGCCAGGCATCATACCCTGGTGGCTGACTAACCGGTATTGTGTAATCCCTCATAAGACAGACCTGTACATTAACAGGACAATGCCGCAGGGTACGCAAGCGGTGAGGTATCTGGTTTTATCCCCCATGACGTTTTCCAGATACGATTAGGGCATCCTAGAAATAGGGTGTCCTTTTATTATGAGTAGCTTATATTCATTAAATATTCTAATTTGACTTTATCGAACGTATGTTCTATACTTTGGTTACGAAGAGAAGAAATGGCTGTGTTTTTGTAAGATTTGTGGAATTGGGAGGGGGATATTTGTATATTCTTTCCATTCGACGTGTGATATAATTAAGAAAAACGTCGAATTGGGGAGAACGATATGGATGGAAAAAGAGTCACTATTAAGTATCAGTATTATCAGCTGTGTACAATTATAGGAGATGAAACAACGGAATATACTTATGATTTACGTGAATGGATAGGGAGGCTAAAATCACTTTCGTTGCAAGATCGTATAAAAGATATTGATGGAATTAGCGGGCGCCTTGAAAATATTGCTTTAGTGCATAATGATGAGTTTTATGTATTGAATTTTATGCGTTTAGATGTTGTAAGTAATACATATGTATTGGCTCCAGACACAATGGCTCGCCACGTGGATCTTGGAGAAAATGAGTATATTGGGAAGAATACAGTTGTATTGTATGATCCAAGATATCATGTTGCAATGGTTCAATGCAATCGAGGTAGTTATGGAACATTTGCTTTACAAAGCTATGTGAATAGTTTTATTGGGGATGGTAATCTATGCTATTTCAGACCAATTGACTATGACTATGACAATGTTGATTTGCTAAAAAAACAATTTTTGAAACTGGATGTTCGTTTTGCTAATACCCGCGGTTTAGTATCTAAGAATAGCAAAACGTTTGAGGACATTATTAAATTATGTGATCAGGTGGAATGCAAGACGGCACATCTTGAATTTGGCTTGGGATATAACTATGGTCATCATGATGAGTTGGAGGCTGAAACGATGCAAGGAATAGTTCGGGAAATAAGGAGTGGAGATAACCGTGAATTAATTTCTTCTGCCCGAATAACATTGAGTGATGATCAAAAGTCGGAGGTATTTGATTTATTACAAAATATCTTAAATGATAAGATTAATTATAAGGTTCCGCCAAGAGGGGAGTTGTCCTTCTATAAGCTTTCTAAAGAGATGTCTAAAAAATATAGTGAAGGGGGCTCAAGGGCACAAATAGCTAATTTATTAAAAAAAGGGTGAGGTTAAATGAATGAAACAGGGGGTAAAGGAGATTTTCATGCTTTTTGGTATTCGCATTATGCTTTAATAATTCCAATGACTATAATAAGCATTTTACTTTTTGCCGAAGTCAAACAAAAAATCCAGATTTTACAAATATGTAAAAATTCGTTATTCAGTGATATGCTTACAGCATTGATAACGTGCATGTCAATTATTATCAGCATATTTGGTTTTTTAATCCCTTCTTTAATATCGGCAAAAAATGATACTATGGTCAAATATTTTATTGAAAACGCCAATATGGATGTATTCGTAGGTAAAATAAAAAGTGTGGTATTGTCTGGGCTTAGTGGTATTTTGTTGTCAGTTTTACTTTATCTAAGTGAAGATTTTGGACAAGAAGTATTGAAGATAGTGATTTTTTTATGGATAGGGATTATTTTTAACTTTGCATGTAATTCTTATAGATTTATTAGTATAATTATTAGTCTGTTGCTTAGTGAGAAGAAAAAAGTTAATGAGAAAGTATGTGCTAATGAAATATCAGAAGAATCTGTGAAAGAGATTAATGAGAATTTACCGAGGTTCTAAATGTGTTGCCAGATAAAAATTCGGCAGGGGATTTTCTTATGTCAGATTTTGGTGTATGATAATAGAAAAAGATTGTGGGGTATTTACATGGAAAGCTGGACAGATATTAATCGGCAGGAGTTTTTGAGCGACATAAAAAATGAATATTTAAATTTGAGAAATAAGAAGCTAGAAGAGTACGAAGATTTAAAAGACCTCTTTAATAAAAAAAGAGAAGATGTTGCCCAAAAAGAAGTGTTGTGGGAATTGTCAAAAAAGTTTGAGAGCGATTCAAAAATTGAGGAAGCTTATGCGCAACTAAATGATGCTTTAAAGCGTTTTAGAGAGTTAGAGCAAAATCCAAAGCTGTTGGCAAAGAAGCGAAGCCTTGAAAGTCAGATTTCGTGGTTAAATGATATTGTCAGTCGTTGTTAATTACATACTATAAAATTAGGAGCCACCTCCGGGCGGCTCTTTCCCGTACCTCAAAACAAACAAAGAAAAGGCAGCCTAATCGGCCGCCTCATCCTCCGAAATAAAGTTGTTTATGAATTTTTTTATTTCAGTTGTGGGAGTAGTTCCCATTATGTCGCATTTGGCCTTGAATGCATCCAGGACCTCTGGTTTCAAGTCAAGAGGAAAACGGACATACTTAGTGCGTAGATGCTTTTGCTGAGATGTATATTTCTTATCTTCAGACATGTGGGGCCTCCTAATATTTGATAAATTGGATGGTACTGCTGATTATTAAATACAAAAGTATTATAATTACCAGCAGTTTTGATGCTAAAAGGATACTGCCTAATATTGGCTTCTTTTTGAGCATTGTTATCATGAAAGACTTGTGGTATAATATTGTTGGAAGGAAAGGGGCTCGCGCCCCAATCCCTAAACGATTTTGGTAAGTGCTTCAATCACCAGTAGGATGATGTATGCTTTTACCAGTAGCTCAATGAGTTGGTCGCACAACTTGTTGAGCTTTTTGATTTTCTTTGGTAAGTCTTTCATGTGTTCACCTCCTTTCTATAATTTAATTATAGCATATACGTACGTATATGTCAAGCGAAATATGTACATTTATAAGTTTTTGCATCTGCGGATATTTGCAGGTGCTTTTATTATGCCATGACAAGAGGTGGTGATTATGCCAAGACCCAGGAGCCCTAACAGGGACAAAGCGCTGCAGCTATGGCTGGACAGTGGGCGGAAACGCCAGTTGAAAGACATTGCTGCTGAGTTGCAGGTATCAGAAGAACAGATTCGTAAATGGAAAAATCAAGACAAGTGGGATAAAGTAACGTTACCAAATGCGAAAGGTAACGTTACTAATCATAAAGGAGCTCCTGCGGGTAATCAAAATGCTGTTGGCCATGGGGCTCCAAAACAGAATAAGAATGCAGAAAAATACGGTTTCTTTAGCAAGTACTTGCCTGAGGAGACCGTTTCCATTATCCAGGAGATGCCCACGGACCCGCTGGACATCTTATGGGACCAGGTGCAGATAGCTTATGCTGCCATCATCCGGGCGCAGTCCATCATGTATGTGAGGGACCAGAAGGATGTGACCATCACTAAGATAGGCCATAAGGATGGGGAGACGGTCACAGAGGAGCGCTGGGAGGTACAGCAGGCCTGGGATAAGCAGGGAAATTTCCTGCAGGCGCAGGCCAGAGCCCAGAAAACGCTGGAGGGTCTTATCAAACAGTATGATGAGCTGCTACATAAAAACTGGGAGCTGGCCAGTGAGGAGCAGAAGGCGCGGATTGCAGTTCTGAAGTCCCAGGTTGAGAAGGACGAAGAAAAGCCGATCCAGATAACATTCAAGAAAGCGGGTGAAAAGTATGGAAGTTAAGATTGCTGAGACCAAGCAGGTAGAATTTTCTCTGAATGACCATTTCTTTGATTTCGTCCATGACTGGGACCATAAGATATATCTGACTGTTGGCGGTTATGGCAGTTCTAAGAGCTACCATATTGCCGTGAAGCTGATTAAGAAGCTACTGGAGGAAAAACGCAAGGCCCTGGTGGTCCGCGAGGTATTCGATACCATCCGGGATTCCTGCTACGACCTTCTGATGGAAGTGGCGGAGGCCATGGAGGTGACGGACTATATCACGTTTACCACGTCCCCGATGCAGGTGCGCTTCAGGAACGGCAGCCGCATCATCTTCAAAGGCATGGATAAGCCGGCAAAGCTGAAATCCCTGAATGGTGTCAGTATCGTCTGGATAGAGGAGTGTTCCGAAGTCAAGTATGCAGGAATCAAGGAGATTCTGGGACGTCTCCGTCATCCGACTCTCAGCAATCACATTATTCTGTCCACAAACCCTGTCAGCAAAAGCAACTGGGTTTACAAGTATTTTTTTCAGGACAAGGCAGCCGGCTACAAGGTGTTGGATGATGAGGAACTGTATCAGAACCGAATAATGGTGGTCGGAAACACGTACTATCACCACAGCACTGTGGATGACAACTACTTTGTACCGGCGGATTATATCGGGCAGCTGGACGAGTTGCAGCAGCATGATCCAGACTTGTACCGGGTGGCCAGGAAAGGGCGCTTTGGTATTAACGGAAGGCTGGTGTTCCCGCAGTTTGAAGTACGTACCGAAAGAGAAATTACTGAATGCATAAAGGGGATTACCAATCCGATTGAAAAGAACGGAATGGACTTTGGTTTCGTGACCTCCTACAATGCTGTGGTACGAATGATGATAGACCACGATAATAAAATTCTTTATCTGTATGACGAATATTATTCCAGAGATAAGACAGACCCGGAGATTGCGCGAGACATAGAGAAATGGAAGGGCATACTTATAAAGGCTGACTGCGCAGAACCAAAGGCAATCCGATATTACAAACAACAGGGATTCCGGATGAAGCCCTGCAAGAAGTTCCAGGGGTCTCGGGAGGTGTACACCAAAAAGGTCAAGCGGTTCAGGAGTATTGTATGCTCAGACCGATGTCAGAACATCATCAATGAGCTGAAGGAATTGACATTTGCCGTGGATAAGGATGGGGAAATCATTGAGGATGAATTCAATATTGACCCCCATACACTATCCGCTATCTGGTATGGACTGGATGATTACGAGGTATCAGACCTCAAAGGAGGCAGCATATCGGTCTTAAAGTAAAGGAGGTGGTGAGATGCCACAGGCCATGACGATTGATATTGTAAAGGAACTAATAAAGAGCTATTCCGCAGGGCACCGACGTTTTGTCCGGGAGTCCAAGGCGGCAGAACGGTATTATGAGAATAAGAATGATATTCTTTTTGGTATAGGGAAGAACCGGGACAATGACCCGCTGAGAAATGCGGATAACCGAATACCGCGGAACTTTCACGGCCTGCTGGTCAACCAGAAGGCTGCTTATATGTTTTCAGCGCCGCCGCTGTTTGATGTGGGAAATGAAAAGGCGAATAGGCAGATAGCAGACCTGCTGGGGGATAAATACGCCAAGGTATGCAAGGACTTATGCATAAAGGCCTCAAACTGCAAGGTGGCGTGGCTGCACTACTGGAAGGATGATGATGGGCAATGGAAGTATGGGGTTATTGACCCAAAGCAGATTATCCCAGTCTATTCCGCGGACTTGGACCGCCAGCTGGATGCCGTGCTGCGGAACTATAAAACCAGGGATGTTATTGACGGTAAGGCCATCTATGTGTGGGAGTATTGGACGGCAGAAAAATGCTATGTGTATAAAAAGAAAAGCAGTTCCATTTCTGAAACAGGGTTGGAGTCGTATAACGTGTATGAGCTGACCGGCTCCCCGGATGAGAGTGTGGAGCAGACGAATGTGTTTGAGCATGGTTTTGGAGAGGTGCCATTCATCCCATTTTATAACAATAATATTCCCACAGATGATTTAACCAATATAAAGCTGCTGTCAGATGCCTATGACAAGGTATTCAGCGGCTTTTTAAATGACCTCGAGGACACGCAGGAAATCATATTTATACTGACTAACTATGGGGGCCAGGACCTCAAGTCTTTCATTGCGGAACTGAAAGAATACAAGGCAATTAAGGTGGAGACTGACGGCGCTGGAGGGAGCGGAGGTGTGGAGGCCTTGACTATCAGTATTCCGATAGAGGCCAGAGAGAAATTTCTGGAGATTACCAGGAAAGCAATCTTTGAACAGGGAATGGGTGTGGATCCGGATCCGCAGAAGTTTGGAAATACCTCCGGGGAAGCACTGAAATACCTGTACTCCCTTTTGGAGCTGAAGGCGGGCCTGATGGAGACGGAGTTCAAGCTGGGGTTTGGCCGGTTGGTACGGGCCATATGTCATCATCTGGGGGCCGAGTGTAAGCAGATAACGCAGACATGGACCAGGACGGCCATCCGGAGTGAATCGGAACTGGCTGACATCGCTACAAAAAGCACGGGCGTCATCTCCCATAAGACCATTCTTAAGAATCATCCATGGGTGGAAAATGCAGAGGAGGAAGAAAAGCAGCTGAAGAGGGAAGAAGATGAAAATGCGCAGAAGGTAGATTTATACCAGCAGGCATTCAAGCAGCAGGGAAAACGGGAGGAAGAGGAAGGCGGTGAAGAAGATGGAGAACAGAGAACTTAAGACCTGTGAGTTGGTAGCAGAATTAGATAGGCGGGAGGGCGTGAAAAAAATTATTGCAGAGCCTTACCAGTTAAAGGATATTTCAGTGGAAGGCCCTGCTGTGATTCTTATGATTACCGATTAACTAATTTGCTGATATCGGTAACGTCCCTTTATGTAAGCAGCTAAATACTTACCATGTGAGGAAGCTGACATCAGTCCACTGTATACAGATTGTGGAACATCATAATATGCGTACAACCCCCCAGAGTTAAAGCGTACATATAAAGTTGTTCCTTCGTATCCAATGGACGAGATGTTAGATGATGAAACTGGAATCATATTCATAGGCAAATCTCCTTTCTTTATGTACTCAGCCTGGGCAGGGCCTGTAAGTATAGTATAGCCTGGAGGGGGGAGAGAATGCAATGAGAGGAGGTGTGCCCCACGGCTAAAAATACAGACTATTGGGGAAAACGCATGGCTTCCCTGGAGGATGACCAGTACCAGCGCAGCGCAGCCTATTACAAGGATGTCCAGCGCCAGTACATAAGAGCCACCAACAGTATCCAGATGGACATTGGCCGGTGGTACCAGCGCCTGGCAGACAACAATGACATCAGTTATGCGGGTGCCAAGAAGCTGCTTAAGAAGAATGAGTTGGAGGAGTTCAAGTGGACGGTCGAGGATTACATAAAAGCCGGAGAGGAAAATGCAGTTGACCAGCGCTGGATGAAGGAACTGGAGAATGCATCCGCTCGCCACCATATATCCTACCTGGAGGCAATGAAGCTTCAAATGCAGCAGCACGCAGAGCTGTTATCAACGGAGTTCGAGGGGGGCATGACGGATTACCTGCATAAGGCCTATGGGGAGCAGTATTACCGAACCGCTTTCGAGGTGGCGAAAGGGACCGGGGCGGGAACCAATCTGGCCCGGCTGGATGACAGGAAGATAGAAGCTGTCATCAAAAGGCCATGGGCGCAGGATGGGGAGGACTTCTCGAGCCGTATCTGGACAAATAAGGATAAATTAGTCAGAAACCTGCATACTGAGCTGACGCAGAACATCATCCGTGGTGAGTCTCCTCAGAAAGCCATAGACAGCCTGTCAAAGACCATGGAGGTCAGTCGGAGTCAGGCCGGGCGCCTCATCATGACTGAATCCGCGGCCATCTCATCGGCGGCTCAAAAGGACTGCTTGAAGGAACTGGGAGTGGAGAAGTATGAGATTCTGGCCACGCTGGACGGCCAAACCTCTGAAATATGCAGGGATATGGACGGTAAGGTCTTTGACATGAAGGATTACAAGGTGGGCATTACGGCACCGCCTTTTCACCCCAATTGCAGGTCCACCACGGTGCCGTACTTTGACGATGAGTTTACAGAAGGGGAACAGCGGGCTGCTAGGGATGGGGGAGGCGGTACATATTACGTGCCGGCGAACATGAAGTACCGAGAGTGGGAAAAACAGTTTGTTGTTGAAAAGCCAACAGGAGATGATATAATTAAGTTATCAGATACAGCAATTAGAAAATCTGTTGGAGCTAAGGCCAAGAACTATGAGGTGGCCGACAAAGCAACGGGGATAACATATCATTTTGCAGAAGGAACAAGAATACAAAACGCGGAGGTATTCGCAGGCAAAGGAACACATACACCGTTACACGATGGCGTAGCAGAAGGCTTAACAGAAGAGTTCGGTGGAGACGTTACGAAGTGGCAGCATTGCAAGGGTCGTGGTATTCTGATGGATGAAGAAACGGGGGAGGAGATTCCTGCAGAAGTACATTGGTTCCAGGAAGAATCGTTGGGAAAAGTCAAATTCAAGGTAAAGAGGTGGTTGAACGATGAAAATTAGATATAAGGGGAAAACAGAAACACTGGTTTTAACAAATGGAAAACTGTATGAAGTGATGTCAGTCGAAAAAGGATGGTATAGGCTTAAGGATGATTCAGGAGATGACTATTTATACCCTCCGACGTATTTTGAAGTAGTTGAAGATTAATACCACCAGTCAGCAATGGCCGGTGGTATTTTATTTGTTGCGATATCGCAACGGGAAGGAGTGTTATGTATATAAGCAAAGAGGACTACAATATCTATTTCAATGGCGAACTGATTGAAGATATTGTGGATATTGATACACGGGAAGTCTTGCGATTAGGTGACAAAGGGATAGGAGAATGCCAGGATATCCTGACGGTGACATTTTTAGGGCCTGGAGGAAGGTTGCTCCAGGCGATAGACAGCGCAGAGAAGTTCAGTTTCAAGAGAAAATCGGTGTAAAAGGCACGCAGGTTTATCCTGACGTGTCATTTTTATACTCAGAGAAAGGAAAGAGGACATGAAAAAAGAAGATTTTGTCGCCCTGGGCATCAGCGAAGAGCTGGCGGTCAAGGCAGAGCAGGAATCAAAGAAGGAGTTGGAGGGCTACGTCCCTAAAACGGACCTGGAGGCCCTCAACGCCACAAAGGTCCAACTGGAGAAAGACATCAAGACCAGGGACAAACAATTGGAGGAACTGAAGAAGGCCAGTGGCAGCAGCGAGGAGCTCCAGAAACAGATTACGGACCTGCAGGCAGAGAATAAGGCTGCCAAAGAGAAATATGAGGCGGATATGAAGGAACTGAAGCTGACCACCGCCATCAAACTTGCAATCGGTGACTCCGCCCATGACGCTGACCTTGTGTCCGGACTTGTTGATAAAAGCAAGCTGCTCCTGGGGGACGACGGGAAAGTCACTGGCCTTGAAGAACAGGTGAAGGCACTGAAGGAAGGTAAGGCATTCCTGTTCAAGGATTCTACTCCTGCGGCCGCCAGGCAGGGAAGCGGAAAAACCGGTTATAAACCCAAGGCCGGCGAGACATCAGAGGGTGGCTGGGCCAAGACAGTGGCGGAGAGTCTGAACAAAGAAACCTCAAAAAACCCCTATGCGGATGCATGGGCAACAAAATAGAGAAAGAGAGGAAATGACATGTATTTAGTAAAGAAGACGTACGATAATTCTCCGGAGTTCCTGCGGAATGAGCATTATGAGAACATCACCTGTACGGTACTGGACACCGGGGTGACAGCGGACACCGAGGGAAAGAAGTTTGTTCTGGCAGGCAGTCTGCTGGACAAGGATGGAAAGGTGGTAAAGGTTGCGCGCAGCGGGAGCTCCGGGGCTTATACGTACACATTTTCCACGGAACCCGTTGGCATTCTTTTCGCAACCACTGAGGTCACATACGGACAGCAGGCTGGGGCCCTGATGATTGCCGGTTCCGTCAACACGGAGCGGCTGCAGGGGGAATACCTGGTTGATGCTGTGGACCAGATGGTGGAAAAGATGCCATTTATTAAATTTTTTGTGGATGGGAGCCTGCAGGTCAAGGCTGCCACACCCACAGTATAAGGAGGATTAAGACATGCCAAGAGTAGAAGAATTATTAACACCACAGGAGCTGATTGATTATACGAAAGAAAGGCAGACCGAAGCCTATATGGGTGAGTTGCTCTTTCCGGAACGTAAGACCGAAGCAATGGAAATTAAGATGATTAAGGGTGCGTCCGACCTTCCTGTATCTGCCCATATTCATGCGTTTGATACGGAGACAGAACTGGGCTCCAGAGAAGGCGCTGATTACAGCATGCAGGACCTGGCCCTCATCAAGAGGAAAATCCGCCTGGGCGAGAAGGAAATTATTGCCCTTGAAAGTCCCAGGAATGACCAGGAAGAGGCGGAGATGGTCCGGAAGATTTACAGTGACGTGGATAACCTGGTGGCGGGAGTGAAAACCAGGGTCGAGTGTCTGAGAATGGAAGCCCTGTCCACAGGAAAGCTTTCCATCAATGAGAACGGCTTCAAGGCAAGCATTGATTATGGAATCCCGAGCACGCATAAGGCTGATAAGACATGGGGGAGCGGTGACCCCACTATCCTGGAGGATATGGATGCCTTTGTGGACCGGATTGTAAAAGACACCGGGTTCACACCAACACGGGCATTGACATCCAAGACCAATCTGAACCGCATTTTACGGGACCACAGGATACGCGCTGCAATCTACGGTGTGAACAGTGACCGGGTGCTTACCAGGGCGGAGCTGAATGCTTTCCTGGCCCAGCAGAGCCTGCCGCAGATTGCCATTTATGACAAACAGTACCGCCAGCAGGATGCAAAGGGGAAATATTCGTCCGCGCGCTTCCTTCCGGAATCAGCATTCATTATGATGCCGGATGGGAAACTAGGGGATACATTCTATGGCCTTACGGCCGAGGAGCTGGAGCTCCGTAAGAATCCGGATGTGGATGTGTCTGCTGTGGGGAATATCGTGGTGGTACAATATGACACGGTAGACCCTGTCGGCCGGTGGATTAAGGCTGTTGCCACGGCCATGCCTTCATTTCCGTATGCAGACCAGGTATTTATTGCTACCATTTCGTAAGGAGGGGCCATGGACCTAATGAAGCTGAAGGCGTTATTGGGGATACCTGAAGGCGATACAACACAGAATATCGCTCTGCAGTTCCTTATGGAGGATGTGGATGAGACTATCCGGAACTACTGCAACTTAAAAGCAGTTCCGGCAGGCTTGACCAGCACATCATACCGGATGGCAATAGACCTGTACCGGTATGAGCGTCCCGGGGATGGGGAGGCGCCGGCCCGGGTTTCATCCATATCGGAAGGGGACACATCCACCAGCTTTACAAGTGCGGCGGATGCCCTATCAGGCGGTATCCTGAAGGATTACCAGGGGCAGCTTAACCGGTACAGGAAGCTGGGGTGGTAGAATGGTAAGTGAGACAATCAAACAGGCACAGAGGATGCACAGGAAGGCCATAGAGGCCACTTACGATGGAACATGCAGGATTTATGGTATGCAGTCTGTAAAGGACCCTGTGACGAAGGTGACGAGGCAGGAGGAGACCCTTGTACAGGATGGTATAGCCTGCCATCTGTCTTACTCCAGCACGGCGCTGGCGGCCGGCAGTGATACGGTTACGGGTGTGGCACAGACCATCAAGTTGTTTCTGGAACCGGAGCCTGTGGTTCCCCCAGGCAGCCGGATTGAGGTCACCCAGCAGGGCCGGACCGAGAGTTATGCTCAGAGTGGTAAGGCCGCGGTATACTCCTCCCATCAGGAGATTCTTCTGGAGATATGGAAGGAGTATGCGTAATGGCAAAGGGCGGAAGTTTTGATTTTCGGGAAATAAAGAAGCTGCAAAAGCAGATAGAACGTCTGGAGCAGGAGAGGGATGCTTTCAACCGGGAATGCATCCAGGAATTAGCCTCCCGCCTGCTGAGGAAAGTTACGCAGAGAACACCGGTAGGCAAGGCTCCTAAACTGGATGGACCGAAGACAGTAAAGGTAAAGGGGTCTGATGGCAAGACAAAGACCTTCCTGTCAAAGAACGGCGCTATAAAGCAAAAATACTGGGCCGGATATCAGGGCGGGACGTTAAGGCGCGGCTGGACGGTGGGTGACATCCAGAGGATAGGGGATAACTACCAGATTGAAATTATCAACCCGACCGAATATGCGTCCTATGTGGAATATGGTCATCGGCAGACACCTGGGCGCTATATCCCAGCCTTAGGCGTAAGTGCAAAAAAGGCCTGGGTCCCGGGAAAGTTCATGCTTACCATATCGGAAAAAGAAATCAACGACCTGGCGCCGAAGCTGATAGAGAAAAAGCTGGAAGCAAAACTTCGGGAGGTGTTCGATGCTTAATGATATCATGGATGCTGTCACCAGGCGGCTGAATGAACTGTTTGGCGATGGTTATGAAATTTACACAGATGCGGTAGAACAGGGCCTTAAGGAGCCTTGTTTTTTTGTGCAGTTTCTGGAGCCGTCTGAAAAGCCGATGATTGGTCAGAGATACTATCGTGAGACGGCTATGTGTATCCAGTACCTTCCTGGCGATCCCCCCCAGCCCTCTCGTGAAATGAACCGGACGGCGGACATCCTCATGGACGGGCTGGAGTATATCACATTAGAGGATGGCAGCCTGCTGCGGGGGACCGGCCGCAGTCACAGGACAGAGGATGGCGTGCTCACCTTCTTTGTCAGTTACAATATGTTCGTCATGAAACCGGAGCCACAGGAGGCGTCAATGGAGGGGCTGGAGGCCAACACACAGTTAAGGAGGTTTGGGAATTGAAAGAAACAAAACAGGGAGAAGCAACATTTTTAAAACAGGAACTGCTGGAGGCGGAGTGCTACCAGGGAAAGAAGGACCTGGTGAGTGCCCTGCTGGAAGATGGCAGGAAGTATTCATTGAAAGAAGTGGATGCGGTAATAGATAAATTTATGAAAGGAAAGGTGAAATAAATGTTAGGAGGCGGAAGCTTTACGATTCAGAATAAAATACTTCCTGGGGCTTATATCAATTTTGTGAGTGCAGCCAGCAGTGTGGCGGTACTATCAGACCGTGGGACGGCGGCAATCCCTCTGGAGTTTGGCTGGGGGCCGGAAAAGGAGGCTTTCATTGTGACAGCCCAGGATTACCAGGAGCGGTGCCAGGAGATATTCGGGTATCCGGCAGATGCGCCGCAGATGTGGCAGGTCAGGGAGTTATTCAGGAACCTGATGAAAGGTATCTTTTACCGGCTCAATGGAGGAGTTAAGGCTGCTTGTGATTATGGACAGGCGAAATACAGTGGTGTACGAGGCAAGGACCTGATGCTGGTCATCAGCGCCAATGTGGACGACAGCACGAAGTTTGATGTGAAAACCATACTTGATAAAAAGGAGGTGGACCGACAGACCGTGGCAGCGGCATCAGAGCTCAAGGATAATCTGTACGTTGTGTTCAAAAAGGATGCAACTCTGGTAGCAACGGCTGGAATCCCATTTACTGGTGGGACGAACGGGGAAGCGGTGAACGGAGAGGACTATGCACAGTTCTTGGCCAAGATGGAGTCCTATACATTCCAGACATTGTGCTGCCCATCCATGGATGATGCAGTCAAGGCTGTATTTACAGAGTATACCAGACGGATGCGCGACGAGGCCGGCGTGAAGTTCCAAACAGTAGTATACCGGATGGCCGATGCAGACTATGAGGGAATCATATCCGTGGAGAACAAGGCGGCAGAGCTGGAGCAGGGGCTTGTGTACTGGACCTGCGGGGTTCAGGCGGCCTGTGCGGTTAACAAGACCAACGAGAACCGCGTATACGATGGTGAACTCACGGTGGATGTGGATTACACGCAGGAACAGCTTGCGAGGGCTGTCCGTTCAGGAAAATTCATGTTCCATCGCGTAGGTGATGATGTGCGAGTCCTGATGGATATTAACACGTTGGTGACCTTTACGGAAGAGAAGAAGGAAGATTTCTCGAATAATCAGACTGTGCGCGTCCTGGACCAGATTGGTAATGATATCGCATCTATGTTCAACACAAAGTACCTGGGAATCATGCCGAACGATGACGCGGGCCGGGTGAGCCTCTGGAACGACATTGTGACCTACAATAAAGAACTGGCAAGGCTGCGGGCGATTGAGGCCGTGGAGGCAAAAGAAATCACGGTAGAGCGCGGGAACAGCAAGCGGTCTGTTGTGGTGAATTGCCCGGTGACACCGATTAACTGTATGTCGCAGTTATATATGACAGTAGTTGTTTCATAAGGAAGGAGATACATATATGCAGTCAATGAATGCAAAGGATGCCGTGAGCGCATCCCTGGCGGAGTGTTTTGTCACGATTGAAGGGAACCGCTATAATTTTATGCAGGCCATTAACCTGGAGGCCAGCATAGAGAAAACAAAGTCTGAAATCCCCATTCTGGGGAGGACCGGAAAAGGAAATAAGACAACCGGCTGGAAGGGGAGCGGGTCCGCGACCTTCCACTACAATACCAGCATCTTCAGGGAGCAGTTGTACCGATACAAGGAGACCGGACAGGATGTGTATTTTGATATCCAGATAACCAATGAGGACCCGACTTCCAGCGTGGGACGGCAGACTATCATCCTGAAGGATTGTAACGTGGACGGAGGAATCCTGGCGAAGTTCGATGCGGATGCGGAGTATCTGGACGAAGACCTTGATTTTACCTTCGAGGATTGGGAGATGCCAGAGCAGTTTAGTCACTTGCAGGGAATGCAGTAAGAAAGAGAGGATAAGAGAATATGGGAGATTTAAGCTGTTTTTTAGCGCAGAACGCAGTCAAGGCGGAAAACGTAAAGCATGTGGTATCAAGGCGCTTTCTGGATAAGGCAGGAAGGCCAATGGAATGGGAAATACAGTCCATCACATCAACCGAAGATGAGGCGTTAAGACGAGAGTGTACTAAAAGGGTGCCGGTAGTTGGTAAAAAGGGACAGTATACCCAGGAAACAGACTATAATCAGTATCTGGGGAAACTGGCATCTAAATGTACGGTATTTCCGAATCTCAATGATAAAGAACTCCAGGACTCCTATCATGTGATGGGGGCGGATACGCTTTTGAAAGCTATGCTGACAGCGGGGGAGTATGCTAATTATCTGGAGAGGGTGCAGGAAGTCAACGGATTCGATGTGCCAATGGAAGAACTGGTTGAAGATGTAAAAAACTAATTGATGGGGGCGATATGGAAGCGAATCTTGCTTACTATTGCCTCCATAAGCTGCATAAGTGGCCGCATGAGTTCCTGGCTTTGGATAGATACGAAAAGGCTGTCGTGATTGCATCTGTTGAAACTAAGCTGGAGCATGACAGGAAAGAGGCACAGAAGGCCAAGAGTAAAAGAAAGAGGTAGAAATAATTGGCAATCCACGCTATAATAAGGATAGATTATTATGGCGTGGAGGTATTGAGGATGGGAGCACAAAATAAGGTTATTGCTGGTGATTATATTGGTAAGATGACAGGGGTTAGTTTGGGGCAATTATATATTGCTACATCTTTTGGAAAGCCAATGTATTTAAATAAACAAAATATTGAAGCATATGAACTAATAACAGATGAGCAGAGAAAGAGTGCTGCCAGTGGAGTTATTAGAGGAGCTGTAGGAGCTACTTTGTTGGGACCAGTCGGATTATTGGCAGGACTATCAGCAAAGAATAAAGGAATTTATACAGTTGCTATAAAGTTTAAAGATGGAAAGAACAGTTTGTTAGAGGTAGATGACAAATTTTACAAAGCATTGATAAAAACGATGTTTTAGAAATATGAGGTGACAAGAGCACCCGGAGAAATCCAGGTGCTTTTGCTATGGATGAACTAACACAATTATTGATTGTTGGTTTTTGACACAAAGAAAAAGGTAGAAATAATTTACCATCCACGCTATAATGGGGATAGATTATTATAGGGTGGAGGTAGTGAGGATGGGACTGTTTGGGAAAAAAAATAAGTATCCAAAGGAATTCAAGGATATATATATTGCGGTTGGCTTAGGTGTGGCAGAAGGAAGCCCATGTTCCATTATTGCAAATGAAGATACACTTTCAATTATGTGCAATGGGCAAGAGTTCATTCTGAAAATAGGTAATATAATTTCCTATGAATACAAAATGGATGTTGAAATCGAAAATAGCATTCAAAATGGTAGCGTATTGAAGGGGATGATTGGTGGGGCTGTTTTTGGTATTCCGGGTGCGATTGTTGGCGCTCTACCGAAAACGAAGCAAAAACGTCTGGTTACAGGGACTATAATGATTAAGTATCAGGGCAATACGGATGAGCAAACAATTATCTTTGTTAGTGCGCCTAATACATTAGGATGTGCTCAGATATCGGATGAATTAAAGCCTAAAGTGATAAACATTGAAGAAAAGCATCCAATAAAAAGAATTGAATTATAAAGCAGAGCACCCGGAGAAATCCAGGTGCTTTTGCTATGGATGAACT
>UMGA01001908.1_pt1 | contig 145059 bp, 141 predicted proteins | sample 1965171 | NCBI WGS metagenome assembly UMGA01 (sample SAMEA4836062, study PRJEB28245) | human gut metagenome | biome: gut microbiome; material: fecal sample | place: Denmark | collected 2008 | reverse complement strand
GCTCCTGCTCTGGTTCCTGATCCGCCGGGACGGCTCCCTCAGCCATCTGCTCCTTCTGCATTTGATACCAACGCTGCTGAAGCTCCTCTGGAAGAGCCTCCAGGGGGATCTGATAGATCTTGCGGTTCCTGGAATTGACGGTTTCTATGGCTTGGAGTTTGCCTTCCTGCAAAATCCGTTTTACATACTGATAACTGCATCCTTTAACTTCCGCCACCTGCTTTGCGGTAAGCATCTGTGCCATGTCCTTATCACCACCTTTTAGCCTGTCATCTTCAGATACAGGAGGCCATCCCTGCATGACGGGGAATCTTCCCCGTTTCGACTATTCCTTTTTTTCTTACAGCATGGTATGATTAAAGAAAAAGGGAGGTATCTGATTATGCACATTTCTGCACTTCAAGCTGCCGAGCGCTTGAGTCAACTCACAGAAAAATTGATGACACAAAAATTTCTTGACCGTTGTCGCCTCATGGAAACACTTCCTCGGTACACATCCAATCTTGCTGGTAACCTTGCCTTTGATTATGCGAACCCAATCATGGATCTGGCAGACATTTTAAAATATTCTGATTTTCCAGACGATCAGGAATTTTATGAAAAGCTCTTTTCCTTTTCGGATCCTCGTGTTTTAGTTGGGTTTAGATCCTGCATTTCACAGTCTATCTCTTATCTAAAACGGCAAGGAAATCAGTTATATGAAGTCCCGGAAGATGATTATGCGTTCTTCCGCGAATACATTTTTATAGCATTTATCTAAACATCTCACCAAGGCGGGGTTTAGCTAATTCATATTCTTCCAGTAAATCCCGCCTGTTTTGATTCAGCCAATTCCCGGTATACTCTATGCAATCTGTCATGCTGTACTGTTCGGTACTCAGATAGTAGTAGAGAAACGTCTTGATTATTATCTGAGCGCCTTCTGGTGAAATACCTACATGCTCTAATTGTTTGCAATAAGTCATTTTCGTCCTTAACACCTCCTCAAATAGCTTTTAAAAATTCCTTAAAATTCTCCTCGTCCCCATCCAGCTTCCGGATAATCGGGATTATGTACTTATTTCCGGTACTCCGGCCATGGATGGCATCGCTGATCCGGGCCTGCGGGATCTCCATCTGCCTGGCCAGCTCTGCCATGCTGATCTCCTGGCTCACGACCTGTAGCCTGACCCAGCGCCGGAACTCAGCCGTATTGGTAATTTTTTCTTTCACTTTCTATCAACCTCCTTTTCCGGTATTGTAGCAATTTTCAGAGCCTCTTTGGCCGTTTTGTTACATCCTAACGATTTTCGTTATAAAATATCGTATACAGTTAGAATTTAACGTGATATAATATTTTGTAAGGTTCTTACAATTAGTATAAATTCGGTTTTCCTAAAAGTCAAGATATATTATTAGTTTTTCCGAATTTTTTATGGAGTGTATTATGGAAATCAATGAGAGGATTTTTTATTTATTAGAAAAACAGAAACGTACTGCAAAAGAACTTGGTGATTATATTGGCGTAAGGCCCAGTAGCATAAGCGCTTGGAAAACCGAAGGAAGCTACCCGTCATCAAAATATGTGATTAGGATTTCCGAATTTTTTGATGTGTCCATAGAATACCTATTTACAGGCAAAAATAGTGATACACTACATTTGAGCAAACAAGAAAATGAACTGCTCGAAACATACCATCAACTGGATTCGCGTGGGCAACACAGTGTTCATATGGCTATTTATAAAGAATTGGATAGAATGAAAGAAGATAACAGACACACTAAAATCGGTTAAAATTTCCAACAATAAAATCATACCATTTGACTTTCACAAATATACATGATACACTTTTTATACATTTACCACCATGCCAGATCGCCCTCTGGCAAATTGTAAGAGGGAGCCGTAAATTACGACTCCCTCTTACAATTTTTAGTTCCCATTAAAGGTTCCCATTTGGTTGCCATTAAGGTTGCCATTAAAGTTCCCATTCTGCCCCTTTAGAAAAGCATTTTTAAAAGGTAATTTTTCAAAACGTTTAAATCGTTGAAAACAACGAAAAATCAATACTTTTAACTACTTTTAATCTATCCTTTTAAAAGGTTGTTAAACGTTTTTTGAAAGGTAATTATCAAGTCTTTTTCCCATCCATTTTTCCTACCCCAAAAGCCTATTTTAGCCCTTTTCTTTTTTCAGGTTGCCATTAAGTTCCCATTAAAAATTTCAGTCAAATTCCAATCCTTTAAGCCTAAAAAATCCCCATTTCATGGGCTTTCTGACCATGTAAGGGGATTTAAGGAGTTATAAGGGTTCGAGGTTGCCTTAATTTGTATTCTATATGAAAAATTACAGTCACTTCTCAAATCTACCATTTCATTCCCTCCTTAATGGTTATATGGTATTAATAAGCAATATTTATGCCATTTTTCTTCTTTGGTATGGAAAAATACGAAAAAACAGCTATATTCAGAGATATTTTTACTAATATCTGCAAAATATAGCTGTTTTTTGGGTTTTCTGATTCAATAATTAATGTATGGGTGGAAATATATTCTAGTTTATGTCAGTTTTTTCCATTTAGCGTTTTCTGTTATGTGTCGCAGATTATATCAAAAGCGTCGCACAGCAACACATAAGACGCTTTCTGCGACACGAGATACGACTTTGTATGCGACACGATTTACAGAATTTATACAGAATTTTATGTGGCATAATATACGGCACTATTTACAGCATTATATACGGCACACTATCTATAGCATTATATGCGGCACACTATCTACAGCCTTATATGCGGCACACTATCTACGGCATTATATACGGCACACTATCTACGGCATTATATACGGCACACCATCTACAGCATAATATACAGCACACTATCTACGGCATTATATACAGCGCACTATCTACGGCATTATATACGGCACACTATCTACGGCATTATATACGGCACACTATATACAGCATTTTATACAGCACACTATATACAGCACACCATCTACAGCATTATATACAGCACACCATCTACGGCATTATATACGACACACTATCTACAGCATTATATACGACACACTATATACAGCATTATATACAGCATTACCACTGGTACAACATTCACTATGCCTTTCTATACTGTGCGTGCCGCATAAAACCATGGACCGTCACTCCATTCCGAATTTTTTGATATACCTCCAAATCGTACTTCTGTGTATTCCAAGAATCCGGGCTGCTTCTGTTTTATTGCCTCCGGCCTGCTCAATAGCCTGGGCCAAACACGCTTCAGTTATTTCCCTGCTTATATTCTCCTGGCCCGGTTCCTCCTGATTTCTGTTTACGCGGCCTTTAGTTGCTTTGTAATTCCCTGTTCCATTACTTCCCAGAAAGCCGCTGCTATTTCCCCTCTGCTCCATTTCGCAAGGCGGTTCATAGTTTTGAATCACATAGCCGGCAGCTTCCCCTGATATGACAGAGGAATCGCATATGATACGCACCTTCTCCATAAAATGCCTCAGCTGGCGGGCATTTCCCGGCCATCCGTAAGAGGTAAGCACCTTCTCTGCCGCAGGGGTAAGGCAGCATTTTCCTCCGCTTTCCCTGAGAAACAGATTGGCCAGATCAGGAATATCCTCAACCCGTTCCCTGAGCGGCGGTATCTTTAGGGTCAGCACATTAAGACGGTAAAATAAGTCCTCCCTGAATTTGTGCTCACCTACCAGCTCCATCAGGTTTTTATTGGTCGCTGCAAATATCCTGATATTCACTGGAAAGACCCGGTCGCCGCCCAGTCGCATGACCTTACGCTCCTGCAAAACACGCAGCAGCCTGCTCTGAAGGGACATTGGCATTTCCCCTATCTCATCGAGGAAAATGGTCCCATTGTGAGCCAGCTCAAAGAGCCCCATCTTTCCGCTGCGCCTGGCGCCGGTAAAGGCACCGTCATCATATCCAAAAAGCTCACTCTCCAGAATTCCCTCGGGAAGAGCCGCACAGTTTACAGCAACAAAAGGACCGTTTCTGCGGCTGCTGGCATTGTGCATGCTCTGGGCAAACATCTCCTTACCGGAACCCGTCTCACCCAGCAAAAGTACAGTCAGGTCCGTATGGGCGTACCTCTTTGCATGCTGGATGCACTGATTCATCTGCTGGCTGCTTCCGCATATATCCTTAAATGAATAGGTGGCCTGAAATCCCTTGATGCCTTTATCCCTGATTTTATGTTCCCCTCTGGTGATGGTTCCCGCATCATTGAAGGTGATAACCGCACCCAATATCTCTCCATTTTTATATGTTAAGGGAATCATATCATAAAGAATATCAGCCCCATTAATGGAACCTGTCTCCTGTATGATTTCCTCTCCTGTTGCCAATACATCATGGACTGCCTCAAAGGCGGGCAGCACCTCTGTTATGGGTGTATCATAAACCAGCCCGCCTGGATTTGGCAGGTAAGGCTTGGCAACACGGTTCATCCAGGTAATATTTCCTTTTATGTCAACTGCTACATACTTTTCATTGGTGGTATTGAGAATGGTCTTAAGCTCCTCTGCCTTTCTGGTAGCAGCCTTGACCGTGGCAATCAGCTTTTCTGCTTCCTGACACGCATAGGACAATGACTTGTCCGTCAGCTCAATGCGGACTGCGGGCAGTCCCAATTCCCTGGCATAATGTGTCTGGAGAAGCCCGCCCACAATCACATCTATTCCTTCATTTTTAAGCTTCTGGATCTGATGGTACGTATCATTTTCATCCACGGCAAATATCTGCCGTATACTTACATTCAAAATGGGATTTAAACACTCCAGACCGCTGAGAAGGTTGTTATAACCAATGACCCCGATATTCCTTCCATAGCGGCTGGCCTCAATCAGGGTATCTGCCATATCCTCAAAGGGGATGGGGATCTCCACCACCGGCAGGTCCACTACCTTGCGTATCCGCAGCGCTGTGGCCCCCCGGCCCAATATAACGCTGACCCCGCGCCTGAGCATCTCCGGAACCAGTTCCGGATCCCATACCGTGACAATTACATCCTTATCCAATTTTTTGAATATTTTCTGTGCCTGCCCCACGAAGTCTTCGCTAAAAGCGGCGTACCAAATCTGGCTCATGGAAAGTCCTCCCATTCTTCACCACATGATTATATCAATCTAAACCGTCTATATCCATATCTCTGATTCGTTTTACCACATCCAAATCCGCCGGAAGCCACTCTACATCATCGAACTGTTCCCGATTCATCCAACGGGCTGATTTGTGCTCTTTCAGTTGAATTTTCCCCTCTGCAATCGAACATAAGTAGCAATGCATCATCAGATGGAACTGGGGATAATTACATTCAACTGTCATCAAAAATTGTTCCACGATAGCGTCAATACCTAGTTCCTCTTTTAACTCTCGCAGCAATGCCGCCTGGGGAGACTCCCCTTCTTCAATTTTCCCACCAGGGAATTCCCAACCACCTTCAAACTCTCCATAACCTCTTTGGGTGCCTAAAAATGTTCCATCCTTATGCAGAACCGCGGCTGCCACTTCAATCTTCTTCATCCTAATGACCCCAGCTTTGTAGAATTATATTAATCAAATGAGCCTTTGCTTAAAATCTTGTTCACACCATCATTATATTTTAATAGCAAATGTGTTCTATGCCATGTCAAGAAGTCCCTATCTGGCTCAAACTCTTTACGAACATTAAGTCTCTTCCCTTCATAAGGTCTAAGGCTTTCATACAAAGCCGCATCCGTTTTCGCACTGTCAGATACGATTAACTTTAAATCATCTGTAAAGCTAATAAAACCTTTATCAAATGCCTTATCTATAAGCGGAGATAGACAGATTCCATTTCTTGGATTGAGCCGATTATCTTTGTCCTCTGACCATGGAACAATATGGGATGCTACTAATAACTCCTTTGTTTTAATGCCAGTTACAGCACATTGAAACCCATACTCCAGCTTAACTTGATTTGCAAAAACTTTTTGTGCCGCTCCTCTTGTTTTAGAACTGCCTTCTTGATCCTCTACTCTATAATTTCCTCCCTCCTGCCGTTGATAAAACTTGACTTCCTCATCCATTCCACTGGATATTTCTTTTGATTCTTGGAGTACCCCAGGTTTAAAACTTAATAGATGAATAAAGTCATTCTTGGTGATTTTATTCATACCATATTGATTAAAAAAATGCTCCCAGTTCTTCCCACGGTTACGAAATTCCCACTTAAAATCTTCCAGTTCTTCCTGTAACAAGGGCTCATCAAAAATAAATGCTTTTGATATAATTCCTTTCACCCTCTTACCTTCTATGGACTGGATTTTACTAATTTTTCCAGCTCCAAAGAAATAAAATTGTCCCTTTATCTCAGATGCTTTCTGCTGTCTGCGATAGATGAATAAGTCTCCATCGTTTACCTGATTATAATGGTCAATGTCCCAACAATACGCTACAAAATCAACATCTCCATACACACTCCCCTTACCCTTTGTATCAAGTATGAAAAAATTGGTACCCTGCGTCTCTAATTCATCTCTGTATAATTCTAAGTTTTTATTCATATTGCACCCTCCCCATAGAATCTCCTTTATTTATTCAAATGTCTCAAAAAATTCAGCCACAGAACAGTCCAATGCCACTATAATCTTTTCAAGACTCATAATTGATAAATTCCGTTTTCCATTTTCTACAGATGCAATATAGGTCCGGTCCAAACCTGCCTTAAACGCCAAAGACTCTTGACTTAATAATAGTTCTTTTCTTAATTGGCGTATCCTGTTTCCAACTTTTATTCTTATATCACCGGAAAACTCCATCTCCCTCACCTCTTACAGGTAAGCGTAACGAAATGTGACTTATTTAGCAACGGACTATAAGTCACATATATCTTTACTGCATAAATATTTTATACCGCACGAAATGAAACATTGTTAACTATAAGATCCCCTGCCGCGTTCACATCAACACATTCTTGCGTCAATCCCTTCTTGCATTTATTCCCTGCAATTACAGCTGTCCAAAAGAAAAAATGCATGACACACCCTCAGGCCCATCATGCATTTTATATTTCAACTATACATTTCTTCCCATCTCATATGCCTGCTTCATAGCCGGCGTACCCTTAATTTCTCCTGCCTGCCAGGCACCTGTTCCATAAATGATTCCCTTTTCCCTGGCTCCTGTCAGACAATCCTGCGTAAATCCCCGGAATCCTTCAATGGTGCGATCCATCATTTTCTGTTCTGTATCCGCAGCAGCCACTATGAAATAGAAATCCTTATTCTGAATTTCAGTATATCTGGGAACTGTGCGGTCAATCAATGTCTTCATCTGTGCATCCATGGTGTAAAAATACACCGGTGTAGCCAGTACAATGACATCTGCATCCACCATTTTATCCAGTATCTCTGCCATCTCATCCTTTTGAACACACTTATGGGTGGTGTTACAGACACCGCATCCGATACAATATCCAATCTTTCTACTGGCCAGAAAAATCTTCTCCGCCTGATTTCCGGATTCCTGTACCCCACGGATAAACTCATCGCAGAGTGTATCGGAATTTCCGCCTTTCCTTGGGCTTGCTGATATGACTAATACATGTTTACTCATATGTAAATCTCCTCTCATTTTGTTATCTCCCATCATCCTATCATCTGGAGTTAGCTTCAAGTCAAGAAGTTTTTATTACTGCAAACGTATTACTGCAAAAATTTTCCTGCTATCATGGACACAGTACATCGCAGATTTCCAATAATTTACAAACAATCTCCCTATTCGTACTCTGATTGGTTTGGCTGGCCCTATTTCCCTCCTGTTCCTGGTCATCCGGATTCTCCCCACATACATCTACACCTATTATACTGCGGCAGGATGCCGCCTCCTTTATGCAGGCCAACACGTCCTCCAGCTGCGCCTCTCCCTGGTCCCAATTGGTGATTGCACAGGAGCGGGTCAGGATATCTTTATCCAGGGATATATAAAGAGGCAGTTCGGAGTCCTTCAGATGGCGGCTGATACACCCTGGCGTCTTCAGCTCCTCTTCATTGATTCCAACTACCCGTTCCCTGTCAGCCTCTGCTTCCATGGAGGGCGGCCCTGCCAGATAAACCCGTTTCAGACGCGTATTTGTATCCAAAGCAGCCTGAATCCAACCGCCGCAGGACAGGATATTCCCAAACATGGGCATCTGCATGTCCGTATGATGATCAAACACCAGAAGCTCAAATTCCCCCTCGATCTTATCCAGCCATAGTTTGCTCAAATAATGGTAATTTCCGGAATCCAGGAAGTGGATTCCGGAGGGTCCCATAAGACTGATTCTTTCCTTGATGGCTGCCTCTGCCTCCTCATCACAGTAACAATTAGTGCCTTGTATATCTCCAAGCTCCAGCCATACAGCGCCCAAATCCTGGTAAAATTCCTGGTTTTCATATACGCCCGTAAAATTCATGATGACAATATTGTTATTCTTAAATTTTTTATTATTAAGCATACCGATTCGCTGCCTGTCCTTTCATTCATGCTTCTATATATGCTTTTGAGTACGCCTTTTAAAGGAAATATCCTGAAGGCGGCATTCCTCAAGACAGCTTCCTAGTTAAATGCCTTCTCAAAGGGTCATCCCAACGATACTCTCCTAAAAGATTCTTCCCAAAAACACTTCCTCAAAGACGCTTCCACAATGATTGTATCAGAATAGCCCCAAATAAGAAACCGTCTGAAAATAATATTTTTATAATAATAGTAATTATTATTGATTTTATGGAATTTATATGATACAATACAAATAACTTACATATTATCAATTATACGTGGTAAAATCAAACTATAGCCGAAAAGGCAAAAGAAACACAGGAGGGGTACATTTTATGGATTCAAAAGCATTTTTTAAATTAAGTTACGGTGTTTACATTATTTCCACCAGCGCAGACAACAAGGAAGGCGGCTGTGTCATCAACACACTGACCCAGGTCACATCTTCTCCCGCCAGGTTGTCCATTGCTCTCAACAAGGAAAACTATACGCTGAAGCTGATAGAGACATCCGGCACCTTTTCCGCAGCGGTACTTTCCGACGATGTGGAAATGGACCTGATTAGACGTTTCGGCTTCCAGTGCGGCAAGGATGTAAAGAAATATGACGGCATTCCGCAGGGACGGGACAGCCTGAATAATCCATATCCCACAGAAGGTGTCTGTGCCCGGTTCACCTGCCGTGTTGTATCCTCCATGGATGTGGGCTCCCATATGATTATAGTGGGCGAGGTAGTGGAAGCAGAAGTCCTGGATTCCCAGACACCGGCTCTCACCTATTCCAATTACCATCTGAAGAAAAACGGGACCACTCCGCCAAAGGCTCCTTCCTATCAGGCAGACACAAAAGAGGTTACGGGATGGCGCTGTTCTGTTTGCGGATATATTCTGGAGTCCGAGACATTGCCGCCTGACTTTATCTGTCCGGTCTGCGGCAAGGATGCCAGCTATTTTGTAAAACTGTAGCCCCCTTCTTGTTCCATTATCTGAACCATTGCAAAATACCCCTGAAAACAGCTGATTCATACCCATAAGCTGTTTTCAGGGGTATTTTTATGCCCTTGGGATATATCCTACTTCTGACCGGATTTATTCCTGGCCCGGTTTTCTTCTTTATCATTGGTAACATTGCCATCCCCGCTGACCGGTATGGCATCTCCCAGATAGGTGGGCTTAGGCATTACAATGGTATAAATCAAATCCTTGGGCCTGGCCAGCAGTTCTCTTAAATCCCTCATTTTCTGGCCGCCGTACTGTCTGGGATCTGACTCTACGCCGTATGCCTCCATCCCCATGGCCTGTGCCACATAAAGAGCCCGGTACATGTGATAGCGCTGCGTAACTATAATAATCTTATTCACCTGGAAAATATCCCTGGCCCGGTACATGCTCTCATAGGTGGAGAAGCCCGCGTGATCCATAAAAATATCCCCGGAAGGAATGCCCTCATCAATGGCATACTGCTTCATCCGGTTTACCTCGTCATAGTTCTTGCGCCCATGGTCCCCGCTCATGAGAAGGCGGTCGGACACACCGTCCTCATATAGCTCTATTCCCTTGTCCAGCCTGTCCCGAAGCATGCCGGAAGGCGTACCGTCCGGCCTGACACTGCAGCCCAGAACCATGATACAGTCCACATCTTCAAGAGCTGCCGCATCATCTGCACTGATGATATTCGGTTTTTCCTTCCTGATCATGTACAGATTTATCAGGAACAGGAACAGGCATCCTGCCAGTCCCAATACCAGAAGTATCTTAACCGCTTTTTTCAGAATCGCTTTTTTATCCATTCCACTCTTCCTTCTCTTACGGAGCGCCGACGGGGTCAAAAAAGCCGCTCTTCCCGGCAAAATGCAGAGATTTGCGGCTTTTAATGCGTATGTCAGGTCAATCCTTATTTAACAGCAATTGCCTCGATTTCACACAGAACGCCCTTTGGAAGGGTCTTAACTGCCACACAGCTCCTGGCTGGTTTGGATGTGAAATACTTAGCATATACTTCGTTAAATGTTGCAAAATCGCCCATATCTGCCAGGAAGCAGGTGGTCTTAAATACCTTGTCAAAGCCGCTGCCTGCTGCTTCCAGGATGGCGCCAACGTTCTTGCAGCTCTGCTCAGCCTGTCCTGCAATGTCCTCTGCAACGCTGCCGTCTGCCGGATTTACCGGTATCTGACCAGATGTGTAAATAACTCCATTAACCTCAAATCCCTGGGAGTATGGTCCGATTGCGCCTGGTGCCTTTTCTGTGCTGATTACGTTCATTTTAAATCCTCCTTGTTCTTAGGGGAAATGCCCGTACAATATGTATTCCCCATTATATTGATTTTCATTCTCACGCGACATGCGCGAACCCCAAAGTTATTATATCGGATTATTGGAAATGTTGCAAGGTAAGGCTGGAATTCTTCTTTGTATTTTTTGCAATACTGTTTTTTCCAGAAATCATGCCTGTGATGGAGTTTCTTAAAGAAACAGTACACTGTTTTCAGCACAATGCACAGTTGCAAGCTTATGTTTTGTATATTATATACGAAAAACAATTTAAGTATTGATTTATTTTGTATGATGTGTTTATAATTAATCTAGTTAACAGTTAATCTACTTAATTTAAAAAGAGGACTATTATGTTATACGATTTTGACACAGTCATCAACAGATGGCACACAGACAGCGAAAAATACGATGGTTTAAAAAAATTTGCCCCCAAAGCCCCTGATAACAGCATTCCCCTCTGGATTGCCGATATGGACTTTAAGACTGCACCGGAAATCATAGCCGCCATGCACAGGCGGGTGGATGAAGGCATCTTTGGTTATACGGATATCTATGATGCATCCTATTATAAGGCGGTTTGCCGCTGGATGGAAAAACGTCACCGCTGGCGCATTACACCGGATGAAATCGTGGTGGATTCAGGCGTGGTGCCCGCTCTGTCCCATGCCCTGTCGCTGATTGCCAGGCCCGGAGACGGCGTCATCATACATACTCCGGCCTATAAACCATTTTTTAATTCCATCAGGAATACAGGCATGATTCCCGTGTATTCCAGGCTCTGTTACAGCCATGGCCGGTTTACCATTGATTTTGAGGACCTGGAACAGAAAGCTGAGGACGAAAATAACAAAGTTCTCATACTATGCAGTCCCCATAATCCTACCGGGCGTGTCTGGAGTCAGGATGAGCTGAGGCATATTATGGACATCTGCCAAAAGCATGACCTGTTCATCATCTGCGACGAGATACACAATGACATACTCCGCCCAGGCATCTGCCATACCCCTATGGCCAGCCTGTATCCGGATACAAAACGCCTCATTACATGCACTGCCCCCAGCAAAACCTTTAACCTGGCAGGAAACCACCTGGCCAACATCATTATACCAGACCCAGATATCCGTGAACGTTGGAACAGCCTTTATCACTACCTGCCTAACCCCATTTCTGTGGCAGCTGCCACCGCAGCCTACGAGGAAGGGGAGCCGTGGCTGGATGAGCTGAATCAATACCTGGCGGAAACCTTCCGCCATATGGAGACGTTTTTTAAAGCCAACCATCCTGCAATTGATTTCCAAACTCCGGAGGCCACCTATCTCGCCTGGATTAACATTGATAGCCTGGGCTCAAACCATAGTGAGATCGAAAACCGCTTCATTGAAAACGGATTGATAATTGAAGGCGGGAACCAGTTCGTGGAAAATGGAGCCGGGTTCATACGTCTGAATGCAGCAGTGCCTCATTCCACCATTGATACTTTATTAAACAAAATAAACCATATATTTAACTAAGGAGGACTAATCCATGAAAAAAAGAAATCTAATCCTGACAGCCGCGTTATTTGCCATGACCGCTTCCCTGGCAGCATGCGGAGGGCAGAAGCCCGCACAGACACAACCCGCAGCAGACACTGCAGCAGAGTCAAAGGGTGGGGACAAAAAGGAGGAGACAAAAGAAGAACCAAAGTCAGAAGAGACTGCAGCTGCTTCCGCTGAAAAAACGCGGTATGAAAAAATCCTTGAAAGCGGTGTCTTAAAGGTAGGTACAGAAGGCACCTATAAGCCGTTTACGTATCACGACGACGACAATGAGCTGTGCGGATATGATGTGGAGGTAGCCAGGGCCATCGGCGAAAAAATGGGGGTTAAAACAGAATTCTCCGAAATCACCTGGGAAGGCCTCCTAACCTCATTGGACACAGGAACGGTTGATTTGGTACTGAACCAGATAGGTGTAACGGACGAGAGGAAAGAAAAATATGATTTTTCCGACCCTTACCTCTACAGTTACATTGCGCTCATTACCAAAACGGACAACAATGACATAACGGATTGGGACAGTGCCAACGGGAAAAAGACCTCACTAAACGTATCCAGCAACTATGCGTTGATTGCAGAAAAGTATAACATGGACATCACTGCCTCCGATACCTTCAGCAAGGACATCGAATTATTACTGGCAGGAAGGACTGACTGTGTCATCAACAACACCATAGCATTTAACGACTTCCTGACACAAAAACCCGATACTCCAATCAAGATTGCCGCTGTTCAGGAGCAGGCTGACACAGTGGCTGTACCGATTCCCAAGGGAAACGATGATCTTGTGGAGGCCGTCAACAAAGCAATCGCGGAACTTCAGGCAGACGGGACACTTACCGAACTTTCCAACAAATATTTAGGTAAAGACTTCTCAAAAGAACTTACCCTGGAAGAAATCCAGCAGTAGCATATCAGGAGGGTGAACGAAATGGATGCACGTTCAATCGAAATATTAACCTCATCATTTTGGCCTATTTTAAAAGCGGGAATCTCTTTTACGATACCTCTGACATTGATTTCATTCGCCCTTGGAACAACGTTAGCTGTATTCGTAGCCATCATCCGCATATCCAAGGTGCCGGTTTTAAACAAAATCTGTGAGTTATATGTCTGGATTATACGCGGTACCCCTCTGCTTGTGCAGTTGTTCCTTGTATTCTTCGGTCTTCCCAAAGTAGGTGTTGTCATTAATCCAATGCCTTCAGGAATATTGGTTTTTACCTTAAGCATCGGTGCCTACAGTTCAGAAATAATCAGAGCTGCCATCCTGTCCATACCCAAAGGACAGTGGGAAGCCGCCATGTCACTGGGAATGAGCTATCCCCAGCAGCTTTTAAGAATCATACTTCCCCAGGCTTTTAAGATATCTGTGCCGCCTCTCTTTAACAGCTTTATCGCCCTAGTTAAGGACACATCTCTCGCAGCCAACATAACCATTCCGGAGATGTTTCTGACTACCCAGAGGATAACTGCCAGGAATTATGAACCTCTTCTCATGTACATCGAGGTCGGATTTATTTATCTTATATTTTGTACGGTCCTGAATTATGTACAGAACCGGATAGAAAATAAACTTATGCTGACTCCTACGGATAAGAAAAGAATCAAAGAAATTACGGATACGCAGGCCTAGGGAGGTGCCATATGCTGCAGATTAAACATTTAAACAAATATTTTGGAGAAAATCATGTACTGAAGGACATCAGCCTGGAAATCGAATCGCACAAGACCATGGCTATCATAGGTTCCTCCGGCTCAGGAAAATCCACATTGCTTCGATGCATCAATCTTCTGGAAACACCGGATTCAGGAACCATAAGCCTGGATGGAAAAGCGTTGGATTTTTCCAAAAAACTTCCCAAACATCAAAAAGCTGCCTTTACCAAGAAAACAGGCATGGTTTTTCAGAGCTTCAATCTCTTTCCGCACAAAACCGCCCTTGAAAACATCATGGAAGGACCAGTGACTGTGTTGAAAAAAAGCAAGGCCGAGGCCTGCCGGGATGCCATTGAGCTTTTAAAACGGGTAGGTCTGGAGGATAAAAAAGACAGTTATCCCCACCAGCTTTCCGGAGGCCAGCAGCAGAGAATTGCCATTGCAAGGGCCTTAGCTATGAAGCCGGAAATCCTTTTGTTTGACGAACCCACAAGCGCCCTTGACCCAGAACTGGGAGCCGGCGTTCTGAGCCTGATTAAGGAACTGTCACGGGAGGATTATACCATCATTGTCGTGACACATAATATGTCCTTTGCCAGAGAAGTCAGCGAAGAAGTCGTATTCGTGGAAAAAGGAGAAATCCTGGCAAAAGGAAGTTATGACGAGCTGGTAAACCTGCATAATGACAGAATCACACAGTTTTTAAGCTATTTGGATTAGGGAGGCATTCAAGATGGACCGTAAAACTTCAAAGAATATCATCTGTTTTGGCTCGCTTATTATGGACATCTCCATACGCTGCGATAAAATTCCGGCAATGGGCGAAACTGTCTATACCTATGAGGATTATAATGTAAATCCGGGAGGAAAAGGCGGCAACCAGTCTGTTGCCGCTGCCAGGTCCGGGGGCAGCGTGACTCTGATTGGAAGAATTGCGGATGACGATTATGCCCACCAGCTGATTCACAGTTTTCAAAAAGATCATATAGATACCAGCCAGCTTATGGTTGATAAGGATGCCAAAACAGGTGTGGCTTTCGTATGGGTGGATATGGAGGGACATAATAAATGTGTCTGTTCCCTTGGTGTCAATGCCAAAGTAACCATCCAGGATGTACAGTCCTATGCCCATCTGTTTACAGACCGCAGTATAGTTATGACTACCCTGGAACACAGCAGCCACTTACTGGATGAAATCTCCCTTATGGCCCGTCAGAATAACTGCATTTTAATTGTAGATCCGTCCTCCAAAGACTACTCTAAGCTCACGCCTGAAATTGCCGGTCGGATAGATATATTAAAACCCAATGAAGTAGAGACAGAAATGCTGACCGGTATCAGGGTGAAAACAGAAGAAGATGCAGTACAGGCCATACATGTCCTCAAAGATAAGGGGATAAGAATGCCTGTGATTTCCCTGGGCAGCCGTGGTGTTATCTATGAATACAAAGGCAAAGCCACTTCTGTGAAGGGTCTCCGGGTCAATGCCGTTGATACCACCGCGGCAGGTGATACATTCATTGGCAGTATGGCAGCAAAGCTGTCACAGGGATATTCATTTCAGGAGTCTATCGACTATGCCAACCGCGCCGCTGCATACTGCGTGCAGCACAGGGGGGCGCAAATCTCTATTCCTTTTGAGGAAAATGTATTATAATAAAACTATATATTATTTTTACAAGCCAAAGGGAGAGAGAGCATGGATAATAGGAGATATTTAATATATTGTGATATGATGACAGAATTGAAACTGACAAATCAGCTAATGAACGAGTATGACAGTCTCCCCCATGACTATGGAAATGCCGTCCTGTACCAGTCAGAGGCCCATCTGATTCAATGTATAGGCCAGAATGACGGCATTACCGTGACAGAGGCGTCCAAACTGTTGAAAAAAACAAAAAGCGCCTGTTCCCAGATGGTAAAAAAGTTAGTTGGAAAAAACTGGGTCAAGCAGACCCGCAATCAGAAAAACAACAGGGAATATAAACTTCATCTAACGGAGGAAGGTCTCATTATCTACGACCATCATGAAAATTTTGACCGTATGTCTTATGAGCACAACTCGAAAGAGCTGTATCATTTCACAGATGAGGAATTACAGCTGTACATAAAAATACAAAAGAGAATGAACGAACTCATTGGACTTGATGTGGAGAGAAGCTACAATTATTTTAAGGCAGATATTTCCTGTATCAACGAAAGGTAATATAATTATGGGTAAATTAAAAGATGTTTTTAAGGTGGATAAACCAATTATCGGCATGGTACATTTAAGGCCGCTTCCCGGTTCCCCAAAATATGACCCGGTAAACATGGGAATGGATAAGATAATTTCCATTGCGCTGGAGGAGGCTGCCATACTGGAGCAGGCCGGCGTGGACGGAGTACAGGTGGAGAATATGTGGGATATCCCCTATCTCCGCAGCGAGGATATCGGATATGAAACCGCCGCTGCCCTGGCAGTGGGAATCCATGCAGTCCGCAATAAAGTCTCCATCCCGGTGGGAGCTGAATGCCATATGAACGGCGCCGACTGTGCCATGGCCTGCGCGGTAGCCGCGGGAGCAAGCTGGATACGTGTATTCGAATGGTGTAATGCATTTGTATCCCAATCCGGTTTTATCAATGCCATGGGAGCCAATGTATCCCGTATGAGGAGCCGCCTGAAGGCTGACCAGATTTTGGCCTTGTGTGATGTGAATGTCAAACATGGGAGCCATTATATCATCCACGACCGCAGCGTAGCGGAACAGGCCATGGATATCGAATCCCAGGACGGTGACGCGGTCATTGTCACAGGTTTTGATACAGGTACCCCTCCATCTGTGGAAAACATATCTAAATGCAAAAAATCCACTTCGCTTCCCATACTTATAGGCAGCGGCCTTAACAGCAGCAATGTAAACGAACTACTGACAGCAGCGGACGGCGCCATTATCGGCAGCTGGTTTAAGGAAGGAAATAATTGGAAAAATCCTGTGAGCTATGACAGGACAAAGGAATTCATGGATAAGGTAATCGCCTTGAGACAAGCGTAAAAGGGGCATGATACGTCAAATAAGCAATGAAAAAAGGAGGGAGCTGCACGCAGCATCCCTCACTTTCTATATTTCTTACTTGGTTCCCGTTCTATTACTTCTTATCCTGCCTATTTTTCAGCACTCTGCCCCAGATGGGCAAGCAAATACTCCCTGGTATTCCTCTGAGGTTCCTCCAATACCATATCTAAAAGCCTGGCCAGCGTATTGCCCACTTCCCTGCCCGGCTTCACCCCTGCTCCCATAATGTCATGGCCCGAGACAGCCAAGGTCTTCAGGCTGATGCAGTCCCTGTTACTGCGGATTTCCTCTGTCAGGTCCCTGACCCGACACAGCCACCGGGATTCCCTGTCATCGGATGCATCCTCAGATAGACACATCTTAAGCGTGAGCAAATCATCAAACAGTTCCGGCTCCATCTGGCTCATGGCGCGGCGGATGGATGCCCTGGAGGGCTCCGGCTGCTTTGCGATTTCCTTCATGCCTTCCTCCTTGCCATGCTTCAAGCAGTCTTCCCCACCATCCTCAGCTCCAACCTTTTTGCCCTGCCACTCCACCAGGGTTCTTACCCTGTAGGAGGTATCGTTGTCCAGCTTTAAATCCTTAAGTATGCCCGCTGCCTGGGAAGCGCTGCACTCCCGCAAAAAGGCGGCCCAGCGCATATGCTTTACAGCCGGAACTCCAGCCGGAATAGACGGCACAGCCCAGTCCCCTGAATCCGCAGCATAAGCCCCGTGAAATTTCTCTGACACAAAGGGACTGATACCCGTCTCATACACCAGCGAGATATAATCCGGATGGGAACTCAGAAGAAGCTTGGTCAGCTCCACCTGAATCCGTTCCTTACTCACATGGACCATGTTAGGCGCAATTACCTTGATGGCCTCATAGGTGCGCTCCTCTATGGAGAATCCCAATTGGGCCGAAAAACGGATAGCCCGGAGGATTCTGAGAGCATCCTCCGTAAAACGGTCCATGGGTTCCCCCACGCACCGGATGATGCCCTTCTCCAAATCCTCCACACCTCCGAATTTATCCACAAATCCCGTATGACTGTTATAAGCCATTGCATTGATGGTAAAATCCCGGCGTTTTAAATCCTCCACCAAATCCGGAGTGAACTCCACGCTGTTGGGATGGCGTCCGTCAGAGTACTCTCCGTCAATGCGGTAAGTAGTTACTTCATACCCTTCCTTCCCCATCATCACAGTCACGGTGCCGTGCTGTATGCCGGTATCCACAGTGCGCCGGAATACCTCCTTTACCTGCTCCGGCAGGGCGCTGGTGGTAATATCCCAGTCCCCCGGCTCCCTGCCCAAAAGCATATCCCTGACGCATCCGCCTACCACGTATGCCTCGTATCCGTGTTCATTTAGTTTATTAATAATCTCCTCTGCGGGAGCCGGAATTCTGATTTCCATGTCTGTCTGCTTCCTCATACTATATCCGTTTTATGATTGACATTGCCACGGTCTTATTTTATCAGTTTTTCCTGTGCTTTTCCAGAAATATTTTTGACCTTTCCTTCAAAACTTCTATTACTTGCACAGCATCTTGCTTATGCCTGCAATATCTACGCACGTCTCCAGTCCTGCCAGAGCATCAGAAACCGTTTCCAGCTGCGCACCAGATAGCACAGGGGCTGCCTCCACCTTAAAGCGTTCTACAAATTCCTTATGAGACATCATATTCTTTGGGTGGCCAGGGTGGCAATCCATTGATGCCTCAAATACCTTGCCGTCCTTTGTCCTAATCGTTAGCTTCTTCATAGGGAACTCACCTTTCTGGAAACCCTTGAAGCATTGGTTCAGATAGTGTGGCTCACTGTTGCCTCCATGAATGCGGCCGGCCAGCTCCAGTATATCCGGATCTGTCAGCTTACTGCTGTCAAACCAACTGGGGCCGGGTACCGGATTCAGCAGATATGCCGCCAGCATAAACGGTGCGCTAAACTGAGCCTGGGTAAGGGAATTGAAGCCTTCGGGAGAATAGTACATGCGTCCTGCCGTAGGGGGATTTAGTATAATTTCCTCAATATCTCCAGGTTTGATGTGATTTTTTACCGTAATGTCATGAGCCAGTTCAATGGGGGTCTGCAACCACATATTGGCTGGCCAGTGTTTAATAAGTACTTCCTTGGTCAGCCATCTTGTTCCCAGCTCTTTTGTATACCATTCCCGCTTTGGCTCCGGAGTCATGTGGTAATCAAAGGTGTATGTGTCGTCGAAGCAGTCCATATAATTATCCACCCCCGCCTTAGCTACCATGGCCGCCAAAACGCCATCCTTGGCGCGGAACCCATGCTCAAAATGGTATGCATCCGACATGGTGATATGGTGCAGGTTGCTCTGAACCGGACAACACAGTACGCCGAATCCCAGTGCCTGATTGACCTGGTCAGCAGTCAGTCCCATAAGCTTTGCAGCCGGTACTACTGCTGCGAATATCTGCCATGAGGTAAGCCCCCATCCCTTCATGATATCCCAATCTGTCGGTGGCTGTACCACCATAGCAATACGCTGGTACACCTCATAGGCAGCCACAACCGCTGTGAGAAATTCCCTCCCCGACAAATGAAGGGCTTCTGCCACCGCCCATGCCACAGGAATTACACCTGCCGACGGATGTCCTGTCCAGGAACAGTCCTCCCAGTCCATCACATCCGCCAGTGTACCGTTGGCAAATGCAGCGCTGCTCATACTCACCCTGCTTCCGTCGCCCCAAAGGGTGGCATATGGCTCGCCCACCCCACAGGCTTTGGCAATGGAAACTGCCTTGCCGCTTATGGGCAGCCCATGTGCTGACAATGAGACACCGATGGTCTGCATAGTCAGGTGCTTTGCTCTTTCCCTTACATCCTCAGGAATTTTTTCATATGTTAACTCCGTAATGAACTCAGATAATGTCTGAGTATAGTTAGTGGTTATATCCTTTGCATTGATTCGAAACCCCATGTCAATCTCCTCACTGTTTATTTCTTATATGTATACCGGAGAACCGCCAGCCGCAGCAATATCATGTCATCAATCCGGCGGATATCAAATCCAGTCAGTTCTTTTATCTGATTAAACCGATACTGCAGCGTATTCCGATGCAGAAACAAAGCCTGAGCCGTTTCCGCTACATTACCGTTATTTGCAAAGTAGCAGTCCATGGTTTCAATGAGACTGGTGCTGCCTCCTGCCAGTAGTTTTTCTATAATCTGCTCCCACAGGGCATCCGCTGTTCTATCATCCATGCTCATTGCAGTGCGTTCCAGAAGCATATCCTCATACCGGAACACACCGCTAACCGCTGCTGAACGGCAGCCGATATTAAGCGCCAAGCCCGCCTGCTCATAGGAAATATGATATCGGGAGACCTGGGGAATTTCAGCTCCTATGCCAATAAGCAAGTCCAGCCCACACTGGCGTTTCGCATATTCGCTTAGGTTTAACACAGCCCGGCATATATTGTCCTTCCTGCGGGCTGCCATCCCACTTCCATTCCCTACCGTGATAGCCACAATCAGGCCATTATTCAACTCACAGACCATATCCTGCCTGTGATGAAACACATCCCCGGCCAGGGACAAAAGCCTGCGCATAATTGTAGTCTGCACCAAAGGCTGCTCCATATCTCCTTTAGAAAAACATGGTTTGACGACTACAACAGTCCTGGGAAGACTCATATCAAACTTGTAAAAGCGGCTCCTGGTCTCAATCCACTTTTCATCCTGATTCTGGTTCAGCAGTAATGTTGTGATGAACGAGTTCTTTTCATGTACCAAAAGAGAAAGCTGCTCCTGGGTCTTGACCCGGTCCAGCAAAAGCTTCAACATTGTCATCACAGTCTTCATATAGGACTGCATCTCCTCCGGCGGTCCCACCAGGCCTACCAGACCAATACATTTTCCATTGTATATGATGCGCTCTCCATAGCCCAGCATTACGCCGTCCGGTAATTCCCACTGTCCATCGGGCCTTAATTTCTCTATAGGCTCACGGCCGCAGATTACCTCATAGGCCGATGGCTGGAACAGATTCAAACGCGAAGGTATGCTTGTACCGATGATGAATCCATTGGCATCCGTAATCGTCACCTTACAGGGAAATGCCTCCTCTAATGTTTCAATGATTGGCTGTGCAATCTCATGTGTCAGCAGCATGTTCCACATCCTCCCTATGAGCCTTACTCAAGATGCAGCAAATCTGTCCTTATTCCTCGCAGAAATAAGCAATCAGTTCTTCCTTTGACAGATGTTCCAGGCAAAGATTTTCCAGCGTTCTTCCCTGCCTGTAGTAATCTGTACCTGTAACAGCTGATAAAAGACGTATCATACTCTCATACAGAGGGACATCTACTCCGATTCCCCTCGCAATAGAAATAAAAAAACAGGTCAGCAACGGTGCATCTTCCGATATATAACGATGAAGCAAATCTCCCGGTCCATCCATTTCACAGAAATAGTCGTAAAACGGGTCATGATGTTGTATTCCCTCGAACATTCCCCTGACTGAAGGCGCTGGTTGGAATCCAAATACATCGAATACAGACTTTTTCTCCTCCCAAAGCTGCTCCAGAAGATTAATGACTCCCGGACTTATGCCATTCCTAAACAAATTAAATGAACCGTCGCTGTTCTCAATGGCAGCAATGTTGAGGATTGTACCGGCTATATGGCAAATCAGGTTTGGCCCGTTAAACGCCGCATATAAAATACTCTTCACCGGTTTGAAATCCCACACCTCTCCAAAGGCTTCAGCCAGCCTAACTGTATTCTCAGGCGGAAACGCTGCAATTGCCTTTGGTCCCAGAGGAAGCCCTATAGTGGCTATCCGATCCTCCGACAGACGACAGGGGAAGAAATTTCCTCCCACTTCGCCCACCAGGATTCCCTTCTTTCCATACTGTTCAAACACACGATGGTAAATTATCGACCCACAGTTTCCGGCGCTAAGGAGAACCGGTTTTTCTGGTGTAACAAAAGGCGCCAGCATCTGCGCCACTTCCTCATCCCTGTTGGATATAGTACAACAAATAATCAGCTCTGCACGCTCCAGTGCACTAGCCACATTGGTGGTAATACATTTAGGCGTTCCCTCTCCCGTTACAGTGCCTCTGATTTTGATTGTACCATAGCGCGCGCTCTTTTCCAAGACATCTGTGTAGGCGGAAGTGTCCGTCAGATACACCTCATGTCCGTTTATGGACAGAATGGCTGCCAGCGCATGACCGGTGCTTCCGGCACCCACAATGGTAATTCTTTTCATATCATTTCCTCTCTAAAACTATATGTAGCTTCATACAATGGTTGTCAGTGCCTCGTTGGCTGCGGCCTCCTCAGCAGGCGCCACATACCGGAATCCATCCAGAGATTCCCTGAATTCCTTACGAGCACGCTCCACGGTTTCCGGGTGTGTAAACAAGTCCACAAGGGATCCTGCCAGAACCTTAGCGGCAAAGATCATGGCATTCATTCCAATCCCAGATCCAGACGCTGCACTTGCATACCAGCTGTGGGGAGGGCATCCTAAAGGCCATGTGGCTACATTGAACTGTGCAAAAGGTGCTATATAACTGACATCTCCCGCATCAGTGGACGCTGCCTTCACCGTTCCTCTATCACTTACGGAATATACACCTGCTTCCAGGTATGACCCCTTAGGTATCTGACCCGGCTCCGTAAAAAGAGCTGCTCCCACCCTTCTTCTCTGTTCTTCCGTAAAGTCTCTGCCCAGTTCACGGGCAAAAGCATAGTCTTGTTTCGTAAAACCAATGGCGCCCACTGCCTGCAGGTTTTCATCCAGAACCTGGCTCAGAACCTCGTTAGGCATAACATCATAACAGCCTGACTGGAATTCCGGTATTACCTTCGTCTCTGTCATCAAGGCTGCTCCTGCCGCTATCTTATACAGCCTTCTAGTGATATCCTGCACCTCGTTCCGCCTGGGAGCGCGCACAATATACCATACCTCGGCATCCTCAGGCACTGTGTTGGGCGATGTACCCCCGTTAGTAATGCAATAGTGGAGCCTTGCCTTGTCATTTATATGCTCCCTCAGATAATTGGCTCCTACATTCATCAACTCCACTGCATCCAATGCACTCCGCCCCGCTTCCGGAGCAGCAGCCGCATGAGACGACTTGCCCTTAAAATGAAACTTAATGGAGTTGGTGGCTAAGTAGGTCGAACGCGCAACCACATTCAGTTGGGATGGATGCCAGCCTAAAACCGCGTCCAAATCGTCAAACAGGCTCTGGCGCGCCATCTCCACTTTACCCACGGTAATCTCCTCTGCCGGGCATGCATAGTAGCGCAGGGTTCCCTTTAAACCATTTCCATTCATTGCTTCTCTGAGTGCTACGGCGGCCCCCAGCATGCTGGTGCATATCATATTATGGCCGCATCCATGGCCGTTTTCCGTACCTTCCCGTTTTTCCTTTTCTGCCTGTACCTTCTGAGAAAGACCAGGCAGAGCATCGTACTCGCTCAGGATACCGATTACCGGTCTTCCCTCCCCATACTCAGCAATAAATGCGGTTGGAAGTCCCGGTACCTCCTTTATCCGGAAACCAGCCCGCTGTAGATAATCCCTGAGCAGGGCGCTGGAACGTGTCTCATTCAACGCGGTCTCCGCGTACTCCCAGATTTGTCTGCATATGCTTTTCAGCTCCTCTGCCCTGTTATCAATCTGGGAAAATAAATTCTGCTTATCCATAATTCAAACCTCCATTTATACAATCTGTACTTAAAAGCTGATTGGAGAAGTAAGTCTCTCAAGTAGAGCCAGGGCACTCCAGGCCGCCATCAACGGCCCATGGACCTCATGACCTTCACATCCCTGCTGAAAAGATAGCTCTGCCTTTCCAAAATCTCCCTTCATATGGATGGCAAATCCTGTGTACTCATCCGGCGCCGCCGGCTCAATAGACAGCTGCGTATTCTTAAAATCACCACAGGCTAATCCCACAGCTATACCGATATTCAGGTGTCTGGGTGACATCTGGTACGCTTCCTCTACACTTGCTTGGTAACGGTCCGGTAGTTCCGTAAGGCCCGGAGGGCATTTGGGACTGCCTGACGGCTGCTTGCGGTTAACCAGAATCGTTTCCACCCGACCGTACATAGCTGCAGCTGTCATAAAATCAAATCCGCCCAGCACCCCAGAGGCCAGATGCACCTTTGTTTTGTGCCGCAATGCTGTTGACTCTGTCAGTTTTCTAAATTCTTCATCATAAAATGCTCCGACGGACAGGCATATGAGCTCTGCTCCTTGTGAAAGCACTGCCATAGCATATGTCTTTACCGCCTCCGCCGTGGCTGCTTCCACCACATAATCCGGTTTAAGGGCCATGAGTTCCTCTATATCTGTACAAGCCCTGCACTGAAATTTGCGGGCTGCTTCCTTAACAGCCTTTTCATTACCATCCATCACACCTTCGAGCCGGCATCCCTTCACTTTACCAGTATGCAGACCGTCTGCAATGATTTGACCCAGCCGACCGCAGCCAAGAACACATACGTTCTTCATAATTATTAATCCTTTCTGACTTCTGCTGTTTTTTCTATGCTTCCTTTTGCTGTTTTTTTAAGAGCATTACAAACCCCAGAGCAATGGTTCCGAAAATGGATACAATCATAACGACGGGGGTCCTGGCCACCTTAGGCATAAAATCCAAAAGTCCCATAGAATTGCCAAATGTCATAAATACAGCCAGGGGCACACCGATTGCCGCCAGTTTGGGACTCTTGATGATATTGTTTGCCAACAGGGAGCCAAACAAAGCGGGAAGAAGGTAATTGAGCAGACTCTTGATTTCCTCCGGCAAAGCATTAATCACCTGTGTGCCGCAGACAACTGTGAGCGTGAGGAGCACCAGATTTACTACCACGGACACTGCCACGCCTATAGTGGAAATGCATACCCCCTCTTCCGATCCATTCTTCACACCTGCGGCCTCCTGAGCTACCAGTGATGCCGGCAGACGCATGTTTGACATACTGCCGCACAGACACCCCATATAAGTACCGGCTGCCCCCAGTGATGGATAGTAGGAAATAGGCTCAGCAAACCATCCGACACAGAGAGAGGAAACACGGATTACCAATGCCACCCCCACCGCTCCCCAGAGGGGGTGGTGGCCCATAATAGACAGAACAATACATGGGATAAACAGAAATACAGCTCCGATAATATTAGTCAATCGCCCCCATTTTACAACATAGGGCGTATAGTCAGTCTTAAAGAAATTTTGATGGTCCATAATATACCTCCTTATTTTCAAGTTGACTCATTATAGATACAAATATGCTGCCGTGCAGACCACGCCTGCCACCATGGAAATCGTCATTCCCCACTGCGGCATCCACTTATTAGGATGCTTTTTGTTGTAGAGCGTGAAAAATGCCTGTACGCCTCCTGCTGAAAACAAAGCCAGAACTGCTCCTGAACTGCTGGATGCACTGATGCACTGATTTGTAGCCAGATAGGAATACACGCCTATGATGGAGCCAGTGGTGATAATTCCTAACTTTACGGCATTGCCCTTTGCCACAAAACTATTCAGCTTATCCATTTTATCCGTAAACAGCGCGCCTACCAGAATCCATCCCAGACATCCGATGGACATAACCCACAGACAGCTGCAGAAAATGTTCATATTCATTCCTTCGCCGCCCAGAGTAGCTCCCGCACTGGTAGCCGCCACCTGTGCACTGACCAGCTCATAGCTTACATTTCCCACAAAGGAAAGACGCATCCATGCTACCGGTCCTCCCATTGCCACGATCAGAGCAACACAACCTATAGCTGATACCACTGCCGGTCCCAGGCTGGCCACTGCTGATGCAGCTGTGGCCCGCTTAAACTGTTGACTGGTAATACCAAGTTTCTTTCCCATAGATATAGACTTCTTTGTGAAAATTACTGCTTGAAATACTGTTAAAAGTACTGCTGGAAGAACCGCCACCCACATTATCCAGCTGTTTGCAAGCTCTAAATACTCCATAAAACCAATACCTCCTACTCGTTTGTACATTTACCCGCATTTTCCGTTTTAACATACCTTAGGCACCGCCGGCCGTGTCGGAACCGTTTATGTTGTATTTATTATAGACCTGCCGCTGACTGCAAACAATGTCTGACCGACCAAAAAGAAGTATATGGTTAAATCAATAATCTATTCCAATGAACAAATAGGTTTTTGTCCCCCCTCCTATTTTCGTAGTTTAGAACAGTTTTTCGTTGCTTTTTTATAATGTTTTTAGTCATGCGACCATAGCTTTTCACTTTTATATACGATAGAATAACGTTATGCCAATCAAATATAAGAATGAGGTGAAGTATATGGGAATGTTCTACGAATGCCCAATGGGCGAGAATACACCGGAGGATGTAACAGATAAGTTCAATCTTCGCGAACTGGTAGAATTTGAACGTTATTGCCGTGATTATATGCTGTGGGATCAACTTCGCACCTGCTATCACGATGAAGCCCACATCGTAGTCTCCTGGATGGAAGGAACCATAGATGAGTTCATTGAGGGTTCCAGACATCTGGTTACTACAAAAGCGCCGGCAAAGCATAAGATTTTTGATACATTGGTATGGAAGCATGGTCGCCGCGCTATCGTGGAATGTATCACAGCCATCCAGATTCGCTGTGAACTGGACGATGATCTGGTAGACCTGTCTACACATACGCGTCTTCATTACCGCGCCGAAAAGCGGAATGGGATATGGAAACTTCTTACCATGGATGCTATTTATGAAAAGGACACGATGAAATCCGCCTTTACAGACGGTTCCTTCACGGCCAGCCGGGAGGAGCTGGCCCAGTACCGTCCCACCTATGCCAATATGATGCTACGCCAGGTGAAGTACGGAGGACATCCCAACGGAGAACTGGCCGGGGAAGATCGGCCAGAAAGTATTACGCAGTTATATGAATCCAGCAGCAACTGGCTGGGGGTATAATCCATCCATATATTACATACATAAAAAACGGCAGATACAGGTCCAGTCCCGCATCTGCCGTTTCTATACACATCTTTAGTACGCCTTGCCCCAATAAACCATCTTCTTCGCCGGTTTCCCGCAGCAAACACATTGATCGGACAATTTCTCCTGCTCAAAGGGTATGCATCTGGATGTGGCTCCGGCCACCTCCTTGATTTTCTCCTCACACTCCAGGCAGCCGCACCACATGGCTTTTACAAAGCCGGGCTTGTTGTTGACAGTATTCACGAATTCATCCCAGCCTGCAGCTGTGTAAGTGTGGGCATCCCTGTGCTTCCTTGCCTTCTCCAGCATGGCGTCATGGATGGTATCCAGCATTTCACCTGCTCTTGCCTCCAGCTCATCCAGGGATACAAAGCTCTTCTCATGGTTATCCCTGCGCACCAGCACAGCCTGGTTCTTCTCTATATCCTTTGGCCCTATCTCCACGCGAAGGGGCACACCGCGCATCTCGCAGTCAGCGAACTTCCAGCCCGGGCTCTTGTCCGTATCATCCACCTTTACAGCGAATCCTGCCTTTGTAAGGCGCTCCTTCAGCTCATATGCCTTATCCAGCACGCCTTCCTTCTGCTGCTGTACCGGCACCACCATAATCTGGACCGGCGCAATTCTCGGAGGCAGCACCAGACCGTTGTCATCGCCGTGCACCATGATGATGGCGCCGATGATACGGGTGCTCACACCCCAGGATGTCTGGTGTACATACTTTAATGTATTATCCTTGTCCGTGAACTGGATGTCAAATGCCTTTGCAAATCCATCGCCAAAGTTATGGCTGGTACCTGACTGCAGGGCTTTTCCGTCGTGCATCAGGGATTCTATGGTGTAGGTTGCCTCTGCTCCGGCAAACTTCTCCTTATCGGTTTTCTGTCCCTTGATGACAGGAATAGCCAGCACCTCCTCACAGAAGTCGGCATACAGGTTCAGCATCTGGATTGTTCTGGCCTCGGCCTCCTCGGCTGACGCATGGGCCGTGTGGCCCTCCTGCCACAGGAATTCCCTGGAGCGTAAAAACGGACGTGTGGTCTTTTCCCAGCGCACAACAGAACACCACTGGTTATAGACTCTGGGAAGGTCGCGGTAGGAATGGATATCCTTTGCGTAAAAATCACAGAACAGGGTCTCAGAGGTAGGCCTTACGCACATACGCTCCTGAAGTTCCTCCAGTCCTCCGTGGGTCACCCATGCCACCTCAGGCGCAAATCCCTCCACATGGTCCTTTTCCTTCTCTAACAGACTCTCCGGTATAAAGATGGGCATGTATACGTTCTGCACCCCTGTCTCCTTAAACCTTCTGTCCATCTCCTTCTGGATGTTTTCCCAGATTGCGTAGCCGGCCGGCTTAATCACCATGCATCCCTTGACGCTGGCATAATCGCAAAGCTCCGCCTTCTTTACCACATCCGTATACCACTGGGCGAAATCCTCATCCATGGATGTGATGGCCTCTACCATTTTCTTGTTGTCTGCCATGATTCTTCTCCTTTTCGTTATTTACATTGACCCTTGCATATCTTTCATCATGAAATAAAAAGAGCCATCCAATCCCCTGTGCCGTGTGCACAAGGGACCGAATGACTCGGCGGTACCACCCTTATTAACCTTCGGGCTTAATCCGCCCTTATGGTTCTCTCATCATCCATTAACGCCGGACATACGCTGCATTCATCATACAGGACTCCAGGGTGGGTTCAGCATCTGCCAACCGTAAGGACCTCTCACCTGCGGCCCTCTCTCTGTGACGTGCAATCACGCTTACTGTTCCCTTTCCATGTCATATCTATGAATTGGTCATTTCTTTATGTAAGAATGATTTTACGTCAGTTTCCGGACTTTGTCAACCACAGAATCGCCATATAACGCTTCTGCGGCGGACGGATAAAGCCTTTCCCCCTTTTCACCTTTAGGAGACAGGAATTATCTTACCCTAAAATGCAATCAGCATGGGCTGTCCCTTATCAGGACCTTCCAGGGATTTCTTCACCATTTCCTTAACAAAGTCCTCCGCCATTGCCATGGTTGAGCCTATTTCCAGTTTCTATCTGATTCCTATTCCCCTATGTCTCAGTTTCTTCCTCCTTCGTCCACGCCTCCACCATATCCTCAATCAGCAGCAAACCCAGCGGCCCCAGTATAAATCCAAAAAATCCGAATAACTCCAATCCCACATACACAGACGCCAGCGTCTCAAGGGGAGACAGCCCCACCTGTCCGCCCATCATCCGAACCTCCAGAATCTGACGCACAAAATAACACACCAGATAAATGGCTGTGAGTACCAGCGCCTGTTTCCAGTCCCCTACAGCCAGCCGAAAGACAGCCCAGGGTATCAGCACCGTGCCGGTTCCAAATATAGGGAGTGCATCCAGTATACCGATACCAATACCTGCCATGATGTAATAAGGATTGCGAATCAGGAACATTCCCCCGATACACAGCCCTGTAGTAATAAAAAGAATGATTCCCTGGCTTCTGAACCAGGCCTTTCCTGTCTGTACCAGGCGGCTTCCTATCATATTGAATTCCTTGCGGAAGGTGGACTGGTCCCGGCGGTCCCGCAGATCCTCCATTTCCTGCAGGCTTAATATGGCGGCCAGGAACACCACCAGGCTTACGATGGCGGCTTTTGCCAGGCAGCTGATGACAGACATAGAGTTAGCCATGAGAAAGGGCATGGCAGCTGTCTTGCATGTATCTACCATATGATAGAGCATGTCCCCGGCCATGTCGGCCACACACCCCGGCCTCAGCCCCATGGCATGCTCCACCCTGTGGCAGTTTCCTGTGAGCCACAAATCAAACTGTTCCAGCCAAACCGGAAGCTGCACCATAAGCAGTTTTCCCTCTGCGCACAGCTTCAGGGCGCCTCTGTAGAGCACCGCCCCCAAAACTGACAGCACTGCCAGAAACTCCACGCCGCCTATGACGCCAATGGGCATATGGTACCGTTTTCCCTTTACCGTAATCCTCATACGGTAGGACAGGAACCTGGCCGACGGCCGCAGCAGAAGGGCCAGGATATAACCCACGAAAAAAGGAGCCACGAGGGGCAGCAGATATTTAAATCCTGCATACACCGCTCCCGTGGTTCCTGTTATAATTAATAATTTCTTCAGTTTCTTACCCGGCTTTTCCATGGACTCACCTGTTTCTGATTCGTACTTCATTTGTACCCTCATAGTATGAGCCGATGGCCGGAAAATATTCTGTTTCCTATGTACAAGTCATGCCGGTAAATTATTCCTTTGTTACCAGGCTGTCCACTGTATCCTGTGTTACCAGCTGGTTGTCCAGGATTACATAAGGTTCAACCTGCTTGCCTTCCAGATAATCATAGGCAGTGTTAAGGATGGCCTTGCCTAAGAAGAATGGCGGCTCTGCGATGGTTGCGTCAACCTTGCCGGCCTTCATTGCATCCAATGTGTCGTCGATGGCGTCACAGCCGATTTTTACGATTTCATCGGTTCTGCCGGCTGCTTCCATTGCCTCCAATGCGCCTAAAAGCATCTCGTCATTTGCAGCGTAAAGTCCGTCGATTTCAGGATTGGCCTGAAGAATGTTCTCCATAACGCTCATGCCCTTGGCCCTGTCAAAATCAGCCACCTGGCAGGCCACGATTTCCATGTCCGGGTTGTCCTTCATCACTTCGTTGAAGCCCTGGGAACGGTTCTGGGCAACGTTGGTTCCCATGATGCCCTGAATTTCAACAATCTTTCCTTTTCCGCCTAATGTGTCAACCAGATACTGTCCTGCCATACGGCCTGACTTGATAGCGTCGTAGCCGATGTGTGAAATAACCTCGCCGCCGTTGGCCTCGCGGTCCATGGTAAATACAGGAATCCCTGCCTCGTTGCACGCCTCGATGGAGGATACGATAGCGTCGGAATCACAAGTATCAATAATGATGGCATCCGGCTTCTTTGTAATCAGGTTCTCCACGTCCTTCATCTGGATGGTGGGATCATCCTGTGCGTCGGTAATATACAGCTCAATACCGTGCTCGTCGGCAGCCTTCTGGACACCGTCCTTAACATCCACAAAGAATGGATTGGTCTGTGTGTTCATGGCAAGGCCGATAACATATTTCTTTCCGCTTCCCTCTTCTGAACCGGCATTTTCCGCCTCAGCTGAAGTATCCTTTGCCTCATCCTTTGCTTCTTCCTTGGACTCTTCCTTTGCCGCCTCGGTGGTGGCTGCTGCGGTAGTTTCTCCTGAACCTGAGCTGCATCCGGCCATCAGTGAACACGCCATTGCCAGTGCCAGTACAGTTGCCCCAATTTGTTTCCTCATAATACAATCTCCTTTTCTTAAAAAAATATTTTGTAACGGTTCCGCCGTTTCATGGATAAACCGGATGAACCGGCAGAACCGCAGGTACCTTATCCTTTTGGCCCGTTTCCGGGTTTTACTGCTCTGTATTTATACTAATTTGTATTAACTCTGTTCTCTAATCTGTTATTCTGCCTTAGCCGACAAATCCTTCACCTTCTTGTCCACCAGGACTGCAATCAGTATAACAGCGCCCTTTACAATGTTGGTGGCATGGGGATTTACGTTCATAAGTGTCAGGATATTATCAATAATACCCATAATCATGGCGCCCACCACAGTGGGGAGCACAAAGCCCACGCCGCCGCTTAAGGACGTGCCGCCCAGGATAACAGCAGCAATGGCGTCCATCTCAATGCCGGTGCCGCTGGTGGACTGTGCCGAACCAAGCCTTGCTGTCAGAATCACGCCTGCAACGCCGCACATAAGACCGTTAAGGGTATAAGCCATCCACTCTGTAAAACGGACGGAAATGCCGGACAGACGCGCTGCCTCCCGATTGCCTCCAAAGGCATAGATGCTGCGGCCGTAGCTGGTCTGTGTCAGCACATAGTGGGCAATGAGGAAGAGGATGATAAGGATGATGACAGGAACCGGCACTCCGGCCACTGTTCCCTTGCCAAAAAACTTGTAGGCATCCACTTTAATGGGAATAGGGGAGCCTTTTGTATATACAAGAATGCATCCGCGAAGGAGGGTCATCATGCCCAGGGTGGAGATAAAGGGAGGGATCTCACACACTGCCACAAAGAAACCATTTACGGCGCCGCATCCTATGCCTACGGCCAAAGCAACCAAAATGGCCGCTCCCGCATTTCCTGTGGATTCCAGGATACCGGAGGCCAGAACTCCTGCCAGTCCCAGAATGGAGCCTACGGAAAGGTCGATTCCCCCGGTAAGAATGACAAAGGTCATTCCGCATCCCACGATACCGGCCACTGTAATCTGCTTAAACACGTTAAACAGGTTGGCCACGCTTAAGAAACTGGGGGACAATATGGTTGCAAATACGCAGATTACCAGTAAAATCAGCACGGAGCGGTAGATATTGAGCTGGCCGATTAATTTTTTCTTATTTACACTATTCATTTTCACTGACACCTCCAGATGCATGGGCTAAGATAATTTCCTGATTCATCTCTGATTTTGGTATTTCCAGGACCGTATGGCCTTCCCTCATGATGACCACCCGGTCGCTCATGCCAATAACCTCCGGCAGGTCCGTGGAAATCAGTATGATGCTTTTTCCGGCCCTGGTGAGCTCATCCATGATTTGATAAATCTCCGCCTTGGCACCCACATCCACACCGCGGGTTGGCTCGTCCAGAATCAGTATGGACGGGTTTGCTTCCAGAACCTTGGCAAATACCACCTTCTGCTGGTTGCCGCCGCTGAGCTTACCGGCCAGCTGCTGCAGGCTGCTGATTTTAATGTTGAGCCGCTTAACCTGTGCGTTAATCTGTTTGGTCTCCAGCTTTTTATCCAGATGAATAAAATGGGTTATCTTATCCAGCGATGACAGGGAAACATTTTCCCTGATATTGCGTATGAGCACCAGCCCTTCCTGTTTCCTGTCGTCGGACACAAATCCGATTCCCGCCTTTAAAGCCTTCTTGGGGCTGGAACAATCTTTCTTTTCCCCGTTTATGTAAATCTCTCCGGAATCCATGGGGAGGGCTCCGTACACGATTTTAGACAGCTCGATGGTGCCTGATCCCAGCAGTCCGGCCACCCCCAGGATTTCACCTTTGTGAAGCCTGATATTCACGTTGTGGACACCTTTGCCGCAGATATCCTTAAGTTCAAGTACGATCTCGTCCTGCGTGTAATCCCTCTCAGGATACAGGTTGGTCACGCTGCGTCCAACCATCATGGAAACCACCTCGTCGTAATTGGTGTCGCCTATGTCCTTGGTCGCAATGTATTTTCCGTCTCTGAACACGGTCAGACGATCCGATATCTGGAAAATCTCATCCATGCGGTGGGAAATATACAGAATGGAAATGCCCTCCGCCTTAAGCTCTGCAATGATTTTAAACAGAATACGAATCTCCTCGTCTGTCAGGGCAGCCGTTGGCTCGTCCATGATGATAACCTTTGCGCCTATGGTCAGACACTTTGCAATCTCCGTCATCTGCGATTCCGCCACAGACAGGTTTCGCACCTTGGTGCGGCAGTCAAACTTAAGGCCCAAACGGTCCAGCTCCTCCTGGGCATCCTTGTACAGCTTTTTCCAGTCCACTGCTCCGTAGGGTGTCTTAGGAAGCCTTCCCAGATACATATTCTCCGCCACAGACAGGTCCCGCACCATGTTGAACTCCTGGTATATCATGGCAATACCCTTGCGCTCCGCATCCTTGGTGGAATGGAACACCACTTCCTCCCCATTGACATACATGTGTCCGGAAGTATATCCCTGGGCCCCCGCTATAATTTTCATCAGGGTGGACTTGCCCGCGCCGTTCTCACCGCACAGGGCATGTACCTCGCCCCTCCTCACATCCAGATGGACTCCGTCCAGAGCTTTAACTCCCGGAAATGTCTTCACAATCGAATCCATCTGCAATACTAATTTTTCTTCCATGTTACCCCTCCCTTGCTGCTAAGAGTTCCTGAACATTCCCCCTTATGAGAGCAATATCAGTAAGCGCATCCCGCCGATAAAATCACGTTGGTGTACCCGGTAAATTCACCGGTAAGCACAATGGCCTTTGCATCTTTGCTGCGCTCCTTAAGCTCTGTGTGGGGAATGTATTCCACCGGAAGCCCCTGGGGCAGAAGGTCCAGCGCCTTCTTGTGGAAATCCGGCGTCACGGTCAGCGCCTCGTCAGCAAACACAGCTCCCTCCACCACGATATATTTAAGTATCTCCTCCAGAACATCCAGATAGGCCGGATCACCGGGCCTCCAGCCCAGGTCCACACGCTCCACTCCCTTTGGAATGGGAAGTCCGGCGTCCCCGATAATAATGGTATCCTTATGCCTCAGCTCCGCCAGCACCCTGGCCAGCTGCGGATGTAATATTCCTGTTTTTAACATGTCTGTCTCCCCTTCTACTGATTATGATTCTACTGATTATGACTCTACCGATTATGACTCTACCGATTATGATTTTCCTGATGATGCTTTTGACAACGGCGCTTCTGATTGCGGCCCTTTTGTCTGCAGCTCCTTTGACCGTGATTCCTTTGACCGTGGTCCATTTGACTGTGATTCTTTTGACTGTGGTTCTTTTGTCTGTAGTTCCTCTGGTTGCGGAGCTTTGATTGTGCTTTGACAATACCTATGTTAAGTGTCTGTGCGTCAGCAATCCGCAGTCTGACGATTTGCAGCCATAAATGCGTCAATCTCCTCCCTGACCGGCATGGAGGGCGTAGTACCGATTTTCTGTACGGACAGGGCTGCCAGGGCATTGGCAAAATCAGCTGCCTCCCACAAATTCTTTCCCTCTGCCAGCGCCGCCAGAAGGCCGCCGTTAAATGCATCTCCTGCTCCGGTGGTATCCACCGCCTCCACCTTATATGCCGGAATGATTCCCTTTTTCTCTCCCGTGTTTATATATACGCCTCGCTGCCCCAGTGTAATCAATACATTCTTTACCCCTTTGGAGAAGAACCAGTCCGCTGCCTTGTCCGCCGCTTCCTCGCTGTCCACCTTGATGCCTGTAAGAATCTCTGCCTCCACCTCATTGGGGGTAATCAGGTCAATTTTGCCTAAAAGCTCATCACTGACAGGCTGCACAGGGGCGGTGTTTAAAATGACCTTGACGCCCTTCCTATATGCGATGTCCACGATGCGCTCCACAGAGGACACATTGGTCTCCAGCTGTGTCAGCAGGTATTCGGACCGGTCCACCAAATCCTCCAGGGAATCCACTTCCTGGTCCGTAATGGTATTGCAGGCCCCAAGTATAACCACAATTTCATTCTGGCTGCTGTTCTCATCCACCATGATCAGAGCGCATCCTGTCTCCGTTGTCTCGGAATACAAAACCCTTCCCGTATCCATGTGAAGTTCATTCATGGTATTGAGTGCAATGTCGGCAAACGCGTCCCGGCCAAGCTTCGTCACCATGGTCACATCCGCTCCTGCCTTGTGGGCCGCCACACCCTGGTTGAATCCCTTTCCGCCGGGTCCCATCTTAAACACGGTCCCCTTTACTGTCTCCCCTGCTGCCGGCAGATGCGGTGTCCTGCCCATCAAATCCACCACAAAGCTTCCAAATACTGTTACTTTCTTTCCCATATGCTCCATAATATGTTCTCTCTCCTTAATCCATCTTGCCGGCGCGCTCCGTACACGCTTCATGACAATCCTATGGCCGGCTCCCCATCGGCAATTCTGCGCCGGCAGTTTCCTATCGGCATTTTTCCATTAACATATTTCCACCGGCAGACAATCTAAATCAGTACAATCCCGTTGCCGGCTCCGATTCTGTCCGCCCCTGCCTCGATCATAGCCGCAGCGTCTTCCGGTGTGCGGATACCGCCGCTGGCCTTTACTCTGGCACTGTCTCCAACGGTTCTGCGCATCAGGGCAACGTCAGCTGCCGTAGCTCCGCCTGTGCTGAATCCGGTGGAAGTTTTCACGAAATCAGCCCCCGCTTTCACTGCCAGCTGGCAGGCCCTTATCTTTTCCTCATCCGTCAGTAGGCAGGTCTCTATGATAACCTTTACCACTGCGCCCGCAGAGGCTTTTACCACGGCCCGGATATCCTCCTCCACAAAGGAGTCATCCCCGTCCTTAAGGGCACTTATGTTGATAACCATATCCACCTCATCTGCCCCTGCCTTTACAGCCTCAGAAGCTTCAAAAGCCTTTGCGCTGGTAAGCATGGCTCCCAGCGGGAATCCCACCACACAGCACGTCTTTACACCGCTTCCCTTTAACTGCTCCGCCACCAGCGGCACAAAGCAGGTATTAACACAGACAGACGCAAATTTGTGTTCCCTTGCCTCACTGCAATATCTTATGATAGTATCCTTACTGGCATCCGCCTTCAGCATCGTGTGATCAATCATGTGTTCAATTCCCATTTTCATTCTCCTTTTCCGTTTGAAGCTTTTGCATGTTGAAATTGTATTATGTATTTTCTGTAACCGGTTACACATTTCAGTAAAAAAATATGATAGGCTTTACATTTTTGTGTAACCGGTTACAGATTTGTGCAGAAAACAATCTGACTGGATTGTCAGGTTGTTTTCCTATGTTCTGAACCCCGCAGGATTACCTTGTAAGGAATGGTAATACGCTTTCCTCTCTGACGGCTCTTTCCTGAATCTTCAAAGCACTCCTGAAGAAGTCTCATGGCTTCCCGCCCCTGTTCCCTGGCATCCCTGTCCACCACGGATATCCTGTAATCAATCATCCGCAGGGCGTCAATGTCATCGAATCCCATCAGCGAAATGTCCCTTCCTATCTTAACCTTGTGTTCCGTCAGATACTTAAGACATCCCAGAGTGGAAAGGTTATTGGATGTAAAGATGGCTGTGGGCGGTTCCGCAAGTCCCAAAAGCCGTCCGGTACATTCGTATGCCTTGGCAATCTTAAAATCACCGCAGGCAACATATTCCTCAGGGACAGCCAGTCCGCTGTCCTCCATGGCCTGCAGATAGCCCTGGCACCGGTCCTTGCCCGGCTTGGAGGTCTCAGGGCCGGTTATAATGGCAATCCTCTCATGGCCTGCCTTTATTAATTCCATGACTCCGTCATAGGACCCCCTCTGGTTGTCCACAAATACGCCGTCAAACTGGGCCCCCTTCACATCACGGTCCACCAGCACCACCGGTATACCGGATTCCTCCAAACGGAGCAGGTAATCCCTGGTAACCGTATCCGTCTCTGAAATCGGCGTTATGATTACACCCTTCAGCCTCTGACTTTCCACAATTTTTAAAAAATCATGTTCCTTGTCCAATGTCTCATTAGTTCCCAGAAAAACAATATTATAATGGTACGTTTCAGCCACTTCGCTGATTCCGCTTATGACCTTGGAGAAAAACTCATTCTCAATATCCGGGATAATGGTTCCCACGCTTAAGCTGTCCTGAATGCTCAGGCTTCTGGCGATGGCACTGGGTACATAATTGTACTCCTCCACTGCCTTAAGCACCTTTTGCCGGGTCTCTTCCTTCACGTATCCTGAATTATTGAGGACCCTGGAAATCGTAGCGGAAGAGACGCCTGCCCGGCGTGCAATTTCTTTAATGTTCATGACCCTTCCCCTCTCTTTTTCCTGTAACCATGCCAGCGCAATCTGTAACCGGTTACATATATAATACTACCACATAGATTGTTAAATGTAAATAGTTTTTATCATTTTTACACAAAAAAGTCAATAGGAAGTCAATGGAAATAAATTAAGGCGGGCAGCCCGGCTAATCCCCTATAGGATACATACAGAACATCTGCCAAACGGATCGGATGATCTGGCTGTTATACTGCAGTCCATACTGCTTTAATCCGCTTATACACAGTAAAAAGGAGACAGCCCAAAGACTGCCTCCCCTTCTTAATCCCGGCTCATGAAAAGCCAAATTCATAAAAATATCAGTTCACATCTTAAATTCTGTATGTAATGACATCACCTAACCGCTGCTATGCAAAGAAGGATATTATAAGAGCCACCACAAATCCCGTACCGCCCACCAGCGTCTCCATGATAGTCCATGTCTTAAGGGTGGTCTTTTCATCCAGCCCCACCAGTGATTTCACAAGCCAGAAGCCGGAATCATTAAAATGAGAGCACACCGTTGCTCCTCCTGCCACTGCCGCTGTGACGCAGGCCAGGTACAGAGGGGACAGGGTTGCGATTTCCGGCATGGCCGCGATGATGCCGGCTGCCATGGTCATGGCAACTGTAGCAGACCCCACGGAAATACGCACCAGAGCAGCCACCACAAAAGCCACAACAACAATCGGAAGAGAGGCTGATGACACTGCATTGCCAATCACGTCACCCAAACCGGAATTCTGAAGCATGAACCGCAGCACGCCGCCGCAGGCCGTTACCAGAAGAATCAGTCCCGTAGGCTCCAGAGACTTTGTCAGTACCTTTTCCAGCTCCTCATTGCTGTATCCGTGACGGTATCCCAGAAGAACCATGGCCACAACCGTCGCTATGGTGAGAGCCACAAACGGCTCACCCAGAAATCCTAACACCGGCTGTACAGAGGCAAGGGCAGGAACCACCTTTGCAATGGAATTCAGGATAATAAGAACCAGCGGAATCAAAATGATTCCCACGATTGTCCCGAACTTTGGAAGTTTTGATTCGTCAAAATCTTCCTGGTTGGCAATATGTTCCGGAACCGGTATATCGTACTTGTTTCCGCAGATAGTCCCCCATATGGGACCGGCCACTATCATGGCAAAAATACCGCACACAATACCTACCATAATGACCCAGCCCAGGTCTACACCCAGCATGGTAGCCACCAGCACGGGCCCCGGTGTGGGCGGGATAAATGCATGGCCTACCGCCAGACCGGCCAGCAGGGGGATGGCATAGAACAGGGAGGAACGTTTGGTTCTCTTTGCAAGAGAAAAGGCAAGAGGAATCAGAATAATGAGCCCTGCATCGAAGAATACCGGCATGGCTATGACAAGTCCCGTGATTCCCAAAGCCCAGGCAGCCTTCTTGTCGCCGAATTTCTTTACCATGGTGACTGCCAGTGTCTGAGCGCCTCCTGATATCTCCAATATGGAGCCGAACATGGAGCCCAGGCCCACAAGCAGGGCAATTCCCTTAAGAGTACTTCCAATTCCTTCATTTACAGAGCTTATGATATCCGCAAAGGGCATACCTGCAATCAGCCCGATGGCCACTGCGCCTACCAGAATGGAAATCATTGCCTGCACCTTGAATTTGATGATTAAAAGCAGCAGAATCACCAGCCCTGCCAAGGCCGCGATAATCAGTCTGGTCGGATCCAGAGCTGCAGCTGTTGTTGTTGTCATACTTATTACCCTCCTATAATTTCACACAATATCCCTATTTCCGCTGATATTTCCATCTAATATTTTTCGGTCATGTTTCAACCATAGCTCCGGTCCATACTTCCCACAAATATTTCCCGGCCAGTTTCCGGCAATCAGACCATGTAACCGCCCTTCATGGGTGATACGGCATGTTCGGAATAAATTTTAAGTACGCCCTTTTTATACTTGGCTTCCCTTGGTTTCCAGGCTTTTCTGCGCTCTGCAAGAATACGTTCTACCTCTTCCTTGGGAAGTTCCTCTCCCTTCACGCCTATGATTTCCAGAACGCGCTCCGGTATATCAATTCTGATAAGGTCATCCTCTTCCACCAGGGCAATGGGTCCACCGTCCGCTGCCTCAGGTGATACATGTCCGATGGCTGGCCCTTTGGATGCCCCGGAGAACCTTCCGTCCGTGATAAGCGCTATGGTTTTTCCCAGCTCCGGATCAGAGGAGATGGCTTCTGTGGTATAGAACATTTCCGGCATTCCCGATCCCTTAGGTCCTTCATAACGGATAAACACGGCATCTCCCGGCTGTATCTTCCTGGAAATGACTGCCTCAATGGCGTCCTCCTCACAGTCAAAAGGTTTTGCCTTCAGGACTGCCCTAAACATCTCCTTAGGAACAGCAGAATGTTTCACCACAGAACCCTCCGGCGCCAGATTTCCTCTCAATATGGCCACGGTTCCGTCTGTGCCGATGGGTTCCTCAAAGGTCCTGATAACATCGGTGCGCTTCAGCCCCCATTTTTTCAGATATCCGTCGCACTTGTCGTAGAATCCGCCAGCCTTAAGCTCTTCCAGATTTTCTCCCAGGGTCTTTCCGGTAACAGTCATCACATCCAGGTGCAGCATGGACTTTATTTCCTCCATCACAGCGGGAACACCGCCTGCATAGTAGAAGAACTGTGCCGGCCATTTTCCGGCAGGTCTGATATCCAGCAGGTAATGAGCCCCCCTGTGCATACGGTCAAATGTGTCAGCGTCAATCTCCAGTCCCAGCTCATGGGCAATGGCAGGAATATGAAGCAGGGAATTGGTTGAACCGGATATGGCAGCATGCACCATAATGGCATTCTCAAATGATTTCATGGTCACGATATCGCTTACCTTAAGCCCCTTCCTGGCCAGTTCCATGACCTGGAGGCCTGCCTTATACGCCATTTCCTTCAAATCTTCGCAGGTTGCAGGCATCAGCGCTGAGCCGGGAAGCATCAGCCCCAGAGCTTCGGCCATGATCTGCATGGTGGAGGCAGTACCCATAAAGGAACAGGCTCCGCAGGATGGACAGGCATTGTGCTTATAATAGGTAAGCTTTTCTTCGCTAATCTCACCTCTCTGGCACATGGCTGAATAGGCGCCAATCTGTTCCAGGGTCAGCAGGTCGGGGCCAGCATCCATAACGCCGCCGGTCACCACGATAGACGGCATATCAAGTCTTGCCAGTCCCATCAGACAGGCAGGCACGGATTTGTCACAGCTTGCGATGAACACGCCTCCGTCAAACCCTGTGGAATTGCCGTGAATCTCAATCATATTGGCAATCATATCCCTGTGCGCAAGTGAATAGTTGATACCGTCATGTCCCTGGGCAATGCCGTCGCATATGTCTGTGGTAAAATACCTGGCTCCCTTTCCGCCTGCATCCGCGATTCCCCGCATAGCTTCATTCACAAACCGGTCCAGATGGGCGCTGCCCGGATGGCTGTCGCCAAATGTACTCTCAACCATAATCTGCGGTTTATCCAGGTCTTCCACTTTCCACCCCATACCTATTTTTAATGGGTCGTTCTCCGGTGCCAGCGCTCTTACTCTTTGACTGTTCAGTTCCATTATAATGCCTCCTCTTTTTGCTTTACATCTGACGTCTGACTTCTTTATGGCTTTATAGTAGCATTTTTAAATTATTCTTTCAAGTCATCAGACTTGTTTTCTACTATATTGTCAAAAAAATTTGATTTATTTATGCACTATATCTAAACCAGTATTATTTCGCTTCCAGAATCCCCCATTTTTCTGCACGTTTAGCTGGTTTCGTTCTGATTCCCTTGCAAAAGTCGTCAGATGTATTTTGGTTTAAAATGAATCAAAACAAAAAACCTATAAGTTTAAGTATTCCCTTTTATTTGCTTCCGGGGTCTGCTAAAACTTATAGGTATAAATATTTATCAGGTCTGTCTTTCTTCCATGTCCGTATTACCACCATACTTCTGCATGGTTCTTATGCTCTCACGTTGCTGTCACATTCCCGCACTGCCGTCACATTCCCGCACTGCCGTCACATCCCCGCACTGCCGTCACATCCCGCACTGCCGTCACATCCCGCACTGCTGTCACATTCCGCACTGCTGTCACATTCCGCACTGCTGTCACATTCCCGCACTGCCGTCACATTCCAGCACTGCCGTCGCACTACCGGCACACTCCTACGCCTCACGTCCATCCTTCATCAGCTGCCGGATCATATTCCTGTTAAAAGTCATATGCATCATCATGGCGGTTTTGGCACCGATAGGGTCGTGCTCCGCAATAGCCTCGGTCACGGCCCGGTGGGTCATGATGGTCTCGTCGGTCAGCTTTTTGTGGGTCACATTGACAAACATAAGGACTGCTGTATCAATAATAGGGATCAGCTGTTCCACCACCTTATTCTTGGAACATTCAGCCACACAGGTATGGAAGGCGATGTCGTCTTCTATGTAACTGTCTCCAATCTTTATTTTCCGTTCAACGCTGTCACACAGATTCCTCAGCTTCAGAACATCCTCCTGGGTTGCGTTGAGAGCCGCCATCTCTGCGATTCCCGGCTCCAGTATGATGCGTACATTTACCAAATCCAGGGCCAGGGCCATCTTGTCCTCCACCGCCCCCAGGCCCAGAGGGTCCATGTCCACCGGCGTAGTGCTGACCACGTACGTACCGGATCCTCTCCTGACTTCCAGAATTCCTCTGGAAATCAAAAGTTTCACCGCTTCCCGGATGGTACTCCTTCCCACGCCAAACCTGTCTCCCAGTTCAAATTCATTGGGAAGTTTAGCGCCTACGGCTATGGGCGTTTCCAGTATATACTGGTATATCTGCTCCTGAACCTGCTCTGCCAGCAGTTTATTTTTCAGATTGGACAGTTCTCCTTTGTTGGCCTTCTGCATTTTCCTAAAGACATCCTTTCCCGGTTATTGCTGTGTGCTCTAATCCTATACATTCTAACACATTTTAAACCGGTTTACAAATACATGCATGAACGCGCCAACTATCCATCCGGCAGCCGGAATACTTCCATGGCCCGGCTCCGGTATCCGTTTAAAGGGAGGGCCCGGAACTGTACGCGGAAGTTTAATGCACCCGGGCTTCCTCCCTCAGCAAAAACACATTCCCATCCATATCGTAGAACTGAAACATGCTGCCATAAGGCATTTTCATGATGTCTCCGGTTCTGACGCCTCTTTCCTTCATTTCTCTATGGGCGTTCTCCAGATCGCCGGTGCATAAAATAATAGATGGATGGCCTACATTCACATCGGGATTCTGAGTCTTCATTTTTTCTTTGTCATAAAGAACAAAGGATGTCCCGCCTCCGTATTCCGGTCCCACTTCAAGCCATTTCTGGTCAGCACCCATCTGCTGTTCCAGGCGCACGATGAATCCCATCTTTTCTGTCCAGAAATCCCTGGCCTCATTCTGGTTATTCACGTAAAGCGTTATCTTTCCAATGGAGTCTATCATAATTCATATTTCCTCATTTCTGCTTTCTTTTTACTATAAATAATTCCCTCCAATCAAGGTTTTCATTCGGTACAAGGAAGAAAAGAAAAAGCAGCAGCTCCCCCGGATGATATTCCGGAAAAGCTGCCGCTGCTAAACTATTTATTCTTCATACGTAATATGCTATTTATCACTGTACTTATTGCATATCTTTACCACCAGACCGCTTAGGGCAAGCAGGGCCATGGCATTAGGTATAACCATCAGACCATTAAAGAAGTCCGCCAAATCCCATACCAGCTCCAGCTTCAAAGCAGAACCGATTATGATACAAACCACTACTAATAAGGAGTAAATCTTTGCTGCGCCATCGCCAAACAAATACTTCGCATTGATAAGGCCGAAGAAATGCCAGCCCAGAATCGTAGAGAAAGCGAAGAACAAAAGGCATACTGCAACGAATACAATACCGAAGGTACCAAATCCTCTCATGAAAGCTGCCTGTGTAAGAGCGGTACCATTCTTGCCAGACTCAAGAGCGCCTGTGGTCAGTACGGAAAATACAGTCAGGTTAAGGATTACAAACGTATCAATAAATACGCTGATCATAGCGCAAAGTCCCTGCTTATGAGGATTCTCTGCAGTAGCCCTTGCATGTGCATGAGGTGTGGAACCCATACCAGCCTCGTTGGAGAAAAGGCCTCTGGCAACACCGAAACGGATGGCTTCTTTAACTGCAATACCTGCGCCTGCGCCTAAAACTGCCTGAGGATCAAATGCGCCTACAAAAATCATCTTAATAGCTGCAGGAAGATTAGCAATATTCATGATAATAAGAATCAAGCTTCCCACAATATACACGCCTGCCATGATAGGTACAACCTTCTCAACAACAGATGCCAGCCTCTGTGTTCCGCCCAGGAAAACAAATGCTGCTACGGCTGCTACGATAACACCAATGACAACCGGAGAGATAGTTATGTTAAATGCCCCAAAAGCCTCTGTAAATGCAGCGCCGATAGAGTTGGCCTGAACCATGTTGCCCATGAATCCCAGCGCAAGCACAATAAAGATTGCAAATAATCCTGCAAGAACCTTGCCCAGAGTGCCCTTAAAAGCTGCCTTTATGTAATAAACAGGACCGCCGGTAACCTCACCATTTACCTCAGTCTTAAAGTTCTGGGCCAGAGTTGCCTCTGCATAAATGGTTGACATACCAAAGAACGCACTTACCCACATCCAGAAGATAGCACCAGGTCCGCCTCCTAAAAGTGCAGTGGCTGCACCTGCCAGGTTACCGGTACCAACCTGGGCTGCAATTGCGGTTGCAATTGACTGGAACGGTGTCATCTCACCTTTTTCGTGCTTCTCACCATTAAGGCTGAGGTGCCCGAATACCAGTTTCCAGCCTTCACCAAACTTTCTCACCTGGATGAACCTCAGGCGGATCGTGTAATAAATTCCGGTGCCACACAGAAGAACAATCAACAGAAAACTCCAGAGAAAACTGTTACCTTTTGCTACGAGATTTGTAATAACGTCCATTCCTAATTCCCCCTATACATTTAATTGGCCGCATATAGCGGCATTCATATTTGTGCTGATGTAATCAGCGCTCCAAAGAGCGGGATGTAAACATACAATAGGGACACCCACCAAAGATGGGATAGTATGCCTCCCTTTTGCCTGTGAGCATGGAAGATTTTATGGACGCTTATATCTGTCCTGCGCTTTCGCGCTCTCACAGAATCTCCCTGGAGTTTTCCTGATTCCTCCAGCATGGTACTACATTATTCATAAAGAAAAAATCTATACCCGCGCTGGCAGAAAAAGGAATTTTTATAGATTGTTTTTATTTTATCATACTTTACCCATAAATTCAATAATTATTTATTTAGTTTTTAGAGAATTTTAGTTAATTTTATACTTTTTTTAAATTTATCTCATTTTCAGCTTGACAAAATATTATTGGCATATAAATATCAATGGAAAAAGCTGGGCTTCCTGTATTTCAGGATTCCCAGCTTTTATGTTTGTGATTATATGGTTTCTTATGAGAGGCGGCGGGGCTTACTATTCCCACTCGTTCTTGAGATGCATCGCTTAAACAGTTTTGCTTAACAAGCGTTACTCAAGTTCTTCTAGATATTTTGATTATTCATATTATCATAGCTATACAGCGGATGATTATCAAAATCTTATCAGCGGTGATAAATTCTATTAGGAGAGGAAGCAACACATCACTGGGGCTATCTTGCCGTCGCAGCATCGTTCTTGGACAGCAGATACACACAATATTGGTTCATGCTGATGCCCTCCCGCTTGGCGTGTTCGGTCAGGGACTTGTGCAGGCTTTTGGGAATTCTCAGCTTGAACTGGCCGGAATAGCTTTCCAGATCGTCTGGCTCCCGGATGGGGATACCATCCTCTAGGGCAGCCTCCAGCCAGGCCCGTTTGGCATCCTGGGCGTTGGCTACTGCGGATTCCACTGTTTCCCCACAGGTGATACACCCAGGCAGGTCCGGGTAGGACACCACAAAGCCGCCCTCGTCATGATCTTCTACAATCTCCATGCGGTAAGGCAGGGTAAGATATTCATTCAGTGTTTTCATTGACACCCTCACTTTCCACAACTTGTTTGACCATTTCTACATAAGCCTTTTGGATTTGTTCGTACTTTGGCATGGTAATCGGCTGACATCTAGGCTTTCAAAACGTATAATGCCTGCTGCCGCCTCTGGGAGCGTTCATTACATACCCAAAGGACTCCAAAACTTTTCGCAACTCCTCAAACCGGAGGCCTTTGCTCAGGGAACAGATTCTTTCCAGTAGCTTATCCCATTTTGACATTGCAATTCCTCCTGTCCCCTATATTATATGTGGTGTTATATATGGTGTCAAGTGCTTTTTAGAAAAAGCAATTCATATCATTCAATTTTTTTGAAATAAGCTTTGTATTTTCATATCAGTGTGTTATCATGTTCGCCAACCGGAAAGAAGGTTGATCCCTTGCATTAGGTTTCCCGGGAGGCTGGAACGGCATCCACACCTTCCCGGTGCGCATACCATCCCAGCCTCCCGGGAAATCGGTAGCCGAGGGGCGGTTAAGCCGCCCCCTGTAATAGATTTCTACCAGAGCTGTAATCAATTTTGCGTGTATCTGTGCCGTAATTAATTTTGCGCATAACTCTTGACACTACCGCAATTTACAATCTAGTTTTGCATATTTCTCATCATAATCCGAGCAGAAAAACACTTGATAATACCCCAAAGGCACTTTCTGATTCTGTGTCAAAAGGCTTCCGGCTACCATGCAGATCAAGGATACAATCCAAGCGGGAATAAAGGCGTTTACGCCACCCATGGCAACGCCCCACCAGGCTTTGGTGTAAGGGATAATACTGGACAGAAAATAGCAGACAATATACGTTCCATAACCACCAATCGTGGAGAGGATCATACCGGTTTTTGTGGCCTTTTTCCAATAAAATCCTAAGAGGATTGGCCAATACCAGCCGCCGCCAATGCTGCCGAGAGCAAAGTTAATCATGTACTGTGTAATGTCTGTAGGCTTCAGAGCAACCAGCACACCAATCACACCGACGCCAATAATGACGCCATAATTGATTCTGCTCTGCGTTTTTTCAGGAACTTCCTTCATGAGGCAGTCGACGATGAAATCCTTTGCCAGAATAGCACCGGCAGAGATGCATATACCGGCAATGGAGGATTGAACAGCAGCGAACACACCAGAGAAGATAATGCCGCCCACCCAGGAAGGAAGCAGATTAGTGGCCACAAACATAGAGGTGTAGTCAGCAACAGCAATATTCGGATTGATTGCACGGACCAGTGGACCAATCATGCACATCAGGCCGTTGACAATAAAGAAAGTTAATGTGGCGATCAAAATCCCCAGCTTCAGCTTTTTGTGGTCGTTATATGTCATGGAAACAGACAAGGAATGAGGCATGACACCAACACCAACGCCGAAAAAGAGGGACAGGCCCAGGATATTCCAAAAGGAACCGGAGGACTGCGCTTGGAGAATTGTTGGGAAGGTAACGGCAAGGCTCTGCATAGCCTGGGTGACGCCTCCATACATTTGGGTGTTTTTAAATATCAAAACGCCAATGATAGAAAACGTGGCCGCTAGCATAACTACACCCTGAATAACTGCTACCTTTGCCAGAGATTTTACACCGCCTGAAACCGTGTAAACAACAGAGATAATAATCACCAGGAACAAACCGAGATAGTAGCTGTTGCTGCCAGTGACGGCCGCAAAGATTTTGGCACCGGCGGAAATTTGACCGCATCCAAAAAACACCAGGCCCAACGCGCCCGTGACTGCCAGCGCGCCCACAACACCCTTGGACTGAAAACGGAGGCGCAGCAGCTGCAAATAGGAAACTGCGCCGGTCCGTTCACGCAGAATAGCAATTTTCCGTCCAACAGCACCAAGACAGTAGGCGGAGGTCAGAAATCCGCTGTAATAAATCAGAGGGGAAGCAAATCCGACCGCGTAGCTGAGGCCGGGAGCCGCAACCATGGAACCGCCGGACATTGCGTTTGTCGCGGCAATCATGGCGATGGAAAATGCACCGATGTTGCCGCCTCCTGTAAGGAAGGACGTGAGGTTGTCGGAGCCACCCTTCCGGGCCTGTGCTTTTACATAGAATCCGAATCCGACGATGATAATTGAATACACCGAAAAGATTAGCAGCATGGTGACCGAAGTAGAGCGGGCAATGGTAAAGCCGCCAAGATCCTGTGCCATTATTTCTCCCCCTTTCTATTAGCTCTTGCTGTCAGCGGAAATTCGTCCCATTTACAGATATGAACGATGCCAATGATGGTCATGATGGTGTAGATAATTGTCGCACCGGAAAACCAGAGAGGAAAACCCAAAAAGTATGTCATCTGTGTGGGATCGCCCGTCCCGAAATAAAACATCCAGCAGGTGCCAATTATAGATGCGACAATGCCAAGAATGTGCAGAAACAAAGCGCTCTTTTTGCTTGCTTCAAAGCGCGGATCATAATCAGTGATGGCCGCAGTGTCATAATCACAGCGGTCCAAATCGTGATTGCTATTCACGTTCAATACGCTCCTCTCTAAAATTGTCTATGTGGAATCAGAATTTGCCCGTTTTCGCGTAACGATTCAACTCTTCGGCGTTTCTGCCGCTGATGCCGAGTACTTCGGCAGTTCTGCCGTTTTTGAACCAATCTGTGTCATGGGCGACACCGACCAGAGTGATCACAGCATCCATGATGGGCGTTTCAATGCCCAGCTGATCCGCGATAGAGGCCCAGCAGACCAGAGCGATTGGGATATCTTCCGTCAGATAGCGGTAGTTGATATCATTGGGGCCGGCAATCGAGGTGAGGTTGTGGCAACCGTGGCCCATAGCATACAGTGGCACCCAGGAATCGACCTTATCGACGCCAGCAAAATCCTCCAGAGCATGGATATCATAGCCGAGCGCCTTACCAATTTTCAGCCGCTCCTTGTTAAGGAGAACGTCAATTTTCAGACCGGAGGGTTGGAATCCGTGCTCGTACAAAAAGAAGTTGACATCTGGCTTTTCGATGTTGCTGAGGTTGACAAGGCAAGGGCCAGGGTGTACAGTAGGATTAATCAAGCTTAGACCGCACTCAAGAACATCGCTGTAGAGACCGGGGAAATCATAGACATCCTTGCGAATCTGATCGTAGTATTTCTCTGCGGCGGCGGCGGGGAAAAACGCGATAGGTGCTAGATGACGCTCAAACATACGAACCTTGCCTGGTTCTACCCGTCTGGTGCTGAAAGGCGGGATCGTAGATTCCACAAAGATGGGGCAAGTAGGGTCATCGCCCCATACGTTCTTGTAAATCAGAGAGGCCATACAGCCGTTGAAGGTAATCACGATCTGCTCAGCTGTGGTATGCCCCTTCAGGATTTTGGCAAATTCCTCATGACGATTGCCAGGGACACAGACGATGATATAGTCTGCACCCTTTACAGCCTCGTCAATGTTGGAAGTCACCACATCGATCTTTTCTTTTGCGTTAAATTCGCCGACGCATTCGATCTCATGAGAAATCGCGATGGTCTGGAATCTGGAGAACAGATAGTCAGGCGCAAACAGCCGGACTTCCTGACCCTTGGCTTTCATATCGACAGCAATTGTCTGGGCTACATTTCCAGTTCCTAATACAGCAATGGTTTTCATAGTGTACCCTCCTGTTGACTCCCGTAGTTACGGGTATTCATTATAACGAATTTACGTTCGCTATAGCGTATATACATAATGCATCATTTCAGCCGCTCTGTCAATAACGCAATTTTACAAATTTTTCTTCAGGAATTTAGTGGTATTGCCACCTTGACATATCCTTAGATACGCTGTTAAAATAAAAAGATGTGCTTATCCGAAATGGATGGACTATATTATATCTGTCTGCAGCGGCATAACAGGAGGCGGAATTCATGGGCGAGCAATTGAAAATCGGCGAAAATTTGAAAAACATCCGGAAGAGCATGGGGCTCAGCCTTGATGCGGTTTCCTCCATGACTGGTGTTAGCAAAACCATGCTGAGCCAGATCGAACGATCTGAGTCTGTTCCGACACTGGCTACGGTTTCGAAAATCGCAAACGGATTAAAAATACGATTCGACAATCTTCTGACGAGTCCTCAATCTCTGTATTGCGATATCAAGTATATTGAGAACATCTCTCCGGTTGTTGACAACGACGGAAAAATCTTGTTTTACTGTATTTTTCCATTTACACCTGCAACAGGCTTTGAAATTTTCTATTGTGTTCTCAAGCCTGGATGCAATCATGTGTCGCAGACTCACAAGAACGGGCGGACAGAGTACGTGATGGTCGCTGATGGGGAAGTCGAGGTCGCTGTTGGTGACAATATTTACCAGCTAAAAAGAGGGGCTTCCATTGCGTTTGACGCAAGTGCGGAGCATAAATATATCAACAACGGCATAGAAGATGCAAATATGTATTTTGTACTTAGCTACAAATGATTTAGGGATCCTCTGAATATATCGCCCCATATTCTGCTTAATGGGAAAATTTCACAAATTTTATTTTGTCGTTCTCCTCAAATTCTGTGTGTTCTTCTTCGCCAGCTCGCTGGCAGCTTGCCGTCTCTTTTCACTGTAAGGTGCCGTCAAGCGGATACCAAAACGGCCTTTTTTGACGGCAAAGGTTTTGCAGCCGTTTCCGTCATCGTCCAGTTGACGGCATTCTGCGGGATATTTGACGGCAAATTCCGACAGTCGCTTTTTGAAGTCTGTGTTGTAGGTGCAGATTTCCACAAAGTCGTCTGCTTCTGTGAAATAAATGCTGGTTCTCTTTTGCTTCTTGGTAAGTCCTGTTTTCATAAGTACCTCCTGAATCTGTAGATTTTCCCGGCTGTACACCCGGAAATACTTGCCGTTTTTCGGACGGGAAGTGCCTGAACGATATGCTGTTCGGCTCAGGCACTTCCGTCCGTTTGTTTCCGTTTTTCCTGGGTCTACACGGGATTTACCGTGCTTCGTCCCTGGAGCGGCCCATGTCCCGGTTTTTTCCGAAAAACCGCCCCAAATCATGCCGGTCAATGATGAGATTATAGACCCGGAGTTTATCCCGGAGATCAAAATTTTCCTTTTCGATTTTATGGAGTTTCATCTGAAATTTGGGGGAGCGGTAGTAAGATAGTTCTTCTCGTAGAGAAGCGATTTCCGCTTTCAGCTCGTTAATCAGGCCCTTGGCAGCATCCAGTGCTTTTTGAAGCACACCCTCTCGCTTCTCCTGGGCAATGTACTTTTTCGCTGTTGCCTTCAGGGCTTCATACTCCTTACGTTCCAGAATCACCTTTGTAGAGGACAGCGGAACAGGCTTGGCTTCAATTGTGTCCACTTTCTGAATGGCCACCTGCTGCTTCTGGTAACGCTCTATTTTCTTTTCCAGAGCAGCGGCCTCCTGGGCTTTCTGGGCTGTTTGCTCTGTCAGGCCCTCCAGGCGCTCCTGCTCCCGCTCTACCTTGAATTGGGTTACGGTCAGATGTTCCTCAGAGCTGCCACGTTCGCCACGCTCCAGGTCTGTGTATCCGGCACTGCGCATAGCGTTGTAGAAATCGTCCTGTAGGACGGAATAGGATTTTTTCAGAACAGGCTTACCAGACTTGGTGAGCAGGGGTTGTCCATCCTCTCCGATTGCCGGCTGGGAAGCCCACTTCTTACTCATACTGACCTGGTGAATCCGCTCCTTAACGGTTCCCACCAGGGCCGGAGCTTTGCAGCGTTTTGTCCAGCGGACTTCCTTCTCTACCACAGGGATATAGACCACATGGAGATGGTAATGGTAGACATCCTCTCCCATCTTCTCAGACATGGCCCGGTTCCGTTCATCGGCGTGCATCACCGCCGAAAGGATATACTGTTCACCGCCTACGATGCTCACGGCGGCCTTGTAGGCATCTGCGTAGAACTGCTTGGCGAAGTCATAGCCGCCGTGGTTGTAGAAATAGGCAGAGTTCACATCGAACACCAGCTCTCCGAATTTCTCCGCATCCGCTTTCAGACCACGGGTGGAGATTGCACCGGATTCTACCATCTGATCGAACATTTCCATATAGTCCCCTGTGGGAGATTTGAAGTGGACATTCTTTTCCGTTCTCTCTGGGACTATATCTTGATTTACATAACTTCCTTTCTGCCGCTCATTGTGGGCCTGTGCGTTGCCCACTTTGGCGGCTGTCATCTTTGCGTTTCTTGCGCTGGTACGGTCAATACCGTCGCCTCTTGCCATAGGCAAAATACCTCCTGAATTTAGATTTTTGAAAAACGTAGGTTGCGGGGAACACTTCTGCGGAAGTGTAATAACCCACTATGATACTTTCATCCTGCGGCTGCAAAGTATCGTGGGCTCTCCGAGGGGGAAACGGGGAATGCGGCTTCTGCGGGAGCCTTGGCCGCAGCCGACGATACACTGTATCATCGACTACGGCATGGGTGCCATCGTCTCCGCACGTTCTGTGCTGCACCGCTGCCGCCCACAGCCAGGGAGTGGCTACTCCCTGGCTGACCATCTCCCGGTCTGCGGACCGTCCGATGGGGACGGGGGATGCGGGGAGAATGTGACGGTTGTGACGATTGTGACGGTATTTTGGATACCGCCCCCGCTGTCGTTTTAATCGTCACAACCGTCACCAATCGTCACACCTCTTGGTTTCGCAGCCGGATAGCACTTCCGTTTCTGGTGCGCTTCACAGTGTATTCTACACCGTATTCGCTCAGCAGCTCCCCGGCTTTTACATTGAGCTGCCGTGTCAGAATATTGGGCTGCATTTCCTCTTGAAGCAGCGCTGCCAACTCGGTAGCACTGCCGTTCCACTCCGGGGCAGCAACCGTCAAAATTCCGGCAACCTTTTTGAGAAACGGGTCAGGTGGCTTTTTCCAAAGCTCTGTTTCTGCGTGATCCAAGTCCCAGGAAAGCTTTTCCATATTTCGGGTCAGATGCAACCGCTGATCCGGCTGATCTCGCCCCACAATGTCCAGTGTGGCGTTCTGATCTGTACGCTTCTCCTTTTGTAGCAGGAACGCTCCATCCGCACACCCCAGCAATCCTGTTGTGCCGGAAATCATCTCAAATTTATCTCCGGCCTGCTGCTTTCTGGTGTGATGCACCAGCAAAAGGCAAATTCTGTTTCTGTCCGCGAACTGCTTCATCTTCCCCACAATCTCATAGTCGTTGGCGTAACTGTAGGCATCCGTACTGACCTCCCGAATCTTCTGTAAGGTATCAATGATAATCAGGCGGGTATCGGGATGCTCCCGGATAAATTTTTCCAACTGTTCGTCCAGTCCCGCCCCCAGGTGCTTAGCACAGATCGCAAAGCGGAGTTTATCCGTTCCCTCCACACCAAACATTCGGGACATTCGTTCCTGCAACCGCTGGTAATCATCTTCCAGAGCCAGATACAAAACCGTTCCCTGGTGGACTTCATATTTCCAAAGCTTTTGTCCCGTACTGACATGGTAGGCCAGCTGCGCCATGAAGAAGGATTTGCCAACCTTTGGCGCACCGGCGAACAGATATGTCCCCGCATAGAGCAGGCCGTCAATAACCGCCTGCTTGCCCTCATAAACTGTCTCATACAGCTCATTCATAGAAACCGTATGCAGATAGGCCGGGTCCTGCATTCGCTGCATCTGGAGGAAAAATTTTTCTTGAGAAATGTCCTCCAGGTCATTGATTTCCGGTGTTTCACCTGCTATAATCTGAGTAGTTTGTGATTGGATTGACTGCCCTGCATCTGCGCCAACAGATGTGCCAAGGGCGGTCTTTTCTTTTTCGTCAATCATCCGCATTGTCCCCCTTTATTCCGTTCATGGTAGCAGCAATGAGGCCAATGGTACGAAGCAGTTCTTCAGCAACACAATCTCCTGCTGCAATTCGTTCCAGTTCCATAAGAATTGCTGCCATTTGGTTTTTGAGCGCCTTGTAAACCCTGGGATTTGGCTGTACCACGACCTCGCGCCCCATACACTTGCGATAGCAATATTCCTGTTTGGGAAGTCCCGACAAAGCAACCGCTCTGTTCAGTTCCTCGTTTTCTTCCGGCGATACCCGGAATCCCACAGTGATACTGCGGAATCGGTTGTGCTTGTCTACATTCTTTGCTGACATCAATATCACGCTCCTTTGTTAATATCGTCCAGTTTGCTTGCCATCTCTTTTTGCTTGGAGGGAAATAGATGGGCATACCGATAAGTGATTTCAATACTTTCATGCCCTACCCGATCAGCAATAGCCACAGCAGAAAACCCCATGTCGATTAACAGGCTGATATGGCTGTGTCTCAAATCATGGATTCTAATCCGCTTAACGCCTGCTGTCTTGGCACCTCTGTCCATTTCGTGGTGGAGATAGCTCTTGGTCACGGTAAAAATACGGTCCTTCTTTTTTAGCCCATACTGCATTTTGAAGAATTCCTGCATTTGTGTGCATAGAAACTCTGGCATCTGAATTGTACGGTTACTTTTCTTGGTTTTCGGTGAAGTTATGATGTCTTCGCCCTTGAAGCGCTGATACGTTTTGCTGATTTTTACCGTACCATGTTCAAAATCAAAATCAGCCGGTGTCAGCGCCAGCAACTCACCTTCCCGGATACCTGTCCAGTAAAGCATTTGAAATGCGTAGTAAGAAACAGGCTTGTCCATCATTACCTCTGAAAATTTCTGGTACTCCTCCTTCGTCCAGAACAACATCTCCCTACGTTCCTCATTTCCCATATTTCCGGCTTTGGCTGCCGGATTGGAATGCAGATCATAATACCGAACTGCATGGTTGAAAATAGCAGAGAGCTGATTGTGCAGCGATTTGAGGTAGGTCTGCGAATAGGGCTTGCGCTTTTCATCCCGGTAAGCAAGCAACTCATTCTGCCAGGCAATTACATCCTTGGTAGTAATTTCGTTGATCTTGCGCTTTCCGAAATAAGGAAGTATTTTGGTCCTGATGATATGCTCCTTGGTCTGCCAGGTACTTTCTTTCAACCTTGCCCTGAGGTCTGTGGTGTAAATCTCCACAAATGCCTCAAACGTCATGTCCAGGTCCCCGGCACTTTGCTGCTGGAACTTCTGCTCCCATTCCAATGCTTCCCGGCGGGTACTAAACCCTCGTTTACACTTTTGCTTTCGTTCTCCTGTCCAGTCCGTGTACTGCGTAACCACATACCACGAATTGTTTTCTTTGTTCTTATAGGCTGGCATTCAATTCTTTCCTTTCTGCTCCATAGAGCCTTTCGTTGAAATACTGGCGGTTGACTCGCCCTGCGATGGTAATAAACCCTTTTGCTTTCAGTTCTTCGTTCAGCTGGCGAATGATCTTATAGGCATAAGGCTTCGACACATCTAGTTCCTTTGCGACTTCCTCTACTCGTATGAATTTGTTTTCCATGGCGCTCACCTCCTTTCAGTGTATAGTTGTCTTCTTTCGTGTCGGAATACTTGCTGGCCGCCATCCGATTTGCCCGGGCGGACAGCATTAAACATATTTGCTTAATGCTGCTTCTGTATTATACTAAGCAAATACAGTTATGTCAAGAGGCTTGAGGGAAAATATTAAGCAAAATTATTTAATATATCTTGACATAGCCTAAACATATATGCTATGATAGCGAAGCAAACCTACATAGGAGTGATTGACTATGGCAATCGGTGAAAGAATTCGTTTTATGCGCAATCTTAGGGGCATGACCCAGCGTTGGCTCGGGCAGGCTGTGGGATTTCCTGCAAAGACCGCAGATATTCGTATGGCTCAATATGAGTCTGGCACCAGAACTCCCAAAGAGGATCTGGTGAACGCACTCGCAAATGTTTTGGAAGTTTCCCCGCTGGCGTTGAAAATCCCTGACATAGACAGTGATCTCGGTTTTATCCACACGCTTTTCGCCATCGAGGATATTCATGGAGCAAGAGCGGAAAGACAGGGAGACGAGGTTCACATCATTTTCGATGGCTGCAAGCGGAATATGGATGCGTCTGTTTACGAAATGCTGTCTGCCTGGGCTGAACAGTCTGAAAAGTTCAGAAACGGTGAGATCAGCAAAGAGCAGTACGACCATTGGCGTTACACGTTCCCCGCAGAGGACACCACACAAATCTGGGGAAAAGTACCCTCGCAGGAATTTAGCGATGCATTCGTGAAGTCGCTGAAAAAGTATATTAACGATTAAAATTGGACGAAAAAAGCCCGTACTGACCATCCGATCAGTACGGGCTTAAATGCTAATATGAATCCTTGTGAGGCGTGGGAAATTATCCCTTACCCACAAACCACTTGCAATGCAGAATAATCGCACCTCAGTGGAATCTTATCAAAACCTTATCAGAGGTGGTTTAAGGCATTCAAAAAACTGTTGGTATGTCTACACTTTTTCGGTTTTTGCCTATCATTCCCATTCGATCGTAGCCGTAGGCTTCGGACTCAAATCATAGCACACCCTGTTCACATTCTTAACTTCCTTCAATATACGGTCCGTAATCTTCTGCAGCACATCATAATCAATGCGCTCAATGGAGGCAGTCATGGCGTCCACTGTATTGACTGCGCGGATGATGACAGGATAATCAAAGCAACGCGCATTGTCCCTGACTCCAACTGATTTAAAGTCCGGCACAATGGTAAAATACTGCCACACTGTCTTGTCCAGGCCGGCATTTGCAAATTCCTCCCGGAGAATGGCATCGGATTCCCTGACCGCTTCCAGACGTTCTCTGGTTATGGCTCCCAGGCAGCGCACGCCTAATCCGGGACCAGGGAAGGGCTGACGGTATACCATGCTGTGAGGCAGACCCAGCTCCAGTCCGCAGGCGCGTACCTCGTCCTTGAACAGCTGGCGCAGCGGCTCTACCAGGGTGAAGTTCAAATCCTCAGGAAGTCCTCCCACATTGTGGTGGGATTTTACTACCTTGGCTGTCTTGGTTCCGCTCTCCACGATGTCAGGGTAAATGGTTCCCTGGGCCAGGAACTCGATTCCCTCCAGCTTTCTGGCCTCCTCCTCAAACACACGGATGAATTCAGCACCGATAATCTTACGCTTCTGTTCCGGATCAGCCACTCCGGCCAGCTTTCCGAGGAAACGATCTACAGCATCCACATATACCAGGTTTGCATCCATCTGGTTTTTGAATACATCAATAACGCTCTCGGATTCCCCTTTTCTCATAAGACCATGGTTTACATGGACGCAGGTCAGCTGTTTTCCAATGGCTTTGATGAGCAGGGCTGCTACCACGGAGCTGTCCACGCCGCCGGATAAAGCCAGCAACACCTTCCTGTCTCCTACCTGCTGGCGGATTAATTCCACCTGGTCGGAAATAAAGTTCTTCATATTCCAGTTGGCCTGGGCCTTACATGTATCAAATACAAAGGAACGGAGAATCTGGGCGCTGTCAGCCTCATCCCAGCTATGTATGGAACGCTCACAGGCCGCCGCGCCGTGGCCTGCCGCCATTACCGGGTATCCTGCCTCATACAGTTCCGGACGAACATCAATGGGGGTTCCGTCCACAACATTGTTAGGGCCGCCGTTGATGATGATTCCCTTAACATTGGGAAGTTCCTTCAGTTCGCTGGCTGTGATATCGTGGGGATAAATCTCACTGTACACCCCCATCTCCCTGATGTCCCTGGCCAGTTTTGTGTTTTCTGTGCTTCCCAGGTCAAGAATTACAATCATATCCTGTTTCATCTTCTGCCTCCTGAAATTATTTGAATTTTGCTTCTTTTGTTAAAATATCCTTCTTGGTTCTTCCTGATTCTTCATTTGACCGAAACGCCTGTACTGCCGCCTGTTCCACAGCCTGTACTGCCGCCCGTTCCGCCTGCCCTGTACCGCCCGTCCCGTATTTTACTCCGACAGTTCTCCCAGATAAGCCAGCACCGCCCTCAGGCAGCCGTCCACCCCTGTCAGCCCGCTGTCCAGGCATAAGTGGTAGTTCTGGGCCCGGCCCCATGTGTTGCCGGTGTAGTACTGGTAATACTCCTTGCGTTTCCGGTCCACCTCCCGGATACGGCGCTCCATCTCCTTCTCGTCAGAACCCGGTTCCAAAATAAGCATACGCTTAATCCGGTCCCTCATCTTGGAGTAGATGAACAGGTTAATGCTGTCATCCAGAATCATGTCTGCACACCGTCCCACAATGACACATGGACCGTGAGCAGCCAGCCTGCGGATGACATTGGACTGGGCCACGAAAATCTGGTCCGACATGGGTACTTTGTAAATGTCAGAAAAGGCATGGTAATACTGCCTGTCTAACGGGTCGTGAATCACGATATGCTCATCGTAGTTTTGGAATGCCTCTTCTGCAATATTGATATCGTCCGCAGCCATGGAGATTAACTCCTTGTCGTAAAATGGGATGTCCAGCTTTTCTGCCAGCTTTACCCCAAGCTCACGGCCTCCGCTTCCGAATTCGCGGCTTACTGTTATGACCTTATCCATTAAGCACCGCCCCTTTCCTTTGGTTGGTTTTGTTTTGGGTAGGATGAGCTTTGAATGGGCTCAGTCAGCAGTGCACATCGCGGCCAAGGCCGCTGGTTCACGGGCTTAGCCCTATAAAAAAAGCGGCAGGCATATATCCTTATGTGAGCAAGCTCCCAACGGATATATGCCCACCACTTTTTTGCACTGCTCATTGCCTACGTGGACATTATACCACAATTCCCCATTATTTCCTATGCTTAATATCTCTTATAATCTTAAACATCTGTATCAGTACCGTGGGTACTGCGGCCAGGAGACAGACATTGATCAGCTGGCTTTGGGTCAGCGGTGTTACAGAAAACAGGTTCTGCATAAACGGAACGAACATGACAATACCTAACAGCACCACACCTGCCGCAAATGCTCCCAGGCTGTACCAGTTGGACGAGAAGCCCAGCTTGAAAATGTTGTGCTTGCTGCGACAGTTGAATCCGTGGAACAAACGGGCCAGGGTCAGGGTTGCAAATGCCATAGTGCTGGCTGTGGCCGCGCTGCCGGTTCTGAGACCTGTGTGGAAGGCGATCATGGTACAGACAGCTATAATTCCGCCCTGGGTCAGAATAGTGGTCATGAAGTCCTTTGTCAGGATGCCTGTCTTCGGATTTCTGGGCGCCTCCGACAGTAAATCCTTCTCAGCCGGCTCCATGCCGATGGCTATGGCCGGCAGTGAATCGGTCAACAGGTTGATAAACAGCAGGTGTACCGGGGCAAACGGCACTGGCAGGGCTGCCAGGGATGTGTATAATACAGAAAGGATACCTGCCATGTTGCCTGACAGCAGGAACTTGATGGCATTCTTTATGTTGCGGTATACGTTTCGTCCGTTAGCCACCGCCTTGATGATGGTTGCGAAATTATCGTCTGTCAGTATCATGGCTGCCGCATCCTTGGAAACCTCGGTGCCGGTGATGCCCATAGCCACTCCGATGTCCGCCTTCTTAAGGGCAGGAGCGTCATTGACTCCGTCTCCGGTCATGGCCGTGATGGATCCGCGCCTCTGCCATGCGTCCACAATGCGGATTTTGTTCTCAGGTGAAACCCTGGCGTAGACAGATATCTCCGTGATCTTGCGGTCCAGCTCTTCCTCTGACATGGCGTCCAGTTCACGGCCCGTCATGGCTATATCGCCGTCCTCAAAAATACCAATCTGCTTTGCAATGGCAGTGGCGGTAATCTTGTGGTCGCCGGTTATCATGACAGGCTTAATTCCGGCCCGCTTGGCGTCTGCAACTGCTGCCTTTGATTCTTCCCTTGGGGGATCCATCATGGATATCAGGCCCAGGAAAATGAAGTCGTTCTCATTGTCCAGGGACAGGGTATAGTCTTCAGGAACTTCCTTATATCCAAAGGCCAGGACTCTTAAGCCCTCCTGGGAAAACTCCAGGTTCTTCTGAAGAATGGCCTCCCTATCCTCCCGGGTTATGTCCCTGATTCCTTCTTCCATACGGATTTTCACGGTGCGGTCTAAAAGTACATCCAAGGCTCCCTTGGTAAGTACGGTGGGCACATCGTGAAGTTCGTATTTGGTACTCATGAGCTTCCGGTCTGAGTCAAAGGGTATCTCCTCCAGACGGGGCATCAGCTCTCTGAGCAGGTTTTCGTCCACGGTCGCCTTTCTTCCCATCTCCACCAGCGCAAACTCTGTGGGATCTCCGATGCCCTTTCCGTCAACGATAGATGAATCGTTGGTAAGTATGGCATCGTAGAGAAGATAACGGTGAAGCTGGTTCTTCAGATTCAACTGGTCTATGGTAATGGTCTGCCCATTGGTATAAATGTTCTGGACCGTCATCTTATTCTGAGTCAGGGTTCCGGTCTTGTCCGAGCAGATGACAGAGACGCAGCCCAGACTCTCCACAGCCTTTAACTCTTTGATAATGGCATGTTCTTTTGCCATTTTCTGGGTGCCCATGGCCTGTACAATGGTTACAATGGAGCTCAGTGCCTCAGGTATGGCCGCCACTGCCAGGGCCACTGCAAACATCAGGGAATCCAGGACAGGCATTTTTCGGTACAGGCTCAGCAGGAATACCAGGGCGCATATGACCATGATGGCCATGGCAAGACGGCTGCCGAACTGGTCCAGGCTGACCTGCAGCGGAGTCTTTTTCTCCTTGGTAGCGTTCATCAGGGCTGCTATCTTGCCAATCTCTGTATCCATACCCGTGGCAGTCACCAGGACCACTGCCCGTCCGTAAGTCACCAGGCCACTGGAATATACCATATTGGCCCGGTCGGCCAGGGCGCAGTCGCTGTGCAGGGTTCCGTCGCTCTTATCCACATTGGTGGACTCCCCGGTCAGGGAGCTTTCATTGACCTGAAGGGAATAATTCTCCAGAATCCTTCCGTCAGCCACCACCAGATCGCCTGCTTCCAGGTACAGGATGTCTCCGGGAACCACCCTGGCAGACGGAATCTCCACCTTCTGTCCGTCCCTTAGCACCTTGGCGTTGGGGGATGACAGGGATTTAAGGCTGTCCAGGGATTTCTCAGCCTTTGCATGCTGTACCGTGCCCAGGATGGCGTTGAGGATGATAACAGCCAGGATGACTACCGTGCTCTCCACATTGCCTGACACCATGGAAATAAGGGCTGCAATAATCAGGATAACCACCAACAGGTCGCAGAACTGCTCCAAAAATACCTGCAGGGTACTCTTGCGCTTTCCCTCTTCCAGGACATTCTCTCCCTTCTCAGCCAGGATTTTCTCTGCCTGGGAAGAGGTCAGACCTTGTTCCGTTACCTGAAACTGGCTGAGTATCTCTTCTTTTGTCTGTTGATACCATTCTTTCATGTACTTTCCTCCTCATTATGAGTTCTTAGTCTATTATGCGCGTATCCCTGCGCCAAAATGCCCCGGGCCTGGCAAAAAAAGCTTATCCGCCACGCTCCGGCACCGGGAAACCCACAAAAAAAGACTTCTATGGATGGCTGCCAGGATATGTAACATATCTGCAAACCACGCATAAAAGTCTTGTAACCGTAAAGGCATATATTGCCAGGTTCCGTTGGAACCGAGGTTGTTGACAATATATCTAAACTACTCCCTTTCGAGCTGTTCCGCATTCATTATGAATTTTTATTGAGTTTATCCTCTTTTTGCGGAAATGTCAAGGGGTTTTAAAAATTTAATGATTGGGCCTGATTGGGTTTCTGATTAGTGGAACACCTCCACCTCAAAGCCCACGATTTCGCCCAGCTCCTGTAATTCCTTTACATGATTGCCGTAAATAATGGCCTGGTGATGTCCGTAACCTCCCTTTGCCAATGCCTGCCGGAACTCTCTGGCGCCGCCCTCGACCTCGTAATACACCGCAGGACTGCAGTAAACGGGACGGAACTCGCATCCCAGGGTATGGCCTACGGCTACCATCATCCTGGTACCCTGGCGGTTAAAGCGGCCAAAGGTAACCACCTGTCCTTCCTCCTCTGCCATATCCACATGATAATGGGCGCCCCAGCCCTGGGTGGTAAAATGGGCCAGCTCATATCTCTGCTCCGGCTGGTCAAATCCGCGCATCCTGCGCACCGGCACAGCGTGGTGGATTTCCAGTACATCGTGGTCAAATACCTGCCCGGGCTGTGTCAGAAGCTTGGGCATTCCCAGCTGTTCCAAGGTCCTGCTTCCGGCAAGCACCAGTACCGGATTGCCCATGAACACGCTCTGGCGGGTCAGGTACATCATCATCATCATGGCCATCCATACAGCCAGATCTTCCTCACATGCTGACGGAATCCTGTCATCTTTATTCAGGGAGTGGGTGATGCAGGGAACACACTTATTCTTCTGGGGAAGGCGGCTGGCACACAGTTCCTTGCACGGGGTGGTGAACGCATTGCAGTCATAGCGCTCCATCATCCTGCGCACCGCGTGGAAATACCGCAGATCGCTGCACAGGTACTCCTCTGTGATATCCACTTTGTCCGCCCCTTCCATCAGGGCCCTGGCCTCCTGATGGATTCCCTCGTCTGCCGGTATCTCATCAAAATAGTTGAACACCTGTCTGAAGTCAATACGGTTATGGCGGATGCCGTACCGTGTGAACAGGCTTACCAGATCACAGCAGCTGGTGTTGACTGATGCCGGCGTCTGCTCGGAATTGGACAGGATTAAAATTTTTGTATTTGCGACAGCCTTACGCACCTGGAGGCAGGTCAGAATACGGTTGTATTCTTCATAGTCATGGGCCATATATGCCTCCAGTCCGATGTCCCTGTAATATCCCACAAGGTCGATGGGGGTAGGTCCCAGATTAATCATGGAAACTGGCTTGTTCAAACGCTCGATTCCCGGTACGCGGTATGTAATCAAATACAAATCCACCTGATGATTTTCAGGCATCAGCTTGTCAAATTCAGAATCCCGCATCACAAAGCTCTCGTCAAATTCCATGTAAACCGGATCCATCAGATTACAGCGGGTCAGATCCAAGTTGTTTTGTAATTCCTCGTACCAGATTTTAAATTGTTCCTTCCCCACCCTGCGCTCAAATTCAGGCGTGCCCTCTTCCATAGGCCCTACGCGGCACGGGCCTTCCCACCAGTCTGTGTGTACAAGATTGCTGAAAATCGGTTTTAAGTTAACCTTTACATCCATTGCATACTTCATAATTGACCTCTCCTTATTATATCGTTTTTATTTGATATCATTTTCACTTATCATAGTTTTCATTTAATATGGTTTTCGTTGTTGGTATAGATTTTTATATTTCACATACGTGCCAGTATCTGATAACATTTTGACAAACCATTTTCCTTTATCTCAGGATAAATCACATCGTCAGATATATAATCCAGAAATCTCATGGGATGGGACTTTATGATTTCCGGCGTTCTTGCCTGGTACAGTTCTTCCAGAATGGAAAGCACGCCCCGTACCAGCAGCGAATCACTGTCACTGTAAAAATGTACCATTCCATCCCGGTCCTCTGCCCGGAGCCATATTGCGGTCCTGCATCCCCCAATCCTGTACCGGTCCGCACGCAGGGAATCCAACGGAGGCTTTTCCATTCCAAGCATAAGAAGGTATTCACACTGGGATCCAGGGTCCTGCAACCGGAGCAGACTGTCAATATACTTTTTCTCTGTCCGGCATATGTCTGTCTGGTATATGTCTGATTGGCATATGTCTGATTGGCATATGTCTGTCTGGTCTTTTTCATCCATTAGCTTCCCCTCCCGCAGATCCGTTCCAGCCTCTCTGCCATATATTCAATCTCCTGCTTTGTATTATAAAAAGACAGTGATACGCGGCAGAGACTTTCCTTTCCCATACGTTTCATTAGGGGGTAGGCGCAGTGGGAACCGCTTCGGACCGCTATTCCGCTATTGGCCAGCAGAACACCTATGTCATAAGCACCCAGCTTATCTGTCTCAAACACTGCTATGGGCGGTACGGACCCGCCAGACTGCAGCTGTGGTACGGACCCGCCAGACTGCGGCTGCGGTACTGCCCCGCCAGATAAGGGCTGCCGCACAGCCGGTTCCCCAATTACATGTACCCCTTTAACTGCTTCCAGGCGTTCCCTCAGATACGCGCCCAGTTCCGCCTCATATTGGATCATCTCCTCAAATCCCCTGCGATTGAGATAGAGAAGAGCTGCCTCCAGTCCAAGCGCTCCGGCTATATCCTGGGTACCGGCTTCGTATTTGGACGGGGATTTCTTATATGAAACTTCTCCCCTGTCTCCTTTCACCACCATATCCCCGCCGTACAGATAGGGAGCCATCTCCTCCAGATACATCTTTCTTCCATACAGTACCCCGATTCCCATAGGGCCGTATATCTTGTGGCCGGAGAAGCAAAGGAAATCACATTTCATCTGCCTGACGGATACAGCCCGGTGGACAACGGCCTGAGCAGCGTCTATCAGGACCAGTACGCCCCGTTTGTGGGCTTCTCTTATAATACGGTCCACATCCGGGCAGAAGCCTGTCACGTTGGACATGGCCGTGACGGCAATCAGTCTGGTGCGGCTGTCCATCTGAGCCAGCACATCCTCCGCCCTCAGGCTGCCGTCTGTCTGTGCCAATGCCACCCGGAATTGCGCGCATTTTTTCTCACATTGATTCTTCCAGGGAAAATAGTTGGAGGAATGTTCCAACTCAGTGACAATCACATTATCTCCCGGGCAGACATATGTCTCAAATACAGCCGCGGCAGCCAGATTGACTGACTCCGTACATCCTTTGGTAAATACGATTTCCTCCCCATACTCCGCATCCACCCATGACCGGACCGTCTCCCTGGCCCTTTCATACATGCGTGATGCCTGGCTGCTGAGGGGATAGCTTCCTCTGTGTATATTGGAATTCTCCAGGGAATAGTACCTGCACAGCCGGTCAATAACAGCCTGGGGCTTCTGGGTTGTGGCCCCGTTGTCCAGGTAGACTAACGGCTTTCCTTCCTGGTTCAGAATCGGAAAATCCCTGCGGATTTCAGTTACATCCATATCATTTTCCCCCTTTCAGGTGCCTTATGACAGCGTCAGCCAATTCATCCAGATTCTCAATGTCCGAGGCCTCATCATCCTCCATGGCAATTCCCAGCTCCCTCTCTATAAACATAAGCAGCAGTACCTTTTTCTGAACCGCCAGGCTGGTCTGGTGGCAGTCGTATTTCTTTATCTCCCTCTGAATCACCTCATCCGGCAGATTCCCCTTCCGCAAATCCTGGCGTTTGATGCTTATAATGACAAGCTTTCTGATATCTGTCTGGGTGTCCTCCTGAATCATAAGCTTCAGGTTAACTGCATTTCTCAGCAAAGGCAGAATTACTTCTTTTTCTAATCCTTCACAGGGCATGGACATTATGCGGTCCAGCACAGCTGAGGCTTCCCTTGTGCTTTTTACAATTTCATCAATCATAGCAGCTGTTTCCTTATTTTTTTCTTAGATTAGCTTACATATTTTCCTGTTTTTCTTACATTTCATATTATATCTGATGTGCTGCGGCCTTTTTTTGCAGATTATCCCGGCACTTTGCATTTTCTTCAAACCGTGCTATACTAAAACGTGTTTCAACGTATGACAGATAACCGTTCAGGAGGACCCTATGGACATCCCGTTTTCACGCTACACGGAAAAGCTGCCGGAGGAATTTTCCGTAAGGCACAAGATAACTGAGACAACTGAAAAAAGGAATTTCCACCTGCACAGGCAGATGGAAATTATATTTGCTCTGTCCGGCAACTTAAAATGCAAGTTTGAAACAGGGGAGATTGATATTCCCAGAAATGGGTTGATTCTGTTTAACCAGATGGATCTGCACTATATCTATCCGGAGGACGATTCAGGAATCTGCGACCGGTATGTGCTGTATTTTTCTTCTAATTACATATCCCGATTCTCCACTCCTGAAGTGAATCTGCTGGAATGTTTCCTGTTTCGTCCCGGCAATCAGCCCGTGGTACTCACTGTTCCGGACCGGCAGCTGGACTCCTTTCTCTCCGTGCTCTCCAGGATGGAGGATTACAACAGGCCGGAAAGCGGCGGCTCTGTTTCACCTGTTTACGGAAGAGATCTGCACCTTAAATTTCTGCTGGGCGAATTTCTTCTGCTGACCAACCAGCTCTACACCGAGAGGTTTGGCCCTCTAAACACGGCTGCCTACCAGGAGCATGCCCGGCTGGTATATGATATTTATGAATACATCGGGGGCCATTACAGCGACAATCTGAGCACAGACAGCCTGTCCCGGCTGTTTTTAATCAGCAAGACCCAGCTGTATCATGTCTTTAAGGAGATCTCCGGGATGACAGTGAGCGACTATATTACAGAGTACCGCATCACCAGGGCAAAGGACTTTCTCATTAATACGGATTACTCCGTGGAAATGATTGGACAGGCCGTGGGATATACCAACCTCAGTTCATTTTCCAGGGTCTTCAAAGAGCAGGCCGGATGCAGCCCAATCCAGTACCGGAGGAAGCATGCGGATTAGGCTTGGTGCTGCAGCGCATATCCCTATTCGCCAATCCCAGTATCAATCTGGCTGATTCCGTGGCAGAATGCATACTTTTTCTTAAATCCGGCTGCCTTCCCCTCAGAACCGGTCAGGCTGATAAAATGCTTTACTGTTTTCTTACATTCCTGTTCCACTTCCATCATAAGGGACATATAATCCAGGTCCGGTTTTTCATCCAGACGGTTCTTCGCGTAATCCCGGCATGCATTGAATATCTCAGTGGCAATGTTCACCTTGTTGATTCCTGCTTCCACTGCTTTCCTGATGTTCTCGTCTCCGGAACCGGATCCGCCGTGAAGCGCCAGAGGCATGTTCACTGCCTGCTTCACACCTTTTATAACATCAAAATTAATGGTGGGGATAAATCCTTTGGGATAATCCCCATGGGCAGTGCCGCAGGCAATGGCCAGACTGTCCACCCCGGTCTCCTGTACAAATCGCACGGCTTCCTCCGGCTTTGTGTACAGCGACACGTCGCATCCGTCCAGAGTGGCGGCCTGGCCTACATGACCCAGCTCGCCCTCCACTGCCAGTCCCTGTACATGACACAGCTCCACTGCCTTTTTAGTTCTGGCAATGTTCTCCTCCATGTCATAGGCCGAGGCATCCACCATGATGGAGGAAAATCCCTGTCTGTAAGCCCATGTAATTTTCTCCCAGTCCCTGCCGTGGTCCAGAATCAGGGCCACCGGCACATTGGTCTGTTCTGCCAGGGTCTTAATCATGGGAACCATCAGCTCCGGCCTGGCGTGCTTTGTCATCTGGGCCTGGCCCATGAGGATAATGAGCGGCGCCTGCATTTCATCTGCTGCCGCTATAAGTCCCCTGGCCAGCTCCATATTAAATGCGGATGCCGCCAGAACAGCATAGTTGTTTTTATTTGCATCATCAAGAATTGTTTTGATATCTGTATACATTATGTACTCCCCTTAAATTTTAGTATTTCCTGTAGCAATGCGATTTCCCGGTACTGCCCAGCACCTGCATCTTTGTCCCTGCCACATTTCTAACCTCCTGCACTGCATTCTTAAGGACCAGTGTGGGACTGACCAGAGTTGGATGATTTGTTACAAATTCCCTTACGCTTTGGTAATAGGCATGTTTGAACTCACTGGATATATTTACCTTGCGTATGCCTGTCCTGCAGGCAGCCCCAACCTCATCATGGGGCGTGCCGGAACCTCCGTGAAGAACTAACGGCACCGGCACCGCGGCTGCCAGCTCCTTCAGAAGCCCAAGCTGCAGCTTAGGCACATATCCTTTTGGAAGAATGCCGTGTACCGTGCCAATGGAAACTGCCAGGGCGTCCACGCCGGTGTCCTCTACAAACCGTCTGGCCAGCTCCGGTGATGTATATACCATATCCCGGACCGTGCCGTTTAAATAGTCCTCGGTCTCCCCTATGGTGCCAATCTCCCCTTCCACCGATACGCCGGCCCCATGGGCCGCCTCCACGACCCGGCGTGTACATTCCACATTCTGGTCATACTCCATCTGCGAGCCGTCAAACATGACAGAGGTAAAGCCTGCCTGGATCGCGCGGATGCATCCCTCATAGGATTTGCTGTGGTCATAGTGCAGTACAAAAGGATTCCTGCTGCGCTGCAGGCGGACCGAGAAATACAGATACAGTTCCCGTTCCGAAAACTGGAATTCATTGGGAGAGACCTGGATAATGGCCGGGGCTTCCCGGTACTGCGCCTCCTCCACAATGGCTTTAAACATGGTACTTTCTGTTACATTAAATCCTCCCACTGCAAAATTATCCTTTACGGCAGGTTCCAGTATTTCCCGCAGATTCAGCAGCATTTTTTATCCTCCTGTAAAAACATACCCGAATGTGTTAAAAGTTCTCAAATGTCATTCCTTCTGTAGTGCTCTCCCCATTTTCCTGTTCCATTCCAAAGTCCATGGAATCGTCTTCCGTCACCACTTTCTTCCACAGGGAGAGTATCACTCCCATGATGACGCCTCCCAGGGCCACCATGGCTGCCATCATCATTGGCTTATTGGACAGCGGGATGATGAACCATCCTCCTGCTGTTACATAGTTTTCAATTCCCAGAACCATGGTCAGGCCTCCTGCTATGGAGGTGGCAATCACGGAGGAACCGATTACGCGCAGCGGGTCGTTCATAGCCAGTGGAATCACTCCCTCTGTAATCATGCAGATACCCATTGGGAACGCGGCCTTTACCGCCTCCTTCTCGGCCTTTGTGTACTTGTTTCTGGTAAGGATGTAGGAAAGGGTCACGCCCACAGGAGGAATCATACATGTAACCAGCTTAACTGCCTCCGGTCCGTAGATACCGTCCACCAGAAGACCATTGGCAAACAGGGATGCGGTCTTGCCGATAGGCCCGCCAAAGTCAACGCCGCACATACCTCCCACTATGGCTCCCAGGATGAATTTGGATCCCCCCTGAAGTCCTATCAGCCAGTTCTGCAATGCGTTGATGACAAAGGCAACCGGTTTTCCTATGACAGCAAACATAAGGGCTCCGCAAATCAGCGTTGTCAGGAACGGCAGAATAAGTACAGGAACCAGCCCCTGCATGGTCTTAGGCACCTTCAGATATTTTTTCAGGAACAGTACCGTATAGCCCACAAGAAATGCCGCAATAATGCCTCCGATAAATCCTGTATAAATTTCCGATGCAATGGACCCCAGAATCAGTCCGGGGGCAATAGCCGGCCTGTCCGCGATGGAATACGCGATGGCAGCAGTGATCACAGGCACCACAAAGCCCATGCCAATCTTACCGGTTCTCCAGATGTACCATATCAGGGTACCCTCTGCCTCTGATACCTTGGTCCCGCCAATGGCAGTTCCCAGAGCCATACATAAGCCGGCGCCCACAACTATGGGAATCATAAACGATATTCCTGTCATCACATGCTTCTTAATCTCTGATAGTTTTAACCCACCCATAATCTTAATTCCCTCCGTTTTTCTTTTTTGTCAGAGCTTCCTCGATACTCTGAAGCATTGCTCCCGTATTTTTCATGGCCTTTTCCGTGCTCATGCGCACCACTGGTTTACCCTTAAACCGGTTTTCCCCTGATATTTTCACATCAATGGCCAGGATGATTACATCTGCCTCCTGGATTTCCTCCGGTGTCAGCTGCTCCTCGATTCCGATGCTCCCCTGGGTCTCGATTCTGCATGTATATCCCAGCTTTCGTGCTGCCTGCTCCAGCTTTTCCTTGACAATGTATGTATGCGCAATACCCGCAGTACATGCCGTAACCCCTACTATCTTCATCCTTTATTTCCTCCTCGTTCTTAGTGGTGTGGTCTCCCTAGCAAAATGCTTCCAGAATATCTTCCTTTGTGCTGCTTCCCATCAGTTTGCCGCACGTTCCTTCCTGTGCCAGCTTTTTAGCCACGCTGGCCATGAGGCGCAGGAAGTAATCATCCTTGTCCTTTTGATTGATGGCAAATATAATGAAAACCTGGGCAGGCAGGCCATCCAGCGTCTCCCACTGTATGGGCTGTTCCAGCTTAAGGACCGATATACAGTTACGCTTCACTGCCAGCGACTTTCCATGGGGAATGGCGATTCCGTCCCCTATGCCTGTTTTTCCCTGGGATTCCCGTATATATAAATCCTGCTTGAACTCTTCCTTGGATGTAATGCTGCCGTCCTTTAAAAGAAGGTCGCACACACATTCAAACACCTCCTCCTTATTCTGCGCCTTTACATTGACGGCCACTGCATTTTCATTGATTACCTCCAGCAGATTCATGCTTTCCTGTCTCCTTTTACTATAGAATTTAAATAGCCTGCTATTTCTTCCTGCCCTCTCAGGCTGTGGAATTCTTCATAGGCTTCCTTGTCGTCCAATAAAGTCACAATGGCGGAATAAAAGCGGATAATCTGCCCTTTTGCCTTAAACCGTTCATCCAGATTCAATGCCAGAAGAAAAATCCGGTCCACTCTCCTGTCCCTGCCCCAATCTACCGGCTCCTCCAATATGGCGGCCGCAATGACCGGGCGGCAGACACAAAACGCAGCTCCATGGGGAATGGCCACCCCAAGTTCCAGCACAGTGGATGTGGTTTCCTCCCTGTCCAGTACAGTCTGCTCATAATCCTTTGTAACATAACCCGCCTCTGCCAGCCTGGCGCACAGGAAGGATATGATTTCCTTCTTATGTGTCCTTTCCGGAAAATGGTATACAAGGGACGGATGAAACAGCTGGTACTCCGAGAGCTCTGTCTTTTCGGCAATCCGTCTCATCTTCTTTTTCCGCACCTGTTTCATCTTATTATGAATCTGCTGTATATCCCAGGGCTGCAGCACATTTCCAATCTGTACCACATCCCTGCCTGCAAACACATCCCCCACCGGAACAGATGATATAAGAAAATCACACTGGCTCCTCTGAATCTTACATGTATCCCTTGTGGTCAGAACATCCACTACATTAATATTCTGTATGGAGCGCTCAATCTGCTCTTTGAGAATTCTGGATATTCCGATACCATGATTGCACAGGATACACACCTCCACTCCCACGTTCAGCCGCTCAATGGCACCGCCTATATATAATGCCAGGTACGCCACCTCATCTTCCCCGATTCTCACTTCAAGTTCAGACTCAATGACAAGACTTGCCGACCAGGCAGCGGCATAAATATTGGGATACTTGGACTTCACTACCTCCTTCAGAGGATTTTCCTCCAGGATGCCGCACCGCAGTTTCAAGGTCTTGGATTTCATATACAGAAGGAGGCTGTCAAAAAGGTAATCATCCCTGTCAAGCCCCTGTCCCAGAATATTGCCGGTAATGGAAATCACCTTGTCTGTCACCCGGCAGATGTTTTGGTTGGCCTCCATATAAGTCTGCCTGGACGCCTCGTCTGTAAACTCCTGTATCTCGGCAGCACCTAAAACCAATACTGTAAACTGCTTTTCTCCTTCCGGGAAGTCGGTATGATAATACTCCTTAAGACTTTCCATACATGTTTCGGCCATACTGAGGTCATATTCCAGGCCCTGCCATTCTGCCCTCTGATGCCCAAAATCCGCAGGAATCTCTGCATACTCCTTTTTCCTGATTCGTATAACACACAGTGACAGGAGAAATGACAGCTGCTGGTATCCGTCGAAACTGTAATGTATCCCAAATTTTTTCTCCAGCCCTGCAATGGCCCCTGTTACCCCGGCCATATCAAATCCCCACAGGAACTTTTCTGTCTGGTTTTTCAGGGTCTGGTCTCCAAACTCCTGCCGCTTTCTGGATATATCTGCAAAGAGTTCCCACATGGCCATGCGCCAGTAATACTCGCTGCATTCAATCTGCAATCCCTGGCCTCTCTTACAGGTAACGGCTACATGATGGGCCGTCAGCCATACAGATGCCTGGCTGGCAGCTTTTTCAGCATCCAGCCTGCTAATGAGAAGCCTTTGCTCCAGTTTCATCTTCTGTATGCTTCTCTGCTTCAGCAGGAGTTCCAGTATCTGGAAATGCTTGTCTGTGCCATACAGCTCCATCTGGTTCACATCATTCCATGCCTGCTTTGCCGTGTCCCAGTCCTTGTCCTTTATAAGGCACACGCCTTTGTTGCTCTTAGAGACAACCTTTCCCAGCCCGTATTCTTCCAGGAAGCTTCCCAGCTGCTTCAGGTCATTCCTGATAGTGTTAAGGGAACAATTCACATCTTCCGCAAGACGCTCCACAGTCACAAATCCATCTGACCTGTACAGCAGCTTCAGAATTTTATATTGCCGTTCCTGCATCATGTTCCCTCCTGTTTCCTGTTCCATAGCACTGCCATCCCTTCGATAATCTTATATTAACAGCTTTCCCCTATTTGCTATTTCCAAAATATTGACAGAACACTTTTGTTTTGTTCAATAGTTTTTCCAAAATCCATGATGCGCCTTTTATTAAGGTCAAACATACGCCCCCTCTCTTATGCCAAAAACGCAGATATGCGGCTGTCCCCCGCCGGACAAACCGCATATCGCATTCAATCTTCAATTTCCCCTGATTGGCTGTTTCCCTATTTCACCAACGCAAACTCATAAGCCTCCCTGATCCACCCCATCAGCTTATCATCTATCTCATCCTCACTCTGTACAATCACATGATGGGTCCAGCGGTTGGGGTAAGGCTCTGTTGCCGCCTCAATCCGGCTGTCTTCTATGCGATGGCTTACTCCGAACGTTACAACCATATAAACGCCCTTTCTGCCCCTGAACCGTCTGGAAGGGTGCCAGATAAAAGCAAACTGGTAACGGTTTGAAAAGGCAATCTGTGATTTCTGGACCTTAACCTGAACGGGTCCCAGCTCCTTAAGCAGACGCTTTGTGAACGCCTCATAAATGGGCAGGGCCTGGGGCATTTTTTCAAAAAACAACAGTACTGATGAATCCATATGACTCCTCCCTTCTGAAAGTGATGTATCCTATTCCGATTATATCACAAGATTAATCCTGAATTATTTATTCTTACCTGCTGTCTGTGAGTATTCTCCATGAACATGTAAAAAATATAGTTTTTTCCATCAAAAAGGGGCCCTGCGGCATACTCTGCCGCGGCCCCTTTTGTGCCTGTCAATTAGTACCGGTCCGTACTGTCTATACTCCAACCGCCGCCTTCATCTGCTTTACATAATCGCAGACAGGCTCCACACAGTTTATTCCGTATCTGGCAACCATTTTCACAATGGCGCTTCCCACAATAACCCCGTCTGCCTGTGAGGCCATCCTGCCGGCCTGTTCCGGAGTGGAGATGCCGAATCCTATGGCACATGGCACATCCCTGCCCTGCTTTACGGTGTCCACCATTTCCTTAATATTGGTGGTAATCTCGCTTCGGACGCCAGTGACTCCAAGAGATGATACACAGTACACAAATCCATCGGATTCCCTGGCTATGGCCTGGGCCCGTTCCCTGGATGTGGGAGCCACCAGATATATCAGGGTCATATCGTATTTTTTGCATGCCGGCAGCAGTTCCTCCCGCTCTTCAAAGGGCATATCCGGTACAATCAGGGCGTCTATTCCACAATCAGCTGCATTTTTCATAAACTTATCCACACCATATGCAAACACAGGGTTAATATAGGTCATAAATGCCAGCGGCACATCTGTTTTTTGGCGTATCCGGCGCACCGTATCAAATATTTTATCTGTGGTGGTTCCGGAGGCCAGGGCCCGAAGGTCAGCCTCCTGGATGACAATTCCCTCAGCCACCGGATCGGAAAATGGTATGCCCAGCTCAATCAAATCCGCTCCTGCCTCTGCCATGGCCGGCACAAGGGCCTCTGTCACGGAAAGGTCCGGGTCGCCTGCTGTTATAAAAGGTATGAATGCCTTCTTATTCTCAAACACCTGCTGTATCCTATTCATAGAGTTCTACCCCCTTATATCTGGCAATTGCCGCCACATCCTTGTCTCCCCTGCCGGAAAGATTGATAACAATAATCTGGTCTTTATCCATGGAACCAGCTATCTTCCTGGCATAGGCCACCGCGTGCGCGCTCTCCACTGCCGGTATGATTCCTTCCATACGTGACAGATATTCAAAGGAATCCACTGCCTCATCATCTGTCACTGGAACATACTGTGCCCTGCCGCTGTCATGCAGCTGCGCGTGCTCCGGCCCGATACCCGGATAATCCAAACCAGCTGAGATGGAATACACCGGTGCAATCTGTCCATATTCATCCTGGCAGAAATAAGATTTCATGCCGTGGAAAATGCCCAGACGGCCTGTTGCTATGGTAGCTGCGGTCTGCTCTGTCTCCACACCCCGGCCCGCTGCCTCGCAGCCTACCAGCTTCACGTCCTTTTCATCTATAAATTCATAAAAAGCTCCCATTGCATTGCTTCCGCCGCCCACACAGGCAATTACCATATCGGGAAGCTTTCCTTCCTTCTCCATAAGCTGCTCTTTGATTTCCCTGCTGATAACACTCTGGAAATCCCTTACCATCATGGGGAAGGGATGGGGACCCATGACAGAACCTATGACATAATGTGTATCGGAGATACGGTTAGTCCACTCCCTGAGCGTTTCATTGACAGCATCCTTTAATGTCTGGGTTCCGCTGGTCACCGGATGCACCTTGGCCCCTAACAGCTCCATACGGTATACATTAAGTGCCTGGCGGTCCGTATCCTCCTTGCCCATGTAAACCTCGCATTCCAGACCCAACAGGGCAGCTGCGGTGGCAGTGGCCACACCGTGCTGTCCGGCCCCTGTCTCGGCTATAACCCTGGTCTTTCCCATCTTCTTGGCCAGAAGGACCTGCCCCAGTGCGTTGTTGATTTTGTGGGAGCCGGTGTGGTTTAAGTCCTCCCGTTTCAGGTAAATCCTGGCCCCGCCCAGGTCCTTTGTCATCTTCTCTGCAAAGTAGAGACGTGACGGACGGCCTGTGTATTCCTCCAGCAGATACTTTAACTCAGCCTTAAACTGTGGATCCTTTTTATAATACTCATATGCTTTTTCCAATTCCGTGACAGCGCTCATCAGTGTTTCCGGTATGAACTGGCCGCCATGGATTCCAAATCTTCCTCTTGACATTTCTGTTTCTCCTTTTTTTAAAATGATTTTTCACCGCAGGACCTGGGCTATTTCCTCCATCTTCCTTCTGTCCTTCCTGCCCCCTGTTTCCACCGCGCTGCTGACATCAATGCAGTAGGGTCCATGGGACGCCGCCTGTCTTATGTTGTCCAGATGTATGCCGCCTGCCAGGAAATAAGGCTTTTTTAACTCCGGTATCATGTTCCAGTCAAACTGGGTGCCGCTGCCTCCGTACCTGCCCTTTGTATAGGTGTCCAGAAGCAGGTAATCGCAGGTCAGCTCCTGGGCTTTTAAAATCTGTTCCCTGCTTCTGACCCGCACCGCCTTGATGACCGGAAGCGGGGTGTGTTTCTTCAGTTGTCTTATGTAAGCCTCATCCTCATCTCCGTGGAGCTGTATCAGGTCAATCACCCTTTCCTTTTCCCGGTGCCCTGCCAGCTCCAGTATCTCCTCCATGGGCGCATTGACAAATACGCCCACGGCCCTGATTCTCTTATCCAGCTCCCGCCTTAACTGGGCGGCCTTATCAGGCGTAACCCTGCGGCTGCTCTCGGCAAATACAAAGCCGATATAGTCCGGCAGAATGTCATTGGCCGCCAGTATATCTCCAAACCGGCTGAGACCGCATATCTTAAGCCTGCATGTCTTCATCATTCATCTCCCTGTCCTGTTTCCTCTATCTGTCCCGGTTCATGTCCGGCCCTACCGTATCCGGGACTTAAGTTCCCTGAGAGCCTGCCTTTTATCTGCCGCCCGCATCAGAGTCTCTCCCACAAGAACCGCATCTACCTGGTTCTCCGCCAAAAGCTCTATATCCTCAGGCGTCCTGATTCCGCTCTCTGCCACAAATATGGTGCCCCGGTCCACCAGCTTCCTGAGCCTCAGAGCGTTTGTGAAGTCTACCTCAAACGTGCCCAGATTGCGGTTATTGATTCCAATGATATGGGCCCCTGCCTCTGCTGCCATGGCCACTTCCCGGTCCGTATGGGCTTCCACCAGGGAGCTAAGGCCCAGCCTGCCGCAGATACCCATATACCGTTTGAGCTGTTCCATGTCCAAAAGGGAACAGATCAGCAGGACAGCGGAGGCGCCCAGCACCTTTGCCTCATAAATCTGGTATTCGTCCACGGTAAAATCCTTGCGCAGCAGCGGAAGGTCTATCTCACCATGGATTTCCTCCAGATACCGGTCAGCTCCTAAAAAGAATTCAGGCTCGGTCAATACGGATACGGCATCTGCGCCGGCTTCCTGGTATTGTCTGGCTATTTCCACATAAGGAAAATCAGGAGCAATCAGTCCCTTTGAGGGCGAAGCCTTTTTAACCTCACAGATAAAGGAGACTCCCGGTTTAGACAGCGCCGCCTTAAAAGAATATCCTCCGCCTGTTCCGTCTTCCCCTTTAATATCTTCCCTCTTAATGCCTTCTCTCTCTCTGCATTTAAAGGCTTCCTTCATCACCTGTTCCAGCGGTTTTACCTGCTTTCTTTGCTCCACCCGTTTCCCGGCGGACCGGGCAATGGTATCCAGTATCATGACGCCTTCACCTCTCCTGCTGCTTTTTTGGTTGCCTGGATAAATTCTTCCATCTTAGCCATGGCTGCTCCGGAATCAATCATGTCCTGTGCCGTCTTGACACAGTCCCTCACCGTGCAGTCATCAATTCCCAGATATAAGCTGATGGCCGCGTTCAAAACCACTACATCCCGCTTCGGTCCTTTCAGGCTTCCGGACAGGATATTCCTTGTTATCTGTGCATTCTCCTCAGGTGTGCCTCCGATGAGTTCTTCCAGATTGCATACGGTCAGGCCCAATTCCTCAGGCGTCATATCATAAGCCGTAATTTTCCCGTAACGGATTTCACATACATGGGTGGGGCCGGTAAGTGTCGCTTCATCCAGTCCGTCTCCCCCGCATACCACCATTCCCCTGGTAACTCCCAGGTTAGCCAGCACCTGGGCCAGTGGTTCCACCAAATCCCGGCTGTACACCCCTAACAGCTGCATGGATGCGCCTGCCGGATTGGACAGGGGGCCTAATATGTTAAATATACTTCTGATTCCGATTTCTTTCCTCACAGGAGCCGCATATTTCATAGAGGAATGGTATGCCGGCGCGAACAGGAAGCACATTCCGGTGTCCTCTAAAACAGTTTCAGCCTGTTCCGCCGTCAGAGCCAGCTCTGCCCCCAGTCTTTCCAGCACATCTGCCGCGCCGCTCTTACTGGATACGCTGCGGTTTCCATGTTTTGCCACCCGTATGCCTCCGGCGGCGGCCACAAATGCGCTGGTGGTGGAAATGTTAAAGGTTCCCACCTCGTCCCCTCCTGTTCCCACAATGTCCATCACCGGAAAGGGCGGCGACAGCTTTACCGCCTTATCACGCATAACAGTGGCGCAGGCCGTAATCTCATCAATGGTCTCTCCCTTCATCCTCAGGGCTGTGAGAAATGAGGATATCTGCGCCTGGGTGGCGTTTCCGCTCATGATTTCATCCATAACCTCCTTGGTTGTTTCAAAATCCAGATTCTTATTTTCTACCAATTCATGAATTGCTTTCTGTATCATAGTCATTCTCCTTTTTACAATGCCTGATTTTTATTTCTGTTTCGTTTGTCTCTCACCATTTACATTGCCTGTATCGTCCCGATATTAAGGAAGTTTTCCAGTATTTTCCTTCCATCCGGCGTTAATATGGATTCGGGATGGAACTGCAGCCCGTATATGGGATAGTCCCTGTGCGAAACTGCCATGACCTCTCCTTCCATACAGTCCAGGGCCACCACTTCCAGTTCCTCGGGCAGGCTCTCAGGCACTGCGGACAGGGAATGATATCTGGCAGCCGGTATAACGGACGGCAGACCTTCAAATAACCGGCATCCGCATCCCATCTTTTCCGGAAGTCCGGACTTTTCTTCCTTTATATGACTGTCCAGCCTGATATCGCTCTGCTTTCCGTGCATCAGCTTCTTTGCATGGGCAATGGTTCCGCCGAAAACCTCGCATATACCCTGATGTCCCAGGCACACACCCAGAATAGGCATTTTTCCCTTAAGCTTTATCACTGCTTCCTCCAGTATGCCGGCATCCCGGGGATATCCCGGTCCGGGCGACAGTATCAGGTGGCTTGGTTTCATGCTTTCTATGTCATCCACAGTTACCTGGTCGTTGCGGACTACCTTTATATCCGGCTCAATACTCCCAATCATCTGTACCAGGTTATAGGAAAAGCTGTCATAATTATCAATTAATACGATCATCTGTCGTCTACCTCCCCTGCCTGAAGGATGGCCTGAATAACGGCCTTGGCTTTATTTGCTGATTCCTCGTATTCCAGTTCCGGAACACTGTCCGCCACGATTCCGCCTCCTGCCTGGACCGTAACCTTTCCTGCCTGCTTTACCGCCATGCGTATGGCGATGCATGTGTCCAGGTTTCCGGTAAAATCCAGGTATCCCAGGGCTCCCCCGTAAATTCCGCGGGGAACGGACTCCAGTTTTTCAATAATCTCACACGCCCTTATCTTAGGCGCTCCCGATAGGGTGCCTGCCGGAAGCAGGGCCTCCACCGCCGAACAGCCGTCCAGGCCGGGTTTTATATTTCCTTCCACCTGGGAACAGATGTGCATGATTTTGGAATACTTGTGTATCATCTTGTACTCCGTCACCTCCACGGACCCGAACTCAGCGATGCGTCCAATATCATTCCTTCCCAAATCCACCAGCATATTGTGCTCGGAAAGTTCCTTTTCATCTGCCAGAAGTTCTTCCTCCAGCCTTCTGTCCTCCTCGTCCCCGACTCCCCTTGGCCGGGAACCGGCTACCGGAAAGGTAGTAAGGCGCCCGTTTTCAAGGCGGACCAGTGTTTCCGGGGATGTACTGATGATTTCATCCTGGTCTATGTTCATATAAACCATGTAAGGAGATGGGTTGGTCGTCCTTAAAACCCGGTAGGCGTTCAGCAGACTGCCTTCATAGGAACTGGTAAACTGTCTGGATATAACCGCCTGGAAGATATCCCCGTCCAGAATATACTCCTTTGTCTTTTCCACCGTACCGCAGAATTCTTCTTTGGAAACACTGCATACAAAGGATGGTTTCTCCGGTGAAGACAGCCTCTTAAGAGGTGCAGTGTCACTGATAAGGGAGGCCATTTCCTGTATTTCCTCACAGGCCCTTTCGTACTCCTTCATCAAATATTCCAGACCGCCGGAGGTGTTCCCATTTTCCCGGCCTTCACAACGCTTCCGGCCTTGGCACCGCTCCAGCTCTTCACAGATTCCCCTCTCTGTCCTGCCGGTTTTCATGTTTACCACAATCTGTATCTTCTGTTTCAGGTGGTCATAGGCTATGACCTTGTCAAAGAGCATCAGATCAAAGTCATTTGCACCGCCTCTGCTGATATGAAGGGTGGGCTCCGCGTACTCAATCATTGCATATGCAAAATACCCCACAAATCCACCGGTAAAGGGCGGCTGCCCTTTCAGCCGGGGCGACTTGTACTGTGCCAATATCTCACGAAGCACATCCATGGGATGATCTGTTTGTATTTCCCTAGATGGGAACCGGCTGACATGGCTCTCAATCTTCACCTTCCCGCAGCGGCAGGCAACGCGCATCACCGGGTTATATCCGAGAAAGGAGTAGCGTCCCCATTTTTCGCCGCCCTCTATGCTTTCCAACAGGTAAAAACGGCTGCTCCTCTCCGCTATACGTCTGAGCAGTGTTATGGGGGTCACTACATCCGCGTAAATCTCGCGGCAGATGGGAATTATATCGTATTCCCCCGACAGACTTAATATTTCATCACAAGCTGGGATTATCATTTACCTTAACTCCTTTCCTTTATGCCGGCTGTTTATTCTGAACCCTTCACCATTTCCTGGTCCGGGCGTCACATTCATCAAAAAAAAGAAGCCCTTATCCCTGCTGACTACATCTGTAATCAGCAGGGACAAAAGCTTCTTCCGGCTTCTGCGGTACCACCCTGGTTGGCGCTTTCCATGTTCTGCACTCTCCCCGCCATTCTCCGGTCTGGGAATTAAAAAAGCATCAAGTTAAAATTAACCTGATGCTGTGTCATCGAACAAAGAAATAAAATACGCCCGCTCTGCAACGCACCATCATGCGTTCTCCCTGGTAACGGTGGGATACCCGTCAGCCCATACTCCCATCAGACATATCTCTATGACCCTGGTTTCCAGCTGCCCTCGCAGGTCCATTCAGACTCTAATCCAATGCTCCCTTACACCGGCCGGAAGCTCTCTGCGCCTGGAATTACAATCTTACTTACTCCTGCTCAACAGTTTTTTATGTTTTGTTGAATGTTGAACTCATTATAATCAGCCCATTTCCAAATGTCAATGGTTTTTTTGAAAGTTTTTATATTTTTACCATTTTCTTACACTGAGCCGGCCCGCAGGTCCTGCCCGGACAGCCGTGTTATCTCCTCCATTGCTTTTACCAGCTTTTCTGTGGTCTCCCGTATATTCGGCGCCCCGAATATGCCTGAAACAATGGCTGCTCCCGCTGCATGGCTTCCGGACAGACGTCCTATGTTATCCAGACAGATTCCCCCGATGGCCACCACAGGAATGTCCACACAGTCACAGATTGCATTCAGGGTCTCCATTGTCATGGGACGCGCATCTGCTTTTGTGCTGGTGCCGAATATGGCCCCGCTGCCCAGATAATCCGCACCTGCTGCCTGGGCTTTTCTGGCCTGGTCCACTGTTTTTGCCGTAACTCCCAGTATACGGTCAGGCCCCAGAAGCCTTCTGGCCTCAGACGCCTCCATATCGTTTTGGCCCACATGTAGGCCGTCCGCGCGGCAGGCCAGGGCCAGCTCCAGATTGTCGTCAATCATAAGGGGCACATTATATTCTTCTGTGATTCTGCGGATGGCCCAGGCCGTTCTCAGCACTTCCTCAAAATTACCTTTATCCAGTTCCTTTTCCCTGAGCTGAACCATGGTTGCGCCGCCTTTTAACGCCTCCTCCACCTGCTCCTTAAGGGATAGCTTACCGGTCCATGCCTTGTCGGTTACTGCATAAATCAAAAGCTGTCTTCTATCGAATCTCAATTTTCTTACCTCTCTCCAGTGTCCCGTCATCCAGAAGGCTCATTTTATCCAGCAGATACATGCGGAATGTGCCTGTTCCGCCTCCCCGCTTTGCAGTCTCTGCGGCCGCCAGTTCTCCGCAGAGCCCGTGTGCGCTGAGAGCCGTGACCGCAGCCTCCTCTGTCAGACCGGCCAGTCCCGGTTCCCCATACAGACCGCAGAACGCTCCCATAAGCCCGTCCAGCATACAGCCGCTGCCTGTAATCCTGGACATCCAGGGATGGCCGTTTCTGACAATGAACTTTTTTTCTTTTCCGGCCACCACATCTTCTACCCCGGTCATGACAACAACCGCGCCTGTAAGGTCCCTCAGGGAACAGGCAGTTTCTATGCGGCTCTCAATGGTACCAAAGGTTTCCGAATCCACACCGCAGGTGTTGCCCGCCTCATGTCCTCTCAGTTCCTGGTTCAGGGCCCGGATTTCCGCCTCATTTCCCCGGATCACAGAGGGGGATGTCTTCCGGATTATATCAATGGCTGTCTGTCTGCGAAACCGTGATGCAGTGACTCCTACCGGGTCCAGGATAACGGGAAGGCCCAGGCCGGCTGCTTTTCTTCCCGCTGCCTCCATGGCCGGTATGGTCCTTTCTTCCAGGGTCCCCAGGTTAAGGACAAGGCTGCTGCAGATGGAGGTAACATCCTCCACCTCATGCAGCCCCTGGGCCATAACAGGAGAGCCGCCTGCGGCCAGGACCATATTGGCCACGTCCCCTGCCGTAACATAATTGGTTATACAGTGGACTCTGGGAGAGCGCTCCCTTAAGTCCTTCATCCATTGTCTCTGCATTATCTGATTTATCCTTTTTCTTGTTATCTTCCCATGGCTTTGCCAGTCTGTACATCCAGATCCAGCATCCGCCTCATATACTGAAACGCCCCGGACTTATACAGCACGCCAATCAGAAACGCGGCAATGACCGTACCGCACATGGTGCTCATAAGAAATGGGATTACATAGGCAAAAATGGCTGCTTCCTTCCCCATCACCAGCGTGGCTACCGGATAGCAGAGCATTCCACCCAGTATGCCGGTGCCGAACACTTCCCCAATGTAGGCCAGTGTCAGTCTGCCGAAACGCTGGTACAGATACCCCCCTAAAAATGCGCCCACCATGCTGCCCGGAAATGCCAGCAGACTGCCTGTCCCCATCAGATTCCTGATAAAAGATGTGCAGAACGCCATCCCCACCCCATACCACGGCCCAAGGAAAACGCCGGCCAGTACATTGGCAAGGTGCTGAACCGGAAAGCACTTGGATGCCCCTATGGGGATGGAAAAGCCGGATAAAGACACGGCCACCGCTGTCAGCATGGCGCTTACCGCCAGTTTTTTAATGTTTACTTTCATAGTCATACCTCCATATTTTTTACTTGGAGCCCGCCTATCTTCCTGGTAGAGAGGCATATTTTCTGGTACAGCGGCGTATTTCCTGCACAGTGTTAAATCCTGCTTATGTCCATACCGCGCAAAAGGCCGGAACTTTTCTCTGATATAAAAAAGCCCATACCGCGCGGGATATGGACTTACATTATGCAATGAATACACATACATGTCTCATATTTCCCTACGTTGGCATTACCCAAATCAGGTGCGATAGGTCGAAGTTCGATTACTTCCTCTCAGCCTGCTTCACAAGCTCCCTGTTGTCATTTAGCATAGCACCGGACTATTTATTTGTCAATCCGTAATCATTCAAACTCTCACATACCTTCTGAATACAACAAAAAAAGAGCCGGGGCAGAGCCTGCGGACTCTTTGCTTATCACCTGTAAAATTATGCTCCGCCACCATCACTCAGAGGCCTAATACGCCCTGGCCTCCCTGGTTAGAACCAGGGTTTCTATGGCATATGCCACACCATATGGACAGCATGGAATAGTCATTCTCGCTGTCTCCTATGGCCATGATTTCATCCGGTCTCACGCCCCTGGAGGACGCGTAAAAAGCCAGAGCCCGGCCCTTTTGGGCATAGCTGTGGGTCAGCTCCAGGTTGGTGGCAAAGGAGGACGCAACCGCCAGTTCCGCTATACCGGACAGGCGCTCCTTAATTCTGCCCAGAACCTCCTGCGATTCATGGATGACCGATATTTTATAAAATGCCAGCCCCAGCTCAAAGAGCTGTCCTTCCTCTGCAAAGGAGAACCTGTCTCTCACTCCCTCATAGGTAAACTCCGCCATGGGAAGCAGCACATTCCGTTCAAAACATGACCTAAACTGTGCCTCCCCGGCTGTGGTATAGCTGCCTCTGTCCGTCATGAAATCAAAGATAATGTCCTCCTTTTGGCAGCAGTCCAGGATTCCCCTTACCTGTCTCTCAGAAAGCCGTATCTCGTCCATGAGCCTGCCGTCCCAATCATACACAGCAGCTCCGTTCATGCACACCACAGGTGCCCTGAGTCCGGCCTCCTTAAGGGGTTCCAATGCGTCTATATAGCTGCGTCCCGTACAAATCAGGAACTCGGCCCCTGCAGCCTTAAGTCCCTTAAGGGCACGTACATTCCTCTCTGAAATATGCCCGTCAGGGCGCAGGAGGGTGCCATCCATGTCAATTGCAACCAGTCTTATCATATATGCCTGCTTTCTGTCAAATATTCTGTCATAGGTCTGTGTACCTGTCAACGACCCGCCTGCACAGGTCCGGCCGGTTAGTAATGATAGCGTCCACTTTCTGCTGCACCAGCATTTCCATATGCGTTTCTTCATTGACCGTCCATACATTCACTGCCAGTCCCTGCCTTCTGGCAGCCGGGATAAGCTGCGGATCCTGCATATGGTACAAAGCCGGATGCAGGGCATCCGCTCCCACTGTATGACGCCCATAGGCTGCCGCGTCTATCCAGCCGTCCGAGTACAGAAGCCCAGTCTTAAGGCCGCTGTCCAGTTCCTTAAGCCTTACCAGGCTGGGATGGCAGAAGGATGAATAAATCACCCTGTCCTCCATCCCCATGGAAGCAGTGAGAGCCAGTACCTTTTCCTCAATCTCAGGGTAGAGTATGATGCCGGTCTTAAGCTCCACATTCACCGTCAGACCCGCAGGCTTTAACAGTTCATAGACTTCCTTAAGCGTGGGAATCCGGGCGTCCTTAAAGTCGGGAAACAGCCTGTTAAAGGACAGTTTCTTAAGCTGGGCCAGGGTATAATCTTTTATGTACCCTGTGCCGTTACTCACCCTGTCAATGGTCTCATCATGGGCCACCACAAGTTCTCCGTCCCTGCTTAACTGGACATCCAGCTCCACCCCGTCGGCTCCCATTTCCGCTGCCAGCCGGAATGCCTCCAGCGTATTTTCCGGCGCGTAAGCCGACGCGCCTCTGTGGGCCCAAACCTGTGTCTTCATACTCAGTATACCCTCCAATCCATGATTATCATTCATTGAGCAGGTTATATTCCCCGATTGCCTTATTAATCTGCTGCGCCATCTCAGATGCAGCCTCCTCCGGGCTGGTTCCGTTGTTAAGCATGTTCTCTATCTCCGTTTCAACCACCTGCCTTGCCTCAGGAAATACGCTGAGCAGGGCGCCTGCTGACTGTGGAGTGGAATCATGAAGCTGGTCAATGGCAGTGCCGAACTGGGGATATTTTTCCAGATTTTCCTTGAATACAGGTTCCTCATGTGCCTTTACAGTCACAGGGAAATATCCTGTCTGGGCGTTCCAGTAAGCCTGGCTCTCCGGTGAAACAAGGAACTTAACAAACTCCCATGTGGCGGCCTTCTTAGCCTCATCCTCATTGTTCAGGGCCCAGAGAGAGGCGCCTCCAATAGACACTCCGCCTTTATCGCTTTCACTGACCATGGGGAAATAAGCGGTTCCCACCTCAAACTTGCCATTTACATCTTCCAGAATCTGCTTTAAGGAGGCAGTGGATCCAAGGGTCATAGCCGACTTGCCGGAGCTGAAATCTGCCAGCCCCGCGTCGCCGCCTCTGCCCACATTGGGCGCGTAGCCCTTGTCGTACAGTTCCTTCCAGGCCGCCAGTGTCTTTGCCCCAGCTCCGTTCTGGTCAAATTCAACTGCTGTGGCAGCTGCCTCACGTCCATTTCCGTTGTTTACATAATTCAGTCCCTGCTTGCAGGTAAACTGTTCAAAAAACCAACCGTAAATGCTCAGGGATATAGGTTCTCCTGCCCCGCCCTTGTTCACCAAATCATCGGCAATCCGGCCGATCTCACCAAGGCTTCCAGGCGCCTGTGTAATGCCTGCCTTGTCAAACATATCCATGTTGTAGTACAGCAAAGGCGTGGATGAGTTAAAGGGCATGGAATATAAGGTGTCACCTACAGTATAATACGCCGCGATGTTAGGTTCAATCTGTGTTTTATCCCATCCATCCGCGTCGATTAACTCCTGCATGGGCACCACCCACCCGGAATCAATCATGAACCTGGTTCCAATGTCGTAAATCTGTACCAAATCCGCACCCATATTGCCAATCTGGGCGCTTTTCAGTTTATTGATGGCATCGTCATACTCTCCCTGATACTGGGCCTCCACCTGGATTCCCATGGTGTTTTCTGAATTAAACTTATTTACCAGATACTCCAATGCCTCTCCGTTCACTCCGCCCATGGAATGCCAGAAGGTGATGGAGGCGCCCTCTGCGCCTGCACTTTGGGATGCATCTGTCTGGGATGTACCTGTCTGGGATGTACCTGTCTGGGAAGCGTCTGCCTGGGATGTACCTGACTGGGATTCACCTGACTGGGATGTACCTGCCTGGGAACCCGGGTCAGCCGCAGCGCCCGTGCCTGCTGCCGGCGCTCCGCACCCTGCCAGCATGGATACTGCCAGTAAGGCTGCAGCATAACCGATTAATCTCTTTTTCATAATTGTTATTCCTCCGTTTATTTTTTATTCTTATTTCATTTTCTTATTTCTTTTTCTTCTTTTATTTGCTTCAGTAATCCCTTTTCGGGTGTTTCTAACCCTTCACAGCGCCTGAGAACATCCCCCGTATCAGCTGCTTCTGCCCCAATATGAAGATGGAAATGGAGGGCAGGATAATCATGACCACGCCTGCGATCATCAAAGTAATGGACTGGGCGTCCACGCTGTTTAACATGCTGATACCAATTTGCACGGTTCTCATTTCATTGGAGCCGGTCACCAGCAAAGGCCACATATACATGTTCCAGGCATTGATAAAGGTATACACCGCCATGGCTCCTATGGCCGACTTGGTAAGCGGAAGCAGGATGCGGAAAATGAACCTGAGATTTCCGCAGCCGTCAATCTTTGCCGACTCATACAGAGAGATGGGAAATGATTTATAAAACTGCCGGAACAGAAAGATTCCCATTGCTGACGTAAGATAGGGCACAATGAGCACCTGGTAGGAATCCAGCCAGTTCCACCGGCTCACCGTCAGATAATTTGATATGATGGTGGCCTCTCCCGGAATCATCATGGTGGCCATTACCAGCATAAAAAGTGCATTTTTACCCTTAAACTCCAGAAAGGAGAAGGAAAATGCAGCCAAAGAACATGAAATAATCTGTCCCGCTGTAATCAGCCCGGCTGTGATAAAGGAGTTGCACACAAACCGCACCAGCGGTATTTTCACCAGGGCCTGCCTGAAATTGTCCCATGTAGGCTGCCTGGGCACCAGATTCATTTCCGTGGTAAACAATTCGCCGGGCGGCATAAATGCCACGCTGACCGCATATAACAGCGGCAGAAGAACGAAAAGGGATACCAGCACATTGGCTGCGATCAGGGCTCCGGTCCTGACTCTCCTTACAGTCATGGCTTTTCTGTTGGCTTTCTCCTGTACTTTAATGATTTCTTCGCGGCTAACTCTTTTGCGTCCCTTTATGGCCATTGTCTGTTCCATTAATAGCTGACTCCTTTCTTCTCTGCCTTAAACATCATAAGCGTCATGACCATGATGATGGCAAACAGTATGACGGACTGTGCCGCCGCGCTGCCAAACCTGTAGTTAAAAAACGCATCCCTGTAAATGGAATACACAATCAGGTTTGTGGATTCCCCCGGTCCGCCCTGGGTCAGAATCTTCACCTGGCCAAAGGACTGGAATGCCTGGATGATATTTACTACGATGGTATAAAACATGATTGGGCTGAGACCCGGCAGTGTCAGCCGGAAAAATTTCTGAATCCCGTTGGCCCCATCCACGGATGCTCTCTCGTAGATAGTCTCATCAATATTGCTGAGTCCGGCGCTGAAATACAGGAAGTTAATTCCGCTGTTAAGCCAGGCTGTCAGCAGGGCCACGCATATGAGGGCGTATTTGGGGTCGTTAATCCAATTGATATCAAGTCCCAGCAGCTTGTTTACAATACCGATGGAAGGATGAAGCATGATTTTAAATATCATGGCTGCGGAACTGGACGCAATGGCCATGGGCAGCGCATAAGCCGTGCTGAATATACGGATTCCCGGAAATGCCTTATTGCACAGGACAGCTGCCAGGAGTCCCAGGGCCATGCTCCCCGCCACCACGATTGCCACGAACAGAAGGGTTACTGCCAGACTGTTATAAAATGATTCCGACTGAAACAGCTCCATATAATTTCCCAGTCCCACAAACAGCTTGGCCTGCCCCATTTTATTTGTCTTATAAAGACTCAGGTAAATGGTCTTGAAAAACGGATAAAACAGGAATACGGCAAACACCAGGAGAGCCGGTAAAATATATCCATAGGGCCCTGCCTTTTTTAATAATGAATCTGATTTCATCACTGTCTCCTAATCAAATAAAATATTTTCTTCTGACTGTATATCAAACAGCTTAATCTGAGGCATATCCACGTAAAGGCGCAGGAATTCTCCCGGCTTCACCCGGCAGGACGCCGGCATCCTGGCCGACAGCCGGCCCGTATCCCCTGTATTGCCGTGAAGCAGCACCTCGCTTCCCAGCATTTCCCTGACACTTATGTAAACGCCAATCCACCCGCTGTCATTTCCGTTCAAACCATCGGAACCGTTTTTCCGGCTGCATTCTTCCTGATGAAGGTCTTCCGGCCGGATCCCCAGGGTTACCCGTTTTCCCGCAAACCCTTTTTCTTTTAATTTCCTGGCCTGGTATCCTTCCAGGGGAAGCCGCCATCCCTGCCCCAGAAGCCAGACTGTCCCATCCTCTTCCAGCACATCCACATCCAGAAAATTCATAGTGGGGGAACCAATGAATCCCGCCACAAATTTATTTACAGGATTCCGGTAAAGCTCTGCGGGAGGCGCTACCTGCTGTATCATTCCCTGGTTCATAACAACAATCCGGGTACCCAGAGTCATGGCCTCCACCTGGTCATGGGTCACATATATGATGGTGGCGTTAAGCTGTTTGTGAAGCTTTGCTATTTCCACCCGCATCTGTGCCCTCAGCTTGGCATCCAGATTGGACAGGGGTTCGTCCATAAGATAAGCCTTTGGCTTTCTCACAATCACGCTTCCGATTGCAACCCTCTGCTTCTGTCCTCCTGATAATGCAGCCGGCCTGCGGTCCAGCAGATGGCTGATTTCCAGAATTCGGGCTGCCTCCCTTACTCTGGCATCAATTTCACCGGGCGCGGTCCTGCGTACCCTGAGTCCAAAGGCCATGTTCTCATACACCGTCATATGGGGATATAAGGCATAATTCTGAAATACCATGGACAGATTCCGGTTTTTAGGTTCGACCATGTTCATCAGGCAGTCATCCATCCATAATTCCCCTGAGGAAATATCCTCAAGTCCCGCAATCATTCTCAGTGTAGTGGATTTTCCGCAGCCTGACGGCCCCACAAAAATAATCAGCTCCCGGTCCCTGATATCCAAATTAAAATCCTTGACCGCATTTTGGCCCCCTTTATAGGTTTTACATACATTTACCAGTGAAATATCCGCCATTTCCGTTCCTTTCTCCTCCCAAATCTACTTATAGATTCTAAATTGTCCAGGTAAAATCCAAAAGCAGGTTCGCGTAAAATAAAGGTAAAAACAGGCAGAGTTTCCTGGTCCTTCCTGTACGCGGCTATGGATACAGCTTGTATGGAGGGCCAAAAACGCAAAAAGGATTCTGCAATGCAGCTGGTTACTGCCTTGCAAAATCCTCTCTTGTTTGCTGAAATTGTTATGAAATTTGAACCGTGAAAACTGAACTGCGGCATTCCATACCGGTATCCGTTTTATGCCATATTCAACATACGCTTCATCTTGGTGACCTCGCCATCCAGGTGATTCACTTTTAAATGATACATGATATTAGGCTGTAATTCCTTTAACGCTTCATCCAGCTTTCGAGCCAGGTTCAAATGTCCCTCTGCTATCAGCTGGATATTCCTGTTGGTCTCATTCTCCAGGGTAATCTCTATGTTGGTTACCCTGTCTTTAAGCGTCTGCACATCCTCTTTGAGCGTCTGCACATCCTCTTTGAGCGTCTTCACGTCTCCTTTGAGTGTCTGCATGTCTCCCTGCAGCGACCGCACATCTTCTCTTACCGAGGCAAGGCCTCCTTCGATCCCTCCTAACTTCTGAAGGATCAAATCCATCTTCTGATTTTCCATCCTTTTCCCATCCTTTCTCTTATGCAATGGCTGCTAACCATTGCAGCATCCAACACCTCTCCAAATATCAGATGCCCGTAAAGGCTGATTCCATTATACTATACCAGAAGAGCCATGGCTAGGTTGAAGTTTAGAAAAATTCTTGGTTCGGTCTCATATCAGCAGGGGCTGCTGATTTCTCTCCTGCTGCCGTCTGTGCACCGCCGTCCGTCACAGTCTCCTGCCGCATTTAGGACAGTACTCAAAATCCTCTTCTGTCTCAAATCCGCAATTTCCGCATTTTTTCCAGGTCTTATAGGTTCCGCTGTCGTAATAGCCCCTGCGGCGCCCCTCCTGAACCAACGTCAGGTCGGAACTTTTTATATCTGCCTGCTGGCCGTGAAGCAGCGCCTTTCCCACCTCCGGGTCCAGCTCATAGACAGCATCACAGCAGGACATTTTTACATAAAATCTCTTATTCCACTTGAACAGGGGAATAAAGAAAAAGCTGAAATACATATAGGTCATGTAAACCTGGTATCGCCCGTATCCGCCGCACCGGTCACATATGACAGTCTTTACATAATCCAGTATTTTCTGCCCCTGACTGATTCCTCCTATAAATATCATTGGTATTGTCTCCTATCCTGTATGTACTCCGCCTGTATGTATTCCAAAAGTCCGGGCCGGCAGAAGCCGGCCCGATATTTAACCATATGATGGATATGCCCCTCTACAGATATGATTTCTTAAGCGCCTTCAAAAGAATCTTAGGCTGCCTGTTGTAAGGCGTCACCGGGCAAATCTTTTTCTTTACATCCAAAAGGCCGTAAACTGCAATGCGCGCAGCGCGTACCGAATATTCCTCGGTAAATACCATGTCCTCCGGAATCTCCACAAACTGGCTCACCATTGCAAAGTTGGTGGAACCTGCCGGAATCACCGGCGGCCTGTCGCTCATCTTGCGCGGCTCAAACTGTGCATCCACATAAGGCATATAGCAGGGAATCACATTGATAACCGTCTTCATCAGTTCCGCAATCCTGTCCTCCGGAATATGAAGATGATGGAGATATTCATTTAACAGCTCCTGGCCGGTACAATCCTTCATAGGCTTCTTTACATAATCGCCAATGGCCTCTGTGTGCAGTCCATATCCCCAGAAAATGGTCTGGTCGGCGGGCTGGTTCACAAAATGAGGCTGAGCCGCAACCACGCTGCTCATAAGCCAGCTGGAATCCTTAAAGGTCATCAGAGCGCCGCTGCCAGGTACATTGCCGGTAAAATTCTCAATGGTCTTTAAAATATCATCGCCTTTGCAGGTAACAGTAAAGCTGAGCCAGTTTGTCTCCTCAGGCTTGGTAAAGAATGGCTCCGGATTTCCCAGGCCCGGCTTCTTTCCGGCCACCTTGGCCCAGAGTTCACCGCTGATCGGCTTCTTCTCAGGCGCGGGCGCGGGTTTGTAAAGGCTTCCCAGGGTAGCGCTGTCCGTCATGCACGCATTGGTCATGATACAGATATCGCTCTTATTTAGCTGGACCTCCTCCGTCACATAGGAAGGACCGGCCGGAGCGTCTGATTCCTCGCCTGAGTCATCTGTAATCTCCACTTTCTTCTTCAGATACAGGGTCTTTACCGTAATTCCGGGGCCGTCCGCAAAATCTATATCCGTCACTTCGCAGTTCTCACGGAAGTTGACTCCGGCCTTCCTCAGATAAGTCTCCAGAGGACGAATCACGCTGTCGTACTGGTTTAAGGGAGTTCTGGTAACTCCCTCCAGGGTTTCGATACGGCTGAACTCAAAAATCATGCGGTTCATATACCGTCTGAACTCAAACAGGCTGCTGTACTTCTGGAATGCAAAGGTGGTCTGCCACATATACCAGAAATTGGTCTCGAATATATGGGGTGTTTCCTTAAACCAGTCCTGGATGGTCAGGTTGTCCAGCTTTTTCTCATCTGTCATCAGCAGCTTCAGAAGGGCCATACGGTCAGCCTGGTTAAATCCCATGGATTTCACATCCAGAATGTTGCCGTCCTTATCCACCAGCCTTGCCTTGGCGCAGGTAGGATGGGCATGGTCAAACTCCAGAATTTCTTCCGTAACGCTGCGTCCGGGCTGGCGCAGGGATGGAATGGATCCAAAAAGCTCCCAGAAGTTCTCATAGGTCTCCTCATTGAGCATACGTCCGCCGCGGCATACAAAGCCCTGCTCCGGCGTACCGATACCGTCATTGCTTCCCCCAAGTATGTGCATGCCCTCGTAAACCGTTATCTGGTTGGCAGGGAACCTGCAGTCCCGGATCAGATACGCGGCAGCAGCCAGGGTGGCCAGGCCTCCGCCTACCAGATAAGCTTTTCTGTCGCCATAATCCCGGTTATTCATCACCGCTTCCTCAATGGCGGCAATCCTCTCATCTTCCTTTTCCTTCCGGCTGTCCTGCAGCTTCTTCACTGCCACGCCCACTGCTGCTCCTGCTGCCGCAGCTGTCAGGATTTTACCCACTTTTTTGTTCATCGACTTACCTTCCTTTCTGTTTTATATATAATTTCTCTGATGATTCAGATAATTGTCCTTCCAGGATTATTCCCCTTTATCCCGGTGAAATACACCACGGACCCCGTTTTTGTATTCCTGGCATCATATTGCGAACCTTAAGCCCCATTTCCCGCTGTGCGGGTAAAATAATTGGACAAGCCGGCGAACTGCTCCAGCGTCAATGCTTCCCCCCTGACAGAAGCAGGAACGCCCAGGCTCTCAATGGCAGCTGCTATCTGCTCCTTTGTATACGGAACCTCCGGCGAGTTATTTAATCCGTTCTGCAGCGTCTTCCTGCGCTGATTAAACGAGGCCCTTATAAGCCGGAACATGACACCTGGCTCGTCCACCTGTACCGGCGGTTCCTTATACCTTGTCAGACGGATAACCGCGGATCCCACATTGGGGCGCGGAATAAAGCAGTTGGGCGGTACATTTGCCACGATATAAGGCTTTGCATAGTACTGCACTGCCAGGGACAAGGCGCCGTAGTCCTTGGAGCCGGGTCCCACCTGCATCCGGTCCGCCACCTCCTTCTGCACCATAACAGTGATATTGTCAATGGGCACATTGCTCTCAAACAATCCCATGATAATGGGCGTGGTGATGTAATATGGGAGGTTGGCCACCACCTTGATAGGCCTTCCATCATTATACTCGTCCACCAACTGGTTCATGTCTAATTTCAGGATATCACTGTTGATAACCGTCACATTGGAATAGCCCTTTAACGTCTCGTCCAGTATGGGCAGAAGATTGGTGTCAATTTCCACTGCAACCACTTTTCCTGCATGCTCCGCCAGGTACTGGGTCATGGTTCCGATGCCCGGTCCTATTTCCAGCACGCAGTCATCCCCGGTAATCCCTGCGGCACTTATGATTTTGTCCAGCACGTGGGTATCTATGAGAAAATTCTGACCAAATTTCTTTTGGAATGCGAACTGATATTTCTGTATGATTTCAATGGTATTTTTCGGATTACCCAAAGTCGCCATGTATTATAATTTCCTTTCTGCGGACCGGATTCGGCCCTCTTTTAAGAGTAATGGATTCCCGTCCAAAAGTCAATGCCTGGGCAAAAGAACAGTCAAAAAAGAAGCGCTGTATATCGTACACTACAGCGCTTTTTGTCTATTTGTCAACTCTGTTTCCCATAACCGGGCTGCCTACAGCCGGTAGAGCCTTTTTCCATTTTCCCAGGTGACCTTCACAACGGTTTCCGGGTCCACTCCCTTAAGCTGGCTGACAGCCTCCACTACATAGGGAAGATTGAGGGATGAGTTTCTCTTTCCACGGTTGGGAACCGGCGCCAGATAGGGACAGTCTGTCTCCAATACAATGGACTCCAGAGGTATATACTCCACCACCTCTTTCAGCTTCCTTGCATTGTTGAAGGTAAGGACACCTCCGATTCCAAGGAAAAATCCCATGTTCAGGTACTCCCTGGCCATTTCCCTGGTGTAGGAAAAGCAGTGGACGACGCCTCCGATATCCCCGGCCTTAGCCGCCTTCATCATATCCAGGGTATCCTTTGCGGCATCCCTGCTGTGGATGATGACTGGAAGCTTAACCTGCCTGGCCAAATCCATCTGTGCCTCAAACCATTTTTTCTGTATATCGTGGGCCGGTTCCTCCCAGTAGTAATCCAGGCCGATTTCGCCCACGGCCTTTATCTTCCGGCGGCCACACTGTTCCTTAATCCACTGTAGGCCCTCCTGGTCCAGCTCCCCTGTCTCACTGGGATGGACTCCCATGGCCCCGTATATCCAGTCATAGGCTTCGGCCAGCTTCAGGGTACTTCGGCAGCTCTCCAGGCTGGCGGCTACATTCATAACCGCACCGACGCCGGCTTCTTTCAAACGTCCCAGAAGTTCCGGCCGGTCCCCGTCAAATGCCTCATCATCATAATGGGCATGTGTGTCAAATATCATGATGTTAAACTCCTTTTGCAATCCACATGCTCACACCGTACAGAACCAGAAAATGTACTGGGTAAAACACGTAGAACATATATTTAAGCTGAAATGCCCCCCGCCTTCCATTATACAATACAATAGGCGCAAAAGACAAGGCTGACACACAATAGCAGCTGATGCTCTCCACTGCGCAGATTGCCACTCCCGCAACCACCTGGGCCGTATCACTGCGGCGGAACCAGTACATGGCAGCTATGAACAGGACTCCCACCACATTATAATCAAACTGCAGCACCCAAGACAGCGCGCATCCCGCTGCCAGAGCCCCTGCCTTCAAACACGGATTCTGGGTGGACTCCATGACAGCCATAACCAGCACCCCGGCAAACAGGGTAAACATCATATTCTGATAGTGGGGATAATACATGGTATGGTACACAGCCAAATCAAAGGGCACTTCAGACAACAGGGCAAACAGGAGCATCCTGACGGCGTACCACCGGCGGTCCCTGGTGCGCACAAATTCCTCTGTCGTGAGATATGCCAGGATAGGAAATCCCAGTCTCCCCACATAACGGCAGACCTGTCCTGCTATCACCCAGTAATGCCCGGAAGGCGTCAGCAGCACTGCATGATAAAGAGCACTGTCTGTTCCATGAAGAATCCCTCCCTGAATCACCACTGCTCCAATATTATCAATTAGAATTGCCACAATTCCCAGAATCTTCAGCTGGTTTCCCGTAAGCCCCTGTCGGCGGCCGCCGTATGGCCCGCGGCTGCGTCCTCTACCCATATCGTACCCTCTTTCGGGCTTTATAGCCCCCTCATGTTTTAATTTCCTTTCATCATACTCCAAAATGGCGAAAATTGCAAGTTTCTCCCACTTTAGGTCGATTTTTCCAGGAAACAGGGTATGGTTCTCCCATTTTCATCCAGATTTTGGGGGATTTATATAAGATTGCAGGATTCTAATATCTTTTTGCTTATGCCTGTCCAGGATATGCGGCTCAAATCGGGCGGCGGGGATGCTATGGACGGACCCGATGCGGCCAAACTTTCTCCGCCCGGTGTTTCCGGCGGCCTGCCATCCGGTCCCGACCTGATGCTATCCGCTTCCTGCCTGCTGCCATCCGCTCCCAACCTGCTGCCATCCACTTCCTGCCTGCTTCCATCCGCTTCCAGGCTTTCAGCTATCGCCTCAGCCAGGCGCTGTTCAAACTGCGGAAGCTCCTGTTCAACTGGTTCATCCGCATTTACAATGGCTGGCAGGGGCACAAATCTCACGTCACACGTTCCGATATTTTCCTCCAGCCAGGGCCTGACCCCCGGCAAGTCTGTGCAGACCACCTGCAAACCGCAGGCCAGAGCCTCTATCACCACAAGAGGCAGACCCTCGTAAAAGGACGGGAGCACGAAAACATCCGCCTGATTCATCCGTTCTGCCAGCTGGGGCTGGTCCAGCCTTCCAAGGAATTTCACCGGGTAAGGGGACTGGTCCGCCAGCTTCTTAATGGTTTCATACTCCAGCTGGTTTCCATATCCCCCGGCCAGCCATACCTCTATTTTCATAGGAGCCGCGGGCTGCCCTATGCCCTGTCCCTGCTGCTCCCCTTCCTGTCTTTGCAGCTGTTCCAGATACGTAAGGCTCCGCAGCAGACTCATGACACCTTTCTTCTCAGACAGCTTTCCGGCGTAAATCAGCCGCCTGACCCCATTCTCCTTTTGAACCGGCATATAGCGGAAAATGGAATCATCAAATCCGCTTCCAATCACTTCCAGCCGCTCTCCCGGCACGCGGTATATCCGGCTGATTTCTTCCCTCTGTTCCCTGTGAAGGCAGAACACCATATCCAATTCCTTTATGTGAGCCAGGATATAGTCCCGTTCAAGGTTGTTTTTCTTTACCTGGCGCAGGCCTGTGCCATGGCATATGGCAGCTGTTTTATATTGGGGAAATGCCTCCCGCACCGCTGCTGTAAGCAGATACAGATGATGGCACAGAATCAAATCCGGCCGGAAGCATTCCACCGCCTCCCTTGTTTTCTCCAAAAATACCCTTTTGAATGCGTCCACCATATCCTCTGTCATCCGGCTGTATATGGTGCTCTCATAAGGCATCTCATCCGACATACCCGCGATGGGAAAGGGCAGGCTTTCTGTTTTGTAATATACCGGATAGACCCGGGTCCCTTCGGGAAAATGCATCTCGTCCTCCTCATAGACCCCTGCCACCACGGCCTGTTCATGCCCCAGTGCGGCAAACCCCTTTACCAAACCGGTAAGATAAACACCGCTCCCCGTGCTGTGGGGTTTCTGGGCTGTTATGCTCAGTATTTTCATAATCCCCTCCATTGTTTATCATGCAAAATACGCCTGATTTAAAAACAGGAGCAGGTCATCACCGCCCGCTCCTGCCTTCCGGGCAGCCATAAAAAGCACATGCTTTCCACGGTTCCTGTCCGGTATTCATCATATTCTTTTTAATGTCTCACAGCTAACCGAACCATCAGCAGATTTCGGCTCCTGCCGGCATACTTTTCTCCGGCGTCATAAGTGCCAGGCTGCCCTCTGCGTCCTCTGCGCAGAGAATCATACCCTCAGACACCATGCCTGCCAGCTTGGCCGGCTTTAAGTTGGTCACTACCATAACTTTTTTGCCCACCATCTCTTCAGGAGAGTAGTAAGCCTTAATGCCGCTTAAAATCTGACGCACCTGGCTTCCAATCTTTACCTGGGAGCAAAGGAGCTTCTTGGATTTGGGAACTGCCTCGCACTTGATGATTTCCCCCACCTGGAACTGAAGCTTCGCAAAATCATCATAGGTTATCTCCGGCTTGGCCTCCAGGTCAATGCCGCTGTCCTCTGCATTATCAAAGGAACCGTCCTGGCCGCCTGCCTGTTTTTGGTCTGATGCCTCAGCCCCATGCATGGCTTCCACCTTCTCCAGCACTTCCTTGATGTCCATGCGGGCAAAGAGAATCTCCGGCTTATCCGTCACCTTTTGTCCGTTTGGATATAATCCAAAGGCATCCATCTGGGACAGTTCACGCTTGCCTGTATGAATCTGTGCCAGGATTTTTTCAGCTGTCTCCGGCATAAAGGAGTACAAAAGGGATGCTCCGATGGCAATGGCCTCTGTCAGGTTATAAAGCACGGTGGCAAGCCTGTCCTTCTGGCTCTCATCCTTAGCCAGTGTCCAGGGTGTTGTCTCATCAATATACTTGTTGCATCTTCTGAAGATATTAAAGATTTCCGTCATGGCGTCTGCCACACGCAGCTGCTCCATCTTGGCATCAGCCTTCTTCACTTCCTCCAGCACTACCTTCTTAAGATCCTCGTCCGCTTCCCCGCAGACACCCTTGTCACAGACCACGCCGTCAAAATACTTGTTGCTCATGGAGATAGTGCGGTTTACCAGGTTGCCCAGTATATTAGCCAGGTCGGAGTTCATGCGCTCCACCATCAGCTCCCAGGAAATGACGCCGTCATTGTCAAACGGCATCTCATGAAGCACGAAATAGCGCACCGCGTCCACGCCAAAGAAATCCACCAGGGTATCTGCGTAGAGCACGTTGCCCTTGGACTTGCTCATCTTACCGTCGCCCTGCAGCAGCCATGGATGGCCAAATACCTGCTTGGGAAGGGGCACATCCAGGGCCATCAGGAAAATGGGCCAGTAGATGGTGTGGAATCGGATGATATCCTTGCCAATCAGATGAAGGTCAGCGGGCCAGTACTTCTTAAACTGGTCTGTACTGCTGCCGTCACAATCATAACCAATACCGGTGATATAGTTGGTCAGGGCATCCAGCCATACATAGGTCACATGCTTCGGGTCAAAATCAACGGGGATGCCCCAGCTGAAGGTGGTCCTGGACACGCACAAATCCTGAAGTCCCGGAAGAAGGAAGTTGTTCATCATCTCATTCTTCCTGGATACGGGCTGGATGAACTCCGGATGCTCATTGATATACTCGATCAGCCTGGGAGCGTACTTGCTCATGCGGAAGAAATACGCCTCCTCCTTGGCTGGTTTTACCTCGCGTCCGCAGTCCGGACACTTGCCGTCCACCAGCTGGGACTCGGTGAAAAAGGACTCGCAGGGAGTGCAGTACAGTCCCTCGTAATATCCCTTATAGATATCACCCTGGTCGTAAAGCTTCTTGAAAATCTTCTGCACCTGGGCCTCATGGTCCTGGTCCGTGGTGCGGATAAACTTATCATAGGAAGTGTTCATCAAATCCCAAATCCGCTTTATCTCAGCTGCTGCCTTGTCCACGAACTCCTGGGGAGTCACACCTGCTGCCTCAGCCTTTTCTTCAATCTTCTGTCCATGCTCGTCCGTACCTGTCTGGAAGAACACGTCATATCCCTGCTCCCTCTTATATCTGGCTATGCTGTCAGCCAGAATGATTTCATAGGTATTGCCGATATGCGGCTTGCCGGAAGCATAGGCAATGGCCGTGGTAATATAATATGGCTTTTTACAATCCTGACACATATGATTAATTCCCTCTTTTTCTGAGCGGAAACAAAGAGCCGGGGCAGAGCAGTTCATAAAAATGCTCCGGCGGCCGCAGCACCCAATCCGCTTATTTTAATAGTTTTAAGTATAAGCGTTTCCCCCATGTTCGTCAAGACGTGCCCCCTGTTTTTTCCCTCTTTGGAAGGCCCTGCCAGTTTTTTCACGGCTCATAAGTTGTAATTTCCGCTCATATACTATATAATGTCGTAATAAAAATGCAGCAGACACCCCAATGGAGGATTTGTTTAGAATGAGACAACGAAAAACCATATTTTTACAATATCTTTTATCCCTGCTTCTGGTTATCTGCCTGACAGCCGGATGCGTGGCGCCTGCGCGTCCTCAGGCATCCGCTCCTCTGGCAAAGGAATCCGCTGCCCAGGAAAGTACCCAGTCCTATGAACAATATGAGAAGAAAACCATTGATGCCCAGGCGTCCTTTGACCAGCTGACCAACGACCTGTTCCTGGACGAAGTTGACAATTCCCTTATCACGCTTCACTACACCCTGGCCAATCCGGCCGCCTACGGCATCACTGACTACGATAAAACCCTGGGAACCGTATCCCTGGAGGACAGTAAACAGGCTCTTAATGATGCAAAATCCCTGAAAGTACAATTAAATGAAATAGACAGCCGCCTGCTCCGTGAGGACCAGCTGCTCACATACAACATCCTGTCATCCTATTTAAATACCATGCTGGACAGTGAAGGACTGGAGCTCTACGACCAGCCCCTTTCGTCCTCCCTGGGCATACAGGCGCAGCTTCCCATACTTCTGTCCGAGTATGTATTTTACAGTAAACAGGATGTGGAGGATTACCTTTCCCTCCTGTCCTCCATTGACACCTACTATGACAGCATCATTGCCTTTGAGAAAGAAAAAACCGATGCCGGTCTGGGGCTGTGCGACACGGTCATCGACCGTATCCTTAATTCCTGCAACGCCTATCTTCTGGACGCGGACCACAGCTTCATGGCGGAAACATTTGCGGAGCGTCTGGAGCAGGTGGAGGGACTGACAAAGCAGGAAAAGGAGGATTTCATTGCCAGGAACCATACTGCCATTGACGAACACTTCGTGCCCGCATACCAGAAGCTGATCGAGGGGCTGACTCCCTTGAAAGGCACCGGAACCAATGATAAAGGGCTGTATTACTTCCCCCAGGGCAAGAAATATTACCAGTACCTGGTGAACGCATATACCGGCACTTCCTATCAGGATATTCCTGCCCTGAAAAAGGCCATGAGCGATCAGATGATGGATGACCTGACTGCCATGGATGAGCTGCTGACCGAAAATCCCACCCTGGCAAAAAAACTGTACTCCTACTCCTTCGCCCTCACCGATCCCAACCAGATTCTGGAGGACCTGAGGAAACAGTGCGCAAAGGATTTCCCGGCCATCGAGGATTACACATGCAGCATTAAAAATGTGCCCGCTGCCCTGGAGGCCACCCTGAGCCCGGCCTTCTACCTGACCGTGCCCATTGACCGCCCCCAGGACAATTCCATCTACATCAACAACGGAAGCACCAATACCGCCAGGAACCTGTACTCCACCCTGGCCCATGAGGGTTATCCCGGCCACATGTACCAAACCCTCTATTTCAACAAACATAACACCTGCAACCTGCGCAAGCTCCTGAGCTTCAACAGCTATTCAGAAGGCTGGGCCACCTATGTGGAATACTATTCCTACAGCCTGAACAACGGACTGGACCCGGACCTGGGAGAGCTGCTCCAGCACAATGCCGCCTTCACCCTTGCCCTGTACGCTATTCTGGATGTGAATATCCACTATGAGGGCTGGGATATCAAGCAGGTGGAGGACTATTTAAACCACTACTTCCGCATCAGCGATTCCTCTGTCATTACCACCATCTATTATGACATAGCGGAGAATCCGGCCAATTACCTGGAGTATTATGTGGGCTACCTGGAAATCCTGGGCATGCAGCGCGAGGCCAAGAAAACCCTTGGCAGCCGCTATACCAACATGGAATTCAACCGCTTCCTCCTGGATATAGGCCCGGCTCCCTTCAGCGTCATTAAACCGTATTTTGCGGAGTGGCTGGCGCGGCAGGATGAGGCCGGGAGACAGAATACGGAAAGCCGGAATTGATCCCCGTAATTTCCGCCGCAGCGCAATATCAGCAGGCCCAAATAAAATGTAATAATAAAGCAGGATTTCCCTCCCTTCCAAAGGGCGGAAATCCTGCTTTATTATTTTAAATCCCCATTATTATGAAACCGCACACATCAACGCTCTTTCTTCCTGCTCTTCAATTTCCCCATAACAGACAATCCTCCTGCAACCCCTGTAAAAATCCCCAGGAGTACGGACACACGGATAAGTCCGGGAAATACCTGGGCCTCGGTGAGAAGCCTGGACTCCAGTCCTCTCAGGCTGCCCAGACCATTCAGACCGGAAACGGCAAAGGCAAGTCCCCAACGGTACAGCCACATTAGAAGAATCAGCGGGATAACCACTCCTGCCGCTCCCATAACAACAGCCTCCGCCATAAAAGGAATTTTCACAAAGCCTTCCCGCGCTCCCATAAGGCGCATGACCCTTGTTTTCTCCTTTTGGGCCTCAATGCCCACAGACAGGGTATTGTGAATCAGCAGCACTGATATCAGTACCAGCAGCACCGCACTTCCCGCAATCAGGCGGGCCGCCCCCTGGCGCAGCTTTAAAAGCGCCATGACCGTATCCGCTGAATGGGTGGTTTTCCTCACGCCTTCAATGCTCTGCACATACTCCACAAAGCCTTCCTGGCTGCCTATCCGGTCAATATATACCTGGTAGTTCCCACTGGAAGCCAGCGGATTATCCGTTTCAAAGATTCCGTCCAATGCCTCCGCATTCTCGTAATATTTCTCTTTAAACCCGCTCCAGGCCTCGTCTGCCGACACATACACGGTCCGCAGCACTTCCGGACGGCTCTGAATCAGGTTTCCTATCTCTTCCACCCGCTCGGGCAGTATTCCCTCATCAAAAAACACAGCCACATAGACTTCCTGCTCTGTCTTTTTTACCATGCTGTCCACATTGGCTGCCGCCAGATAAAACAGGCCGAACAGAAAAATACAGGCCGACATGGTAATGACAGACGCCGCTGTATACACTCTGTGATGCCACAGATTTTTAAGCCCCAGACGGAACAGGTAGAGCAATGTCCTAATACCCATATGCCGCTGCCTCCCTTGCAAGGTCCCTGGCCACCTGTCCTCTGCGCAGCACCACCTGCCTTCTGTGCATGCTCCTTACCAGCTCCTGGTTATGGGAAACCACCAGCACCGTTGTCCCCTGGCCGTTAATCCGCTCCAACAGGCGCATGATATCCTCTGCGTTCTTCTGGTCCAGATTGCCCGTAGGCTCATCGGCCAGAAGAAGCACCGGCCGGTTCACAATGGCCCTGGCAATGGCGGTACGCTGTTTTTCCCCGCCGGAGAGCTGGTCCGGGTAGTACTTTGCCTTGGAACCAAGCCCCACCTGATTCAGCACTTCCATAACCCTGCGCTTCATGGTTTTGTAATCCGCCTCCACCACCCGCTGGGCAAATGCCACATTTTCATATACCGTAAAATCAGAAAAGAGCCGGAAATCCTGAAATACCATCCCTATATAACGGCGGTACTGGTAAATCTGACGTTCTCTGAGGCCTGCCAGCTCAATCCCATTGACCTGTATATTCCCCTGGGTGGGATCGGTCTCTTTTAAAATCAGCTCCAGCATAGTGGTCTTTCCCGCACCGCTGTCTCCCTCCAGAAACACAAATTCCCCCCTGCCAACCTTAAGACTCACATTATCCAGGGCCTTTTGCCCGTTTCCGTATATTTTAGTGACCCTGTCAAAGAAAATCATACTGTTATCCACTGCAAACCTCATTTCCAGGAAATTTTTCCACAATCACATGTCCTTTTTCTGGAGTTTATAGACAAAGGCAAGTATCTTAGCCACTGTCTGATAATACTCCTCCGGAATCTCCATGTCAACTTCCACCGTATCATAGAGTCCTCTGGCCAGGGGCCTGTCCTCCATGATATACACGCCGCTGGCCTCAGCCACCTCCACTATCTTAAGGGCCAGATGGTCCGCTCCCTTGGCCAGCACCACAGGCGCCCTGTTCTTCCCGGAATCATAACCCAGGGCCACTGCAAAGTGGGTGGGGTTACGGATTACCACATCTGCATTGGGGACATTCTGCATCATGCGCCTGGATGCCATCTGGCGCTGCTTCTCACGGATTTTCCCCTTAATCTGCGGGTCGCCTTCCGTCTGCTTATACTCTTCCTTAATCTCCTGTTTGCTCATGCGCAGATTCTTCTCATATTCCCACCACTGGTAAAGGTAGTCCACGGCTCCCAGGAACACAAAGGCGATTCCCACTGTGTCCACCAGGGAAACCACTGTATTGCCCACATAAATCAAGGCAGAAGCCACTGTGCCCTCCATGAGTCCTGTCAGCTCCGTCAGTCTGCCTTTGAGGAAAAACCACACCACCCATCCCAGCACCGTAATCTTAATCAGGGACTTTAACAGTTCAATCACAGATCTCAGGGAAAACATACGTTTAAAACCCTTAAGGGGGCTGATTCTGTCAAACTTGAATTTGAGCACATCCCATGAAAATGCCATTCTGGTCTGGAAAAAGGTGACGATAACCGCTGTCAGCACCCCGATAAAAAGCAGGGGCAGGGACGCCTTGAAGAACACCAGCACGGCCTTCATAAACAGTCCCTTCCCCCCTTCCTGCCAGAATATATCCGGCGATGAGGCATATGAAAAATATAAATGCATACACTCCCCAAAGCTCTCATACATCATGGGCGCCAGGGCCTTCAGGGAGTGGAACAGCACCAGCAGCGAGCACACCGCAGCCACGTCATTGCTCTGGAACACATTTCCCTTTTTGCGCTCGTCCTGCCGCCGTTTTGGCGTGGCTTTCTCAGTCTTTTCCTCAGCAGCCACCTGTCACCACTTCCTCTCCCCATGTATTGTTTCAATCCGCGCCCGGTCATTTAACATCAACCGGGGCTATGCCCAGAACCCGTCACCCAAACATCATAAGCAGCTTCTGGGCCTCCGTCATCATGGCCTCTGTATACCGGTCCATAAATGCGCCCATGGGATAGGCAAAGAGCATCATCAGCATGATTCCCAGGAGGATTTTGCACTGTATGTTGATGACAAACACATGAATCTGGGGAATCAGCTTCATAAGCACTCCCATGGTCATCTCCAGAATGAACTCCGCTGCCACAAAAGGCAGAACCAGCTTTATCACCATGAGGAATACAGAACCGAACAGGGTTATGATATACCACAGGATACGCCCTCCCAGTATGGCCCCGGCTCCCACCGGCACCACCTGGTAGCTGTAGGCAAAAAGACGCACCATGGTCAGATGGCAGCCCGTGGCAAAAAAATAGAGGTAAAAAAACACGTTGACAAACTGGCCCAGAATAGAGGTCTGGACTCCGCCTGCCGGGTCCATGACCTTTCCCATGGCCAGTCCGAACACCGTGTCCAGAAAATCCCCTGCCACATAGAGCATATAAAAAAATATGTGAAACACACAGCCAATCACCAGGCCCAGTATGACTTCTCTTATAAGGGACTCCACCATGTCAAAGGTACTAAAAGCCATGACCTGTCCGGCTCCGCTTCTGACTCCGGGCGCAATCAGGAGACTGAGGGCCAGCACCAGCCCGGTGCGTACCATGGGCGGAACTCCTCTGCGTGAAAACACGGGGTTGATAAAGACCAGTCCTCCCATTCTTGCCAGGACCAAAAGAAAGATATCAAAATACTCAAATACACTGCTGTCCATACCGCACCACTCTCATCAAAGAGCTGCCATAATGGCAAACAGCTCCACTACAAATTCATTCATAACCTTGCTCATCCAGGACCCCAGGGCTAAAAGCACCAGGGCAATGACAATCAGCTTGGGCACAAACGTAAGGGTTTGTTCATGAATCTGGGTGGCTGCCTGGAAAATGGCCACCAGCAGCCCAACCGCTATACTTATGATGAGAAGGGGGCCTGCGATTTCAAATGCAACCAGCATGGCCTCCTTCATGATTTCCATTACCTGTTCAGCGCTCATACAAATTCCTCCTCAGCATCACCTGAAACTCTGGACCAGGGTCTTAATCACCAGACTCCACCCATCCACCAGCACAAACATCATGATTTTAAAGGGTAGTGCAATCATGGTAGGCGGCAGCATAACCATGCCCATGGACATAAGCGTACTGGACACCACCAGGTCGATAATCAGAAAGGGAATGAATATAAGGAATCCCATGGTAAATGCCTTATTCAGCTCACTGAGAATAAAGGAGGGCACTATGGTGGTAAGCCCCAGCTTCATATATCCTTCCTGTCCCTGGGATATATCCGGCGGCTGTGCTTTGGATATGGACAGAAACAGATCCAGGCTTTTTTTCTCAGTCTGTTTCAGCATAAATTCCTTCATGGGCTCCTGGGCCCGCTCAAAGGCTTGTTCCCTGGTAATCTGCCCTTCCCGGTAAGGCTGGTATGCCTGGGTGTTGACCGAGGCAATTACAGGACTCATGATAAATAAGGTCAGAAACAAGGCAAGCCCTACCAGAATCTGGTTGGGCGGCGACTGCTGTGTGCCCAGAGCATTGCGCAGAAACGACAGCACAATCACAATCCTGGTAAAGCTTGTCATCATAATGATAAGGGAGGGAACCACAGCCAGAAACAGGAATAAAAACATGATATCCAGCATATCCATGGGCTTTCCTGTGCCGGAGGACCCCTGCAGGGTCAGAGACACATCCGTCGCATAGGATGTAACAGCGCCCGGCGCCCACATCCATGCAAAGGTCCCGGCGCCTATGATTCTCCCTGTCTTTCGCAGTATTTTACTCATGATTCTTTTCTCCTGCCTTTTTATCCTGTCTGTTCCTCTGTCCCTTTTCCTGAAAATGCTCCTTCATATGGGATGACAGAAGGGAAACAAAATCCGGCGCCCCCTCTGTCTCCCCCTTCTTATCGTAGGATTCCAGCTCTTCTACCTTGGATATCCTGCCCGGAGATACCCCTATCAGGAAAATCCTCTCCTGCACCTTTACCACCAGCAGATAGCTGTCACGGCCCAGTGCCATCTGGTCCAGAATCTCCATTCCCCCGGTACCACGGGTCCGTCCCATACCCCGCCCCAGCATCCTGGTGGTGTAATAGGCCAGCACCAGTACCGCAATCAGGACAATAAGGTAAAACAGTATCTTTAAAAATGCCATATTATTCCCTCTTGCCCACGACTTCGATGATACGCGCCCCGAATCGGTCCCCGGTTACCAGCACATCCCCTCTGCCAATCAGTTCTCCGTTCACAACCACATCAGCCGGTGAACCTGCCTGCTTGTCCAGTACCAACAGCTGCCCCTCCTTAAGGGAAAGTATATCCTTTACACTGCAAACCGTACTACCAAGCCTGACTGATACATCCAGCGTTATGTCCAGCAGCTTCTTTTTTTCTTCCCCTATCTGTTCTTTGGCATACACGATAGGTGTGTACTTAAATTCCGGAAAGGACACCTCCTGGACGGCAATGGCCTCCTTGTGTTCTGCCGTCTGCATCCCCGCTGCCGGCATCCCTGGGGTCTGCCCTCCTGTCCCCTGACAGGACATGTCCGCCATATCCGAAATACCCAGCACCTGTTTTAGTGCCTGGGAGGCAACAATATATGCATCTGACTCCACCACCCCGTCAATAACATAGTGCAGCCCCATTAAAAGCACGGAATCCTCCGCGTTCCAGCTGCGAATAATATCCTGGATCCTCTCTGTGTTGTCAAACGCCGATATCCTGGTTATTGTGTCCCTCATATCCCTTCCCAGGAAGTCATTGAGTTCATCCATGGCAGCGCCCACACATTGGGAAGCAACCTCCTTCAAGGTGCTGAGGGCAATCTCATCCAGGGGGCTCTGGGCATCCACCGGCACACCCATGATATAGTTGGTAAGCCTTATCATGTCCTCCTTGGCAAAGATGTACAGCTGGTCCGCCGACATGCCCCCCACAGCCTTCCTGCTCTCTATGGCCACATTAAAGTGGGGCAGGCCCTCTGCCAGGGAGCCCATGTCTGTCTCCTCCACCTTTGACACCGACATTTTCACGCTTCTGCCCAGCAGGGAGCCTAATATATTGCATATAGGAACCGCTTCCATCTCCGTCAGCTCCTTTATGGCTTCTTTGTCCATTGATAACATGCCTTTTCCTCCCGGCTACAATTCTCTGCTGATTTCCACTGCCTTGCGCATCTTTGTTTGACCCGCCCTGGCCTCAAAACAGGCCACATCCTCCACATAGAGGGACACTGCGCTGTCCACCTTTTTGTTGAGGGGAATCACATCCCCCGGAGCAAGCTGCAGTATATCCTGGGCATCCAGGGTAAATTCGTGAAGTATGGCCCTCAGCTCAACCTCCGATTCCAACAGGTGCTGTTCAATATAGTGCCGTTTGGATTTCTGTTTGTCCTCATCCTGTTTCTTATGGCTGACCGCAAAGGAATAGCCGAACTTGGAAGTGAGCTCCTCCACATTGGGGGCCGGCATCACCATGTTGATTCTGGCTCTCAGTTTCTCAATTACCACCTCCAGCTCCACCTGGATAACCACATCTTCCTGGGCGCTCATCTGAAGCAGGTGGGGGTTGGTCTGAAGCCCTGTCAGGGATGCTTCGATGTCCAGGTACTGTCCCCAGGCTTCCCCTAAAAACTCAGTGATTTTTTTCAGGACATACTGTAAAATAGCCTTCTCAATATCCGTAAAGTCCCTGGATAAATCATACTCTGACCCGACTCCGCCCAAAAGACGTTCAATCATAAAAAACGCCAGCCTGGTATCCACTTCCATGGTCAGAGGCGCCTCATTATAATCTTTATTTGCAGGACTCATGGTAATCATGCCAAAAAGGGAATGATCCTGCACAGAACTGCTGAATTCCTGGTAACGCTTCTCCACTATACCATTAATATTAATCTCGCAAAACGACTGGAGAAGACCTGTGAGATACGGCGCAAGGGCACGGGCGAAGCTGTCATACAGATTCTCCACCGTGCTCATGCGCTCCTTTGTAAATTTCTTTGGTGATTTAAAATCGTAACTCTTAATCACTGGCTGTTCCTTCCTGCATCATAGTCTCATCCCCCGGCATGGTCACCGGAAACAGGGGATCCATTGTCTCCATTCCCTGGACCGTATCCGGCGGTTTATATCCGGTTCCCAGAATAATCATATCCACCCGCCGGTTCTGTTCGCGGCCTTCCCTGGTGGTATTATCCGCAATAGGATAATATTTTCCGTAACCGCGGCATATCAGCTTTTTTGGGGGGATTCCCACCTGTTCCTCCAGGTAAATGGCTACATTATCCGCCCTCTCTGAGGACAGGAGTCTGTCGTTAATCAGGGAATTGGCTGCCTGGGCCGTGTGTCCGTTTATGTAAATGGCCAGGATATTGTCCTGCTTTTCCTTCAGAATGATTCCAACCGCGTCCAGCATGGATTTGCTGGCATCCGTAAGATTTGCGTTGTCAGGCGCAAACAGTAAATCGTTCTTAAAACGGATGTACACCGCGTTCTCACTGTTGCTGACAACCGCGTCCAGATTCTCCGAATCAAAATATGTCTGTATATCCCTGGCCATATCAGCCATTTCCCTGGCCGATGCCTGGTACTGCTGCTGTGTCTGCTGCAGCGGCGCCTCCGCGTCTTCCGGCGCCTGGGCGCCTTCCCCTACAACAGGATATTTCAAATCGGAAGGCACGTCCTCAATTTCGGTCTTTGCCTCGATTCCCAGCTGCCTCTGCATGGCAGACGCAACCTCCTCCAGTTTGGTCAGGTTTACATTTGAAATGCTGTATAATAATACGAAAAAGGTCAGGACAAGGGTTATCATATCCGCGTAGGTATTTAACCACTCCTGGCCTCCTTCTTCATCCTTCTGCCTTTTCATTTATTTACCAATCTCCAGTGCTTTTAGAGCCATGCTTTTTGCAACATTAAGGGCCGTGACATTCGCCTCATAGGCGCGGGAGGCAGCCATCAGATCCACCATCTCCTCCGCACTGTTCACATTGGGCATCATCACATACCCATCCTCATCCGCATCCGGATGGTCCGGATCATAGACCGGCACCGAAGGATTCTGGCTCTCCACCACTTCCTCCACAAATACGCCGCCATTCTCCGCCTTTGTCATTGCTTTTCCCAGCTCGGACTTAAAGTTCAGTGTATTTTCCCTGAACACAACCTGCTTCCTCTTGTAGGGACCTCCCTCTGCCGTCCTGGTGGTGTTCTGGTTTGCCAGGTTCTGCATGATGATATCCGTGCGGAACCGCTCTGCTGTGAGAGCGGAACCCGTTATATTAAGAGAATCCAAATACCCCATATCTGTCTCCTTTATTTGCCTGTGTTATTAATTACATACCGCAGCGTGGACAGCTTGCCTGACACACGCCCTGTGAGAGCCGAATACTGGGTATAGGCCTTCCACAGCTCCAGTTCTTCCTTTTCCACCTGGACATTATTGCCGTCCGGCCTGGCCTGGGTGTTTCCGTCCTCTTCCACCACTGGTTTGGATATACGCTCTGTTCCCTGGGCTGTCTCGTAAAGAACATCCCGAAATTCCACCTTTTTCGCCTTATATCCCGGCGTCTCCACGTTTGCAATGTTGTGGCTGGCAATCTGCTGCTTCAGCCACATGCCATCCATTCCTCTTTCCAGAGCTCCCAAAGCCCTGTCATCAAATAACGGCATGTTCCGCCTCCTTGTCTCTCATCGTCTCCCGTCAGCCTGTGTGGCCAATACGTACCTGTTTATCCGCCTGGGCAAATGCCTCTTTCAGTTCCTCTATCATGGGAAGAATCTCGTTCACTGTCTCCGGGTTCTTCCTCACATTGGCCTGTATGATCTGGTAATTAAAATACTCATAGAGAGAAGACAATCCCTTGGAAACCGGATACTGGGGATCCAGTGTGGATGCCAGATGGCTGATAATAGCCTGGGCCTTCTTAAAATGGGTATTGGTTGCTTCGCAGTCCCCTGCCTCCAACCCCGCAAGACCTTTGTTCAGACGGTTGATTGTCTCATCGAACAGAAGGTTAATCATATCTCCCTGGGTCATGGTCATTATGGACTGCTGTTTATATTTTGCATATGGATTCTGCATAGTGATTACTCCTTCATCATGATGAGAACTGCTGGGTAAGCCAGGAACTCTGGCTGTTCATATTCGATATGGCCTGTTCCATGGCATTAAACTGATTCCAGTACCGTGTCTTTTCCAGCTGATACTTGGTATTCAGATTGGAAAGCGTCTCTGAAATGTGCTTCATCTCCTCATAGAGGGTGTTGCTGGTGGTAAGAACATCCTTTGTTCCCGCATAGCGCACCATGGTGCCGGGGCTTCCGCTGCTGACATTGGCTGCGTCCTTAAGAGCATTCTGCATGCCGATTCCCAGCCCCTGGTCCCTGTCTGTAAACAGCTTGCATATGGCATCAGGGTTGGTGGCGGCCATGGATTTAAGAACATCCTCGTCAATGACCAGCTTGCCGTTATCCCTCCAGTTATCGGATGTCTCAATGCCGATATCATAAAGGGACAGCCCTGCGCCCTCCACACTGCTGTAAAGAACCATTCTCATATCGCCCAGAAAGCTGGTAATGTTGGCGTCATTGTGGAGAAGCCCCTCCTTGGATTTTTCCTCCCAGAGTTCAATCTCCTTGTCGCTCATTTCCTTCTTCTGTTCATCGGTGAGAGGCGCGTATTTCTTATAGTTTGCAGTCTCTTTCAGATGTTCATTCAGTTCTTCCACAAGCGCGTTGTAATCTTCTACAAAACTCTTTAAACTGTCTACTATTTTATCAGTATCCCGGGATGTAGTCAAGCGTATTGGGGTGCCTGTATCATGGTATTCCGAGGTTAATTCCATGGTAATTCCATCCAGTTCAAAGGTGTTTGAATTACGCTCAATGACAGTGCCGTCTACTGTGAGGATGGCGTTCTGGCCGGCGGTTACCTGGGCTGTCATCTGCGACGAAAATGTCATGCCGTCCTGTCCGAACAGACTGTTCATAAGGGCTTTGCCCTCTGTATCAGTTCCCTCTATGTTAAATCCCTTTGATGTTCCCTGAATCTGGATTTTACCATCCGTCGTATAGCTTACTGACACTCCGGCTCCGACTATGCCCTGAATTTCCGCTGCTAAGTCTGCAAAGTTTTTAGGAATGCTTAAATTATTAACATCAATAACCTCTGTAGTCCCATCCTCCAGAGTTAACTTTAAATTTCCTTTTAATATTCTTGTATCAGTAACTGCATTGGAGGTTACTGTTTTAATGTTAGGAACATTCTGTATTGATTTCTTTCCAAACATTATTTCTACGGGATTCTTTTTTATTATGCTGCCATCCGCATCGGTTATATCGCCTTCCACGCCCTCAATTTTTACATTCCCGGTTAGCCCTGTTATATTAAAACGGCCGTCCTTATATTCTACCTTAGGGTTCCCGCCTACGGCATTGGTTATGGCTGTCTGAAGTCTGACAGCCACCTTTTCCAATGTTGTATTGCCAGTAATGTAAACTTCAGTTCCATTGACCTTTATTTTACCAGCCATACCTGCAGCATCCCATGTGGTGTCTTTACCGAGTACATTCGTCTGGTTTTCAGCAAAGCCAAACGCATCTGCTCCGCCGTCATTTACATTAGATGTCGTAAACAGAATACTATGCTCAGAAGAATTCACTGCCACGAAACTATTTCCTGCAATGTCAGGGTCATCCTCCAGTGAAAAGTTCACCTTCCCGCTGCCAAACTCCCTGGAAAGCTTGGAATTAATGGCGTCAATAACAGCCTGCGCGTTCTTATAATTACCAACACCGTTTTTTCCTTCCAACTTTACCGTGTAATCTTCTCCATCTACCTGAAATGTAAGGGACTGGTCCCTTCCACTATTAAGATTCTCTACAATGGCATTAAAGTCCACGGAACTTGCACTAGGGATTTCCTGGGAAAACAGCGATGACTGCACACCCGTTGCCTCCACGCCGAACATGGTGGTCAGCAGATTCCCGTAAGTCTGGGACATAGTTATATTGGATATCTCTCCGGTTGAGGATGATTCCATAATAAATTTATCAGCCGCCGAGGAATAGGATACCCTTACCCCTGCGTCGCTGCTATTGATGGCACTGATTACATCACTGAGCGTGGAATCCCCGGTCAGTCCTTTTATGGTCACGCCGTTTATCTGGAACTCATATCTGTTTCCCTCAAGAGGCGTGGCAAAGTTCATATTTTTCAAGGATGTGCCATAGTCCAGTTTATTGGAAAAACCGCCCGAAAATCCCATGTGCTTAATTGTATCCCGGCTATCGCCTGCTGACTCTATGATAACCCTTCTGGAGGAGTCTACCGCCTCGTTTGTGGCCTCACCATTTCCGTTCAGCTTTACCAGCTTCATGACCTTAATGCTGCTGCCGTCCTCAGCCGTGCTGTCTGCCAGCTTCATACCCACCGATGTACCAAAATTACGGTATAATGCCTGGTTAATATTATCAATGGTATCCTGTTCTGTTGCACCCTTTGTAAACGTTATGGTCCTGTTGACCCCATCCAGCGTTATGGAAAAAGAGTTTTCTCCCTCTGCCAATGCATTAAGCTTCGCCTCCTGTCCCTTTGGCTCACCGGTCACGTTACCTGATGATTTTACCGAACAAGCTGTTGCCAGCTGCTGTATCTCGCTTATATTCATGGAGCTGACCGCATTGGATGAGACAGAGCTTATCTTAATGGCACCGGAACTGCTGATTCCGGTCATTGTCTTAAACAGGCTCTGGCTCATGAGATTGGTATCGCCCGAACCATAATAAGAAAAATATTTATCACTAAAGGTATTGATTTTTGTTATCAGGTCCCTGTAAATATCCTGTTTCCATTCAAGCTGCTGCTTTAATCCTGACTGCTTATCTATTTTGGTCTGGGTACCCATCAGAAGACTCTTGACAATACTCTCCGTATCCATGCCGGAAGCAAGACCTGATACGTAATTCTTATTGCCGTTGCCGCTGACTGTATTGATTGATGACATTGTTTGTCCCCCTATCTGCGTTTATCATAGAGCACCCCTTTGCTCCCCTGTCCCATCTGTTTCAGATATCCGGTAAATTTACCGTTTACATTATTCTTTTTTATCTTTTCCTGGAGCTGTTCCTGAATCACTGCCATCTTTCCCGGTATTCCGTCTTCCAGCTCCCGGATTCTGGTCATGATGGCAAATACCTCCTGCCCGACCCGGAATACTGCCTGCTCAGCCTCAGTAAGGCCGGCATAATCGCACTGATTTTTCCCAATATGAAAACAGCGCGCGCCGTAAGCCGATGATTCCCCGATAGCGGCAATCCTCCGGTCCAGTCCGTTTATCTTATCTATAAGGGCCTGCCGTGCCTGTACTGCATCCACGATATCGTCCACCGCGTCCAGGTCATCCGTATCCAGTCTCAGGGTCTCCTGCTCATACTGTCCGAACAGAATGGCCTTTTCCCTGAGCAGCATCCTCATCTGCTCAAGCACTTCCATTTTTCTCCTCCCTAACTTCCTTTTCATCCTCCTGGGCCAGGGCTTTCAGGTTTCTGGAGAGCTGGAACACCTTAAGCAGATCCACCTTATCCGATGCTTCCTTGTTATTCTCCATGGTAAGATACAGCTCAGTTCGGCATATCTTCATATCTCCGGGCGCTGAAATGCCAAGCCGCACCTTGTCGCCTTTAATCTCGGACACAAATATCTCAATATCATCGCCAATTTTAATTGATTCGCCTTTTTTCCTGGATAAAATCAGCATAGGCCGTCCCTCTCTCCCTGGCTGAATATGGACTGCCGTATGGGATAATCCTGGTCCAGTATTACCTGGACAGCCAGATTCGTCTTATGATTAATGATGACAGGGCTTTTCAGGTTTACTGTGGAATTGCGGAACGTCTCTCCGATGACCATGAGAACCCAGCAGTCCAAATCATCCTCAGGAACCGCCTGCAGCAGGATTAATATATCCTGCATCACAACCGGAGCATAATCACGTTTTACTTCCAGAGGATTCAGCATGATAAAGCATATGTCCTTCTGCTCAATGGATTGCAGCCAGCAGATTCCATTTCCCATGTTGGAATCATTTACAAGTACAAACTGCGTATATTCTTCAAATCCGAATATGGGCTGTTTAAATGTTATAATATTTCTTTCTTCTATCTCAAGGATTCCAAAATCCCGCGTCTCTATCTTCAAGCATATCCCCCTATCTCATCCCTGGCCCTGGTGTCATTCATACCGCCTGTTACTGCGGCCCTTCATTTCCGGCCGGATTGGCGCTGGGCGGTACGTATATGGGATCTCCCATATATTCTATTTCTACTTTGGGATACTGTTCCACATTTACGCTGAGCTCGCCCGGCACATACCTGGCCGCCGGCTCCTGCACCTGAGGATCAAACGCAAGCTGGGCAGGCGCAAAGTCAATGGACAGATCAGCGGGCTCCCAGGAAATATCCGGACCTACTGACGGAATAAAGGCAATCCCCGTGACCACATTGGTCTGGGCCATCATCTGATTCTTTATAATGCCGGATACCGTCACCCCGTCCTGAATCTGCATCATCTGGTTGCCCACCCTGGAATACTGGGCAGTGGCATCCGATGCAGCCTTAAGGCCTGCGCTGGCGGCATCCTTCATAAGCCCTCTGGCGGTCTTGAATCCCAGGCTGTCCCTGGAACGGGACGTATCAATATCCACCTTGATATGATCTGATTTCATGTTCAGCTTCCCCGGATTGCGGATGATTCCCACCTCAGGGTCCGGCAGCCTGCTCTCAAGCCTGGCGCGCTGGGAGGTCATGGACAGCTTAATGGGGGTAGATGTGATTTTTAGGACGTTCATCCTCAGACACCTCTTTTCAACTTATTTCATAAAGTCAAATATGGACGGCGGTATGATGCTGGATCCCAGCTGAAGGGTAATCATCCAGGCTGTCTCACATGATTTGTTGTTAATAGCCTCCGTCTCAATCTTAACCGACTCCAGGTCTGTCTGGCTCTTCTGTAAATTAATAAGTCCTGTCTCCAGACGGTCCTCTGTGCGGTCCAGAAGTTTTTCTCTTGTTCCTAACTCAGATGTGGCAATGGAAATATTGCTCTGCTTCTTCTTAAGCTGCGACAGGGTATCCATTGCCCCCTCCTTGTCGCCGCCCCTTAACTGCTCCTCCACCTTGCCTATGAGGCTGTAGAGATTGTTGGGAAGCCCGTTCTCGTCCTTTCCGTATCCCAGCACATCCACGCCTGATGTGGAAATCTTAATTCCTGTCTTTGCCGTGTTGGTTCCCGACGCGTATGTACCGAATCCGATATCCAGATAAACCGGCTTATTCTCGTCAAAATATGTGTCCGGATCGTTCTTATCATAGGCATCCACCGGCTTGCCGTTAAACAGCAGATTTCCGTCCCCATCCACGGTGAACGGAGCTTCGCTGTTGGACGAACCGGAAAACAGGAATTTGTCCCCATACTTGGCGTTCATGGTCTGAAGAATCTCCTCCTTAAGACCGCCCAGCTCCTCCGCAATGGCATCCATGGAATCCTGGCTGCTGGCACCGCCTGCCTTGGTCGCCTTTTCGTATACTGTTTCAAGTATGGAGTTCAGGGTAACAATGTTGGAATCTGCTGTATCCAGCTCTCCCCTTGCGTTCTTCACCACGCTGATATGTTCCTCAGACCTGGCAATCTGGTCCCTGATGGCAAAGGCCTTTGACGCTGTTGCCGGGTCCTCCGATACATGATTATACTGACGCTTGGACGACAGCTTCAGGTTGGAGGACGCCAAATCAGATATGTTCCTCTGAAGATTCCTGTTATAGGTAGATGTCATCATATTTTCCGTGATTCTCATATGCTCCTCCTTAACGCCCTACTATGCCCATCTTGTTGATAATCATATCCAGCTGCTCGTCCATGGTGGTCATAAGCCTTCCCAGAGCCTGATAAGCCTTGTTGTATGTCATCATGCTGATTCCTTCTTCATTCAGGGAAACGCCGGACACGCCCATACGCTCCGAATCAGCGCTTTCCGCAATGGCCAGGGAAGCACTCATCCTGGCGCTGTTTGTCTTGATTCCGCTTCCCAGTGTATTGGTGACGCTGGTGATGAATTCGCTGAATGTACCCGTGTATTCCCCTCCAAAATTAAAATCCTGCTCAAACGCCGCCTTCATATCCAGAATATCCTGATTGTCCAGCTCTCCGTCCGGATTCTGTTTGCGGATTATATAGGACACGTCATCGGCCCACTGGTCACTGATGCTGATATTTCCCGCTGTAACCTTGCCGTCAACACCGCCCTGGAGAAGAAACTTGTACTTATCAGGGAAATCAGGGTCATCTGCATGAATTTTTTTGTTAAACACATCTGCCAGGGTCTGGGCAAAATTGTCCATCTTATTCTGGTAGTAAGGTATTCCCGCATTGATTGGGTCAGCACCAGTCAGCATATCCGTAAATCCTCTGATGGCCCCTGCTCCCAGATTGGCATTCTGGTTGTTGCTGTTCCACGTCAGAGTAACGCCGTCACTGCCTATGTTAAGCTTATCATTGGTGTAGGAAGCCCCAGAAGCGTCCACCACCACTTTCCCATTGATTTTAACCTGAATCTTTCCGTCCTCCAGGTCCGTTACCTGCACATCGCCGTACCGTGACAAATCATCCAGTATAACATTTCTCTGGTCCAGAAGGTCATTGGGCCCATAGTTGACTCCATCATAATCGTTGTTGCTGAATATCTCATGGGCAATGGAGCTGTTCAGTTCAGACAGCTGGTCCAATTTTGTGTTGATATCCTCAACAGCCACCGACAGGTCATTTTTAGTCTGTTCCATCAGGGTTTTTAAATTGGCGTCATACTCATTGAGGACCTGGGTCACACCCTTAAATGCGTTCATGACTATATTGGCATTGGTCTCCTGATAAGGGGACTGGCTGAAATCCGCCAGTGCCTGGGATAAGGTGGTCAATGCTGCCTTGATACCGGTTCCCTCTACCTCCGGATCACTGATGATTCCCTCTATCTGGTCCATAATGGCTGCCTTCTGGTCGTAATACCCCACATCGCCGTACTGCTGCCTGAACTTGGCATCCAGGTACGGATTGCGGATCTGCGCCACTCCCCTGGCATCCACACCCTGCCCGGCCAGAGGGATGGAACTGTAGTTATACTGGCTGCTTCCATAGGTATGGACACTCACTGTATCCAGACGCTGCCTGGTATACCCTTTTGTTTTGGAATTGCTTATATTATTGCCTACAATATCAATGGCCTTCTGATTAACCTGAATTCCTCTTTTGGCTGTCTCCAGCCCCATAAATGTCGGTCTCACTTTACCACTCTCCTATGTCAGCCTCTGTCAGGCCTTTTTCTCCAGTTTACTGCCCTTGCTGAACGCGGGACGCCCGTAGATGCCGGTGGGATTTCCCACATACCGGGAGTCAATTCCCATCTGTTCCAGCTCCGACTTGGCTAACGCCTCCGCCTTCTGGTTGTAATACTGTATATTGCCAATGGCTCCGTCCATTCTGCGGTACAGGTCCATAAGTTCCTTTCTCTGCTCCGGGCCTGCATCCTCAGCAATCTGCTTTAAGGTCCTGCCCTCAATCCCATAGGAGACAAACAGCTTCCGGCGTCTCTGCTCCATGTTCTCCAGCTTCTTATCCATGGCCTCCTGCATCATGATGGTCTGCTCAACCTTATCCAGTTCCCTGGTCATCAGAAGTCCCAGTTTTTCAATCTGCTTTTGTTCCATGGCCTCCAGTGTTTCTGCATATTCTCCCAAAAAATCAATGATTTCTTCCAATATTTTCCCCTCCTACAGACCGCTCATAAGGCGCCTGGCAATCTGCTCTGCCGGCACCTGGTATGTCCCCTCCTGCACCTGCTGCTTTATGGCAGCAATCCGGTCAGCCGGAGCCCCTTCTTCCATGGACCTTGACAGTGCGGCTGAAAATGAGGATGCACCGCTCTTTTTCACACCCTCGCTGCTGATACAGATAGCGTCTCCCCTTGCCTTACCGGCTGCCTGTACGGGAGCGGAAAGGCTTTTTTCCGTATGTTTTGCATTGCTTACTGCCTTCTGATAGGCTGCGTAATTTCTTGATACTTTTATATCCATATGTCCGGCTTCCTTTCCTTACATGCTCTTTGTATGGTGGTCCTGATAAGTGGTTGTGATATTTCTATAGTACTTATCGTACATGGCGGATAAAACTTTATAGTGTGCCAGGGAATTTTTTTATTTTTTTAATATGATTGGGGCAGGTTTGCCGGGTTAGACAGGGGTGTGGACGGAAGGGGGAAGAACGTGGACGGGTCCGGATTATCCAGTGACCGGTCAAGAGACAGGTGGGGTGACAGCAGGCAGGGTGACAGATGGGAGAAATAATTTCAGGGTTAATAAAAACCGCTAACAAGCAGAATCCTGGGATTTTGCCTGTTAACGGCCCATGGTATTTATTTAATTGGCTTCCTATAATTGGCACCATCCAATGTGTATGATCCAATCCCTATCAGTGCCAAGGTGCCTTTTTCACAACCAGGATAGCCTGGACCAGAGCCCCGGTTACCTCGGAACCATTTTCCAGCTCCGCCTTCCTGCGCTTTTCCTGTTCCCCTTCCTTCATCACCACATACCGCGGTTTCAGACGGTTCAGGGCCAGCGCCGCTATGTCCTTCTTACACTTATCACATTTACAGCAGTTAAACCGGTCCAGGGTGGAATCCAGCTTATTGATCACCAGTTCCTCCATAAGGTTTACCAATACCATATTATTTTCTTCCTTAAAAGGAAATGTTACCGGGCTGCGCTTAAGGGTCTTTGCCATGGCAGCAGCCGAAGGCGCTGATAAGGCCGGCATACCCATGGCGCCTTCGCCTCCATTTACACGGTCATAAAGCGCGGTATCTGATTGCCCTGCGCCTGAATTTCCTGTATCTGCCTGCGCCGTCTTTGCATCTCTTTTAGAGGCAGACGGCATAATCTTGCGGTACATTATTTCCTTGTCAATCTCTGTCCTGCTCTTAGACATCTGCCTTAAGCCCCCTTTGAATCAATTCCTGTATCAGCTTCTTATAATCCTGCACCGCATTGCACTCAGGCGCATATTCCAGCACGGAGCGCTGAAGGGACTGGGCTTCCCGAAGCGCAACGCTGTCCCGGATAAATGTGTCCAGAACCGGAACATCCAAATCCTCTGCCACCATGCGCAGGGCGCCTTCCACCTCTTTGCTGAAATTTGTCCTGGGGTTGTGCTTGGTGAGAAATACCCCAAGTATCTGGATCCGGGGATTACAGTAATTCCTGACACGGCATATGGTTTCATCCAACTGGGTTATCCCCTGAAGACTGAATATATCGGAAAGCATGGGCACCAGGACGTAATCAGACGCAGTAAACGCGTTCACGGTCAGCACTCCCAGGGCCGGCGGAGAATCAATGAGAATATAATCATAGGAACTTTTTAGTGATTCCAGCGCCTCCTTCAAAAGAAACTCCCTGCGCGCGCCGGTAAACTCCAGCTCAATACCGCTGAGAAGGATATTAGAGGGAATGATATCCACCAGGGCTGATTTCTGAACCGCATACCTGGGCTTTAACTCCCCCTTTAACACATCGTATATGGTGGCGCTCTCAGTGTCCGCCCCCATGGCGAAGCTCAGATTACCCTGCGGATCCATATCCACCGCAAGGACTTTATAACCCTTTTCCTTCAGCGCTGTTGACAGCACATAGGCTGACGTGGTTTTCCCAACACCGCCCTTCTGATTGGACAACACAATTGTTAACGACATGGCTACTCCCCCAGGGACCTAATATTTCTCTCACATTATGATATATTATAGCAAGAAATGCCGAAACAGACAATTGTATTTTATTGTATCCCCCCATAGCAGGGCTCAAAAAGGCGCTGCTTCATGACTGTGCTGCCACAGCCTTTTTGCAGCGCCTTTTTTATATTATCTGTTTATTGTTTGAAGATATTACACTGTTAACCTGCCCGATTACTGTAATTACTGTAATAACTGTAATACGGACTGTGGCTGCTGATTCGCCTGTGCAAGCATGGCCTGTGCAGACTGAACCAGAACGCTGTTTTTGGTGTAGTTCATCATTTCCTTAGCCATATCTACGTCGCGGATACGGGATTCTGCGGAAGTGATGTTCTCAGTGGTAACACCCAGGTTGTTGATGGTATGCTCCAGACGGTTCTGGATAGCGCCCAGTTTGCCGCGGCTGGTGGATACGGTGTTGATGGCGGTTTTGATTTTGCTCATGGCTGCGGAAGCGCCGTCTCTGGTGCTGATGTCAACATCATTAAGATTCAGAGCATTTACATGCATATCAGCAATGCTTAAATTAAGTTGATTATAGGAGTCATTTGTATCGCCAATCTGTAGTGTCATACCTCCGCCTACATCTACGCCCGCACCACCTGCGAGTGTATATTTATTACCTGTCGCATTATCTGCTTTATCAGCAAGCTGAGTACCTGTTAGTGTCCCATTAAATGATACGGTCATGTCCGCTCCCATATCAGTTAATATCTTGTTAATATCTGCTGCACTATAATTTTTACCTGCTTCAAGTGTTAATGCAGCATCAGTTCCATCATAAGTGTAGCTGGTTGTAGCTCCCGTTGTAAAATCTAAGCTTTTACCGTCATAAATTGCACCAGACTTTCCAGCAGTAACTGTAATATCACCAGACGTTACAGTGGACTGTTTGGATGCGCTTGATGAAATTGATATAGCATTAGCTGTAGAAGCGGTCTTCCATTTAAGGTCTTTACTTATTGATACCTTAACCTGAGATGCATCATTTGGAGCTGCTGCTGTTGTATTAGCTGCTTTAATCAAATCGTCAATAGTTTTTTGATTAAAAGTACCACCTGCACCTCCGGCTGCACCACATAATGTTATATTAAGTGTTTTCCCATTCCAAGCCGCTGCATTTGTACCACCGTCTGCACCAGTACTGATATTAACCGTATAACCCTCTGGTGCCTCAAATCGAACAATTGTATCAGCCCCATCAAACGCTGCGTTGTCCGATTTTGCAGTCCCGCCGGTGGTCCCCGCGCTCATAGTACCATCCAACAACTTAATCCCATTGAAATCAGTACCATCAGCAATACGATTAATCTCATCCTTCAAAGCCGAAACTTCATCCTGTAATGCCTTACGGTCAACATCATCCGTATAAGTACCATTGGCAGACTTGGTAGCCAGCTCAGTCATACGGTTTAACATGGAATGAACTTCCTGTAATCCGCCCTCAGCCGTCTGTACCAGGGAGATTGCGTCCTGAGAGTTATCGGTAGCTGCCTCCAGGCCTTTAATCTGCGCTCTCATCTTCTCAGAAATAGCCAGTCCTGCTGCGTCATCGCCTGCGCGGTTGATTCTAAAACCGGATGATAACTTCTCCAATGATTTTGATACTGCGCTGTTGTTGATTCCCAACTGCCTGTTGGAATTAAGTGCCATAATATTGTGCTGAATCCTCATACTAATTACCTCCATGTAATTGTTTTATACCGGGACTTCCCTGTCCCTCTTATTTTCTTGTTCTTCCAATGAACGACGGGCCCTGTCGGACACTGGACCGAGTTTCCGAAACATTCCATCTCTTCCGCTCTGTAATATTTATCGTACGCCCCTCCTGTTTTGTTCACCAAAAAAGTGCACAAAAATCGTTATTGATTTTCATGCACTTTAACCATATAAACTCTGTTCAATATAAAACTCTTCCAGGGACAGCTCATTTTCCTTCATATATTTTGCCGCTTCCACCCCCACATAGCGGTAATGCCAGGGCTCATACTGGATTCCGGTAATATCCGTCTTATTCTCCCCATACCGCATGACAAAACCGTAATCCTGCGCATGTTCCACCAGCCATTTACTCTCCGGTGTATCCTCAAAGGCCCTTTCCAGCTTGTGGTATCTCCTGGTATAGAAGTCCACTGCCAACCCCAGGCAGTGTTCTCCCGAACCGGGAATGGATATGGTCTGTCTGGCCAGATTGTAAGACTCCTCCTTGGTATGTCCGGCCTTCACAAAAGACAGGACCTTCCTGTTAAACAGTTTTTCCTGCTTGTCCAGTGTCCTGTAGCCGGAGCACACTATCGGAGACAATCCCTGGGCCTTCATATCGCCAATCATGGCCATCAGCGGCTCATAGATTCTCTTATCCACTGACTGCTCCGTACCGGGAATGGCTTCCAGTTCCACCTCATAGTCTTCCGGCACAGGATACTCTGCGTTGGTAAGTATCAGACACCACATATCCTCCGGCAGAATTTTAAGTCCCTCATATGCGTCTATGTCCCCGTGTTCTTTGAAAATCTGCGCTCCCGGCATCCCTCCCGGCCATCCTTCCGCCAGTTCCTTCACCTGTCCCCCCGGCCCTTCCTCCGCCGTCTCCGCCCGCAGCGCCTCCATCTCCCGCTCCTTCTGGACCGTCCTGTGGGCCGATATATAAAACAGGGTCAGGATCAGCAGGAAGGTGTAGATTGCCACCCGCCGGTTCCTGACCACACGCTGGTCCCTGGGTCTCCTCTGAGCCATAATACGCGTTTCCTCCTAACAATCCCTTCTCTCATCTCTCTGACCTACCGTATTCTCCGCAGCTGATCCCCCTGCCGTCTGAGAATATACCGGTACAGCAGGTCCTCCTGCTTTGTGGCCATTTCCACAAATTCGCAGCCATAGCCATAGCCCCCCTCCGGGCGATCCACCCGGCGGCGTACCTCACATATGAACAGCATGGAATCCCCCATGGCCGGTATGACGATGTTGAAACGGTCATTGACCTTGAATTCCTCCCTGGTGCAGAACATCAGGCCTCCCAGGCTGATATCCACCAGACGCACCTTCAGGCCGTTGTAATCCTCTGACTCCTCCCCCATGTCCAGGGTGTCATTTCCACGTATACAGTTATAAATGATTCCCTCGTCCCTGGTACTGATCCGGAAATACTCCCGGCGCTCGTCATTGGTAGCCTCGCTTAATTCCACGATCCGGACCAGCTTGGGAGAGGACAGGTATACCCGGCCCAGGAGCACCTTAAATCCAAGCTGTGTGTTGTATATCTCCAGCTTAATAAGCAAATTGTACGGAATTCCCGGCAGCTCATTGCGGGAACTGCTTACATCTATGAAGTTTTTGCCTATACGATGCAGTACCCCCATACTGATCAGGTCGTTGTTCTTGGCCTTTATGACACAGGACGAACCTACATACCCGTCCAGCAAATCAACCATCTTCCACACCCCCTGTTATCATACTGTCTGTTAACTGTCATCCTTGCTGTGTCTGGATACCAGGTTCCGGCGCAGGCGGCCGGGCTGGCTGGCTTCCTCTTTATGTCCGGCAGATGCGGATTCTGAACGGCTTTTTTCCACTCCCCGTATCTGGGCGGAGGTTTCAATGAGCTTGCAGTAAATGGCTGCAACCACCTCGTACAGCTCCACCGGTATATTGCTGCCCACATCCAGCATACACAGCAGGGATGCCGCGCTGTCGTCCTTGAACACCGGAATCCCCTTTTTTTCCGCAATATCAATGATGTGTTCCGCAACCGTTCCATACCCCGAGGCAATTACCACCGGGGATGTGTCCTCATCTACATTGTATCTTAAAGCAACCGCTTTATTTTTCTTATATTTTGACATCTACACCCGTCCTTTTAAACGGCAGATTTTTGAATACTTCCATCAGGGAACGCACATGGTCCATGCGCTCCACCTCTATGCCTGACGCCTTGTATCCGTGTTCCTCCATGATATTGCGGAACTCCGGAACCAGGCTTTCAAATATTCCTATATAGGATTCCGGACAATACAGATGGAATCCCAGTTCCTTTCCCGCCATCATAAACTCGGCTTCCATCTGACCCACCCCCGGCACATCAAAGGTTATGAGCACATGGACATGACCGCCCTCTCTGCTTCCCGGCTCCCCATTCCTGCCTTCGTCCTTGGGATCTATCCACAGTTCGGAAAATGCCTTCATTCCCTGGTAATCCACAGGTATCACAAAGTGCAGGAGAGGCGTGTAGTTACATGGGGATGATAAAAGACTTGTGATGATTTTTTCTATCTTTTCCCCGTTCAGGCTGTTCATGGGAGTCTCCCTGTCCTGTTTGGCAATGATTTTAGCCAGGGTGTCCATGATGCGGGAACGGTTCATCTGGCGCTCCGGCTCCCTGAAACCGGCGATGTATTCCTTCACCAGTTCCCTGATATGGGCCTTTTCCTCCCTGTCGTTCACATGGATGAGAAGATTCATAAGGGCTTCCTGGAGAAAGGCATCATTGTCCTGATAGCGGGACATATTGTACAATATGTTGGGAATGACCCTGGCAGCCTGGGGCGTATAAAGCACGCTCTCCTCCAGCTCCTTTAGAGCCTGCTGCACCTGGGGCTTCAGTTCCTCGAATTCCAGACTCCCCCGGCTCTCCCTGACACGGGCCGCAAGCTGTGAAAACATACCTGACAGATTTCTGCTGCCTGTCAGCTGCTCAGACAGGTATTCAAGGCTGTTGGCCACAGAGTCCAGCACATCCTGCCTGGATATACTGGCGTTCACCGCCTTTAAAAGCTCAGCTGTCTCCATCCGCAAATCCGGCGCTTTCTCCAGAATTCCCCTCAGCAAATCAAAGAGCTCCCCTTTGAACAGGGTGGACGCGTACTCCTGGTCTACCAGTTCGTCCACGATATGGTCCGGGTCAATGAGAAGGGCGTCAAAGAGCTGGCGGATTTCCTGGGTCACCGTATTGTTGTTCACAGGAAGCAGATTGATGATTTCCTCCAGCATATAAATATTTTTCAGATAGTTGACGGTCACGGCCGGGTCCTTTAACAGGTTCATAAGGGTGGCTGCCCCGGCCTCTCCCTCCAGCACATTATGATGGCCCAGAAGACCGCTGCCCGACGGGTTCTTTGTAATATGCCTGATCTCCTGCATATCAAAGGGAACCGACGGGTCCTTTAACGCCTTATCCGGCTGTATGATGTTTTTGTTGATAACCGGAGAGGTCACCCGCAGGATATCTGCCATTACCGAATTCCTTTCTTGATTTCCCCGTCAAGATAATAGAAGGTGCAACTATCCTCCTTCTTGGAAATGCTCATCTTACAATCCCCGATATTAATAACGGTTCCGGGGTATACCTCCCTGGCCGTAAGCCTGGACTTGCCCACCTCCCTCAGTTTCCTGGAAAGCTCAGCTCCCTGCTGCTTCAGTTTCTTTTCCTTCAGCGAATTAATGGGGGCTTCCAGCTTTAACTTGGATAACCGTTCCCGCTGGGATGGAGTGATGGTCCCTTCCTTCAGCTTACCGCTCAGATAAGAAATATCTTTGTTCAGCTCCGTCAGCTTTCTGGAGAGCAGTATCATCTCCTTGCCCACTGCCTCCATCTCATCCATGAGCTGGGGCGTCAGGCCCAGGGTCACAGAGGTGGCGATATGGCTGGGTGCTCCCACTGCCTTCACATTCATGCAGTTATATACAGAACAGCTTCCGCCGATAAACGCCCCTCTTTTTCCAATTAATGTCAAATCGTGGCCGCAGGACACCTCCGAGTTGATGATATATTCTGCCTGGATATTATTTCTGGAAAAGATATTGCAGTCCTCCAGAAACTTGGCCGTGATATCGCCCTCCGCCTCAAGCACGCCGGTTCTCATGCCCCGCATTCCCTTGTGCAGCAGAATATCTCCCCCCGCGCTGAGCCGGGCGCCCTCCACGATTCCCATAACCGTAATATCGCCCTTTGCTTTGACGCTGTATCCCTCCAGAACATCCCCGTGAATCACCACGCTGCCTGTGAAGTTGATATTCCCCACGGAATTGTCCACATTGCCGGACACGGTAAATACATTCTCCACATGGAAACGGCCGGACCGGAAGGTCAGATTGCCCTCGCAGGCTGCCAGCAGCCTATCCCTGTCTTCAGAATAAACAATGTTCCTGCCCTGGGGAACGGGCGGCATGGTTCCCTTCTTCCCCCGCACAGGCTGGCCAAACACGTCCATGCCGTCTCCGGGTTCCGTGGGAAGTGTAATATCGCAGACAACATCACCTTTTTTTACATTATGTATCAGATTGGTGCTTTTAAAGTCGATTCCGCCGTTGCCCTTGGAGGCGTACTTAATCTGGGCCTTCCTGGGGTAATAATCTTTAATATGACCATCCTCCCCGTTCCTGGCAGGCTCGCCCGCAGCTATCATAACCATCTGCATATACTGCTGCCCGCTGACAACCCAGCTTATCTTCTTCTGGTCTATGCCAAAACAGATCCCCTTCTGCCCCAGCACATCATACACCATTTCCTCCGTTATATCACTTCCGCCTCCGGATGGTCCGTAAACCATCATGGACACCGACATCCTGTCATCCGAGACCAGAACCTCCACCCAGGCGTCCCGGGTAACTTCTTCTTTCTTTATGCCGTCCTTCTGTGCGCTGCTGCCTTCATAATCGCCGCCGTCCCCGGAACCGGGCCGGTCCTCATCATATGACTCCGACTCCTGCGTGGCGCTTTCCGGATGCTCCTGCCCCAGAAGCTCGCGCTCCATCTGCTGGCGCCGCCTCTGTTCGGTTTCATTCCAGTCCTCCACTGTTTCCACCCTGTTGTCATGGTTTCTGTCCGCATGTTCCGTCTCGTCCGCTCTGTCATAGGGCTGCCCCTGGGGCCGTGATTTTTTATCCTGTTCCCGTTCCGGGCTTTCTTTGCCGTCCTCTTCCCGGGGTATCTCATCCTGCCCCTCATCCAGGAACTTGGAAAACAAGCTGTAAATCAGACTCTTTTCGTTCATGGGCATCTCCCCTTTCAGTAAGTTCAGCGCATGTCATTGCCTTGTATGTCATTACCTTAAGTTATTTATCATCTCTTCCATCTGATCCGCGGTTGTGACGATCCGGCTGTTAAGCTGAAACGCACGCTGCGTCTGCATCAGATTGACCATCTCTGTGGACATGTTGCAGTTGGACATCTCCAGGGCATGGCTCATGGTCTTGCTTTTTTCCTGTTCATCGTCCAAATCATCCATGGACAGCCATTCACCGGAGGTTTCTCCTGTGCGGAACAGATTCATGCCCACATGCTGCAGCCCTTCCGGATTCTCACACACAAACAGTCCGATCCGTTCTGCCAGCCCATCTAGGTCCAGCTCCCCTGCATCATTGTCTCCGCCGTCCTCTGATGTTTTGTATTCCAGCTCTATGGGCTCCCCGTCCTGGTCCAGGACATAGCTTCCGTCGCTGGTGGTCAGGTAATTGCCGTCATCCGTGGAGGATATCTGGAATGCGCCGTCCCTGGTATAAGCCGGTTCTTCCTCGTCCTCGCTGGTCTGGATGGCGAAAAACGCATTGCCCGATATGGCAAAATCCAGTTCCCGGTCCGTCTTGCGGAAAATCCCCTGCTGGAACGTGGTTCCCGGCCCGTCATTGCGGACTCCGTGTCCCACCTGGGCCTGAGGCCGCATGTCCATCTGGGTGTACAATAAATCATTAAAGCTGCTGCGCATGGACTTGTAGCCGTTGGTGCTTATATTGGCCATGTTGTTAGAGGTCACATCCAGGTCCTTCTGGAATGCGTTCATGGCCGATACTGCTGTATAGTACGATATATTCATCTGTGGTTCCCCCCTACAGCTTTCCAATCTCGTTGGCTGTTTTCTGATTCATCTGGTCTATGATGGTCAGGGCCTTTCCGCAGGACTGAAACGCCCTCTGCACCTCCATGGCCCTGGTCATCTCATTGTTCAGATTTACTCCTGACTGTTCTAACTTTCCCTGATACACCGTGGGATAAACCTGGCTGAGCTCCACGCCCGCCCCCGCCCCGTAGGTTCCGTTGTCATAGAACTCCAGGTTGTCGTAATTGTCCGGCACCACTATCTGAATCTGGTCCAGGGCGCCGTCCTCATTGTCGTAGATAATTCCATCCGCACCAACGCGGAATCCCTCCTCATCCACATATACCGGACCGCCGTCTCCCATAAGCTGGCCCACTCCCGGAAGCATAAGATTTCCCTCGTCATCTCTGGTAAAATGGCCGTTGCGCGTCAGATACTGGCCGTTTTCTCCCTGTATGACAAAGAACCCGTCTCCATTGATAGCCAAATCATAGGTCTTTCCGGTATCCTCAATAGGCCCCTGTCCATGGGTTGTCATCTCCCTGGTTCCCACCGATATGGTGGACCCCTGGCCCAGTCCTTCTGTCCTTCCGTTCATTTCCCGCACCAGCTGCTGGTCAAAGGTCGTTTTAACCAGCCGTTTCGGTTTGTAACCGCTGGTCTTGACATTGGCTATATTATTGGCAGCCATGTTTAATGATCTCTGATTCATCAGCATGCCGGAAGCGGCTGTATAAAATCCTGAAAACATAGTTTTATCCTCTCATATAATCTTCCAGGCTGGCTTTCAGCTTTTGGATTGCCCTGGTATGTATCTGGCATACCCGGGACTGTCCTATGCCCATAACCTGGGCAATCTCCGAATACTTCAGCTCTTCATAGTAATATAAGGTAATGACCAGCCGTTCCTTTTCCCCCAGCCCGTCTATGGCCGATGTAAGTGTTCCCATCAGTTCCTTGTAAAACAGGTTTTCCTCTGGTTTGCCCTCTATATCACCGGACTCCAGCTCCCCTTTTGCCACTATGGCCGTCATATCCTGCAGCACGGACTCAAAGGAAAGGAGGTTGGCGTGGTTCATATATTTAATGTGGTTTTCCACCTTTTCCACGGGCAGGTCCAGATAATCCGCCACTTCGTTTACATCCGGCTCCCTCATCTGCTTATGGGACAAAATGGAACATGCTTCTTCTACCTTTTTCTGGAAATTTCTCGCTCTGTGAGGCACCCAGTCCTGGCTGCGTATATAGTCAATCATGGCACCCCTTACCCGCATGAACGCAAATGTCTCAAACCTGGCGCCCCTGTCCGGGTCATACCGTTCCAGACATTCAATCAGCGCCAGCACCCCCTGGTCTATAAGCTCTTCCTGCTCCAGAAGGGATCCGGCCATGGACCGCAGCTGCACTGCCGCGGAACGCACAATGGGAAGATAGTGCATAATCAGCCTGTTTCTCAATTCCTGGCTGCCGTTTTTTCTGTACTCCTCCAGCACCCGAACCATATCCTCACTGTCTGTCTGTTCCATCAGCATATCCTGTTACCTCTGGCTAAGGGAAATATTTCCCAATGCCTGTATCTGTATATTGTTGTCAATCTCACTGAAGGATACCACCGCTACATTGGGGTAAAACTGGTCAATGAGTTTTTTAAAGTAAATCCGCACCACAGGCGAGGTCAGTACAATGGGTACATTGACCAGATCCTTTATCTTATTGATCTCAGCCGTGGCTGACGCCACTATGCTCTGGATGGCCGTAGGTTCTAAGGCCAGATAGGAGCCTGTATCCATCTTCTTCACGGACGACATAATCATGTTCTCGATCCGGTCGTCCAGGCTGATGACCTTCATCTGCCCCGCCTCTGAGAACCGCCGGGATATGGTGCGCTTTAATGCCTGGCGCACATACTCGGTAAGCATATCCGTATCCTTTACCTGGCTGCCGTAATCGCCTAATGTCTCTACAATGGTCTCCATATCCCGAATGGGAATCTCCTCACGCAAAAGATTGGCCAGGACCTTCTGAAGGCCTCCCACCGATATAACCGACGGAATGGTGTCCTCCACAATACTGCTGTTGGTCTTTTTAAGGGCCTCCAGCAGGTTGTTGACCTCCTGCCTGTTTAACAGCTCATGGAGGTGTTCCTTTACCACCTCGGACAGGTGGGTAATTACCACGGAAGTGGGGTCTATCAAGGTATAACCGGCCAGCTCGGCCTGTATCTTCCTGTCCCCGCTTATCCATTTTGCCGGTATATGGAAAGCCGGGTCAATGGTATCTATTCCAGGCACATCGTCTGCATCCGTGCCGGGAGGCAGGGCCAGGTAATGGTCCATGAGTATGTCCCCCCTGGCCACTTCCTCCCCTTTAAGGAGGATGCTGTACTGGTTGGGATTGAGCTGTCCGCTGTCCTTGATACGGACAGAGGGAATTACAAATCCCATATCCAGGGCCATCTGTTTGCGGAACATAACCACCCTGTCAATAAAATTCCCGCCGTTGCCTTCATCGGCCAGGGGAATCAGGCTGTAACCAAACTCCATTTCAATCTGCTCCACGTTCAGCAGACCGTATACATTTTCAATATTCTTATAATAGGACGCCTCGCTGGTAACCTCTGTCTCCACCAGTTCTTCCGCAGTCTCCTCCACCAGGCTCTTCTGGTGCCGGTACAGATAATAACCGCCCCCAACCATGCCTGCGGATATAATCAGTATCTGAAGAACAGGGAAGCCGGGTATAAGGCACAGGCACGCGGCCGCGCCTCCCGCCGTCATAAGCACTCTTGGCTGGGCCAGGAACTGCTTTGTCAGGTCCTCGCTGAGGCTGTTCTCCGAAGCGGACCTGGTCACCACCATACCGGTGGCAACCGATATGAGCAGGGCCGGTATCTGGGACACCAGGCCGTCGCCAATGGTGGATGTGGTGTAAATCTGCATGATATCCTGTATGCTTCCCTGGCTGTTCATGATTCCCACAATAAGGCCGCCCACAAAGTTGATAAAGGTGATGATAATGGAGATAATGGCATCGCCCTTTACGAACTTGGTGGCACCGTCCATGGAGCCGAAGAAGTCAGCTTCCCTCTGGATTTTAGACCGGCGTTCCCTAGCCTGCTGTTCGTCGATAAGGCCGCTGTTTAAATCAGCGTCAATGGCCATCTGTTTGCCGGGCATGGCATCCAGGGTAAACCTTGCGGCAACCTCAGCCACACGCTCGGAACCCTTTGTGATGACGATAAACTGAACCAGCACAATAATCAGGAATATAATAAAACCGATAACCGCGTTTCCGCGGATAACAAACTGTCCGAAGGTCTTGACCACCTGTCCCGCGTATCCATTGTCAAACAGGATTTTTCTTGTGGATGATATGTTAAGTCCCAGCCTGAAAAGGGTTGTAATCAGCAGCAGGGAAGGAAACACGGAAAATTCCAGCGTTTCTCTGATATACATGGACATCACAAGAATCAATAAAGACAATGATATGTTCAGTATAAATAAAAAGTCCAGTATGGGCGTGGGAAGGGGTATCAGTATCAGGAATATGATACCGATGATTCCCGCTGTTACAAGGATATTAAACCGTTTCAAATTTATTCACCATTTCCAATAATGCTTCTCGTATTTACTATTTCGCTGATACGCACACCAAAGTTATCATCAATCACAACCACTTCTCCCCGGGCAATGAGCTGTCCGTTGACAATGATGTCCACAGGGGCGTCTGACTGCTTATCCAGCTCCACCACGGTGCCGTTGCTGAAATTCAGCACATCCTTTAACCGGCGCCTTGTCTTGCCGATCTCCACGGACACGTTTAAGGGCACATCCATGATAAGGCTCAGGTTTCCGTTCACGGACTGGTTTTGCAGCATGGATCCCGGCATTCCCATAAATCTGCCGCCGGAAGCAGTGGTGCCCCGGACAGCGCCTGAATATGCGGATTTCTGCGTCCCTGCATCTGCGGGGCTTTGTCCCCCGCCTGTGCCGGAGGACCTGTCCTGCCCTATGACGGAATTCTGCTCCATGATAAGGGCGCGCTTTTGGGCCTCCTCCTCTTCCTGGCGGGCTTTTTCACAGGCCGCTCTTCTGGCCTGTATTTCCTCTGTCAGGCTGTCCATGGCAGTGGACGAGATGCATTCTATAAACTCTGACTCCACCATATCCTTAATCTTCATGGTGTAGCTGACAACCATAACCTTTGCGTCCTTCGGCTCCCCGATGACAAGAGCCAGGTCCTGGCTTCCGTCAGAGAGCACCAGCTGGCAGTCTGACAAATCCATGGTGTCGCCCAGATATTCAGCCATGGACGAGGCGGAGGCGTGGGACATCTGGTTCATCAGCTCCCCTGCCGCGCTCATGGCCACATCGTCAAAGACAAAGTCCGGATCCGGAAGGTCGTCCACACCCATGAGCTCATTTAAGAACACCTGCATATCCCTCTGGCGAAGAACCAGGACAATGTTACCTGCCACCTGGGAGGTCAGGCAGCTCTTTACAAAGATGGCAGGTTCCAGGATGCCGTACTCCACATCCTTTATTGACATCTCCTGAAGCCTGGGTCCGCCTATCTCTATGTCTGCCCTCAGGATGGAGGATATGGCCTCCCCTGCCGACTGTGCGTGAATCTTTATAAGTTCTTCAAACATCTGCCCGTCTGTCATTGCGGTGACATCCCGGCCTCCCTCTGCCTTTGCCATGGTTTACTCCTTCTATTCCTCAATCTCTTTCTTGTTCCATCTGCGGCGTTTTCCTATGCCCTTCTTTTTGCCGTTCTTTTTGTCATCCTGATTTGCGTCCTGCTTCTCGCCCTTATCCGCCGGCTTCTTATAGCTGGCCGGAAGAAGCTTGTACAGCTTTTCCTCAATGAACTTGGGATTTTCTCCCTCCTGAATCGCCAGGACTCCCTCCATGACCAGCTGTTTGCACAGAAATTCCTCGTCGTGCCGCGCTTTCAGCTTGCTTGCCATGGGCAGGCAGACCACGTTGGCCAGCAGTGAACCGTATAAAGTGGTTATAAGCGCCACTGCCATGCCCTTTGCCAGAGCGTCCACATCCGACATATTTCCCAGCATGAGAATCAGTCCTACCAGTGTACCAATCATACCAAAGGCAGGCGCAAAGCTGGCCGCCTTCTCATAGAAGCGCCGGTCCAGGGCATGGCGTTCATCCAGCTGTTCCAGCTCAGTCTCCATGGCCTTTCGCACCTTCTCCGAATCCACAGAATCCACCACCAGCATCAGGCTGTTGTGCAGAAAGGGCTCGTCAATCTCGTTCAGCTTATCCTCCAGGGACAGAAGCCCTTTCATGCGGGCCTCTGTGGCCAGATTCACTATCTGGTCCACTGAATCCGTGGGGCTGTACTGATATGGTTTGACAATGATTTTCAGATGGCTTCCAATCTTTTTAAAGGCTCCTGCCGGGAATGAAATCATCATAACCCCAAGAGTACCTCCAATGGTAATGGCCATACTGGGAATATCCAGAAAAGCCTTAAGGTTATGGTACACAATCCTCATAGACTCCTGGTCAAATGTCATACCAAACATCACCAGTCCAACTGCTAATATAAAACCTAAAATTGACAAGACATCCATACCCTTACATCCTTTTCCTCAACTTTTATCTTACTGCATCAGCCTTTAATCTGTTCCAGAATGCCGCGGAAAGCATCTCTGCGGAATTCCACTACCTTCTTTACCACTTCTTCCTTTGACTCCCTGACAATCAGATGCTTTCCGTTGGTCAGGAGTATGGTGGTGTCAGGCGTCTCCATAATGGTTTCGATCAAGTCGCTGTTTAACACAAACTCTTCGCCGTTCAGCTTTTTAAGGATAATCATGATACCACCCTCCCGTTATCTTATCTCTTAAGGTTTACAAGCTCTTCCAGGATGGAATCCGATACCGTGATGATTCTGGAGTTGGCCTGGAATCCTCTCTGTGTGACTATCATATCCGCAAATTCCGTGGAGATATCCACATTGGACATTTCCAGGGACGAGGTCTTTAATGCGCCTGTGCCGTTCTCTCCTGCCTGGCACAGCTTGGGATCGCCGGAGTTGGCCGTTGTCTTGAAGTAGGAATTGCCCACACCCTCCAGACCATAGGGGTTATCAAACGTAACCAGATCAATACGCCCTATCTGAATCTTGCCAAGGTCCGGGTGGGTTGCCTCGATGATACCGTTGGAAAGAATGGTCACGCCCACGCCTGACAGGGCCACATCCCCGCCCTCGCTGCCGTTTGTCAGGGTAAAGTTCTTGCTCTTAAGCCCCAGGTCATTGGAATTGGTTGCGGCAGTGATGGTGCCTACATCTGTCTTTGTCAGTTTATCAGGTGCAAGGTCTTTACACGCATCGTTAATGGCGGCATAACCCGGATGCTTCAGTTCGATGTACTGGCCAGGCTGGTCATCCGCCGGCACGCTGGTACTCTCCTCTTTCAGCCATACACTGTTGGCCGAGGTGCTGTTTTCGCTGACCTTGCCTGTAAAATATCTTTTCGATCCGTCGTCACTTTCAACCGTAGCCTTGATAATCCATGCAGCAGGTTCGGTTGCCGTGGCTGCCTGGAGCGTCATTTCATAGCTCACCTTGCCCGAAGCCGTGAATTTCGGCTCTGTACTGGTGCTGGAAGGCTTGATTCCTCCAAATATGCCGTCCTTGATGTCCGTAGCATCCGTAAACTTCTGGACGCCTGCCTTGATTCCGAAGTTCTCCCCTAACAGTTCCTCCCCCGTAAGGCTGGTCTTAAATATCTTGTCCGCCGGAACCGCTGATATGGTGAAATCCCCTGCCGGGTGGGCCTTTCCGTTATTGGCCCGTGTGATGGCGGCGTTCATTTTGCTGTTAAAATCAGATAAACTTGTAAAAATTGCGTTTTTATTCACGCTCACCGTAATACTGGAATCCTTTAACTCCCCTGATTTCACCACTATATCCGCCCCGTCGGGAAGTGTGTCGTCCAGCCGGAATGAAATGGTGACATTGGCCGCGGAAGTAGTGTTCTGGGATGTTATGGTATACTCGATTCCGTTGATGGTCTGGGAGTTAGCGGACTGGGCATTGTTCTTTCCCGGTATGCTTAAATGTATTTTATCAGCTCCTGCAGCCTTTCCAAGGGGATCGCCTGTTACGCCAAGCACCGTATACCCGTTAGCGTCCACCAGATTGCCGCTGTTGTTGTCCAGCTGCAGATTTCCTGCCCTTGTATAGAATATATTTCCGTCAGAATCCATTACCTGGAAAAAACCTTCTCCTGTAATGGCAACATCCATGGGTCTGCCTGTGGACTGGAGGGCTGACCGTCCCATATTCAGGTCAACGCCTGCCAGCTGTGCGCCGTAGCCTACCTGGCTGGCATTGGTACCGCCCTTATTGTTATCACCGCCTGTAGCGCTCTGCAGTGTCTGGTAATATACATCCTGGAAACGTGCCCGGCTTGACTTAAAGCCGTATGTATTAACGTTGGCAATATTATTGCCGATGACATCCAGCTTTGTCTGGTGAGCCTGCATACCGGACACAGCTGAAAATAGTGATCTTAACATATTAAATTCTCCTTTTCTAACCGCTTACCCGTCCGTCATTCGGGGTAAGGATAGCCTCCAAAAGGACCGGCTATATCATTACGGTTCCGTCAATATTCGTGAAAACAGTGCCTTTCAGGCTGTCTTCATTTACAACAGTGACAACTTTATTATTTTTTACATTTACAACAAAGGCAGTGGTCCCCAACAGAATCAGCGGCTCCCTCAGTCCCTTTTCCTCCGCCATGCGGACGCCCTCGTTCAGACGGTCCAGCTTTTCAGAGGAAACATCCACGCCCCGTTCCACCACACGCTCCATGGCATGTTTGGAAAAGGATACCTGGCTTTCTTCCTTCAGTCTCTGCTCCAGCAGTTCCTTAAATGCATTGTCGTTTGTTTTTTCCCGGGGCCTGCTCTTGGGCGGCTCACCCGGAGTCCCCGTATAGATGGGGGTATGAAGCATTTTATTATAAATCATTGAATCCATTGTTCATCCTCCAGTCCCTTATTCTGGTTCATTAACCGGCTGCTCATAAAAACATACATCGCACGTTACCGCCAGACGGGTTTTACTTGTCCGGAGGAGTCTTATCGGGCGGGGTTCCATCAGGCGGGGTTTCGTCGGGCGGGGTTTCATTGTTTTCGCCGGAACCTTCTGCTGCCGGTTTGTCCTTGATCTCCATGATTTCATCCATGGAAAAGGCTTCGCCGTCCACGTAAATCACGAATTTTCCGTCCAGCAGGGATATTTTTTCCACCACTCCGTCTGCCTTTTTCAGTTCTCCCGATACCGTAAACTTAGCAGCGGACACATTCTTTCCTACCAGGGAAGCCACATAAGAGCTCTTGGCATTGTAGGCCATTTCCTCCATCTGCTGCATGGTGGATATCTGGGCCAGCTGGGTCACATACTGGGTGTCATCCACCGGATTCATGAAATCCTGGTTTTTCAGCTGCGCCACCATCAGGGTAAGAAAATCATCCATGCTGACTTTCTTGTCATCCTCGTCTCCAAAGACAGCGTCAATCACATTGCCGGAGCTGCCTGTACTGTCCGTACTGTTTGTTCCCTCTTTGCTGTTTGTTTTTTCTGAACCGTTTGTCTTATCTGAGCTGTTTGTCTTATCCGAGCTGTTCGACTTCTCTGTATCTCCGCCATTGTCATCGGAAAGCGCCCTGGCTTTTGACGAAGCGGTTCCCGAAAGTGCGGATCTGGAACCGGCTCCCGGCCCGGATGCAGTGCCTGCGCCCGTTGTGTACGGCGAGCTGTAATTTGACTGTATGGGCATTGTTCTCTCCTATTCTTTCTTTTGAATACAGCTAAATGTAGGCGTAAAGCCTGCTCATGCGGCTCTCTGCCATCATCCGTTTTGCTTCCATCAGAAGTTCCTCCTCTGATCCGCTGTCCTCTGCTGCATGGAAACTGTATCCGGTATGGGGCTGCTGTCCCCGGCGCTCCTGCATATGCTGGCTGAATCCTGAAAAATCCATGGCATTCTGGCTGCTGTGGTAAACCTCCTGGACTTCTGTATTCAAAGGCCTCAGCATATCCTTAAGACTCTCCATCTGGCTGGTGACCAGCTTCTCAGTCTCCGGATTGGTCACTCCGATTCGCACCGTTGTCTTGTCCCCAGTGCTTGTCAGGTGGAGCACAATATCTCCCAGACCTTCTGGTTTTAAGTGGATGGTCAGTTCCCTGGTTCCTGTCTGGGCGGCCCGTTCCACTCCTGTCTTAAGCTGTTCCAGCACCGGAGTATCCATCTGCTGTTCCCTGGCGTCGGACACCGGCCTTAAGCCGTAATTCATTCTGTTCTGTACTGCCTTGCCGGTCAGGTCAATCCCCCTGGCATCTGCGTTCCGTTTCAGTTCCTCCAGAACCTGGTTGGCATCCTTTGGTTCCTCATCCGCTGTCCCGGTCTGTTCCCGCAGCTGATTCAGAGCCTTGTTCTGCCTGCTGTCCGCACTGAAAAACATATCTTCACCGGACTGCCGGGTTTCCTTGTGTCCCTGAACCATGACCGTCATATCTGCCTCCATGGTATCTGATTGTACCGGTCGGACCGAATCTGAAGTCTTTCCTGATGGTTCCTGTCCGGCCGCAGGCCTGGCAGCTGCTTCCTGAGCCATCTGCTCCCGGACTGCTTCTGCGTATGGCGGCTGAACCAGCTCCTGAGTCTGAAGGGCTGCCGTCTGCTCATAACCGGCTAAAGCTGTGTTGGATATAAGGGTCTGTTCTGTCTTACCTGGTTCCGAAACATATTCCGTCAGCATGGATGCGTCCTGTGCGGCCTGTATGTCCGGCACTTCCCCTGCCTGCGCGGGAGCCGGCACCTCCTGCATCAGAAGCGACATAGCCTGGAGGTTTATGGCCTCCGCCGCCGCGCCCTCATTATGGTGCTTTCCGGAATCGCTGTCCTTATCCGTATTCTCCACCCCTGACTCTGCCTTTTTACTGCCATCCCGGCATGTTCCGTCTTCAATGGGTTCAGAGAGTCCGGATTTTTTTCCCTGGTCAACAGCCGCCTGGTTTCTGCCTGTATCTCCCATTTCCTGCGCCTTTGAATCAGCCGCCCCGTCCCTTTTCTTGTCTGGTTCTTTGGTCCCGGTCTTGCGGGCATCCTTTAAATTCTGCGCAAACATGTCCATAAAACTGACGGTATCATCCTGCTTTTTCCTGGATCCGGCCGTTGGATTTGCCTTATAACGGCTGGCTGTCAGGGCCTGTGTTAATGTTCCTGCATTCATCTTTTTCACCTCCTTTCGCAGATAATATCTATTTAGGAAACGCCATTCCTGACAAATGTTCCTGCAACATGCTCGATAATAAGATCCTGCTGCTCCTTTGCCTCTTCATGGCGGTATTCCTCCATCTGTTTTTCCTTCAGCTTCTCCAGCTTCTTTACTTCCCGGGAAGCCTCCGTCACAACGTGCCTCTGCTTCTCCACCCTGGCCTGTGTCCGGGCCAGCTCTGTCTCTATCTCTTCCAGCCGGATTCTGGCTCCTTCCAGCACAGAATAACAGCCTTTCAGGATAAAAACCGTTGTCCCCTGAATCTGGCGCTGTCCGATATCCTCCTGGATATGACGGATTCTTAGCTCCTTATCACGTCTGTCCTCCTCCAGCTTATCCCGCTCAGCCGTAATCCTTGCAAGAATGCCCTTTTCCTTTTCCAGGTTCTGTTCCTGGTATGCCAGCATGCGCTCCAGCGTAAATACAAACTTTTTCATGACCTGCCCCTTAATCTGTTGCCTGAATCATCTGAATCACTGCCTCGTCCAGTGAAAAACTCTCATCTGTCTTCTGCTGAAGAAATCCATAAATACGGTCGATTCGTTCCAGTGCATCGTCCAGTTCCGGATTTGTCCCCTTCTTATAGGCTCCGATGGAGACCAAATCACGGTTGCTCTCATATACGGATAAAAGCCTTCGGAGCTTTCCGGCAGCCGCTTTATGCTCCGGCGTCACAATATCATTCATAAGACGGCTGACACTGGATAATATGTCAATAGCCGGATAATGGTTCCTGGCTGCCACCTTCCGGGACAGCATGATGTGTCCGTCTATGATTCCGCGCACCGTATCTGATATGGGCTCATTGGCATCATCTCCTTCTACCAGCACCGTATAGATACCGGTAATGGACCCTTCCTCAAAATTGCCGGAACGCTCCAGCAGTTTAGGAAGCTCTGAATAAATGGATGGGGTATACCCTCTGGCCACCGGCGGTTCTCCGATACTCAGCCCCACCTCCCTCTGGGCCATGGCAAACCTGGTAAGGGAGTCCATCATAAGAAGCACATCCATGCCCTGGTCCTTGAAATACTCTGCGATGGTGGTAGCTGTCATGGTACACTTGGAACGCATCATGGCGGACTGGTTGGAGGTGGCCACCACCAGGACCGAGCGTCTGAGCCCTTCCTCCCCCAAATCCCTGTGAATGAACTCCACAACCTCCCTGCTTCTCTCCCCAACCAGGGCAATGACGTTGACGTCTGCCTTTACGTTCTTGGCAATCATGCCCATCAGCGTACTCTTTCCAACGCCGCTGCCTGCGAAGATTCCCATTCTCTGTCCTTTGCCAACCGTCATAAGGCCGTCTATGGCCTTTACCCCCATCTGTATGATTGTGTCGATTCTGGGACGGGTCATGGGGTTGGAAGGTCTGCCAGTGATGGAATAGTATGACACATCTTCCACAGGTCCCAAATCATCTATGGGATTTCCCATGGCGTCCACGGTCCTGCCGATGAGATGGTTGGACACCGCTATGTGCAGGCGTTCCCCTGTATTGCGGACCGCGCTGCCGTAACCGATTCCCTCTGTCTCCCCATAGGGCATCAGCAGCACCTTATTTTCCCGGAATCCCACCACCTCGGCCATGACAGGAGAACCGCCCTCCACCACATCAATGGTGCATACATCGCCCAGCCTGCAGGCCGGCCCCGTGGATTCCACTGTGGTTCCCACAATTTTGTCTATCTTGCCAAGGTACGTATACAGACCCGCGTTCTCTATTACCCGTTCTATCTGCTCCAGTTCCATATATTTACCGCCTTACTCCCGGCTGTTTAAAGCCATCAGCTGTTTTTTCAGGTTATCCAGCTGTACATCCAGCGATGCGTCCACAATGCCTTCTTCTGTCTCTACCTGGACAAATCCCGGCGGCCTGCTTTCCGTCTTAATGCGCAGCACGCCGCCCATTTTATCCCTTAAGGGTTCCAGGCGCTTTTCAAGGGCCTCCACCAGCCCCACGGCGTCCTCCGGAATGTGGACCGTTATATTCTCCTTATCACGCTCCGAGAGCACGGCGCCCGCCACCATGTCGGCCAGCTCGGCCTCGTCATACTCCACTTTTTTCCTGAGTATTTTTTCTGCCATCATAAAGGCCAGTCCCGCAACCCTCTCATTCATCTGGCGTTTGAATTCCTCCAACCCCTGCCCCATCCTGTCAACCGCCGCCCGTATGCCGGCTATATCCTGTGAAATATCCTCCAGGGCCTGGTCCAGTCCCTGGTTATAGCCTTCCATTTTCGCCTGGTCATGTATCCTTCCGGCTTCGCCCCGGGCCGTGTTCACTATGCTGTCCCTCTGGGCATATGCCTCCTCCAATATCCTGGCAGCCGACTGCTCCGCCTGCTTCCTGGCATGTTCCAGAATCTTACGCTTTTCTTCTGATATGAGGGCATACCGTTTTCCGGCTGTGTCCTGTCCTCCGGCCCCGGCGCTGTCCGTTTCCTGATTCCCTGTCCCGTCTGTGCTTTCCCCGGTACCAGCCTGTCCCGGCATTCCCGGCTCAGGCTGGTACACCCTGACCCTGGCGCTTCCGGTTATGGTCTGTCCCTGCTTCAATACCCTAGACAATTATCTCATCCTTTCCATCCTTGGAAATCACAATCTCGCCTTCCTCCTCCAGCCGCCTGATAACAGCCACAATCCTCTGCTGGGCCTCCTCCACATCGCTCATACGTATATTATGAAGGTATTCCATATCGCTCTGTATGGATTCGCGCATACGGTTGGACATATTGGAGAATATGGTTGCCGTCACATCCCTGTTGGCAACCTTAAGGGCCACAGACAAATCCTTGGAATCAATCTCACGCAGGAACCGCTGTACGGACAGAGGGTCCAGATAGGCGATGTCCTCGAATACAAACATGAGCTTGCGCACGTCCTCGGCCAGCTGCGGATTTTTCATATTCAGCTCGTCGAATATGTCCCGCTCCGTGCTGCGGTCCACATGGTTCATCACGTCCGCTATGTAATTGAGACCGCCCACCTCCATGGTTTCCTCGGATGAGGAGGATCCGATTTTCTTCTCCAGGACCTCCTCGGCTATCTTGATAGCCATGGGCAGGGCCCGGTCCATGTTGGCGATTCGCTCCACCACATCCACCCTGGTATCCTGGGAAAGATTTGCAATGATCTTCGACGCCTGTTCCGGCGTGGCATAGGACAGGATGAGCGCCAGTGTCTGGGGATGCTCATTCTGTATGGCTGCCATCAGGGTCTTATAGTCCACTTTTCTGATAAAACTGAATGCTTTGGTTTTTAGGGCCTTGCTCACCCGGTCCATCAGGTTCCTGGCCTGCTGCTGCCCAAACGCCTTTTCCAGAACCTCCTTGGCATAATCACGTCCGCCCTCGGTTATGACCTTTTCTGTCACGCAGCAGTTATAAAAATCCTTGGCAATATCCTCTAATTCATCTTCAGCCAGACGGGGAAGACGGGTGATTTCCATGGACAGCTGTTCCACCTCATTTTCAGTGAGATACCGGAACACCTCAGATGCCCGTTCGCTTCCCAATATGGATATGACAGCCGCGGCTTTCTCTGCCGGCCTTCTCTCTTCTGCAGGCATCTTATTTTTTATCCTCCTTCAGCCATGAACTTATCATGGATGCAATGATTTCCGGATTCATCTGTGCAAAGGAACGGACCTGCTCCACCGGGTCCTCCGGATTCACCTGCATGCGGCCCAAATCATTCTGCACCGCTGCCTCCTCCGCCCGCTCTTCCATATCCGCAGTCGGCGGCACCTCTCCCTCAAAGGGAGCAAACAGCTCCTGGTCCTCCTTCATCTGTCTCCTGCGTCTGCGGCCAAAAATCAGGAACAGAATCAGAAGGAACAGAAGAATTCCGGCTCCGGCCGCAATGGCTATGGTCCGGTAATCAATTCCCGTGTCCACTGGCGCCTGCACAGGCAGTGCCGGCTTGGCCGGAGCTGTCTCCTTCGGCACTTCGCGGAAGCTGGATACCACGATGTCCTCCGGCGCAATATTGGCCGCCTTGGACGCCGCGTCAATTAACTGCTGCTTTTTGGATTCTGTCAGGTTATCGTCGTTGACTGTGATGGCCACAGTTGCCTTCTGAAGTTTGACATTGTCCTTTTCAATCTGTTTCTTTATGTAGCTTACAAGGTAATCCACATCCCTGTAATAATCCCCGGTCCCCTGGGCCGTACCGCCTGTTCCGGCAGTGCCGTAAGCAGGTATGTCCGTGTTGTTCTCTTCCCCGGCAATACCCCCTGCCCCAATCTGGCCGCCTGCCACGCCTCTGCTTTCCCGGTAATGGTCCACCACGCCCTGTCCGTTCTCCTGGGGTTCGTATTCCAGATTCTCGGTTATCATCTTGTCATAGTCTATGACGACCGTGGCAGATACCCGGATCTTATCCGGAGAGTAGGCCAGTGTCAGCACATTCTTGATTTTGTTCTGCAGGCGTTCCTCCACCTTGGCCTCAAAATCCAGACGGTTCAGGCCGTAAGCCGTGTTCCCTATGTCATCCGACACCATCTCCTGCATGGTCTCCGCGTTGACCACGGTCACACGCTCAGGCGCCAGGCGCGGTACGCTGTCCGCCACCAGATTCTTGATAGCCGATACCTTCTCCGGTGACAAATCATAGGAAGGCATTAAAGTCAGAGAGACAGAGCCTGTACTGCCGGAATCCCCGTCCTCCCATACATAAGCGCTCTCATCCGGTACATTCAATGTGACAATGGCATTCTTAATGCCTGTCATATCCTTCAGGGTGCGTTCCAGGCGGTCCTGGAGATTCATAAGGAGGTACTGCCGTTTCTCAAACTCCGTGGTAGTAAAACCCATATTATCCGAGAAAATATCAAAAGGAAGCGCCGTTTTCGGATAGCCCAGCTCCGACATCTCTATCATGATGTCGCCTAACTGATCCTCCGGAACCGTCACTTCGCCCTCATCATTCCTTTTGGCAGCCACGCCTCTTCCGCCCAGCACTGCCAGAATTTCGTTATTCTCTTCTCTGGATATCCCTGGAAACAATGTTACATAGCTGCCGGTATTTCCTCTGTTTAACATAATACTGGCTGCCAGGGCTATTACTACTGCCCCTGCCGCCCCCGCTGCCACGGCTTTTCTTCTGCCGCTTCCCAGGAATCGCCCTATGACGCCGTTTCCGCCGGCTCCTGGTTTTATCTTATCCTTTATCCCCATGATTCAATTGTAACATCCTTCATCCAGTATTAGACCTGCATACCCATAATCTGATTATAGGCATTCACCGCCTTAGTAGTAATCTGTGTAGTGAATTCCACTGCTGCTGCTGTCTTTTCCGCCTGTATCAGCGCGGTATGCAGGTTGTCCACCTGTCCTGACGCAAGCTTCATATCCATAATCTGGGTATCCTTAATGGCCTGGTCCGCCTCTCTGACTGCCTCCTTCAGCACACTGTCAAAGCGTTTCTCCGGACCCGCCTTAACCGTGCTGTCCTTTTTTAAGTCAGTTAAGTCTCCTACTCCCTCCATCCTTGTAACCGGTATGATAAACATAATCTTCCCCCCGTTTAACCCACGTTATTTACACAATTATCCAATATTTTAAGTATATCCCCATTCAGTCACTCCGTCAACAAAAATAAATGTTTTAGAAACTGTTTTGTAACCATTTTGACTCTGTTTATAGGAAAAACCGGAGGTTGGTAATTTTTCCCATATAATGAATGGGGGACAAAAAAGCAGCCTCAGGATGTTTCTTTGTAAACCTGCTGCTGCTCTTTTCTGATTGGGTAACTTAATGTGCTATATTATGCCGTATTCTGCTTCTGTTGTATTCTGCTTCTGTATGTATCCTTCTTCTGTATGTATTCTGCTTCTGCGGTATTCTGCTTCTGCTGTATTCTGCTTCTGCCGTATCTGATTTCCGCCATATATGATTTTGGTCTTACAAGACCTCTGACGCAGCTCAGCTACAGCCCTTCTACGGGTTCTGCCTGTCATTAATTATGCCAAATCCCGGAACCATCCAGGTACCGTCCCTCTATATAAGCATTCTTAACCATGCGCCCATTTTCCGGGCTCATATAATACCAATTGCCGCCGTCCAGCAGCCAGCCCGTATGCATGCTTCCGTCCTGGTCAAAGAAGTACATGCCGTCTCCGGCTGTAAGCCATCCCTTATACATGATTCCATCATTTCCCAGATAATACCATTTCCGGCTGTCCTGAAGCCAGCCTGTCTGCATAATCCCATTCATATCCAGGAAATAGTAATTGCCATCCTTCTGCTGCCAGCCCGTCAGCATATATCCGCTGAAATCAAAGAGATACCACCTGCCGTCAATGTTCTTCCATGTACCGATGGGATAGGTGCCGTCTGTGTTCCTGTACCACCAGCCCTCATCATCCTTAATCCATCCCAGCTGGGAAGGCGTCAGCGCATCAGCCTTGTCCGGACCGCCCACCGCGCCTCCGCTCAGAGTGCAGACCTCATCCGCGTCTATATCCAGCTCATCGGAATACACCCAGTCGCTGCTGGTGATGTAAGCTGTCTCCTCCGTGTCCTTGGGTATGGCCCTGACGCGAAACTGATAGGTTCCTGCTGCGGTCATCAGGGGGTAAAAATCATAATTCGTGGCAATCACCTTTGGTATGCCCTGGACCATCTGTCCATTCCGGTAAAGCTTCAGCTCGTAAGCGCCGGCATAGGGCACCTGGGCCCAGGTAGCCTTTCCCGGCGGGTATCCCATCCACTCAGCTGTATCCGGTATCTCCAGTGTGCCGGAAGCAGGAGTCAGCAGGACCGTAAGAAGCAGTGTCTCATCATTATTGGTCCTTTTCACCGATTTATAGGTTGCCCCGTCAATCTGGAATTTGCTTGGCCCTGTGGTCCTGTTGAAATAGTAGCCGCTTCTGGCATGTATCTCAATCTGCACTTTGGGTTCATCCCCCGGTTCCCAGTAATCCTTATTATTCTTGGCAGCCCATTTATAAGCGCCGATGGTATACAGGCTGCTGTCCGTGGTGGCATACACCGTGGCCTCATTGAGCTCATAATCCGCCTGTACATCGGAACGCACCTTCAGCGATACGCTGGTGATGGGTGTCCTCGTCTCTGTCTTGACTGCTGCTATGGAAACAGCAGGAAATACAGCTGTGAGGACCGCCCAGATTCCCAATGCCGCGGCCGCCTTCTTCCATCCATACATCATCATTTCCTCCTTCTGCCGGCTACGGGACCCATATCCCCGCCTGATTCACATAATGCTGATCCACGGCTTTATCCCGCACCATCTGCCCGCTTGACGGATCCAGATAGTACCAGCTGCCCTGCCATTGCAGCCACCCGGCAGCCATGCTGCCGTCCGGATTCAGATAATACCAGTCATTCCCCTGCTGCAGCCACTGCCCTGTCAGTTTTCCCTTCTCCGGGTCCAGGTAATACCAAATGCGGTTGAACTGGAGCCAGCCCGTAACCATGTCCCCATTAGATGTCAGGTAGTATTCCCTGTCGTTCTTCCACTGCCAGCCTGTAAGCATGTATCCGTTTATGTCAAAAAGATACCATTTTCCTCCAATCTCCTGCCAGCAGCCCACGGGATAGCTTCCGTCCTGGTTCCTGTACCACCAGCCGTTTCCGTCCTGGGCCCACCCCGGAGCCTGGGCATTGGGGCCTGTTCCGTCCTTCACGCTGACACCGGCGGTTCCCTTTCCCTGGGATACAGCCCGCTTATCTGCTGCCTGGGCATCCTTTCTGGTGATTTGCTGGTTGTCAGACTCCGTCCATCCGCCTGCTTTCAGGTAATCAGACTCAGACTCGGTCTTTGCCACTGC